>Ga0210377_10003182_pt1 | contig 14136 bp, 13 predicted proteins | sample PLM4_65_b1redo_FD_155480 | JGI IMG/M metagenome (GOLD analysis project Ga0210377, IMG submission 155480) | Groundwater sediment microbial communities from an aquifer in East River, Colorado, USA - PLM4_65_b1 redo | ecosystem: Environmental > Terrestrial > Soil > Riparian zone | place: USA: East...
TTTGCGAGTCCAGGTTGCCGGTGGGTTCGTCGGCGATCACCAGCGCTGGGTCGTTGGCGAGCGCCCGGGCAATCGCCGCGCGCTGCTGCTGGCCGCCCGAGAGCGCTGCCGGCAGCTTGTCGGCCTGGTCGCGAATGCCGACTCGCTCCAGGAGCTCGAGTGCCCGGGGACGCCGTGCCTGCGGAGGCCGTGCGTTGGCGAAGTCCATCGGCAGCATGACGTTCTCGGCCGTGGTCAGCGTCGGCAGCAGCTGGAAGAACTGGAACACGATCCCGACGGTCTTCCCGCGCCAGCGCGCGAGCTCGTTCTCGGAGGCCGCGTGCACCGGGCGGCCCGCCACGACCACCTCGCCGTCGCTCGGCCGATCGATGCCCGCGATCAAGTGGAGCAGCGTGGACTTGCCCGAGCCGGACTTTCCCCGCAGCGCGACGAACTCCGCTTTCCCGATCTCGAGATCGACGCCCGAGAGCGCCGCGAACTCGCCCGCCGGCGTGGCGTAGCGCTTGCTCACCCCGCGCAGTGCGATCAACGCTTCCATCACTCCTCCTTGGTGGCCCCCGGCATCCGGATCAGAATGGCCGTAGCGTAGGCGTCCCGCGATGAACGGACCCTGAACGCGCCGTTCAGCGGCCGTTCAGGCGGGTTGCGGCACAACGGCAGGCGGAGAGGAGGCGCGTGAGGGTCCTGGTCGTCGAGGACGAGCCGCTGCTGTCGCGTGAGCTGGTGCGCTCGCTCTCGGACGCCGGCTACGCCGTGGACGCGGCCGCGGACGGCGAGCGTGCCGACTTCCTCGTGCAGACCGAGCGCTATGACGCCGTGGTCCTGGACCTGGGCCTGCCCGGAGTCGACGGCTTGACGCTGCTGCGGCGCTGGCGCGACGCCGCGATCACCGTGCCCGTGCTGGTGCTGACGGCGCGGGGCAGCTGGCACGAGAAGGTGCAGGGCATCGACGGAGGCGCCGACGACTACATGGCGAAGCCGTTCCGTATCGAGGAGGTGCTCGCGAGACTGCGCGCGCTCGTCCGTCGTGCGGCCGGGCAGGCCACTCCCGAGCTGCGTTGCGGGACGGTGGTGCTCGACCCCCGCCAGGCGAGGGTCACCTGCGACGGGGCGCCGGTGAAGCTCACCAGCCACGAGTTCCGCGTGCTCTCGTACCTGATGCACCAGCGCGGCCGCGTCGTGTCGCAACGGGAGCTGGTCGAGCACATCTACGCGCAGGACTTCGAGCGCGACTCCAACACCGTCGAGGTGTTCGTCGCGCGGCTGCGACGCAAGCTGGGTCCGGCCTTCATCGAGACCGTGCGCGGGCTCGGCTACCGGGTCGGGGCCGCCTCGTGAGGTCGCTGCGCTCGCGGCTCGTGCTCGGAGCGCTGCTGTGGACGATCGGACTGGTCGCGGCGACCCACTTCGTCGTGATGGCGCTCGTGTCGTTCGCCCGGCCCGGGATCGTGCACTGGGGCGCGCTGTCCGTGGCTGCCATCGGGCTGCTCGTGGCGGGCCTCACGCAGGTTCGCACGGGGCTCGCCCCGTTCGAGCAGCTGCGGTCGCGGCTCGCGGCGGTGCGCCAAGGGCAGAGCCGTCGCGTCGAGGGCTCCTACCCCAGCGAGGTGCAGCCGCTCGTCGACGACTTGAACGCGCTGCTGGAGGACCGCGAGCGCAGCGTCGGACGAGCGCAGGCGAAGGCCGGCGACCTGGCGCACGGTCTCAAGACGCCGCTCGCCGTGCTGGCGCAGGAAGCCGAGCGCGCGCGGGCCGGGGAAGGCGGCGAGCTGGCGACGACCGTGGCCCAGCAGGTGGATCGCATGCGGCGCCAGGTGGACTACCACCTGGCGCACGCCCGCGCCGCGGCCTCGGGCGCCCGGCTCGGCGCCCGCTGTTCGGTCGCGGAATCGGCGGAAGGCCTCGTGCGCACGCTGCAGCGGCTCCACGCGGAGCGCGGGTTGCTGATCGAGACGGAGATCCCGGGCGAATTGACGGCTCAGGTGGAGCGCGAGGATCTCGACGAGATGCTCGGCAATCTCCTCGACAACGCCTGCACGTGGGCGCGGTCGCGGGTGAGGCTCTCGGCCTCGGTGGCAGCGGCGGGGCAGTCAGGGGTGCTGATCCGCGTGGACGACGACGGCCCGGGCCTCGACCCCTCGCTGCAGGAGACCGTGCTGCAGCGGGGCGTACGCGCCGACGAGGCCTCGGCCGGCTCGGGCCTGGGCCTGGCGATCGTCCGCGACCTGGCGGAGTTGTACGGCGGGGCAGTCGCCCTCGACCGCTCGCCCGATGGCGGCGTTCGGGCACAGCTGCGGCTCCCGTCGGCCTGAGCGGCGGGCCGGCGCGTGTTGAGCGTCCGGGAGAGCGCATAGCGGGCCCGCCGCGCGCCGCATTCAGATCGCGTCGATCGTGTGCTAGCGCCGCGGGTCAAGCCTAGCAGATCGAGCGGTTTGCGGGCTCGGCTTGACAGATCCGAGAATAGTTGTATTATACAAACATGCAGGAGCGGATCGAGCTTCGCGTCCGGACCCGGGAGGCCAACGAGCCCGCCCGGCTGCGGGGTGCGATTCGCGGCCTGGTCCGGCGTTTCGGCGTCTCTGAACGCGCCGACGTGAGCTGCTGCGGGGTGACCGTGGCCCAGTCAGCGGCGCTCGAAGCGCTATTCGGCCACGGGCCGATGCGCCTTTCGGACCTCGGCCGGCGGCTCGGGATCGCGCCCAGCACGCTGACGCGGAACCTCGACCGGCTCGTCGAGGGCGGCCTGGTCGTGCGCCAGGCCGACGGGCGGGACGCGCGGGCGGCCCGCGTCAGGCTGACGGCGGCCGGCCGGCGCGCGGCGCTCGGGGTGGCCGACCGTGAAGAGGACTTCGCGCGGCAGGTGCTGGCGCGGATCCCCGAAGACCGGCGCGCCGCGGTGGTCGAATCGCTCGGCGAGCTGCTCGCGGCCGTGCGCGGCGCGACCGAGGCGTGCTGCCCGGGCGCGTTCGACCACCTGATGGAGGGGTTCGGCGCGGCGAACGCGTGCGGACCTGGTGAATGCAACTGTGGTTCCACGACCGGGGATGTCCGGGTGGGGGCGTAATGACGGGGCCGCAGGCCTCGAGGGAGATCGAGATGGCGAACGTGACGACGGCAACGGGGAAGGGCGAAGGAATCGTGACCGAGGTGCGCCGCCGCTACGCGGAGATCGCGGTGAAGGGCTCGTCGTGTTGCCTCCCGGCGCCGACGACGTCGGCCGGGTGCTGCGGCGGCGCCACCTCCGTCTCGGAAGGGATCGGTTACGTGCCGGGCGAGCTCGCGGCCGTCCCGAAGGAGGCCGACCTCGGTCTCGGCTGCGGCGCGCCGATCGGCCACCTGGCCTTGAAGCCGGGCGAAACCCTGCTCGATCTTGGCTCCGGGCCGGGCCTGGACGCGCTCCTCGCATCGAGGCAGGTCGGTCCCGAAGGACGTGTGATCGGGGTCGACATGACCCCCGAGATGCTGGAGCGCGCGCGCGCGACGGCGGCGAAGGCGGGGGCCGCGAACGTCGAGTTCCGCCAGGGGCGGCTCGAGTCGCTGCCCGTCGAGAGCGGGACGGTCGACGCTGTCACCAGCAACTGCGTGATCAACCTGGTGCCCGACAAGGCCGCGGTGTTCGGGGAGATCTCCCGCGTCCTCAAGCCCGGCGGGCGCGTGGTCGTGTCCGACATCGTCCTCGAGCGGGCGCTGCCCGAGGCGGTGGCGAAGGACGTCTTCGCCTGGTGCGGCTGCGTGGCCGGCGCCTCCGACCGACGCGAGTACCTGGCCATGATCGAGGCCGCCGGGCTCACGGGTGTCGCGATCCTGAAGGACGAGGACTACCTCGCGTCGCTCGCGAAGGTCGCGCCCGAGGAGGCGGACGCGATGCTCGCCGGCTGGGGCGTCACCCGCGAGGACCTCATGGGCACCGTCCACTCGATCACCTGGCGCGCCGTGAAGAAGTAGCCACGGGTCGCGGCGGCCTCCAGCGGCTCCGAACAGTGTCCGGACGGTTCGGGTCGTTGCGGGACTGCGAGAACGAGCAGCCGAGGGGTTCACTCGCCCCGGGGCGAGTTGGGAGCCTCCAATGAAGAGATGGCCGGCGATCCCGCTAGACTGGGGATCGCCGGCCATGGATATCCGCTACCGCAGCCCGCAGAACCGAGACGTGGCTCCGGCCGCGCCCGGTGAGTTCGCCGCCGTTCGCATCGGCCCGCTCGAGGTGTGGCCGCCCGTCGTGCTCGCACCGATGGCGGGCGTTACCAACCCGCCGTTCCGCACCCTCTGCCGCCGCTACGGCGCCGGGCTCTACGTGAGCGAGATGATCACGGCCCGGGCACTCGTCGAGGGCAACCGCAAGACGCTGCTGCTCGCGAGCTTCGGGGCCGAGGAGACGACGCGCAGCCTGCAGCTCTACGGCGTCGACCCGCGCTACGTCGGCGAGTCGGTACGGCTCCTCGTCGGGGAGGGACGTGTCGACCACCTGGACATGAACTTCGGCTGCCCCGTGCGCAAGGTCACGAGCAAGGGCGGTGGCGCCGCGATCCCGCTCAAGCCGAAGCTGCTGCGGTCGATCGTGCGCGCGGCGGTCGCGGCCGCCGGCTCCGTGCCCGTGACGATCAAGTTCCGGATCGGGATCGACGAGCGCTACGAGACGCACCTCGAGGCCGGCCGGATCGCCCAGGAAGAAGGCTGCGCCGCGGTCGGGCTTCACGCCCGAACCGCGGCACAGCTCTACGACGGCGAGGCGCGCTGGGAAGCGATCGCGGAGCTCAAGCGCGCGGTGACGCGCATCCCGGTGCTCGGCAACGGCGACATCTGGGAGGCCGAGGACGCGCTGCGGATGATGCGTACCACCGGCTGCGACGGCGTCATCGCAGGACGCGGCTGCCTGGGCCGGCCGTGGCTGTTCCGCGACCTCGCGAGCGTCTTCGACGGCCGCGAGGCTCCCGATCCACCGAGCCTCGGCGGGGTGGTGGACGTGATGCTCGAGCACGCACGGCTGCTCGCCGCGTGGCTGGGCGACGAGGCGCCCGCGATGCGCGCCTTCCGCAAGCACTCGAGCTGGTACACCAAGTGCTTCCCGGGCAGCGCGCCGCTGCGGCAACGCTTGATGCAGGTGAGCGGTCTCGCGGAGCTCGAGCAGGTGCTCGGGGTCGTCGACCGCTCGCACCCGTACCCGCCCGAGGCGATGCGCGTCCCGCGCGGCAAGACGAGCGGCACGCAGAAGGTCGCTCTCCCCGAGGGCTACCTGGACCACCTCGACGACGCCGTCCCGCCCGGCGCCGAGGCCGAAGCCGCCGACTCGGGCGGCTAGCGGGCGGCTAGCGGGCATGTTCCAGGTCGAGCCCATCCTGTGGCTTCAGGCGCACTCGTCCACGGCTCTCACGTGGCTCCTGTCGGCGGTCACGCTCCTGGGGTACGCGCCCGCCTATGTCGCGGCGGTCTTGACCCTGGCGTTCGGTCTTCGTCTGCGTCCGGGTCTCTGCGTGCTGGTGACCTTGCTGGTGTGCGGACTCCTGACCGAGGGCCTCAAGAACGGCCTCGCCCTGCCTCGCCCGAGTGACGTCGACGCGCGGGTCCTCGCGCCGGCGGTCGTGCCGGGCAGCGCGCCGCACATGGCCGTCGTCTCCACCGGCACGCCCGGGGGAGCGGCGAGCTTCTGGGGCCTTCCGTCGCGCGAAGCGATCGCGGCGGTCCGCTCGCTGCCGCACCCCGGCTACGGATTCCCGAGCGGCCACGCGGGCGCCGCGTTGGCGTTCGTCCTCGCCACGGGCCTCTTCTTCGGCTTCCGGCGCGTCGCCACGGTCGGCCTGCTGTGGCCGCTCGTCATGGGCCTGTCGCGGATGTACCTGGGCCGTCACTTCCTCGCGGACGTGCTGGGTGGGCTGGCGGTCGGCGTCGTCGCCGTCGGCGTCACGGCGTGGCTCGTGCGGGGATCCGACCGGATTCCAGGACGGGGCCGGCCGCCCGCACCGCTGCTGCTCCTCGCCGCGATGACCGGGCTGCTCGCGTGCCTCGTGCCGTGGGTCCCGCTGCTCGACGCCGAGCACGTCGGACGCCTGGCGGGCGTCGTGGCGGCCTACGCCATCCTGCAGGCGCGCGGCCTTCCCCCCGACCACGGCACGCTCGCGCAGCGCATTTCTCGCGTCGTCCCGCCGGCGTTCGTGCTGCTCGTGGCCTGGCGCTTGGCCGCGACGCTTCTGACCGCCGCTGGCTGGAACGAGGGACGGCTCGCCGCCATGGTCACGAGCGCGGTCGTGATGCTGCTGACCCTCGTCGGCGGCGTCGTGATCGCGCGACGGCTCGGCTGGTACGAAGCGGCGAGCGACGCCAAGCCGCGCCGCGCCGGTCTTCCCGTAGACTGAGACGGCGCATGCCCGAGCGGCTGATCCTCCGCAACTTCCAGTCGGCCGGCGACATCCTGATGCTGACGGCCACGGTGCGCGACCTGCACCGCTGCTACCCGGGCCGCTTCGTGACGGACGTGCGCACGTCGTGCTCCGACCTGTGGATCGGCAACCCCTGGCTCACGCCGCTGCGCGACGACGAGCCGGGCGTGCGCGTCGTCGAGTGCGGATACCCCATCATCCACAAGAGCAACCAGGTGCCGTGGCACTTCCTGTTCGGCTTCAGCGAGCACTTGAACGACGTGCTCGGCCTGCGCATCCAGCCGACCGAGTACCGGGGCGACGTCCACCTGACGCCCGAGGAGCGCGAGTGGTTCGCGCGCGTCCAGGAGGTCCGCGGCGAGGCGCGGCCGTACTGGCTCTTCGCCTCGGGGGGGAAGTGGGACTACACCATCAAGTGGTGGGACGCGGCACGCTACCAGCAGGTGGTCGACCACTTCCGCGGCAGGATCGACTTCGTTCAGGTGGGAGAGACCCACCACCATCACCCCGACGTGCGCGGCGTCACCGACCTGCGCGGGCGCACGACGCTGCGGCAGCTGGTGCGGCTCATGTACCACGCGCAGGGTGCGATCTCGGCGGTCAGTCTGCTGATGCACCTCGCCGCCGCCGTCGAGGTCAAGCCGGGGATGCCGAAGAACCGCCCCTGCGTCGTGATCGCGGGCGGGCGCGAGCCCCCGCACTTCACGGCCTACCCGCAGCACCAGTTCATCCACACGGTGGGGGCTCTCGTCTGCTGCGATGACGGCGGGTGCTGGAAGTCGCGCACGCTGCCTCTCGGGGACGGCGACCCGAAGGACGCGCCGGGAGAGCTCCAGCAGCGATTCGCGCGGCAGAATGGCCGCGACCCCGAGGCGTGGAGGCGACTGTGGCTGACGACGACGTTCGCGACGACGACAAAGCGCTCACCGAGAGACGCGAGTTCCTGGTGCTGCTCTCCGGAGGAGCAGCCTTGGCTGGCGTGGGGATGCTCGCGGCCTGCGGCGGCGACACCCCCACCGGGGCGACCTCGTCGTCCTCGTCTCCGGGCTCCAGCTCTCCGAGCGCGAGCTCGTCGAGCAGCAGCACGAGCTCGTCCTCGAGCTCATCCTCCGCCTCTTCCAGCTCTTCGGGCTCTTCGAGCTCCTCGGGCGGGGGTGGCGGCGGCGGCTCCTCGAGCTCCTCGAGCTCGTCCAGCTCGTCGTCCTTGAGGTAGCTCGCGCCTCTCAGGCGTGCCGCACCCAGCGCACGAGCTCGGGGAACGTCGGCTTCTTCCCGTACATCAGGATCCCGACCCGGTAGACGCGCCCCGCGATCCAGACCACGGCCAGGATCCCGAGGCCGAGCAGGGCGATCGAGAGCAGGATCTGCCACATCGGCGGCGTCAGCACCACGATGCGCAGGAACATGGTGAGCTGCGACATCCCGGGGATCATCGAGACCGTGACCGCGAGCGTCCCCTCGGGCGACTCGAGCACGGCGGGAAACGAGATCATTGCCAGGATGATCGGCAGCATCACGGGGAAGGCCAGGCTCTGGGCTTCCTGCACGGTGTTCACTGCGGCGCCGATCGCGGCGTAGAGCGCCGCGTAGAAGAGAAAGCCGAGCAGAAAGAAGACGACGAACGAGACGAGCATCAGGGGCGTCACCTCCGGCATCGAGAAGGAGCCGATCGGCCCCGCCGCGGCGAGCGACACGCCGAGCAGCGACAGCGCCCACACCAGGACCTGGGTGAGACCCGCGGCGCCCACGCCTAAGAGCTTGCCCAGCAGCAGGATGGTGGACGGCACGCCGGACGCCATCACCTCGACGACGCGGCTCGTCTTCTCCTCGATCACCGAGGTCATCACCGCCTGGCCCCAAAGCAGGAGACTGGCGTAGAGGATCATCAGCATGACCAGCGCCAGGATCGTGGCGGCTCCCTGGTCTTCGCGCTCTCCCTGCTCCGAGAGCCGGATCGTCTTCATGTCCAGCGCGCGCGTGAGCTCATTGACCTTCCCCGGGTCGAGGCCGGCGCCCGTGAGGCGCCGGCCGACCAGCACCGCGCTCACCGTGCGCTCCATCGCTCGGAGCACGATGCGGTTCGTGACGCTCCTTCCGTAGTAGCTCGCGCTGCCCGAGGAGACGGCGTCCTCGGGAAGGGCCAGGTAGCCGTCCAGGCGCTTGTCCAGCACCGCCTGCTTGAGTGCCGCCTCCGACGCCTCCGCTTGCGCCGGCTGGATGTCGAAGCGGTCCCGGCCGTCGATCTTCTCCTCCCGCAGAGCCGCTTCCACGGCCTGGCGCAGCTCGCCGCTCGCGCTCAGCACCGCGACCTTCAGCGGCTTGCCCTTCGAGCGTGCGGCCAGCGCCGGCACGATCATCATCGCCGCCATCCGCAGCGGGCCGGGGATGGTCCCGATCACGAAGCTTTTCGAATGCACACGCTCGACGTACTCGCGCCTGACGATGGCCCAGAGCTTGGCGCTCACGCCGCCTCCTTGCCGTGGCGGGTCACGGTCTCCACGAAGATGTCGTGCAGGCTCGGCTCGACGATCTCGAAGCGACGCAGCCGCAGCCGCGCGGCGGCCTCGCGCAGCAGCGGCTGGGGGTCGCTGCCGGCCTCGAGCCGCAGCTCCAGGTACTGCCCGAAGTCCGTCACCTTGACGACCCCGGGCAGCGACCCGATGAAGGAGCCGTCGCCGTCGAACGCCAGCACGACCGTGTTCTTGCCGTGGCGCGCCTTCACCTCGGAGACGGCGCCGTCGAGGATCTTCTCGCCGCGGTTGATGAGGACGACGCGGTCGCACAGCCGCTCGACCGTGTCCATCTGGTGGCTGGACAAGACGATCGTGGTGCCGTTTCTACGCAGGTCGAGCAGCGCCTCGCGCATGACGTCCGTGGCGACCGGGTCGAGCCCGCTGAGCGGCTCGTCCACGATCAGCACCTCGGGCTGGTGCAGCACCGTGGCGATGAACTGCGCCTTCTGCTGCATGCCCTTCGACAGCTCGTTGGTCTTGCGCTTGCGCCAGTCGGCGAGCGAGAGCCGCTCGAGCCAGGGACCCATGCGCGCGAGCGCCTGCTTCGCCTTCACCCCCTTGATCGCGGCCATGAACACGAGCTGCTCCTCGAGCACCATGCGCGGGTAGAGCCCGCGCTCCTCGGGCATGTAGCCGATGCGGTCGCGGGCCGCGTGGTCGGCGGGCTGGCCCAGGATCTCGATCGTACCGGCGTCGGGCCCGAGGATGTTCATCACCATTCGCAGCGTCGTGGTCTTGCCGGCGCCGTTCGGCCCCAATAGCCCGAACACGCTGTGGCGCGGAACCTGCAGCGAGAGGTCCTGAACCGCCACGTGCCCGGCGAAGGCTTTCCGGATGCCCCTCAAGACCAGGGCGTTGTCGTTCAAGACGCCTCCTCTCCCGGGCGCGACAGAACGGATCACCGCAGGCTGCGGTGCTGACGATGTCCAGAGGGCCGTACCAGCCGACTGCCGGCGGGGTTCCGCCTGCGAGTCCCGCAGCCGGCGGCTGGATTCTATACTCTCGGCCCGTGAGCCATCCCCACAAGAGCGAAGCGCGCGGGCTCGCGCTGATCGCGCTCAGCACGCTCGCCTACGGCGTGCAGCCGATCTTCGGCAAGGTTGCCTACGCGGCGGGCGTCGAGCCGCTGCCGCTGCTCGCGTGGCGCTACCTGATAGCGCTCGTCTGCCTGGAGCTGCTGGAGCGCGGCCCGCGCCCGCCGCTGCGCGTGCGGCTTCGGCTATGGGGAATCGGCTCCGTCTTCGTCTTCAACTCGATCGCCTACTTCATGGCGCTCGACGCGCTGCCCGCCTCGGTGACGGCACTCGTGCTCTTCACGTACCCGGTGATCGTGGCGCTCCTCGCCGCGCTCGCCGGCGTCGAGGCCCTGACGTGGCGGTCGCTGCTCGCCGCGCTCGCCGCGTTTGCGGGCTGCGCGCTCACCGCGGGTGGGCTGCGGCTTTCCGCGGGGCTCCCGGCGCGCGGTGTCGTCTGGGCGCTCGCGGCGGCGCTCGTGTACGCGGGCTTCGTGGTGCTGAGCAGCCGCTTCGGCAAAGGCGTCCCCGCGCGCGTGCTCGCGCTGCACCTCGTCCAGGTCGCGGCCCTGCTGTGCGTCATCTTCGCGTTCCTGGGGCCGGGCCTTTCGCTGCCGCGCGATCCGCGCGCCTGGCTGAGCGTCACGGCGATCGCCGTCGTGTCGACCGTGGTCTCGATGATCGCTTTCCTGGCAGGCATGGCCCTCGTCGGGCCGAGCCGCGCGTCGGTTTTGAGCTCGCTCGAGGTGCTCGTGACGCTGGTGCTCGCGTTCCTGCTGCTGGGCGAGCGGCTCACGGCGCCGCAGTGGGCAGGCGCCGCCCTGATCCTCGGCGCCGTCGCGTTCCAGAACGCCGCAGCGCTGCAGCGCGTGCTGCGGCGCTCGCCCGCGTCGGACTCCGCATGAGGTCATTGGCCAGCGTCGCGTGCGCCGTGGTCCTCGCCTTCCCGGCGGGAGCCCGCGCCGACGAGCCGGCGAAGGGAGGGGCGGGAAGCCTCAGCGCGGCTCAGGCGGAGGCGCTCGTGCGCGAGATGAGCGCCAGCGTCGAGCGGCTGCGTCGGCTCCGCTTCAAGACGCCGGTCGCGGTCGAGATCGTCGACAGCGCCGCAGCCCGCAAGGACTTCGAATCGCAGCTCGACGACGCGGAGCGCGAGAAGGCGCGGCTCACGCGCGACGCCTGGGTCCACATCGGGCTCGTCGCCGCGGGCACCGACCTCGTGGCCGCTCACCTCGACACCGCGGAGAAGGACGTGGTCGGGTATTACCAGTCCAAGAGCAAGACGTTCCGCCTGCTGAGCCACGTCTCGGAGCGGGAAGTCCGCTCGGTGATGGCTCACGAGCTGACCCACGCGCTCGAGGACCAGCACTACGACCTCGAGAGCGTCATGAAGCAGGCGACCAACGGGGACCACGCGGTCGCGATCAAGGCGGTGATCGAGGGGTCCGCCATGGTGACGACGTTGTCGATACTCCGAACTCAGGGGGGGATCGGGAAGGCCAAGGAGGAGGCGGCGCTCTCCTCGCAGAAGCGGGCCAGGACGGTCCAGGGGAAGCCCACCTTCGTCCAGATGCAGCTGCTGCTGCCGTACACGCTCGGGTTCTCATTCCTGCTCCGCGGCAAGCCCTGGGAGCTGCTGTTCGACGGCGTCCGCATCGAGGACATCGAGCGGGCCTACGCCCAGCCGCCGCACTCGACCCGCGAGGTCCTGCACCCCGAGCAGTACTGGGGAGGACGCCGCGAGCGCGCGCGCTCGCTGTCGCTGCCGGACCTCTCCAATGTCCTCGGCCCGGGCTGGTCGCAGTCCGTCACGGGTGCCATCGGCGAGCTCGGGCTGACGCTATTGACCGGGTCACAGCTGATGAACGGGGGCTTCGAGATGCTGCTGCCCACGAGCTGGGAGACCCCGGGCGCCTCGGGCACCGCCGGTGATGCCTATCAGCACTACGTGAACGGGGACCGCAGCGTGACCGTCCTGCTCACGCGCTGGGAGAGCGTGCGGGACGCCGACGAGTTCCAGAGGACGCTTCGGCCGGGCCGCAGGAGGCTGTTCCGCTTCGGCGCCAACCTGCTCATGCTGATGGGCGACTTCGGCGACAAGGGCGAGCCACTCGCCGCCGAGTGCGCCCGCAGCGTCAGGTACTGGGCCGGCGAGTGACCAAGAAGGCCTGCGGGAGGCGCGCGAGGGCCGGGGCAGCGCGCCGCGTCGGGCTATGATGAACGGTCCGGAACGAACCGAATGAAGATCAGCATCGCCCACAGCCCCGACAGCGACGACGCGTTCATGTTCTACGGCCTCGCCCGTGGCGGTGTCGACACCGGAGACCTCGAGGTGAGCCACGTGCTCACCGACATCGAGACCCTGAACCGCCACGCGCAGGAAGGCCGCCACGAAGTGACGGCGATCTCGTTCCACGCCTACCCGTTCGTGGCCGACCGCTACGCGCTCATGCCGTGCGGCGGGTCGATCGGCGACGGCTACGGGCCGCTGCTGGTGGCGCGCGAGCCGAGAAGCCTGGAAGAGGTCCGCGGCATGACGATCGCCGTGCCCGGCACGCTCACTTCGGCTTACCTGGCGCTCCAGCTGTTCGCGCCCGGCGTCGCGACGCGCGTGGTGCCGTTTGACCGGATCCTCGACGAGGTGCGCGCGGGCCGCGCCGAGGCGGGGCTGGTGATCCACGAAGGGCAGCTCACCTACGGCGGGCAGGGGCTCGTGAAGCTCGTCGACCTCGGCGCGTGGTGGAAGCAGCAGACGGGCCTGCCGCTGCCGCTCGGCGGCAACGCGGTGCGGCGCGACCTGGGCCCCGAGTTGGTGGCCCGGCTCACCCGGCTCGTGCGCGAGACGGTGAAGCACTCGCTCGCGCACCGAAAGCAGGCGCTCGAGTACGCGATGAGCTTCGCGCGCGGCATGGACCCGGGCGTCGCCGACCGCTTCGTCGGGATGTGGGTGAACGACATGACCGTCGAGATGGGGGAGCGCGGTCGGCGCGCCGTGCAGCTCTTCCTCGATCGCGGCTTTGAGGCCGGCGTCGTCCCCAGGCGCGTGAGCGTCGATTTCGTCGAGGCCTAGGAATGGCGCCAGGGGCCCGTTCCTCCGGGCCGTTTCCCGAGCTGGAGCTCGCCGACCTGGCGGGCATCCGGCACCCGCTGGCGGGGGCCTGGCGCGAGGGCGAGGCGCTCTTCCTGATCGGCCACGGCGATTGCTCCACGACGCGCCTGACGCTGCCGTACTTCGAGCGCATCCACCGGCGCCGCAGCCGCGGGGCCGCGTGGCTCGTGCTGCAGGACGAAGCCGAGGCGGCGCGGGAGCTGCAGGCGGAGTTGGGGCTCAGCGTCCCGCTCCGCCTGGAGCCCGCGCCCTATGCGCTCGCCGCGGAGCTGCGCATCGAAGCGGTCCCGACTCTGGTCCTGGTCGACCGGGACGGGCGGATCGTCCGAACGTCGGAGGGGTTCGACCGGGACGCGCTCGAAGCCCTGGCCGCGCGCCTGGGGACCGAAGGCCCGCTCTTCGCGCCGGACGACCGCGCCCCGGTGTTTCGCCCGGGTTGAATGCCGAAGCAGGCCTCGGGCGAGGCATAATCCAAGGTTGCACGGGGAGGGCGGATGAATCTGAGCCCAGGCGCGGAAGCCGCCTGGATGATCGCGGCTGGCGAGGCGGCGGCAGGCGGGCACGCGCTCATCGAGCCGGCCCACCTGCTGATCGGCTCGCTGAGCCTCGGCAAGCTGGGCTCGGGCCTCGTGAGCGGCGAGCTCGGAACGAACGCCGCGCTTGTGCGCGACGAGAACGCCCGGCTGCTGCAGGCGCTCTCGTCCTGCGGCATCGAGGCGACGCGCCTGCGCCGGCGCGCCCGCACGCAGCTCGGCCGTGGCACCGTTTCGGGCCCGCCGCGCGGGCCGCTCTCGCGCTCGCTCACGTGCAAGGCGGTCTTCGCCGCCGCGGCGGACCTGGCGGGTGCGGCCCAGGGCGTCGGAGTGGCGCACCTGCTGGCGGCCCTCGCGGAGGACGTGGACGTCGTGACGTCGCGCATCATTCGCGCCGCCGGGGCCGAGCCGAGCAAGCTCCGCGGCGCGCTGCTCGAGGCGGGGAAGGGCCCGGAGGTGTTCGGCGCCGGGCCCGCCGCGACGGCTCTCGACCGGGCGGGCCGCGACGAGACGCTCGAGAAGCTGCGCGAGCTGCGCCCGCGTCTCGAGCGTGAGCGCCGCGTCTCGATCGCCGACGAAGCGCTCGTGACCGCGGTCGAC
>Ga0210377_10003183_pt1 | contig 14130 bp, 13 predicted proteins | sample PLM4_65_b1redo_FD_155480 | JGI IMG/M metagenome (GOLD analysis project Ga0210377, IMG submission 155480) | Groundwater sediment microbial communities from an aquifer in East River, Colorado, USA - PLM4_65_b1 redo | ecosystem: Environmental > Terrestrial > Soil > Riparian zone | place: USA: East...
ACTTCGTGAGACTTGGCAAGACCAACTACATCATGGGCGCTCTGTACAAGGGCCTTGCCGTTGCAGGCGTCATCGCGGCGGCAGCGTTCTATTTTGTAGCCAAAAGTTTTATCTCCGACCTCGGAGCCAATGCCGGCGTATTCACGGCGAACACCGTGTTTTTCATCTCCCTCATCGGTCTTGCCCTCACCGGCTTGATCGTGTGGATCACCGAGTACTTCACTGCTAAAGAGTATGGTCCGGTGCAGCACATTGCACAGGCCAGCCTGACCGGCCACGGCACGAACGTGATCGCCGGGCTCGCAGTCAGCATGAAGTCCACCGCAGCGCCGGTCCTCGTGATCGTTGCCTCGATCCTCGGCGCTTACTGGCTTGGCGGTGGTTTCTCCGGCCAGGCAAACGCAGCCTCGGGCGGCATCTTTGCCATCGCGCTTGCAGCCGTGTCCATGCTCTCCATGACCGGTATCGTCGTGGCGATCGACTCGTACGGACCGATCACGGACAATGCGGGCGGCGTCGCTGAAATGGCCGGGCTTCCGCAGGCCATCCGCGATATCACGGACCCCCTCGATGCGGTCGGCAACACCACCAAGGCAGTGACCAAGGGCTATGCCATCGGCTCCGCGGCCCTTGCCGCTTTGGTGCTGTTCTCGGAATATTCACGCTCCTTCGGCGCAACAATTCTGTTCGACCTTTCGAACCCCATGGTCCTTTGCGGCCTGTTCATCGGCGGCATGCTCCCCTATTACTTCGGCGCGCTCCTTATGGAGTCCGTGGCTAAGGCTGCAGGCGGCGTGGTGGAAGAAGTCCGCAGACAGTTCCGCGAGATCCCGGGCATCATGGAAGGCACGGGAAAGCCCCAGTATGGCAAGTGCGTTGATATCGTGACCAAGAGCGCCATCAATGAGATGATGCTCCCGGCGCTCATTCCGGTGGTTGTTCCTGTCGTGGTGGGTCTCTTCCTGGGCAAAGAAGCCCTTGGCGGCGTGCTCATCGGCGCCATTGTGACCGGTCTGTTCCAGGCCATTGCCATGACCTCCGGCGGCGGCGCATGGGACAATGCCAAGAAGTCCTTCGAGGACGGCGTGACGGACAGCAAGGGCGTCGTGCACAAGAAGGGCAGCGACGGACACAAGGCCTCGGTAACGGGCGATACGGTCGGCGATCCTTACAAGGACACCGCGGGACCGGCCATCAACCCGATGATCAAGGTCATCAACATCGTGGCACTGCTCATCGTACCGTTGATCAAGTAAGCGGCACTCGTTTTCACAAGGCTGCCCCATTTGATGGGGCAGCCTTTTTTTTCCGCTGAAGCCGGGATTCTCCGTTTGAAATTAGCCCGTAAAGTGGTACTATTCCAATGCCATGCAAGACGTAGATGTGTTGATAAACGCCGGTTGCTCCACGGATGTTGTGGCGCACTGCACTGCTGTTTCAAACGCGGCGCTTTCCCTTGCCAGAAAGATCAAGACGATTGTCGACCGGGAACTGGTCAGACAAGGCGGCTTGTTCCATGACATCGGCAGGGCCAGAACGCATGGCATTGGCCATGCCATTGCAGGGGCCGAGATCGCGCGGGAGCTCGGTTTTTCAACGCAGCTCGAGCTTATCATTGAGCGACATATAGGAGCGGGCATTACAGCGACCGAGGCGGCGCGTCTCGGACTTCCTCGCAAAGATTATTTGCCGCTGACAAATGAAGAGAAGATCGTCTCCTATGCCGACAATCTGACCAACGGCGTACGCGAGATGCCGTTTTATGAAGCGCTCGAACGGTTCAAGAACATTCTTGGTCCTGACCACGAAGGTGTCGAGTTGTTCATAAAGCAGCATCATGAGATACAGGGCTGGATGAGATGAAGTGCAGAATGTGGAATGCGGAGTGCGGAGTGCGGAATTATAAACACGATTGCCAATGGCAGCGCTGAGAGGTAATGATGAAAGAGAAGAAGCAAAATAAGAAAAAAGAAAGGCAGCCCGATGATTTTGATGTCGAGCCTTTGAAAAAGAGCAAGAGCGACAAGGTCGTGCCGATCAAGCTGACAGAGAACAGCAGGTTCAAGTTCCGCTGCCACAAGGGGGTCAGGTGCTTTACTGCCTGCTGCAGCAATATCAATATCGTCCTGCCGCCCTATGACCTACTGCGGCTCAGAAAGCGGCTCGGCATGACGACGGAGGACTTCATCAACAAGCATTGCGATATCGAGATCCTGGCCAAGACGCTGCTCCCGGTGATCATTCTCAAGATGGGGAGTGATGAAAAAAAGAGTTGTCCCTTCGTGACGCCTGACGGCTGTACGGTGTACGAGGACCGGCCGAGCAACTGCCGCTACTATCCCGTGGGTATGGCGACGCTCAGGAAAAAGGACGCCGAAGGCGGCAAGGACGAGTTTTACTTCATGGTCAAGGAAGACCACTGCAAAGGGTTCGAAGAGGACAAGGACTGGACCATTGCAGAGTGGCGCAAGGACCAGGGGGCGGACCTCTACGACGATATGAACCGCGGCTGGATGGAGATCCTGATCAAGAAGAAGTCCTTTGGCGAGAAGGAGTTCCCAGAGATCAAGAACCAGATGTTCTTTATGGTCAGCACCAATACCGACTATTTCCGGGAGTTTGTGTTCGGGAGCAGCTTCCTTGAAACCTACGATATCCCGGCTGAGCGGATCGAGAAGATCCGGACCGACGATGCGGAACTCTTGAAGCTTGGGTATGAGTGGCTCCGCTCAGCGATGTTCGCGGAGGAGACGCTCACGATCAGAGACGGGGTCGCTGAGGCACGCAAGGATCGGTCTGACGCGGTGCTGAGGAAGGTGTATGGGCAACAGAACAAAGAACAGGAGTAAAGGAGTCAGGAGTCAGGAGTCAGGAGTCAGGAGTCAGGAGTCAGGAGGAACACACTCCTAACTGCCGTCGTGAAGCATTTCGGTCATCTCTTTATAGAGCGTATTTCCAATAGTAATCCCCTGGTCAATGAATTCCGGTCCGTACCGTTTCCCGGTGGCGGTCCGGAACGTCTCCTTGATCTTTTCGATCCCCTTCATCTTTTCCCGGAAGGTCCGGTGCAGCGATTCTAACGGCGTATTGCGCTCTGTTACCATCAGCCACAGCGTCATGCTGAAGTTCTCCGGGCCCCATCTGAACTTGTCCGCGTCATAGAGCGCATCGCTTACCAGCCTGCCGGCCATATCGTCCCGATCAAAGGTCTCCTGGAACGCTTCGTGATTTCTTATGGCATCGGCGATGTACTGCCGCTCTCGCAGGCCCATGCCGAGCTTCGAGAGAATTTTTTCCGCTTCAATACTTCCCCGCACGGCGTGGTCCTGCTCTTTGCGTTTGATATCATGAAGAAGGCCCGCGATGATGGACGCAGTGAAGAGGGTTTCAATATCCGATTGATCCATGTTCAAGGCCTCTGCCTCGATCAGCGTGATGGTCCCTGCGTCGCGGGCAACGGCCTCGCAGTGGCAGAGACCGTGGGCGCACTCCAGCTGGGATTCATCGAGAAAGGCACGACATTTCCGGATAAACTCGTTGCTTCCGAGGGTCTCTTCAGCGCGCCGGACATGTGAACGGTGCTCCCCGTAGAACAAGGGGCGGGGCAGGCTTCGTGCAAGCTTCAGCGCCGTATCCTGCAACTTTTGATATGCCTTATGGGTCATGTATTGATAATAAACGGAGAGAGCGCGCATTGTCAAGGCGAGTTTTGGCTCCCTGGGCCTAATCTCCGATTGACAGTAGCCGACATCCTGATATAATATCCTCCAGTTTTTCAGCGCGAAAGGGGTTTCCCGTGTCCGACATTCATAGCGAACGAATACTCATTCTCGACTTCGGGTCTCAGTACACCCAGCTCATTGCCCGCAGGGTACGCGAGGCCAAGGTCTATTGCGAGATCTTTCCTTACAATACAGGCCTTGAAAAGGTCAAGGCATTCCGGCCGAAGGGCCTGATCCTGTCCGGCGGGCCGTCGAGCGTGTACGATGCCGGCGCGCCGCTCATCGACAAGGCGCACCTCGAACTCGGCATCCCGGTGCTCGGCATCTGCTACGGCATGCAGCTTCTGACCTACGTGCTTGGCGGACAGGTAGCAAAGTCCGCAAAGCGTGAGTTCGGCAGGGCGGAACTCATTATTGATGATGATGCCGGTCTTTTTAAAGGTATCGGCTCAAAACTAAAAACTCAAAACTCAAAACCCGAAACTGTTGTCTGGATGAGCCACGGCGATCGAATCGAGAAGATGCCTGCAGGGTTCTCGGCCATTGCACATACGGACAATTCTCCGACCGCGGCCATGGCGGACGAGAAGCGAAAATTCTTTGGCGTTCAGTTCCACCCTGAGGTGGTGCACACTCCCCAGGGAGTTCAGATCCTCAGAAACTTTGTTTACACGATTTGCGGATGCAGCCCTTCATGGACCATGGCGTCCTTTGTGGACTATTCCGTTAGCGAAATACGGAAGGCCGTCGGAAGCAAACAGGCAGTCTGCGGTCTCTCCGGAGGTGTTGATTCGTCCGTTGCCGCCGTGCTCGTCCACAAGGCGATCGGCAAACAGCTCACCTGTATCTTCGTGAACAACGGAGTGCTCAGAAAAGACGAAGCGGAGAAGGTGCAGCATACATTTAAGGACATGGGGCTGAACCTCAAATACGTCGATGCATCAACGGAATTTCTCACCAAGCTGAAAGGGGTCGAGGATCCTGAGAAGAAGCGAAAGATCATCGGCAATACATTTATCGATGTGTTCGAGCGGGAAGCCCTGGCAGTCGGCGGGGCAGAGTTCCTGGTCCAGGGCACGCTCTATCCCGATGTGATCGAAAGCGTCTCGTTCAAGGGCCCATCGGCGATCATCAAGTCACACCACAACGTGGGCGGTCTGCCGGAGAAGATGAGGCTGAAGCTGGTGGAGCCGCTGCGGGAATTGTTCAAGGATGAAGTGAGAGCAATTGGCCGCGAGATGAAGATGCCCGACGACATCATCGACCGCCAGCCTTTCCCGGGACCGGGTCTTGCCATCCGCATCTTGGGTGAGGTGACCGAGGGACGGACAAGTCTTCTGCGCGAGGCCGATGCCATTGTGATAGAGGAGATCAAAAAGGCCGGACTGTATAAAGAGATCTGGCAGTCCTTTGCCGTGCTTCTCCCGATCAAGACTGTCGGAGTGATGGGCGATGAACGTACCTATGAAAATGTTGTTGCCATTCGCGCTGTCACGAGCCAGGACGGCATGACCGCTGACTGGGCCAAGATCCCCTACGATCTCTTAGGGACCATGTCCAATCGAATTATCAATGAAGTTAAAGGCGTGAATCGCGTGGTCTTCGACATCTCGTCCAAGCCGCCGAGCACGATCGAGTGGGAGTAAGGGCAGGTGGCCGCCCGAACGAACACTGTGGAATAGGCAAAGGGGTAAGGAGATTAAAATCCTTACCCCATAATTGCGTACAATCAAAGCAAGCTCAGTGAATCAGGTATGGTTTTCTGTATTGTTTTCTCCACGCACCCCTCCTCGTATACCCGCTCAGAATGTCACGATTTATCACAGAGCACACAGAATGCGGACAAGACATAACCAAAACCTTGCAACCGCCATGGCCTATGCAGGAAAAGCGGCCAATTGGTATTTCGGTTCGTAAATTCGGTAAGTATTCATGATTGGTTTTGTAAAAGTCTAAATCCATACAGGTAGCCGCAAACTTCAGTTTGCGTGGTTTTCAATGCATTCTAAACGCAGGCTAAAGCCTGCGGCTACCAAGACAAATGCGTCATCGTATTTTATGAATAAATGTATTTGGGGAATCCGCAAAGGTTGCGAAGAAATCTCGGAAGCCTTGAATTTAAAGCAAAATACCCTTAGGAAATGCTATCATCATTTGCATTCATAATACATGAGGTTGTTTTTCTTGAATTTTTGTGGTATATCTATATCATTATCATGATCGGTAGTCAGCCAAACCCGTTGTTTTCGGGATTGTCTCCATTACGGTATTGGCATGCTGATAGAACAGGTCATTTTACTTGTATAAAAAAAACTAAACGGAGTAGAAATTATGAAATTTAAAGAAGAAATCAGGGATGCGGTCGGCGCCCATGGATTATGGAAAAGGAAGCTAAAAAGCGCCATCACCACGGGGAAAATAGATGTGGAGATAGCCACCATAAAAGCGGACAAACAATGCAGTTTTGGGAAATGGCTTTATGGGCCGACAATCACAGAGAAGCAAAAGAATTCCGAACATTATGGTAAAGTGCAAGAGTTGCATGTCGTTTTCCATGAAACGGCCGCGAAGGTCGCTCAACTTGCCATCTCGGGCGAGAAAGCCCATGCCATGAATATGCTGGAGGCGAATGGGGAATTTACGATAGCATCGGCTGAACTGACCACGTCCATGATGGCCTGGCTAAAAGATGGCTAATGACTGTCCCTGGGAACATGGCGGTTTCAATAGAACGTCTGTAATGGATGGCTTGCGCATCCGGTATCTTTATTGCTTCCTCAGCAGGGGAAGCCAAAAGTAACGTAGTATCCAACGTGGACGTACGAATCCGGCGTCTAAATGGAAACATCGATGGCACGATTCAAACGGTATTTGATAATTATTTCGCTTGAGTCAACGTGAACTGTAGCAGGTGAAGCTGATCGCCATTAAGAAAAGTTGTTACTCCAAATAGACACACGTTATCTCTGCTTTAAAAAATATCCTGCGCTCATGTTCTCCCGCTTTCCCATGCCATCGCCTTTTCACAATCCTTAAAAAGTTTTTCTCTATTTCTGAATTCCCGAGAATGGACGCTCCTTCTTTTTCCCTGGATAGATATACCCAGCGCGGCGTGCAGCATTTCATGGTAGACGATGAATGCGACGTAGTTGCGGGGGACGGTCTTCTTGTCGAGCACCGGATTTATCCTGATCATATTCGACCGTTCGCTGTAGCTTCCGAGGGTCCTTTTTCTCACGGCGCAGCGCGGGCTTCTCGACCCCCAGGTGATCACGGCATTGACCATGCCCCCGAAGTATTCCTTGTTGATCTCGTCGTAATATCCGCAAAGGTCGTGAAATCTGCCCGCGGTCCTCACAGGGACCCTCTTCGGCGGCTTTATGCTGAGCTGCTCTCTGTTGTCGCGAACAAAGCTCCGAAAATGAGGCATTGCGCCTTTTTTGTTTTTCAGGTACGAGACGATCTCGTTCATCACCCGGCTGTCAGCATGAAGAAACATCCGGTGAAGTCGAACGCGCAGAGCGCCGTCATATATACGCGCCGAGAGCATGCTCGTAGAATTAACGGTGAGGACGACGGTTACGGGCTTATTAAGGCATTCTTCAAGATACTGCCTGAAAGAAATTTCTGAATGGTGAAAGGCAAGAGCCAGTTGATCGTCAATTGTATTGATATTCATGGCATCCCGTTTTTGATCACCGGATTTGCGCTGCTTTTATGCTTCATGTTATCGGCCAATTCTACTACAATTTTCCACCGGGAACAATGTTTACTTCCAAACCTTGCAAACTTTTCTAAGTTCTTGCCATTTTAGTTCAGTTATTGTACCCTCATACCGTAATGTGTAGTGTTAGGGCTTGTGCAACCGTGAACCGCGGACTGGTTTGCGGGCTGGCGTCCCTCAATTCTACGGCTGACCGGATGACCACTGGAGATATCTTTGGAACGTCACGAACGATTTGGAAACGCGGGAAGGGTCATTAAGATCGGGTTCTGGGTGAACGCTGGACTGATGATCATGAAACTGCTCGCGGGTTATTTCGGCAGATCTGAGGCGGTCTTTGCCGATGGCATGGAAAGCGCCGCGGACTTCATCGCCCTGGGGTCGAGCATGATCGCCCTGCGCATCGGCAGCCGTCCCTTTGACGAAACGCATCCGTATGGACATGGCAAGGCCGAGAGCATCTCCGCCGTCATCGTGTCCCTCATCATCTTCTCCACGGGAGGTTGGATCCTTGTCCGGTCCGTCCATGCCGTCATTGATGGTGTGTACGAGGTCCCCGCAGCCATGGCAGTGGCCGCCGCCTTCCTCACGATCATCACGAAAGAGGCCCTCTACCGGTATTCCATCACCGCTGGTAAAAAACTTGGCAGCCCGGCCATCCTGGCCATTGCCAAAGACCATCGGAAGGACGCGATCACGTCGGTAAGCACCCTTGTGGGCGTCACCGGCGCGTTCTTCGGCCTGACCGTGATGGACCCTATTGCCGCGGGGATCACCTCGCTCTTCATTTTCCACATCGGCTATAAGACCTTCATGGGCGCGGCCCACGATCTCATGGACGGCAAACCTGACGACAATTGTTTGGAGGATATCAGGAAGATCGCTGAAGGAGTGGCGGGCGTCGAACATGTCCACGAGATACGCTGCCGCAGATCGGGCCAGTACCTGATCGTGGATCTGAAGCTCGATATGGATCCCGAGATGACCGTGCGCGAGTCCCACAGAATCGCCACGGCCGTGAAGAAGCTGATCTTTGAACAAGCCATGAACGTCGGGGACGTCATGATCCATATCAATCCCCACGAAGATGAGCATCAGGACCTCATCCGATTGTAATGGTTGTCGGATAGACTGAGAATGCAACAGGATTTACTATCCGGAATAAACAACACTCCGCCCTGTGTGTCCCGGCAATGTAAAGGGTTGTCTCAGTCGTTCGTCTTCGGAATGATACCGCCGTACTCGCGGCCGAACTGGTTGGCCGCAGTGACACCCACTTCCTGCAGCATTCGTTTGTGGGTGTCCTTGACCAGATCGAGAGAAACATCAAGGGCTTTGGCTACAACCTCGAGAGACTGCTGCTGGGCAAAGTGACGCTCGGCGATCATGATCTTCAGAAAATCCGCTTGTATCAGCGATGCCAACTCCTTGTCGGTTATTGAATAACTTTCATATGCCTGACGCAGGGTCTTCCCCGCGGTAATGGCTTCCCGAAACGTGTTCACCGCTTCTTCGTAGATCTTGTCCTCTTCAGGAGTGAATTCTTTGAAGTGAAATTCCGGCATGTCCTGCTTCTCTGTGCTCTTATCTTTTTTCTTCATTATACTGAAACCTTTCAAAAATGATCTGGACAGAATAGCAGGATGTACAGTATCTCATCAGATTTTATCCCGCAACTCCGTCAAACGTTTTTTAACTATTGATTTGCCTGATTTCCTCTGCGTCCTGGGGTGAGATGGTTCTATGTAGCCCTTTTTTCTTTCGGTCTCCGCTCCGGCACCTGCCGGTGTTCGATCTTCTCTTCGTTCCAGGAAACCGACACATAGAGGCCGCAGAAGCAGCTTCCGAACTCTTTGACATCGGGATCGCGATACACACAGGGGCAGATGATGTCCGCGTCCTTGTCTTTCACACCCCAGGCAAGACGGCAGGGGCAGGACCGATAGCCGTACCGGGCCTCGTTCGTGAGCAGACCCTGCATGATGTCCATGACGAAAGGTTTGTCCTTGTTCAGTCGGATGCCCTGCGACTCGGCATATTTGGACAGGATCTCGTACAGTTTCTCCGGCGTCATGTGATGCCCAATGCCTTTCTCAGCTTGTCCTCGTTAAACCCGACGATCACGTCATCGTCAATGCAGATGGTGGGAAAGCTGCAGTCGGGGTTCAGTTTTCGTATCTCGTTCATGATGCGCTCCCTTTCCTCTCCGCTCAAAAGGTCCACATCAATGGTCTCCGGGTCGATCCCGTTTTCCTTGAAGAAGCGCTTGGTGCGCATGCAGTGCGAGCAGGTGCTGAGTGTGTAAAGCTTTATCCGAGATTTCTTCGACGGCATAGGACCTCCCGCTGTTCTTACGACTTTAAGTATAACATGGCCAAGCGCGGGTAAGCAATTAAAAATGCAGGACGTTGCTTGACCCTGTTGTTGCATATACTCGTCGGAGATCACATCGTTTTGTCGCGCCAACTCAGGCTGGAATTGCCCTTCAAGGGGCTTTGTGGAAACTCACTTTTCGCGGACTCCTGCGTGGTTCATGAAAAGTTCATCCGATAGTGCATGAATGCGGTTGGATCGGCATTATTCCAATGAGTTTCTGCAACAACGGGGTTGACAGTCCTGGTTGTCGCGTGGGATAATTTACCATGAAAAAGTTCTACCTCATCAGTGCCGTTCTTCTGGCTTTTTCAGCCTGTACACCGGTACTGAACCGCGAGGTCATGGAACAGGGCATGCGCGATGTGCCTTTTAGCCAGCTGAGGGAGGCTCCCGATGTCTTCAAGGGAAAGCTCTTTATCCTCGGCGGCTTGATCGTGGAGACCCGTTTGGTTGAGAAGGGTTCGCAGATCGAAGCGCTCGGCGTGCCTGTGGATTCGCTTGGCTATCTCCAGGAAGCAGGGCGTATGCAAGGCAGGTTCCTTGCTCTGTATCCAAGATCAAAGGGACTTCTCGACCCGATAGTGTATAGGAAGGGAAGGGAGGTCACGCTCTCGGGAGAGTTTGTGGAGGCGCGCAAGGGCAAGATCGATGAGATGGAATATGTCTACCCGGTGTTCGAGATCAGGGATATTTATCTCTGGGAAGAGAGGAAGGACTATTACAACTACCCTTATTACGATCCCTTCTATTATCGTTCGCCGTTCCTGTTCGACCCCTGGGGATGGTACTACCCCGGCCCCTACGGGTACCCTTCGCCGTGGTGATCCGGGCAAAGGTCCCTAAAGAGCAGCTATCGCTTTATCACCGTCCTCTTTCTCCAGTTCTTCCCCTTTGTCGGAAAATCCGTTCGGAAGTGCGCGCCCACGCTGCCCTCCCGTTGCAATGCCGACCGGGTGATGAGCTGGGCCGTCGTGATCATGTTCCTGATCTCGAAGACGGACCGATCAGGGGCAAGCCCTTTCATGTTCCGGTCCCATGCATTGAGCTGCTTGAGCGCGGAGGCCAGCCCTTTTTTTTCGCGTACGATACCAACCTGTTCCCACATGAGTTTTTTGAGCGAAGAACGGGTCTCTGACAGATCCGGCAACCTGCCGGAATGCGGGGGCAGGTCACGCGTTCCCTGAACAGCAGCGCGCTGCACGCCGGGGTGCCGGTTGACGCGCTTCCGCGCATACCGCGCGGCACCACGCCCTGCACGTTCTCCGTAGACCAGTCCCTCAAGCAACGAATTGCTCGCGAGACGGTTTGCTCCATGCACGCCGGTACAGGCGGTCTCGCCTGCGGCAAAGAGCCCGGGAACATTCGTGGCGCCCCAGAGGTTCGTCTTCACCCCGCCCATGATGTAGTGCGCTGCGGGCGAAACCGGGATCGGCTCCTTCGTGATGTCGATGCCGAGGTCCTTGCAGGTCCGGTAAATACGAGGAAAACGCTGGGTCACGTACTCGGCGGTCAAATGCGTCATGTCGAGAAAAACATTGTTGGACTTTGTGGCGGCCATCTCGGCGTGAATTGCGCGGGTGACCACGTCGCGCGGCGCGAGCTCGCGCGCGGGATCGTAGCGGTCCATGAAGCGCAGGCCGTGGATGTTTTTCAGCATGCCGCCCTCACCGCGCATGGCCTCGGAAAGCAGGAACTGCGGCGCGCCCGGGCGAAACAGGGCGGTGGGGTGAAATTGAACGAACTCCATATCCACGAGCGCTGCGTTGGCGCGAAAGGCCATGGCCATGCCGTCGCCGGTGGCGACAGCAGGGTTCGTGGTACGTCCATACAGCTGGCCCGCGCCGCCCGTGGCGAGTAACACCGCGCGCGCGGAAATGATGAGGACCTTGCGTAATGACTGTTGGCAGACCACGGCCCCGATGCAGCGGTTGTTCTCGATGATCAGGTCCCGGGTGAAGGCGAAGTCGATCTTGGATACCGTGCTGGCGGAGCGGACCTTGTCGATCAGCACACGCATGATCTCCTTGCCTGTCGAGTCTCCCTGGGCATGCAGGATGCGGCGCTTGGTGTGGGCCGCTTCCTGCGTGAACGCGAGCTTCGTGCCTTCCTTGTCGAATTCCGCGCCCCAGAGGATGAGTTCCCGTATCCGCGTGGGGCCTTCTTCAACGAGCGTGCCCACGGCCTTTCGCAGGCAGAGCCCGTCGCCGGCCCGGATGGTGTCCTCGAAGTGGATCGAGATCTCGTCCTCGTCCGAGAGCGCCACGGCAACGCCGCCCTGCGCGTATTCGCTGCTGCTCTCGGTAGGCGCATCCTTGGTCACCACGAGGACCTCGCCGTTCTGCGCCAGCTCGATCGCGGCACGGAGACCGGCCACACCCCCGCCGATGATGAGGAAGTCGGTTTTTATATGTTCTTCGGTGAAGGTCATTTCGTATAAATGTCAAATACCAAAGCCCAAAGTTCAAATAAGTCTCATTATCAAAAAGATCCTACTCCGAACTCCACACTCTGAACTCCGAACTGTCACTGCTTCCCCGGCATTTCCACCGGCTGCGGCACAAAGGGGTCTTTCCCCTCAATGGACATAAGCTTGGAGCTTCCCGGCGCAAAGACCAGCGTGGCCCGTCCGCCGTTCTTCTGCGTCGTCCCTCCAACGGCTACCCACTCACCGTCCCAATTGAACGTTGCCTTGATCGGTCCCTTTTCCTCGACCGTAATGAGCATCTTGGTGTACTGGATGTTGAAGTGGATGGTTTCGTTCTTTAAGAACACGTCGGCAAGGGACTTTGACAGCGCTTCCCGGTCTTGATAGCCGGGGGCCACATTGTCCATAAAGGAGGAAAGGGACTTTTTCTCATATGCCGAGCGCAGGTCCTTCAGCACAGCGAGGATGTTCCTGCCCTTGACGGCTGATTGGTCCGGCGTTTTTTTGGTGCTGCAGGCCGGTGCAACAAAAAGGAGTGCTGTGAGAGCGAGAAGCGATACGATGCGGTTCATGGAACCTCCGATGTTTTAAAAGTCAATTTTCAAAAAACAAATCTCAAATAAATTATATCTACTCAGGTCAAAATCTGTTAGCCGCGAAAGAGCGCAGGGATCGCAGAGAGAATTAAAACAGACATACACGATTTCTGGTTTATTCTTTGAGTTCTTTGCGTTCTTTTGCGGCCAGCCTAACAGCTTTTGTTCATGCTGTCAAAATTCTTTTCAGGAACTGACCGGTATACGATTCCTTCACTGTTACCACGTCCTCGGGCGTTCCCTGGGCTACGATCCGGCCGCCTCGGTCGCCGCCCTCGGGCCCGAGATCGATGATCCAGTCCGCGGTCTTGATCACGTCGAGGTTGTGCTCGATCACGACCACGGTGTTTCCCGCGTCCACGAGCTGGTTCAGCATGTCGAGCAGTTTTTGCGTGTCGGCGAAGTGCAGGCCTGTTGTCGGCTCGTCAAGGATGTACAGCGTCCGCCCCGTTGCCCGGCGCGAAAGCTCCTTGGAGAGCTTGACGCGCTGCGACTCGCCGCCCGACAGCGTGGTGGCTGACTGTCCCAGCGTGATATAGCCGAGCCCCACATCCAGCAGGGCCTGGAGCTTTGACCGGACCGGCGTCACATTCTGGAAAAATTCGTAGGCCTGCTCCACGGTCATCCCGAGGACCTCGGCGATGTTCCTGCCCTTGTACCGGATGTCCAGCGTTTCGCGGTTGTACCGGCTGCCGTGGCACACGTCGCAGGTCACGTACACATCGGGCAGGAAGTGCATCTCGATCTTGATCAGGCCGTCGCCCTCGCAGGCCTCGCACCTGCCGCCCTTGACGTTGAAGCTGTAGCGGCCGGGCTTGTACCCGCGCATGCGCGACTCCGGCAGCTGGGTAAAAAGGTCCCGGACCGGGCCGAACACGCCGGTGTAGGTGGCGGGGTTCGAGCGCGGAGTCCTGCCGATGGGCGACTGGTCGATGTCGATGACCTTGTCGATGTGCTCCAGCCCCTTGATGTCCTTGTGCTTTCCCGCCCGTTCCGTGGAACGGTACAGGCGCTGGGCAAGGGCGCGGTACAGGATGTCCACCACGAGCGTGCTCTTGCCCGAACCCGAAACGCCGGTCACGCAGGTGAACACTCCGAGGGGGAACTGCACGTCGATATTCCCGAGGTTGTTCTCCGTTGCACTGATAACGCTGATCGCCTTTGTGGACTGTCTGCGGTGTGACGGCACCTTGATAAAGACCCTGCCGGAAAGGTACTGGCCGGTCAGCGAGGCCTCGACCTTCTGGATCTCTCTCGGTGTTCCCTGCGCCACGATCTCGCCGCCGT
>Ga0210377_10003184_pt1 | contig 14130 bp, 20 predicted proteins | sample PLM4_65_b1redo_FD_155480 | JGI IMG/M metagenome (GOLD analysis project Ga0210377, IMG submission 155480) | Groundwater sediment microbial communities from an aquifer in East River, Colorado, USA - PLM4_65_b1 redo | ecosystem: Environmental > Terrestrial > Soil > Riparian zone | place: USA: East...
AGGACCCCGGGCGTCAGCCCGGGGGTGAAAGCGCTCCTTGCGCGGGAGTTTGAGGGTGCGAAAACCCTCAACCAGAACAAATTGATCTTCTGCAAGTGCCACGGGCGTCAGCCCGTGGGTATCTACTACAGCCGGCAGCTTGAATTCGTCCGGGCTGAGGGCCGCATCACGGAAGTACGCCACAACCCGAACTACCTGACGGAGACGTGGCATGACCTGGGCGTGGCCGATGACCACACCGTCATCTTCACCCAGACCGTCGGGAACCGGGTGCACGTCATTGACTGCCTCTCGGTCTCCGGCGAGGGGCTGCCCTACATCGCCCACGAGATCCGCAACCGGGGGTACAGCTACGACCGCTACCGGAGCCATCACGCCCCGTTCGATATCAGCGTGATCGAGTGGGGAACCGGGAAGAGCCGGCTGGAGCAAGCGCGGGAGCACGGGATCTATTTCCAACTCGTGCCCAAATTGCCCCGGCAGGACGGCATCAACGCCGCCCGGGCGTTCTTCGACCGCTGTGTCTTCGACGCCGAGAAGTGCGAGCCCTTGCTGAATGCGCTGGCGAACTACCACAAGGAATTCGACGAGCGGACGAAGATGTTCCGGGACGCGCCGGCGCACGATTGGTCGAGCCACTTCGCGGATGCTTTTCGATATCTCGCCGTCGGGTTCAAGGAGACTCAGGCGACCGATGGCCGCCCGACCCCGGCGTATGCCGATGTTGGGTTCGACACTACGTGGTGCCGGGCACAGGCCCGCACCCGTGACCAGAGCGGCACCGACACATCATTTTTGTCCGATTGGAGGAGGTGAGCAGCATGGCGAAGCAGGACGGGCTGAAAGAGACTCCCAAAGAGTCGCCGAAGGAAACGCCCAAGCAGCACCCGAAGGACACTGGCCACCTGGGCGGCGGGGAGTGGAACCAGAGCCACGGCAAGAAGTAGCGCAACGGCCGCCTTGGAGCGGCAGAAAGAGAGCGAGTTACCATGACCACGAAAAGCCACAAAACCACCCCCACGCCTGCAGATCGGCGGGATGAACTCCTGGGCCGCATCCAAGCTCTTATCGCCCGGGTGGGTGACGATGAAACGAGCACGCGGGAGGCGATCCTCGCCGGCATCGCGCCGGACCTCGCAGCCTCCCGAGTGGAGCGCGAGGCCTTGGCCGACCTGGCTGCCACGCACCAGGCCCGGCTGACCCGAACCCTCGCCCTGCTCGAATCCGAGGCGTGGGCGGCGTATTCGCCCTTGACGGTTCAGCACGTCGTCACGGCTCGGGGGCTGACCACCACGATGGTGAAGACCCTCCGGGACATCCCCGAGCAATTGCGCAAGGCCGAACTGCGCGCCGACCACCTCAGCGGCTCGCCGCATCAGATGCAGGGCGAGGCGGCCAGCATCCGGTACGAGATCACGAGCGCGGGGCGGCCCTCGCAGGACTTCCCCGGCTGGCTGGAAGCGCTTGAGCGGGAATTGCAAGGCATCGCGGAATGCGGCACCCAAGGCAAAGTCACCCGTCCCGGCACCATCGTGGAACCCACCGAGGCGCCCGCATCGCGCGAGGTGGCCTCGGTCATCCAGTAGGAGCAGGCGACGATGAAATTACTTGACCCCGCCGGAACCAGATACCGGAGCGCCTATATCGGCCAGACGCCGGTACCGGCAGACGCCCGGTCGGTGACGATCCCCCTGCCCGGTGACGGCGATCCTCGGTTGGCCATGGGGATCGCCATCTCGAGTTGGAATAGTGCGGTGTATGGTTTCACCGTGACCGCCAACGCCTTCACGGTCGAGTTTTCGGGCGTCAGTCCGGGGGGAACACTGAACTGGGTTCTCTTCCTGGGCCATTGAAAGGAGCGAGCATGGTTGACCAATTTGAAGTCCTGACCGGCGAGGCGCGAGCAACCCCAGCGTCCCCGGTGACGCCCGACCAGGGCATTCAGGACATCCTGGCCACCCCCGGCTTCCTGCGGGGGAACGCGCAGAACCAGACGGCCCTGGAGACACAGTACGCCGAACTGCAAAAGGCGAAGTATCCTGAGCCGCCCGCGGACGCGACCCATGAGCGAACGGTACCCAAGGCCCCGACGTCTTCGGAGACGCCGGAGGGGATCCCCGCACCCCCCGGGCCCCATTGACGTGTCGGCCCTTGGCACGGCTCCAGAGGGCTACCGCTGGGACGCTGAGGGCGTCCAGGCATTCGGCGAGACCGCCGCTGCCCTCGGGGTGAGTGCAGAGGAGGCGACCCGCTGGATCTCCTACGTGGCGCAACACGCGACGGGACCGCCCCCGGACGCCGACGTGACCGAGGCCACCTTGAAGCGCGAATGGGGCGACCGGTATGAGGCAAACATGGAAGCGGCCCGGTTCGTGGCACACAAGCGCCTCTCGGCCAATGATCGGTATGTCCTCCGCGAGCATCCGGGCCTCCAGAATGACCCGGCCATCATCCGGCGCCTGGCCGAGGTGGGGCGGCCGCTGCTCGAGGCCAAGGAGAAGATCCGCAAGATTCAGGAGAACCCCGGGCATCCGTACCACAACCCGAGCCATCCCGCCCACGCCACGTTCGTGGCCGAGGTGGGAGCGCTGTACCGGACAGTGTACGGCGACCGTTAACGCTCGCTTGAAAGGAGATCACCATGGCACAAGAGACACCCCCCTTGACATTCGCTGAGGCCCTCACCCTGGCCCAGCAATTCGTCACCCGCATCGTCCGGCCGTTCGAGAAGGTGGAGCAGGTGCTCCTCGCCGCGCAGGACGCGGAGAGCCAGATCGTGGCCGCGCAGCGCACCCTGGACGGCCTCACCCAGCAGATTGCCGAAGCCGACGCCACGCTGGCCGCGCGTCAACAGACGCAGAAGGACTTCGAGGGTCTCCCGGCCGCCTATGCGAAGAAGAAGGGGGCGCTGGACGCGACCCTTGTAGCCTACCGCGCCGACCACGAGAAGCAGCGGGCCGACATTGCGGCCGAGACCGCCGAAGTCCGGGGGAAGCTCGAGGCCGCGCGGGCGGAGTATGAGACCTTCAAAAATCGGTTCGCATGAGGTCAGCAGCGACCGCCACACGCCCCCGCCGGAGCTGTGGATCATCCATGAGCCCTGAGACGTATCCGGGCCCATATCCCAGACTGGCCGGCCAGGCGATCGGCAAACGTAGGGCAACGTCGTGAGCCGTTTTCTGGCTTGTGACGGCTGACAGCCCCCTTGTACCGCACATGAGCAGGCGACCCCGGAGCGAGGGCAGGGCGGATGACGCACCCTGGAGGCGCTGAAGGCCGGCAGACGTGGAGCACGTGGCTCCCGGAGGCCGTCTGGATTTGCCCGCGGTGCCTGTGGCAGATCATGACGCGCGAGGCGGCGCCCCGGTGTCCGAGGTGCGGCTTTCGGGAGCGCCATGATTAAGGCCCTGCCGGGGCATATCATCATCCCGCTCTCAGGCGGATGCCTCTTGCTCCTGGCGCAGACCGAGTATCTCCAGGGCCTCCGCCGGGGGAAGCAGTTCCGGCGGCGGGAGGCGCTGGCGAAGCGGGCACAGAATCGGCAAGCCGCTGGACATCCGGCAGACGTGTAGGATAGGCTCTCTGTGCCCAGCCAGAGGGCTGTTTTCCGGCCTGTATTGCGTCAGAACGGAAAAGAGGTAGGAGGGGTAGCCATCCATGCGTTGCGAGCACTGCGAGGCCGATTTCAGCCCCAAGACCATTCGCGGCCGGTTCTGCTCGGCGAAGTGTCGCAAGGCCGCCTGGCAGCGGAAGCGGGAGGACCGGGAGGCCCGGCTGCGGAAGCGCGTCAAGGCACTGGCGAAGGACTTGCGCCTCACGGCGGAGGATTTCGCGTGAAGGGACCGTGCCGAGACCAAACACTCGGATCTGAAAGGAGAGAGCGTGATGAGGCGATTCCTATTCTGCGTTCTTGCTCTTGCTGTTGTCTCGGGCTGTGCGACCATGAGCGATGTCATGAGGAGCAAGGACGAGGGGGTTGCAGCGACATATCCAGTGACCTTCGATCAGGCCTGGACTATCGCCAAGACCGTTTTTCGATGGGAGGGGTCGGACGCGATCGAAGAGCACAAGGATGAACGCTACATGCTGACGAGCAGCGGCATGAATCTGCTGGCGGGGGCCTGGATAGACCCCATCTCGGAGGGCCAGATGAAGGTTACCGTGGTGACGAAGCGTCGGGTCCAGGCGTGCATGTGCATCTTCACGACGCCGACGGAAACGACAATCCACAAGCGATTCGCACAAGCGGTCGAAATTCTGAAGGCAGGAAAGCCCCTGCCGGTTAAGCCACCCGAGCAGTAGCCTTGGCTACGAGGTTGCCGAGGCGACAGACGGGACCGAGGGCCTCGCCAAAGCCGAGAGCCTTCGCCCCGACGTGATCCTGCTGGATGTGGTGATGCCTGGCCTCGATGGCTACGAAGTCTGCCAGGGCCTCAAGGGGAACCCGGCGACCGCGAACATCGCGGTGATCTTCGTGACGGCGGTGCAGGATGAGGCGGTCCAGCAGCTTGCCATCGAGGCGGGGGCCGCGGCGTATATCACGAAGCCCTTTCCCCTCGACACGCTCCCAGCCGTCACCGAGGCGGCCCTCGCGAAGGCGGAGCGCCAGGTGAAGCCCAAGGCAAAACACGACGAGGATGGACACTGACCCTTGCGGGGACGGCTGCTCCGACCGGTGTCAGGCAGCCTGGAGCCAGCGGTGGAGGGCCGAGGACCAAGCGGAGAAAGAGCGGCGGCGGTGTGGATGCTGGACGCGGGTCTTTGAGAACAGAGCGAGAGTGGGACGCGTGTGTGTATTTCCCGCTGACGACTAGGTGTGGCCGGGGATGAGAGCGATGAGAGAGACAGCGTGGAAGGTGTGGGGATCGAAATTCGGGCGATGGTTAGGTGAACTTGCGGAAGCGCCGATGCTGTATTCTCCAAGGTGGTGGAAGAGAATAGGGATACCGTTCACGTGCCTGGTAGTATTGGGGTTCATGGCGGAAAGGTGGGGAGAGATAACCGTATTCGGTACGATTGGAATACTGGTCGGAGCAGTGGTGGTGTGGTCCTGGGTCATGTGGTGGATTCGGCGGAAGGACAGATAAGTCGGGTTCTGCGCCGGCTGGGGGAGGCGAAGATGACGCTGGAGAAAATCTGGGGCAGGGGTGAAGATTCCGCGTGACATATATATGCCTAGTCATATATAAGGAGGTATGGACGCGATGGCCCTGAAGCGAACGATGATCTTTCTCGATCCAGAGGATCACCGTGCTCTCTTTGAGCGAGCCCTCGAAGAGAGCCGACAGGCGGGGCGGCGCGTAGGGATGGCTGAGATCATTCGTCGGGCGGTGAAGAGGTATCTCCAAGGAACAGCCACGCCAGTTCGTCGGCGGGGGCGCACGCGGTAAGGCCCTCAAGGTGAAGGTGGGGGAGTGCTGGAATGATACCCAAGGCAGAGATTCAGTTTGTGCTGCGAGCCCTCCATCGGGTCGCGTCGGATAAGCCAGACGAGCAGGGGTGCGAGCAGCGAGACAAGGCTTACGGTCCGCGTCTCTGGCATGAGGGCGTCGCCCTGTGGGGCGCCGTGCTGAACGTTATGGAATTGACCGAAGACGATCCGCACTTCGCCGCCGCCTGGGCAGCACTGGTCGTCCAGGCGCGGGAATATTTAGCCGAAAGCAATGCAGAGCGGCACGGACTCCCGCAGAACTGACGAACAACGCCCCCGCGTCAGTGGAGGGCTGACCGGGGGCGTGGCTCACAACCCGCACCTGAGAAGGAGGAAGGCCATGAGCACGAAGAGTCTAGCACCCGCGCCCGCCAAGAGCAAGCCCAAGCCCCCCGAGAAGACCCCCGAGCCGAGGCCCACCCGCCTGGAGCAAGCCGATTTGACCACGCGGATCTTTGACTTCGAGCGTACGATGGAGAAGGACCTGGTGCGCGTCACGGTGGCGGCGGCGAGAGACCGAGCCAAGCAACAGACCCCAGCCGCGTGAGGAGGGAGGAGCCATGGCAAGCATTCGGAAGCGCCCGGGGCGACCGCTCCCGTACTTCGTCTACTGGCGGGAGCCGGGTAGCAAAACGCTGCGCGCGAGGGCCTTCGCCAAGAAGAAGGAGGCCGAGGGCTTCCGTGACACCGTGAGCACAGACCTCCGGCATGGGACGTACACCGACCCTCGGCCGATCGCCTTTAAGGTCTTTGCTGAGGACTGGCTTGTCCGGACCAAGCCGGCCGTCAGTGCGAACACCGGCGCCCTCTATAAGTGGGCCGTGAATAACTACCTCATCCCGGCCTTCGGGCTCACACCGATTCAGAACCTCACAGCGGAGTGCATCGAGCGCTGGCAGGCGGACATACTCGGCAAGGGCAAGCCTGGGCCGCGGAGCGTGGAGATTTCCGGACAGCGCTCGGAACGATGCTGAAGGACGCCCGCAAGAAGGGCCGGCTGTACGTGAACCCCATGGAGAACGTCCGCCGGTTCGACGTGCCGAAGCAGGAGCTGCACTATCTCTCCGCGGAGCAAGTCAAGGCCCTCTGTGAGCGGGTGGGCCGGGTCTATGGCGTCTTGTTCCTCGTCATGGCGTTCTGTGGGCTGCGGATCGGCGAGGCCCTGGACCTCCAGTGGGCAGACGTGAAGTGGGAGCATCGGCACCTCCTCATCCAGCGACAGGCGAGCTGGCGCCGGAGGAAGGACTGCCCGGACGGGGAGCCCCGCTGGCGCCTTGTGGAGCCGAAGTCCGAGGCCGGCAACCGCGTGGTGGAGATCCCAGGGCCCCTCGTGCCCTTCCTCGTGGCGCACCGTGAGGAGCAGAACGGATCGCCGAATCCCCTGGCCCTCGTCTTCCCGAGCGAGGACGGGACGCCGATGTATCCGGGCAACATCCGGCGCCGCCACTTCGCGCCCGCCCTGAAGGCCCTGGGACTCTCGGGGATCCGCCCGCACGACTTCCGGCGGACCTTCATTGCCCTGCACGTGGAGGCGGGGACGCACCCGAAGCTGGTGCAGGAGCGCGTGGGCCACAGCAACATCAAGCTCACCATGGACGTGTACGGAAAGCTGGCCGGCAAGATGGCGCTGGGGGCGGAGCAGGCGGCCCGCTTCGATGCGATGGCGACGGATGCCCTGCCGGTCTTGGTCAACATTCGGTCAACACGCCACCCCGAAACAGCCCACAACAGCCCATGCCAGCCTGAAAAACGGAAGGCCATAAGTGCTTGACAACACGGAGCAACCCGGACTAGCCTGGAACAGCGTGAAAGACCGGAACGTGCTTGACACGCAAGAGGTCGGCGGTTCAAGACCGCCCGTGCCTACCATCCAACTGATTGAGAATAGAGGCCCCGGAGGACAGCCCTCCGGGGCCTCTGGCTTTTCAGGGGCCCTTGGGAAACATTTGGGAACCATGAAACGGCCATTGATCTTGGGGAATACTTTATGTCAACAGGTGAATCAGTTGGATCATACGGGCCGGGACGCCTTTAACAAACTTGAGAATGCATTTCGTCAGGGTTTCGAAAAGACGGACTTCGGGAAGCTTCTGGTACAGTTCCGTCATCATGTATTCCATTACGACAAGCCAGAATCGTTCTCTAAGGCTCTCAAGGGGCACGTGTTGATTCGTGACCACCACGACGCGTACCTCTCCTGGGGGCGGTTCGAGAAGATCCAGCGCCAGATTGAATTGAATCGCCGCGCCCAACCGAGTCCGGGCGCGCCGCGGGAAGGACGGTCGGTGCTCCAGGGCGTGATCCTCTGCGGGGCCTGGGGCCTGCGGCGCGAGCCGGACGAACGAGCCGGGTTTCGCCTCGACACCAGCAGGAGTGATGAGAGGTTTTCCGTCGCCCGTGCCCTCAGGTAGCGCGCACTCTGCAGCAGCGTCACCTTGTGGCTCTTACGACAGGAGACGACCATGGGACAACTGGAGGGAACAGTTGCGCTGGTGACCGAAACGGCCGTCGGGATCGGTCGCGCCATTGCCGAACCCTACGGACGGGAAGGCGCCACGCTGGTCGTGAACTACTCGAAGTCCCGGACAGAGGCCGAGGCAACGGCCCAGCTCGTCACGCAGGCCGGCGGCGGGGCCGTGCCGCTCCGGGCGGATGTCGCCCGGGACCGTGAGGTCCGGGCGATGGTCGCCCAGACCCCGGAGCACTGCGGCCGCGTTGACCCCCTGGTGAATCACGCCGGGATTCCCGTCTGGCGACCCGCGGCGACTTCATGACGGGCGACGTGATGCTGGTGGACGCGGGCCGGCTCCTTGGCTGATCGCGGCCTCCGGCACCACCGAGATCGGGCGCCCTAGCCGTCCGGCGACTCCAGGGCCGTCTGGATCGTGCGGACCAGATCCTTGATCGAGTAGGGCTTATGCAGGAAGCCAAACAGGTCCCGGTCGGTGAACTGCCGCGTGGCATCCTCCGCGGTGTAGCCGCTGGTCAGGACGATCCGGACATCCGGCCGGATCCGGCGCAGCTCGCGCGCGGTCGCCGCGCCGTCAAGGTGGGGCATCGTGAGATCGAGGAGGACAGCGCGGATCGTCGGCGCGTGCTGGCGGAAGACGGCTACCGCTTTCCGCCCGTCGGCCGCGGTCAAGACCGTGAAGCCTGTTTTCTCCAGAGCGAGCGCGGCGACGGCACGGACATGCGTCTCATCGTCCACCACCAGGATCGTCCCTTCGCCCCGCCAGACGGGCGCCACCGGCGGCGCGAGCGGGAGGGGCAGCACCGGCTTCTCCGTGGGTGGGAAGAGCGCCTCGATTCGGGTCCCGCGCCCGGGCTCCGAGGTCACCCGGATGGTCCCGCGATGGCCGCGAATGATCCCCAGCACGGCGGCGAGGCCGAGCCCTCGGCCGGTGAACTTCGTCGTGAAAAAGGGCTCGAACATCCGGGCCTGCGTCTCCTCGCTCATGCCGCAGCCGGTGTCCGTCACCTCGAAGGCGACGTACGGCCCTTCGGGGATCTTCGTGTCGAGAATACCTCCCGCCAGATACGCGCGGTCGCACTCTCGCACGCCGACCCGCACCGTGATCACCCCATCCGTGTCGCCGATGGCTTCGCCGGCGTTGAGGACCAGGTTCATGACAACCTGGCGCAGTTGGGTGGCATCCGCCTCGATCGCGGGGAGAGACTCCCCCAGGTGGAAATCGAGGGCGCACGTTTTCGGGAGCGAGGCGCGGAGCAGCGGGTCCATCTCCCGGATGAGGGCAGGGAGCAGGACCGGCTGGACGCGGAAGGTGCCCCTGCCCGAGTAGGCGAGCATCTGGCCTGTGAGGTCCGCCGCCCGATTCGCGGCCGTGACGATCTGCTCGACCTCGGGTCGGGCCGGCGCGTCCTCGGGAAGGCGGAGGAGGGCCAACTCCGCGGACCCAAGGACGCCCGTGAGGAGGTTGTTGAAATCGTGCGCGATCCCGCCGGCCAGGACCCCGAGACTTTCGAGCCGCTGGGTGTGCTGCAGTTGCGCCTCCCACTGGCGCCGGGCCACTTCGGCTCGCAACCGCTCGGTACTGTCCCGCAGCAGCCAGCGCAGGCCGACGAGTTGCCCCTTGGGGTCGCGGATCAGACCCGTGGTCAGGGTGACGGGAAACGACGGACCACCCCGTGGCTGAACCGTGGTCTGCCACTCCGCCACGCGTTCCGGGTATCCCTCGTGCAATCGCGCCATATACGCGCCGAAGGCCCGGTGCGCTTCGCCCGCCACGAACACGAGGAAGGGCTTCCCTACCAGGAAATCTTGGCGCACGCCCAGCAGGCGCGCCGCGGCCTGGTTCGCCTCCTGGATCGTCCCGTCCGCATCCGTGACCAGGTAGCCGTCCGGAGCAAACTCGAACAGGTCTCGGTACCGCTGCCGCTCCGCCTCCAGGGCCTGGCGCGTGGCGAGCAGTTCTTCGTTTTGTTGGCGCAATTCCTCCGCCGCGACGTGCAGCTCCTCCAGGGCGGTGGAGAGCTCTGCCAGGGCCTCGAGCCCTGCCGTCCCCGCGCCGGCCGCATCGCCGATCTGCGCCTCCAGCGCCGTCAGGCGCCGGCGGGCCGCCTCGATCTGCCGCTCGAAAGTATCCGCACTCATGGACCAATCTCCTCCATCAAGAGCACTACCCCGGCGCGTTTCCCCTCGGGCCCAAGAAACGGCGTGCAGGTGACGTGACACCGGATCGTCTTGCCGCGGCGTGTCGTGGCGTCCAGCGTCTCCTCTTGATAACTCGCGCTCCCGTCCAGGAAGCTGGCCAGGGGCAATCCCCCGACCGGCAGGCCGATGTCGAGGCCCAGGAGGGGCTTCCCCCGGACTTCCTCGGCGCGGAGACCCCACAGGTCCTCGGCTCGGCGATTCCACACGAGCACAGCGAGCTGCGGGTCCACGACCGCCACCCCGACGCGCAGGCCGGTCAGAATCGATTGCAGGAAGGCGGTCGCGGTATTACTCTCTTCCGTGCGTTGCAGGAGCTCCGTGTTCATCGTCTCCAGCTCTTCGTTGGTGGAGTGCAGCTCCTCGTTCATCGTCTCCAGTTCTTCGTTGGTCGACTGGAGCTCCTCGTTGGTCGTCTCCAGTTCCTCGTTGGTCGACTGGAGCTCCTCGTTGGTCGTCTCCAGCTCTTCGTTGGCGGACTGCAGTTCCTCATAGGCGGTTTCCAACTCCTGAGTGGATCGCTGGAGGTCCGCCTGCAATTGTTGGCGATGCGTCACGTCTTCAAAGGTGATGCTTACACCCAACACGGAGTCGCCGTTCTCGGCGAGCGGCGTCACCCGAACGTCCAGGAACTGCACGCCGCCGTCCGGTAAGCGACGCTCGACGCTGGAGAGCGCGATGAACCGGTGCTCGGCATAGGCCTGCTCGACGAGCGAGCGGATCTCCACCGGCCGGTAGGAGAGTTCCAGGTCCTGCAGCGAGCGGCCCAGATCCTTCGGGGTCACGTTCACCAGTGCCCGGGCGCGCCCGTTGGCCAAGACGAGTTCCCCCTTCAGGTCCACCACCACCTGGGCGACCGGCCCGGCGTCGAAGGCCGCCTCGCGCAGGCGCACCTGTTGGCCCAACTGGTTGGCGACCTCGACGTCGCCGGCTTGAGCCAGGACGAGCAGGCGGTCGCGTATGCCTGCCTTGGGTGTCCTGACGAAGACCCGGTGCTTCAGGTCGACCGACTGGAAGAGGTTGGTGTGGGTGATCAGCATCTCCGCCTTGCCCAGGAAGAGGTAGCCGCCCTCCCCAAGCGCGAAGTGGAGACGGGCGAGGATCTTGCTCTGGGTCTCGGCGTTGAAGTACATCAGGATGTTGCGACACACCAGGAGGTCCAGGCGCGAGATGGGGGCGTCCTGCACCAGGTCGTGGCGGCCGAAGATCACCCCGCGCCGGAATTCCGCGCGGAAGAGAAAGCGGCCATTTGCCGCCTCGAAGTACTTGTCCCGCAATTCGGGCGGGATGGCTTGAAGGTCCTTCTCGGCATACGCAGCCTGTCGGGCGTGATTCAGGGCGTCCCCGTCCACGTCCGTGGCGAAAATCTTGACCCGGCGCTGGAACGCCTCGGGTCCCAGTGCTTCGGCCAGGAGCATCGCCAGCGTGTAGGCTTCCTCGCCGGAGGCGCAGCCGGCGCTCCACACCCGGATGGGATCGTCCGGCGTCTTGCCCGCCAGGATCTTGGGGACAATCTCTTGCGCCAGATACTCCCAGGCCGCCTCATCCCGAAAGAAGGCGGTCACGTTGATCAGGATGGTGTTGAAGAGCTGGGCGAACTCTTCCGGGTGGACCTCCAGGTAGTCCTGGTACTCGGCAAAACCCGCCGCCTGCACGGCCGCGAAGCGCCTTTGGAAGCGGCGCATGAGACTGAGGCGCTTGTAGCCGCGGAAGTCAAAGCCGCGACTCTGCTTGAGGTGGCCCAGCAAGGCCTCAAACGCGGGATCCGCGTCCATGGACATACGCCGTCTCCTCCCGATCCTGTCGCCGGTCTCTTCACGGGAGCGGCGACTCATTCTCCCTTACCTCGGACCACCAGAGTGAGCAGCGCCTTCGGAATCTCGTCCAGCGGGAGAATGAAATCCACGCAGCCGGTCTGGATGGCAGCGGACGGCATGCCAAAGAACTCGGACGTCTGCTCGTTCTGAACGATCACCGTGCCACCCATCTTCTTGATCGCCCGGACGCCCATGTTGCCGTCGGAACCGGTCCCGGTGAGCACGACCGCGATGGCTCGCTGCTTCGAGGTGGCCGCGACCGATTCGAACAAGAGGTCGGCCGACGGACGCACGAAGTGCACCAATTCGGTTTGCGAAAGGGAGAGGGTGCCGTCGGGGTTGACCAGCAGATGGCGATCGGGCGGTGCGACATACACCGTACCCGACAGGAACCGGTCCCCCTCCTCCGCCTGCTTGACCCGAAGCGCCGTGCGGCGGCCAAGAATGTCCGCCATCAAGCTGCGATGGTGAGGGTCCAGGTGCTGGACCACGAGGAGAGCGGCCGGGAAGTGAGCGGGGAGGTCTGTGAGTACCCGACTGAGAGCCGTGAGTCCGCCGGCCGAGGCGGCCAGAGCCACGACATCAAAAGCCGCTGAGGGGGATTGAGCCGTCATGAGGTGCGGCCCTCTTCGGCCATGGGACAAACCTTCTGTCGCGCTCTCCCTGCGCTCGAGGCGGCGTTATCAAGGCGAAAGTTCAGATGTTCCGAGAAAGCCCCACATCGCCGGACCATGGCCCCGGAATCAAATCCAGGAGCATCAGATGAGTTGCAAACACCCGCGAGAATGTCAATGCATGCCGAATTTTTTTTGGAGACCATATCCCATGGCGCGCGCCCTGTCAACGCGAAAGGCTGCGCGAAAGGCTGCGAAAGGCTGCCCCACATCTCCGCCGAAGGCCATGATCGCGTGGGCAGAGCACACTCCACGCGGCAGGACACGCAGCGAAGCGTGATGGCATCATGCGTGCTTGTGTTTACCCAGTGGGTGCACACGGCGCAAGGAGGAACCCGATGCCCGAGACGTCCCCACGGTTGCCGTTGGAGAGTGATGACGCCCGTGCTCCCCGCCTGGTCACTGTTGTCACCGCGGTGATGCGCGACTGCTTCTTCGGCAGGAGCGATGTCGTCTCGGCTCCCGAGAGGCTCCAACAGCTCCGCCAACTGATGTCCCGTCATACACTGTCAAGCCTGAATGACCCACGACGAGCCCTGTTCGTCAGCGATGTGGTGGATGCACTGGATCTGTCGCCGATCCTCGCCACGTACGAGACCGGCGACGGGCGGGGCCCGCCCCCCCGGTCCCCGATCGACCCAAGCCACCCCGAAGCCGAAGGCCCAGCGGAACTGCACCGATCCCGAGTCCCGGATCATGCAGGCTGGGGCCACGAAGCGCTTCGTCCAGGCCGACACCGCCCAGGCGGCGGTGGACGGGGCGGCGCAGGTCACCGTCCTGGGCGACGGGGCGCCCTGGATCTGGGGGATTGCCGAAGAGCACTTCCCCGGGGCCACCCAGATCGTGGACCTCTACCACGCCCGGGAGCATCTGGCGGCCCTGGGCAAGCTGTTCTACGGCCCGGGCAGCGCGGCGGCGAAACCCTGGGTGGCCGCCCGCACCGAGGACCTCGATGCCGGCGCGGTCGAGCGGCTCCTCGCCGCCCTCGGCCGGCTCCGGCCCCGGGGGGAGGAGGCGCAGGAGGTGATCCGGAAGACCCAGGGCTACTTTGAGACCAACGCGGCGCGGATGCACTACCCCCACTTCCGCCGCCAGGGCCTGTTCGTCGGCTCCGGCGTGGTGGAGGCGGGCTGCAAGACTGTCGTCGGGCTCCGGCTCAAGCAATCCGGCATGCGCTGGACAGTCCAGGGGGCCAATGCCATCATCGCTCTCCGCTGCTGCGAGCTCAGCGGCCGTTGGGAGGAGTTCTGGGAGGCTCGCGCGGTCGGCTAGCTCGCGGGCCTACAAATTTGTCGCACACCCAACCATGACTCGCGCCTGGACAGTGGCCGGCAGAGTAAGCTATCGTGCAGGTCGGAAGACGACCAGGAGTCTTCGCCAGTGTGCCTCCCAGCGGCCTTTTTGTGGCCTAGAATGCGTTAGAACGGAAAAGAGGCACTCGGATGCGTTGTGCCCGCTGTGACCGGGAATTTGCCCCGAAAAACAGCCGGGGCCGCTTCTGCTCCAGCAAATGCCGATCGGCCGCCTGGCAGGGCCGGA
>Ga0210377_10003185_pt1 | contig 14130 bp, 14 predicted proteins | sample PLM4_65_b1redo_FD_155480 | JGI IMG/M metagenome (GOLD analysis project Ga0210377, IMG submission 155480) | Groundwater sediment microbial communities from an aquifer in East River, Colorado, USA - PLM4_65_b1 redo | ecosystem: Environmental > Terrestrial > Soil > Riparian zone | place: USA: East...
TGTCACTTTTACAAGTCTCCCAACCAATCCACAAGGCATGTTCCTCAAGCCACAGAGCAATGGGGTTTGGGGCGATGATACGGTAGAAGTCTTGTACGATGTAGCTGGTGGACGTATCCAGGTGTGGATGTACGACGCTGGACAAGGCTGGGTACAGTATGGGAAGGATATTCCAGTCAAATTTGTAGCTGGAGATCAATTCAGTGTGCAAATCCTTGCGGATGGGACAGTCCAAATCCATCGCAATGGGAAACTACTGGCAAAAAGAGATGTAATGCCCTGATCTTGAAAGTTCCTGATACAAATAACGCCCATGTGTCCACCGCATGGGCGTTATCTTTCCGACGATAGTGGAAGATTGAATACTTGCTTATTACACAAGACGCGCGACTAATTTGATCTCAGGCCCTCCTGCCAGCGCTTTTGAGACCGGACAGCCCTCTTTTGCAGTCCTGGCATGTGTTTGTAGATCGGCATCCGTCAAGCCTGGCACTTCGGCTTCGGTGTTGAGTTCGATCAATGAGATCGTGGGACCGTCTGTGATATGTACGGTGGCAGTGGTGGCGATCCGCGTGGGAGTAAAGCCTGCCTTGGTGAGCACAGATGAGAGGAACATCGAGAAACAACCGGCATGTGCGGCACCGACCAATTCCTCGGGGTTGGTCCCAGGTCCCGTTGCAAAACGTGATGCATGCGTGAACGGAGCGTCATACGCGCCACTTCCCACCCGCATCGTGCCGGAACCTTCCTTTAATGTGCCTTTCCATTCCGCAGATGATGTTCGAACAGCCATAGTCTCCTCACTTTCTAAAGTTGTATGGATTTGATCCTGCTTGAAATCATGGGTCACTCCATGATATGGAGTGACAGGCTGTTTTCATTTTACATCTGAAACAGGACGAAAACAAGCAATCGAAGTCTGAGGAGGAAAGTATAATCACACGATGGAAAAGATCAATCCAGAATTCATCAAACCCCGTTATGACTCAGGCGGATTCGCCGGGATTCCCAATCTCATCACCGAGGCATTCGCGTCGAAGAACTACAATGCTGTCGTTTTATTCCTCGTCGATGGATTCGGCTGGCGATTCTATGAACGCTTTCAGGATGCCGCGTTCATCCAACGCATCGCGAAACACGGCAGGATCGAAAAGCTGATCTCGCAATTCCCTTCCACGACCGCCGCGCATGTGACGACGATCCATACCGGTTTGCCGGTCGGTCAAAGCGGAGTGTACGAATGGATCTATTACGAGCCGCAGGTGGACGCGGTCATCGCACCGTTGTTATTTTCGCATGCCGGCACCATGGAACGCGACTCGCTCAGACCCACCAGGGTCGAGCCATCGTTGCTATATCCGCGCGGAGTTTTCTATCCCGAGTTAAAAAAGATGGGGGTTGAATCATATGTGTTTGGCACACGAGAATATACTCCATCCACGTATTCGAAGGTCGTCATGGCTGGCGCAGAACAGGTTCCGTTCAAGACTGTCTCAGAGGCACTGGTCAATTTGGGGTTATTGCTGGAAAAGCAGACCAAGCCAACCTACGTGCATTTGTATTTCGACAGGATCGACGCGCTCGGGCATGAATATGGTCCCGCCGCGTTGCAAACCGAAGCAGAGATCGAATCCTTCCTGTTGATGATGGAATATTATTTCGAGCGCATCTTCAAAGGCAAAAAACGCATCCTGTTCCTGATGACCGCCGACCACGGGCAATCGGAAGTGGACCCCAAAACGACGATCTACTTGAACAGGGAGTCACGTTTTTCGGGTGTCGAACGCTTTATCAAAACCAACCGTCAGGGAAAGTTGATCGTCCCTGCCGGTTCGGCGCGCGATATGTTCCTCTATATCAAGGAGGACATGCTCGATGAAGCGCAGGCATTTCTCACACCGCATCTCGAGGGCAAGGCGGATGTCCTGAAAACGGAATCTCTAATGAACGAGGGATATTTCGGCTCGGAGATTTCATCCCGTTTCCGCGAGCGCGTGGGAAATCTGGTCATCCTGCCCCATCGCTATGAGTCCGTGTGGTGGTATGAAAAGGACAGGTTCGAGATGAGGTTCCGTGGTCATCACGGCGGGCTGACGCCGCAGGAGATGGAAACGATCCTGTATTCGATAGAAGTGGCTTAGACCTCCGAGGTCTTAAAGACCTCGGAGGTCTATTTTTAACGGAACCGATCCACAATGGGCGGTGTACCCCTTCCAGATGTATCCAAAACCGTCCATAACGGTATCAATTTATCCCTGAGAGAGGAGCGTCTGAAATGAAAAAGTTCCAGCGTGTAGTATCCATCCTGTTGGTGATCATCGTGCTGGCGATCCCCACCATGAGCGTGTTCGCCAAGGAAGGCATGTTGATGACCATCCGCGGTCCCGGCATCAAAGGCGAAATGACTTTGAATCAATCCGATCTGTTGATGAGTCTCGAAGACTCGGGTTTCTTCGGGTTCTCGGGTAACATCAGTGCCATCAAGCCGCTTGATAATCCCGGCGATGGCTACAACATCACCGCCGCTATCATTGAGAATGGCAAGCCGGTCCCGTTCGTCGAGATGGTGTATTATCCTGCCGAAGAGGGTCAGGCGGGATATGTCCACTACGTGAGCAGGATCAATGGCAAGGCGCTTGCACCTGTGGATGAATGGGGACAACTGCCGCTACATGCGGATAAAGCCTTCCGCAGATTGATGACCGCCAACAAGATCACACTTCAACCTGCGGTTCTCGCGGCGCCCGCGGCGGTTGCCGTTGAACAGGCACAGTCCCAGCCGGAGGTTCAACCTGCCACTTCATCGTCCGCTGTCACATCACCTGCACAGGCTCCCTTTGGTATGATGGCGATCATTGCCGCGATCCTTGTCCTTGCAGTGTTGGGAGCAGGATTGATCCTGAGGAAACGAGTTGTAAGCCAGCGAAGTGTATAGAAAATGCAGAATAGGACATGTCGTTGCGAGCCCAAGCGGAGCAAGTGGCGAAGCAATCTCCCGTTTAACAGAAATAATCTATCGAGAAGGGTTATCCGTTTAAATGGAGATTGGTTCGTCGGGCTGTGCCCTCCTCGCAACGACATATTTCTTTTTGGTGTGGAAATTCACTACCCTTGTTTCAGCCAGCTTTTCGCTGCATCCAAATCCGCAAAGTGACGCAGGTTGTAGCCGCGGTTTCGAAACACATTTTCCATGAATACGGTATCTTCATTTAATTGGGAAAAGACCATGGCTGTCCTGAATAAACGGGAAATCCCCAATTGTTCATTGATGGCAGGCCGCTCAAAAAAATCCGGCAGGCTAAAAGTAATGGTCGTTTCGCGATGGTCGATCAGATGATGGTTGCATTTGTATTTCCGTGCCGCCTCCGCCAGATCCCTGACCATTGCGTTCGCGGAAGGGACATCCATCTGCCCCTTCGATTTTAGAAATAGAATACCTTCATCGATAAGATAATTAATTGTCCACTCGAACATATTCTGTTTATACCATGAGGGATATTTGTAAAACATGGGAATTGATGAGATGAAACGGGCGGCTCTTTCGAGTCGCCCGTTTTGGTTTTATTGTCCACGACTGTGTGGGTTGGGACTCCAGTCGGTGATATTAATTCCGCTGGTGGTCTGCCCGCCTTTGACAACCAGGGGCTTCATTGTGAGATTCTCAAAGACGTAGGCGCCTTGCAGGTTGTAGTTGGGAGCCCATGCAAATGCATAGTAGGTTCCGTTCGGGAGCAGGACGTTGTAGGTCGGGGCTTTCTCAGGGATCGAGAACTGGATGACTTCGCCCGTGACCGCGTTCTCAAAGTACAGTATCAACGGAGGGTTGAACTCGCTCGGGTAGGAGAAGTTACCCGTAACCGTTCCATGCGGCAGGTCTTCCGTGCGGATGTCCACATAGAAAGCCTGGTTGGCTTTATCGCCGTATCCGAACAACACACCGGAAGGATTCCGCATCATCCAGTACCCTGTGTAGTGACCGCGTTTGGCTGGCGCCGTCAACGTGACAGACACGTCCACGGTCTGACCGGAGTAAACGTTTCCGGTGAGGCGTACTGCGGTCGTGCCGCCCATTGGATCGCCGCTGGTGAAGACCAGCATGTAATCGGGAGTCCATGTGCAGGTGCCGCGGTTCTTCAAGCGCCAGGTCTTGGTAAAGGTCTCGCCTGAAGTGAGCTTGGTCCCATCAGGGATGGAAACATCCTTGACGAAGGTCACCCAATCGCAATAGGAAACAGCCGTCGCCGTGGGAAGAGGCGTGTTCGTCGGGACAGGCGTATTCGTGGCCGGGACCGAGGTCGCAGTGGCAGGGATGGGCGTCTGTGTGGGCGCGTTCAGGGTCATGGCAACGATGGTCTGCGTGACCATGGCTTGCACTGTTGCGACGGAGTCGACCGGCGCGGGTTGGTCCTGCCGCAAAAGAGGCGCGGCGAGCACAGCAACAGGCAGACAAGCCACCATCACAAGGGCAATAATGCCGAATAAAATAAGAATTGAGTTGGTTGAAATTTTCATTGTGCACCTCCAATATCGTGCAGGAGTTTGACGAGGCGCATGACTGGAAGGTTCCCGCTTTTTTTGACAGTAGTACTCAATACCTATTTGAAACCGTTTTCAGACGAGGAAGATTTTCTCGCCGCGAAGGCGCAAAGAGCGCGAAGGTTTTTAAATCTCAGATCCCAGCCACAGAGCACACAGAGATCATTGAGAAAAAGCTTTTATAAACCCGTTTTCTCTGTGATCTCTGTGGCTGTTATTCAAGTGGTTTATACAAGTGTCACATAAAAAATATCGGGCTGAAACACAGATAGTTCTCGAACCTGCCGAACGGTTCGTTGCTCATGAACAATACCGTGAACGAATCGATCTGATATTTACGCTCAAGAAAATATTTGATCGCCCCCTTGTTTATGAAGGGGGTCTCCGCCCCGAACTCCCCGCCCTTCTCCGCCGTCAGGCTCTCGGCGTGAGCCAGCACCGCGGGGTAATCGTTCTCATCCAACAGGGCAAACGGACCAGCACTCTCGCCGATATATCCATACCCAACGACCTCTCCGTTGCGTTTGTAGACGAATCCATCGCGCGTAGTCGCGGTCCAGCGATGGATGTCGCCGCGCGAATGCCCGACGATCAGTTTGTCAATTCGGTTGATATCTTGTAAATGAAGATCAACCTGCATCGGCTCGATCTTGAGGTCGGTCTTTATTTCCACCTTTTCAGCCTTGCGATAAAAATATTTGATCGGGAAGCGTGCATAAACCTCCGCGCGCAAATAACGATTCAGGGCGCGTTCATCCATGGTGGCGACAATGACGCGATAACGCGCATCCGTTTGAGGAAAGGCACGCGCCAGCAACTCGCGTCCCACCCCAGCCGATTGCTGGTCTGGCAGCACGAAGAACTCCGTCAGGTCCATCAAGCCGTCATGCTCGATCGAACGCGCATACCCAATGATCTCCCCATCCTGTTCCGCCACCCAAAACTGCGCGGCGGTCTCTGCGAGGAAGTCGAATAAAAACCTGCGCCTCAGCCAGAGCGATCGCAACACCTCCGGGTGATTGCCGCCCGTGATCGCCATCACGTTCGTCCGCTCGCCGAGGTCAATGATGGATCTGGAAAACACCTGGAACACGGAATATGAATCTTCTGCGGTCGCCTTGCGATATGTGATCGTCATGGATTACATCCTTTTTTCTCCGGGGGTCATTGCGATTATAACGGCGTTCGATTCCTTGTTATGGAAACAGACTGTGGCGCGGAAGCCAATGCTTTGGTGTAAATATATGAAACTGATCAGAGGTGCTTTTTCCGAAATTTCCTATGTTAACAGATGAGGATGGAGTAAAATATGTTCAACTATTTTCCCTGTCGTGATTCGACGGGTACCTAAAAAACGACTTATACGAATGAAAAACCAAGTTTCGAACACCCGGACATCGTTCAATCCCGTTTTTTTGAGAATAATAAAAGAAAATCATGCAAAGATATTACGTCTTGATGCACGAAAAAAGAGGATTAAGGAGGAACTTGTAAAAGAAAACGGGGAAGATAATGGTAATATGCCTAAAGGAAAAATTCAGTTACTTGAAAACGAATTAGCTGAAGCATCCTTAATTGTCGTCGTTTTTTCCGCCATGGCTATCGAGGCATATATTTATGATTACGCCGCGCGACATTTAGGGGATACTTTTGTGAAGGATCATCTGGACAAGCTCGACACCTTAAGCAAATGGATCATCATCCCGGACCTGATCACCGGCAGGGAAGTGCCCCGTCATGGGAATTGGCGCGAACTTCTTACAAAACTGATCAAAGTAAGAAATTCGATCATCCATCACAAGTCATCCGATCCATCGGCGGCATCACGTGACACAAAAAAATATCTTAAAAAGCTGAGTGACGAATCAGAACTGATATACGAAACGGCCAGACAATCCATTACCCTGCTTGGCGTGCTTGCTGATAAAATAATCGAAATCGACCCTGAGGAAACTCCATGGGTTAAATCATACCTAGCCTAAACCATACACATACACCCGGAGGAATAATGAGCTATCAAAAGATCGTCATCGCTGGCAATTTGGGGCGCGATCCCGAAATGCGCTATACGCCATCGGGGCAGGCTGTCACAAGCTTTTCCGTTGCCGTCAATGAATCCTACACAAATGCCAATGGCGAAAGAATTAAAAAAACAATTTGGTTCCGTGTAACGGCCTGGGGTAAACAAGCCGAAATTTGTAACCAATATCTCAAGAAAGGTTCCCAGGTTCTTGTAGATGGCCGCATGAACGCTGACCCCAATACTGGTGGTCCAAAAGTGTGGACCAAACAAGATGGCAGTACCGGCGCATCCTTTGAAGTGACCGCCAGTACCGTCCGGTTCTTATCCTCACGCGGCGAGGGTGGCGGCGACATGCCCACGCATGGCGGCATGGAAGGCGCCGAGATCCCTCCGGAAGACGATATTCCGTTCTAGCGTTTTTATCGACAGGTCTAACGGGTCGCGTACTTTCGGCTTGTTAGATCTGTTCGTTTCCATATTCGAGAAAAGTTATGACCACCCCTCCTCAACCACCCTCCGGACCGCAAATGGAAATCCCGCCAGGCTTGGAGCCCATTTATACCAACCTGGCACGCATCTCACATTCCCCCGCTGATATCGTCATCGACTTTGCGCAGATCCTGCCGGGTGAGAACAAAGCCAGTGTCCGCGCCCGCATCCTCATGACACCGCTCAGCGCGAAATTACTCCTGCGCGCACTAAAGGAAAACATTGCGCGTTACGAAGCCGCCCTTGGCGAGATCAACGTACCAAACGCCAACACTCTTGCAGATAACCTGTTCGGACGCCTTCAGCCGCCTGAGCCGCCGAAAGAATAAATTGAAAGATCAGGAATATTTTTTTATGCACAAGCTCGAAGAAATCGCCGACCGAATCCGTCAGAATTTCGATATCCGTACATCCATGCGTGACAAGGCGCTTGCACAGGCACGCCAACTCACGCGCGCCTGCTCGTTGGCCATCCGCGCGGTTCACCGCGACGACAAGGAAGCCATGATGGCCCAGTTGGCAGAGGCCAGCAATCTGGCGGACACTTTGCGGGATGAACTGAAGGATCATCCTGACTTGTACTATGCAGGATATACACAGGATGCCCTCAAGGAATTTGTGGAGGCGAACGTCACCTGCGCCCTGATCCAGAAACAGCCGCTTCAGACTCCCGAGGAGCTGGTCGTTGAAGAATCGACCTATCTCAACGGTTTGGCGGAAGTCGTCGGCGAACTGCGCCGCCGCACGCTCGACATTCTCCGCTCCGGGTACTCGCAGGAAGCCGAACGCCTGCTCAGCTATATGGACGAGATCTATTCCGTGCTCGTGACCATGGATTACCCCGATGCGATCACCAATGGTCTGCGCCGCCAGACCGACCTGGCACGCGGCATCATCGAAAAGACGCGTGGTGATGTGACCGTCAGCTTGCGCGGTGCACAACTCACAAAGGCGATCAGGAAACTGAGCGGTCAATTGAACGGCGGCTCGGCGGAGGAGGATGACGACTCCGATGAAGAAGGCGGTCTATTCATTCAGAGGGGCGAGGATGATTAGGCAATGGCAAGGCGAGGCGGAACCAAATTTCCGTTGATCGTATACCAGCATTTGGTGGGTCGCTGGTGGTCCGGGTTGGTTGGCATTGGCGTCGCGATGTTCGGGCTGGCGTACACGGAATATATCCAGCCGCTGGGAAAATTACTGCTATGGCGCTGGCAACTCCCCACCGCCATCGGTGTGTTGGCAATTTTTGCGGGGCTGTTTCTGCTGGTCATCAGGCAGTTCGCCTACATACAGGCTTTTCCTGACTATCTGAAGATCGTCACACCGTTCATGCGGGTCAATATTTCCTACAAGCGTTTACAGAAAACAACCACCACCGAGATGCGTTATCTGTTCCCGCGCAGGAGCATGTCTGGCTGGATGTGGGATATTTTCGAACCACTGGCAAACAAGACGGCGATGATAATCGAACTAAAGGGGTATCCCATCTCGCCGAGCGTGCTGCGGATATTCCTCTCAAGATTCTTTTTCAAGGATAAGACGCCGCATTTTGTGATCCTGGTCAAGGATTGGATGCGTTTCAGTTCCGAACTGGATAGCATGCGAACGGGTATCGACCCCAACCCGCCTGCACAAAAGAAAACAAAGAATTCCATCCTCTCGAGATTACCCCGGAAATGAATATTTATTTTGCCTGTTCGATCACTGGCGGACGTGAGTTCGAGTCCGTGTACCAGTCTCTTGTGCACGCTTTAACGGAGGCGGGTCACGAGGTGCCCACGGCTCATTTGGCGGAATCAGGCATCCCCGAGATGGAGGCGGTTATCGATCCATTCGAGGTGTACGCTCGTGATGTGGCGTGGATCCGCAATTGCGATGTGTTGATCGCGGAGGTGAGTGTCCCGTCGCATGGTGTGGGATATGAGATCGGTTTTTCGCTGGGGCTGGGGAAGCAAGTGCTGGCACTGCATCGGGAGGATCGCAAAGTATCCAAAATGATCAGCGGAAACCCCGATCCAAATTTGACTGTGAAGGCATATCAGTCTCCTGAAAATGCAATTGAGCAAATCAGAGAATTCCTATCCGATCATATTATCAACTTGTGAAAAATGTCACCAACTATCGGTTACATTCTACGATAGCATACAAGATATAAGTGGGATATTATTACAAATGGAGACGGCACAAAGACACCTCCAAAATGCTCCTCACTGTCTCCTCCTTTGGCGAAAGCTTCCGCTGGGTAACACTCGGCGGAAGCATTTTTAACGGGGGTACATGCAGGTTTTGAATCCACCAATACCCATCGGGCACGATGTCTCCGCGAATTTGCGGAGATTAGCGAATAAAAATTTCAGGTTTATGAGGGAATCTTATTTCTTGGGGGCAGTGACAGGTTCCGAGAGAATCGGCAGAACAATGAAGAATGAACTGCCCTTCCCCACTGTGGATTCAACCCAGATGCGCCCCTGATGGCTTTCCACGATGGTCTTGACAATGGCGAGCCCAAGACCGGACCCCTCCGTACTGGAGATATTGCTACCCCGATAGAATTTGTCGAAGATGTGTGGCTGGTCAGCAGATGGGATGCCGGGTCCTTCGTCCGTCACTTGTAAAATGATCTGGTCGTCCTCAATTTTTATGGAGATATGAACATCGCCATTTGCGCTGGAATATTTTATGGCATTCCCAACAACATTATCGAGCACCTGCCTGAGGCGGATGGGGTTGGCACGCAGGGCGGGCATGGAGGGGGCAATATCCGTCAGCACTTTGACATGCTTGGATTTGATCTGCCCCTGCAGCATGTCGAGGGTGTAGCGCAGGATGCCTTCCAACTGCACGAACTCGCGGCGGGTATCGAAGCCTGCCTCGATACTGCCCAGATCGAGCAGGTCGTTGATCAGGGAGGTGATGTGTTGAACACTATCCTGAATACGCCCCAGAAAGTCGCGTTGACTTTCGTTAAGCGGACCGGCACGTTCGACCAGTTCCGTGTAACCGATCACAGAAGTGAGTGGAGAGCGCAGGTCATGCGATACCGTGTGGACAAACTCGCTTCGAAGGCGGTCCACTTCCTTTAAATAGGTAATATCCTGCATGGTAAGAGCGTATCCTACATCCTGGATCTGCGTGATCTGGGCATTGCCCACCCTGCCATCGGGAAAACTGACCTCATGATATTGCAGGGGATCATTGCTGTCCGTCCGCATGAGGAGCGAACGGATATCAGGATGGGTCATCACGTCCATGACCGGTTTGCCAATGGATTGCTTCCCGTTCAGCCCGAACGAACGGCACATAGCCGGGTTCGCAAGGAGAATGTTATTTTCCTGATCGAGGATCATCACGCCGTCATGGATGTTATTGAACACTATCTCCAGGCGCGCCTTCTCCGCCTCGGATAACTCCGCGCGTCTTTTGAGCGATGCGGTCGTGCGCTTGATCTCCTTGCGGAGCCAGTCACCCACGCGATGCGCGTGCCTGAGACTGCCTTCCACAGTATCCACGATCTCGTTTGTTTTTAACGGGGGAGCCAGATATCCATTCAACCCCAGGCGGAAAATCCCCTTCACCAATTCGGGTCTTACATTTTCAGTGTAGATCAGAATTGGCAACGTGGGGAAGCGCTGGATCAATTCCTCCGCGATCTTCAGGCCTGCGTGACCATCAAACATCTCCCCAAGCAACATTAAAGAGGGATTGGTCTCCTGCAATAACCTTCCCAGCGCCTTTGTATCCTTGGCAATGGCGGTAATGTAATTTGCGCTCAGGGCTCGTTCCATTAACTTCAAAATGGGGGATTCGTCCAGCGCCAGCAGGATCAGGTCTGAGTTCGGCATAGTGTGATGAGATTTTACTGCTTTTTTAATTTAATAGATACAGGCGGTGTGGTCTTCTCAGCTGCACGCGCGAGACGTTGTAATGCGGCACGCGAGGTTTGCAAAACCTGCCGTTGTTCATCGGTCAAATGTCCCGGCTTGCCAGTAAGCAGAAGGTCAATGGGGTAGACGGCGGCTTGCAACTCCTCTGAAATGGAACTGCGGATGGATTCGAGCAATGCGTTCTGTTGTTTTTCCCTCTCCTTCGCTGCGTTCGCGGAATCGCTCAGGGCGCGGAACAATCTGGAATTCACGAGTGAAATGGATGCGTAATCTGACACCGCCTCCAGCAGGGTCTGCTCGGTCTTATCGAAGGGCTGTACATCCTTGCGTACAACAACCAACATGCCAATGACTTCATTCTGGACCTTGATCGGCACCGCACAGGCGGACTTGCCCAAATTGGCGACCCTGAACTTGAGCAACGGATCACCTGCAATGGCAAGCGTTTCGCCGGAAAGAGCCACCAATCCACTAATGCCATCATCAAGAGGCATGTTCATTTTTTTTGACCATACATCGGGGAGTCCGCGATGGGCAGTGAGAAGAAAGGATTTGCTTTCCTGATTGCGGACGAGGAGCCAGCCTGTGTTCGCCCTGGCAACCTGTACCGCGCCATCCACGATCTTTTGGAAGAGGAAGCGCTGATCGTTAATGGAAATGACCGCCTTGCCGATGTTGATGATGGCTGTCACTTCGCGGACCTTACGCTGGAGTTCCTGATTTGTCTCGCTGAGTTTCAAGTCCAGCCGCTGACGGTCACGGACATCGTGTACGCCTCTGATCACGCGTTCCACCGCTGAAACGATCTCAGCATCGCGCGCCGGCCAGAGAATATAATCTGCCGCGCCGAGTCGGAACGCCTGGATGATGTCGTGCTCCTGTCCCTTGCTGGCGATGACCATCAAAGGCGTGGTCACACCCTGCGCGGAAAGGGCAACCAGCAGGTCTTTGGTGCTCAAGCCGGGAAGATTTAGATCGGCGATGATCAGGTCGGGGGGAGTCTGAAGCGAAAGTTTGATGGCGGAGGAAGAGTCGGCAACCACATCCACCTGATAGCCCATGGAACGGAGGGCCTGGCGGGCAATTAAGTCACTGATCTCCGGGTCATTCTCAACGAGAAGAATGCGGTCTCCTGCGTACGCCATAAACTCACTCTCTGGATGGGTTTAATACCCCACCCGTTGGCATTGTAACACCCTTTATACAAAATGTAGCGGTCTTGAGTACCGTCTGCCATACTCACGCAATGATTTATCCATACCCTTACAACTTTATAAAGGTGAATACAAAAAACTGCGCCGGTTCCCTGGCGCAGTCTGCGTTTTTCCATGATCCTGATTTACAACTTGAAGACCGGATGGGACCGACCGGTGACGATCTCGCGGTGATTCCGTATTTCTTTTACGGGTCCGAACCCAGCCAGGGATTGCATCTGTTCCGAATTAAGCGCTCCAAGCTGACGGAGCACTTCAAGCATCACTGCCGGGCGGACGCGTGTGCTTCTCTCGAGTGAGTCATCCATGCGGGAGGCGTCGCCATCGGTGGCTTTGAGCGTGATGCCAACGCCGGGGGAATCCGGACTCAGCACGCCGGGCAGAAGTCCGATGATCTGATAGCCCTCCGCGCCGCGTTTGCAGACGATCTTTCCTCCACCCACCCTCATCAATTGCTCATCGAACTCGCCATATCCGCTGACCATTTCGGGATGGGCGTTCATCGCGGCGGTGACCTTGCGACAGGCGGTCGCGCGCGCTTCACTGAGCTCGCGCGGATCGCAATAACGCGCCATGCCCAGCGCGGCGTTATATAACGGGACCGCGAAGTTGGGCGCGGAACAACCGTCAACGCCGAGTTGAACCTCATATACCGGGAACAGGCACATCTCGGCGAAAGAGGCGAGAATATCCTGCTGAATGGGATGGTTGATATCGAGATAGTTTTCCAGCGGAAGTCCGCGCATTTTCGCATGGGCAAGCATGGCGGTGTGTTTGCCGGAGCAGTTGTTATGATTCGTGCGCGGGTGGATGTTATTCACGATCAACTTCTTGAACTCATCCACATCACCGGGCATGTGACTGCCGCACATCAAGTTGCTTTCTTCGACCCCGACCTTCTTTTGCAGTTCGATCACGGCTTGCACGTGCATTTCACTGCCTTCATGCGAAGCGCAGGAGAGTGAGAGTTCGCGCTGTGTAAAATTAAAATGCTCCACGCCGCCGCGCTCGACGAACGGAAGTACCTGAAAAGGCTTGGCGCTGGAGCGCAAAAAAGCGACCGTTTTCGGGTCGCCATAGGATGCAATCATTTTGCCGTTCGAATCCACAACGGCGATGGAACCATAGTGAATGGACTCGACGATCTGTCCGCGTGTGACTTCAAAGAGAGGCTGGGCGGTCATTATTCCTCAAGGGTATGACGGGAGGACGGGTGATAGTGGCGGGAATAATAATGGGTCAAGCCATGGCGCAGTCGATGCAGATATTGTTTCTGGCGCGCGGCGGGAGCCTTGAATTCCTTGAGCAATGTCTCCGCAAGTTTATCGGTGGCGCCTGCGGCGGCTTTCTTGCCGCCCAGTTTTTCGATCTTGTCGAGCGCCTTCTTGAGGAAATCAGCCTGTGTCTTGACAGCCTGCTGGGTGATCACGCCGCCGCGTCCGCTGACGATGGTAAAGCCTTTGAAGTCCGGTCCCTGCAGGGCATTGAGAGCTTCGATCCATGCCGAGAGGTCGGAGTGCGCCAGGAAGGGAGGCTGTCCCTTCAAGACCGCGTCCCCAACGAAGACCACTTTTTCTTCGGGCAATACGACCCAGATCGCCCCGGGAGTGGGACCGGTGCGACTCTGCAAAATGATGGGCTCGCCGCCCCAGTGCAGGGTCATAGTCTCCATGAAGGAGATCTCCGGCGGCGCCCAACGGACACTCCCCAAGCCAGGGATGGCTTCCCAGTTCGAGCCGGTCTCGTCGCCCTGCGCCTTGAAGGTGTTGGGACGGTTGCGGAACGCCAGCGCGGTCTTCTCGTGCGCGATGACCGTGCAATCCATGGCGCGGACTCCCAGCGTGCGGTCGGGGTGGGCATCCAGGTTGATGAGCACGCGTTCGGGTCCGTTACCCATGCCCATCAGGGAAGCGCGCCACGAGCGCCCGTCCTCCGGCGAGGGTGGCGCGTCGATCTGCACCAGTCCGCGCGGCTGGGTGAT
>Ga0210377_10003186_pt1 | contig 14126 bp, 11 predicted proteins | sample PLM4_65_b1redo_FD_155480 | JGI IMG/M metagenome (GOLD analysis project Ga0210377, IMG submission 155480) | Groundwater sediment microbial communities from an aquifer in East River, Colorado, USA - PLM4_65_b1 redo | ecosystem: Environmental > Terrestrial > Soil > Riparian zone | place: USA: East...
GCGTCGCGGCCCCTGGGCACCGCGATGGACTGCTGGACGCCCATGAAGCGCCCCTCCACGATGCGCGATCCGGGCAGCTTCTGGGCCCGGTCGAGCAGCGCCTGGGTCAAGCCGGCGAGGGCGTCCACCTTGCCCGTCACGAGCAGGTCGAACGCCGCGTCGCCCCCCGGCGTCGACACGAGTTGCGCGCGCTTCAGATTGCGGCTCAGGAACAGCTCGTAGTTGGCCCGGGCCGGCGCCGCGACGCGCACGCCCTCGCGGTCCACCTCCGCCGCCGTGCGCAGCGGCGAGGGGCCCGCTACCAGGTAGGTCGCCTCGATCTCGAGGTACGCCGCGGTGAAGCTCATCAGCGCCTCGCGCTTCGGGTCGGAGCCGAGGAACGCGATGTCCCACACGCCGGTTGGTGCGGCGTCGCCCATGACAGCGACGCTGTCGAAGGCGACGATCTCGACGGGCACGCCGAGCCGCCGGCCCAGCTCCTGCGCCAGGTCGACCGCCACGCCGCGCGACTCCCCGGTGGCCCGGTCCTTCGTGGCGAGGATGAAGTTGCCGTAGTTGATCGCCGCGCGGAGCTTCCCGGTCGGCGCGAGGTCGGCGCGAACGGCGGGCGTGATGTCAGTCATGGTTGCGCACGATGCTAGCAGAACCCCGGTAGCGCTCGCCGGGTTCACTTCCCGTAGAGCCAGTGAGGGAGCCACAGGGCGATCCCGGGGAAGAGCATCACCAGCAGCAGCCCGATCAATTGGAGCCCCATGAACTCGACCATCCCCCAGTGGATATCGGTGAGCGTCCAGTCCGGCGCCACCGCCTTGAGGTAGTACGCCGCCGTCGCCACGGGCGGTGACAGGAACGTCGTCTGGAAGTTCACGGCGATCAGGACCGCGAACCAGAGGGGATCGAACTCCAGGGCCATGATCGTCGGCTGGAACAGGGGCACGAACACGAAGACGAGCGTCGGCCACTCGAACGGCCAGCCGAGCAGGAAGATCAAGAGCATGACGACCAGCAGCGTGCCCGTGGGCGGCAACGGCAACCCGACGAGGATGTCGGTCAGGAGCGTGGCCGAGCCGAGGCGCGCGAAGATCGCGCCGAAGATGTTCGAGGCGACGGCCAGGAAGAGCATCATGCTCGACTGCTGGGCAGTCTGGATCACCGCGTTCTTGAACCGCTTCCAGGTAAGCGTTCGGTAGAGCGCGGCCATGATGAGCGTGCCCACGACCCCCACGCCGGCCGCCTCGGTCGGCGTGGCCATGCCCGCCAGAATCGGCCCGAGCGTCACGGCGGTCAGGAGGGCGTGGGGGAGCATCCCGAGCGTCAGCTCGGTGGCGAGCGTCCGGAGCGGAATCGCGCGCTCCGCGGGCGGCAGCGGCGGCCCCAGGCGCGGATCGATCACGCAGCGGGCGATCGTCCACACGATGAAGATCCCCGCCAGCAGGAAGCCCGGACCGAACGAGGCCGCGTAGAGGGAGATCACCGGGACGCCCATCATCGGCCCCATCACGACCAGCATCACGCTCGGCGGGATCAGGATGCCAAGGCTGCCGCCGGCGGTGATGGCCCCGGCCGAGAGCCGCGGGCTGTATCCCGCCCTGACCATGGCCGGCGCCGCCATGATGCCGACGACCGCGACCGTCGCGCCCACGGTACCGGCGGCGATCCCGAAGATGGTGGCGGTGACGAGCACCGCGACGTAGAGCGAGCCCGGCACGGGCCCCAGCAGAAGGCGGAGGGCGCGGAAGAGCCGCTCCATGAGCCCGCCCTCCTCCAAGAGGTAGCCCATGAAGATGAACAGGGGCACCGCGGCGAGGACCTGCTCCTTCATGAGTCCGATGGTCTGGAACACGACCAGGTAGAAGACCATGTCGCCGAGCGCCAGGTAGCCGAACGCGAGGGAGAGGAACATCAGCGTGAAGGCGATGGGGAATCCGGCGAAGATCGCGACGAAGAAAACGCCGAGTAGCACGAAGCCGAGCAGCTCGTGGCTCACGAGGCGCGCCCCCGGATCGCCCGCCCGCATCGGATCAGCTCGGAGAGGCCCTGGAGCAGCAGGAGGGCCGCAGTCAGCGGGATGACGGCCTTGAACGGGTACATCGGGACCGGCACGCTCCCGATCCTCAGCGACGTACGCTCGCCGATCTCCCAGGCGAACACCGCCTCGATCGCCCCCGCGTACAGGATGAACAGCAGGCCGGGGAAGAAGAAGAGCAGGTAGCAGACCGCGTCGATCGTGGCCCGCGTCTTCGCCGACCAGCGCTCGTAGAACACGTCAGTCCGGATGTGCCCGCCCTTGAGCAGGGTGTAGGCCGCCGCCAGCATGAACTGGGCGCCGTAGGTCATGTAGGTGACTTCGTAGGTCCATTTGGTCGGGGCGTGGAAGGCGTAGCGGGCGGTCACCTCGTACGCCGCCGCAAAGGTCATCGGGATGATGAGCCAGCCGGCGAGCCAGCCGGTGGCCGTGCTCACGGCGTCGATGACCCTGACCACTCGGTCCAGCGCGCCGGCCACGGAGAGCGGCGGCGCGCCGCGGGGGGCCCTCAGGCGAGGTGCTTCTTGAAGAAGGCGATCGTCCGCTCCCAGGCCAGCTTGGCCGACGCCTCGTGGTAACGCGGCGTCGAGTTGTTGTGAAAGCCGTGCTGGGTGCCGGGATACATGTGCATCTCGTACTGGACGCCGCTCGCCCCCAGGGCCGCCTCGTAGGCCGGCCACAGCGCGTTGATGCGCTCGTCGCTCTCGGCGTACTGGATCATCAGCGGCGCCTTGATGGCCGGCACGCCCGCCGTCTCGGCCGCCGCGCCGTAGAACGGGACGCCCGCTCTCAGATCTGCGCCGAGCGTGACCGCCAGGAAGTTGGTCGTGCTGCCGCCCCAACAGAAACCCGTGACCCCGAGCTTGCCGGCGGACAGCGCGTGCGCCTTCAGGAAGCGCGCGCTGTTGACCATGTCCGTGCGCAGCTTGCCCTGGTCGAGGCCGGCCTGGAGGGCGCGGCCGTCGTCGTCGTTGCCCGGGTACCCGCCGACGGGCGACAGCCCGTCGGGAGCGAGGGTCAGGAACCCCTCGGTCGCGGCTCGGCGAGCCACGTCCTCGATGTACGGATTGAGCCCGCGGTTCTCGTGGATCACCAGGACGGCGGGGTACGGCCCCGGCCCATTCGGCTGCACCAGGTACCCCCGCATGGTGCCGGAGGTGCCGCCCGGCGACGGGTAGGTCACGTACCGGGCCTTGATCCGCTGGTCGGTGAAGGAGATCGTCTGGGCCAGCGCATAGCGGGGCAACAGCGCCTGCGCCATGGCCAGCGCCGACACGCCACCGATCGTCAGCGCGCCGGCCCGCTGCAGGAACTCGCGCCGGTCGATGCGCCCGTGGCAGTACTCGTCGTAGAGATCGAACACGCGCCGGTCGATCTCGCCCTGGGTCCACTGTTCAGCCATGGCTGGACCTCCTCCGCTCGACTCGGCATTCTAGCTCACGGTCACGCCTCCGCGCTGGGGGACGGACGCGATCAGCAAATCCCGCTTGACCACCTGCCGCCAGGTGCCTAGGCTCAAGCGCATCAGAGGGATCACTCGGCCACGCGGCACGTCTCGATGACCCGCTCGGGCGGGCGTGCCGGCATGGCCTCGCTCAGCGCGCTCCGGCATCGGGACTTCCGGTTGTTCTTGGGCGGCCAGCTCGTCTCGATGATCGGCACCTGGATGCAGAGCGTGGGGCAGGCGTGGCTCGTGCTGCAGCTCACCCAGTCGCCGTTCCAGCTCGGGCTGGTGAGCGCGCTGCAGTTCATCCCGGTCCTGCTGCTGTCGCCGATCGGCGGCGCGGCCAGCGACCGCCTTCGCAAGCGCCACATCCTGTTGGTCACGCAGGCGACGATGATGGTGCAGGCCTTCGTGCTGGCCGTCCTCGTGGGCAGCGGCCACGTTCGTTACTGGCACGTGGCGGTGCTCGCCGTGATCTACGGCGTGGGCCGCGCGCTTGACATCCCGGCCCGCCAGGCCTACGTCACCGATCTCGTCGGTCGGGCCGACGTGCCCAACGCCATCGCGCTCAACTCGGTGGTGTTCAACGGCGCCCGCATCGTGGGCCCCGCGGTGGCGGGGTTGCTCATCGCGCGCTTCGGCGTGGCGCCGGCGTTCTTCGTCAACGGCGTGAGCTTCCTCGCGGTCCTGGCCGCGCTCCTGGCGATCCGCACCGACGGGCGTCCCGACCCGGCCGGCCGGCTCGGCCTGCGGGAGGGCCTGCTCGGCGCATTGACCTACGCCACCCAGACGCCGACGATCGCGTTCACGCTCGGTCTGCTCGTCGTGGTGAGCTTGCTGGCGCTGAACTTCAACGTCATCGTGCCGCTGATCGCCTACGGCGTGCTGCACGAGGGCGCCCGCGGCTTCGGCCTGCTCATGTCGTCGGTGGGCGCCGGCGCCGTGGTCGGGGCGGTCGGCCTCACGCTGTTCCGGCGCGAGCGCCCGTCGGTCCCGACGCTGGCGGGGGCTGCGGCCACGCTGTGCGCCGGCCTGATCGTGCTCGCGCTCGTCGGCAACTTCGCCGCGGCCGCCGCGGTGCTGGCGATGCTGGGCGCCTGCCAGATCTTCTTCACGACCGGCTGCAATACGACGCTGCAGCTCTCCACGCCCGATGCGCTGCGGGGGCGCGTCATGGGGCTCTACGCGCTGGCCTTCGCGGGGATGTCGCCGTTCGGCGCGCTCCTGATCGGCACCATCGCCGAGCACTGGGGGGTGCGGGTCGCCTGCGCGGTGAGCGGGGGGTGCGGACTCGTGACGATTGCGGCGCTCGCGCTCGTCGCTACACGCCTCTCGTGGCGCTATGCAGGATCGGCATGAACTCACCGGCCGGCACGCCGTCCACTCGACACGGTTACACGAACGTCTGCATCAATGCTGAACTGCGCAATCCCGAAGCCGAATGTTGACGTGTATTGCCGGTAGGATCGCGGCCGTGTCCCGCTTGATGCGGACAATCAGTAGCGACTCTTCCGGTGCGCCGGCGGCGAGCGTCGAGAGTACCTGAGATAGGGTCCCGATGGCGAGCGTCGATCGTGGACCCAACGCGCGCTGTGTCATGCAGGCTCACGCCGCGGACCGCAGCCGTCGCCGCAGGACGGTGGTCAGCCGGCCGCCCAAAACGTCAGCGCGTCGAGCAGCGCCTCGCAGAGGATGAGCTCAGGCAAACGCCGGGACGTTGAAGACGCCGCGCAGCGGACCGGGCAGGTGGAGATGCCGCGGCACTCCGGCGCGCGCGTGGTCCGTGAGCGGGCGCCCGTAGAGCTCGACGACCTGGCCGGCCGCGTCCATGATCGGGACCATCAGCGCGCCGTTTAAGTGCTCGTGTCCGCTCGCGCGCGGCAGGCCGAGCTGCTCGAGATGCCCTCGCAGCGCGGCGCCGGTCTGACGATTGCGCGCCGGCAGGCGCTGCCAGCTTCACAAGCAGCGGAATCTGCTCGCCCTCGTCCCCCAGCGGCGTCAGCCCTTCGTGCGCGCGGCCCTGGCGATGAACCGCTGGAGCCCGGGGTGGTAGTACCGCGCCCGGTAGTAGTACACCCCAGTGCCATCGTCCTCCCGGCCCGTGTACCCAAGCTCGTTGCTGGTGGTTGATCCGCTGGCGGCCGAAGTGCCGAACGGCTCGTAGCTGTATTCCGTCGCCACTGCCCCGGCGCCGTCCGCCAACGCCACCGTTGACCCCAGCGCCTCGCTCAGCACGTACTCCGTCGTGCCGCCGGTCGTCCGCGTCAGATACTCGTCGATCCCCAGCCCCGTCAACAGGTTGACCGTCGTCGCCCCCACCGTCTCCTTCACCGGGTTCAGCCCGTCGTACACGAAGTCCGTGACCGTCCCGTTGATCGTCTTCCGCTGACGACGGCCCAGGGGGTCGTACACGAAGCTCGCCGGGGTCGGGCCCGCGATCGAGGCGAGCGCGTTCCGCGCGTTCCAGGTGTACGTGTTCGTCCCGTCTCCCGTCAGGTTGCCACTGAGGTCGAAGGTCTGGCTCTGGCAGTTGAACGCCGTCTGTTGATTCGCCGCGTCGTACGTTGCGCTGGCCACGGCGGTGGGGAGCAGCGTCCGGGCCCAGCTCCCGCCCACCTTCGTCCGCTGGCTCGCCGGGTCATAGGTGTAGGTCAGACTGCCCAGCGTCGCCGCTCCGAGCTTGTACGTCAGTCCCGTCAGCCGGGACCCCGCGTCGTAGGCGTATTCCGTCTTCACCCCGTTGGGCAGCGTCAGCCGGGTCCGCCGGTTGGCGTCGTCGTACTCGAAGCTCGCCACCGCGCTGCCCTGCGTGATGCTCGTCAGCCGGTCCGCATTGTCGTAGGCGTAGCTGATCGTGGCTTGGCCGGGGACGGCCATCGTGGCCCGCCGCCCTGCCGCGTCGTAGGTGTACGTCACGGTCCCGTTCGGCGTCGTCTCCGTCAGTAGCCGGTCCAGGCCGTCGTACGTCCGGCTGATCGTGCCGCTGACGGAGTCCACCAGCTGGGTCAGCCGGTTGCCCGCGTCCCAGGTGTAGGTGATGGTGGCGCCCCCCTGGAAGGTCCGCTGGGTCGGCCGGTCCAGCGCGTCGTAGGTCAGGCTCGTCGTCTGGCTCTGGCGGTCTGTCGCGCTGGCCAGGTTGCCGTTGGCGTCGTAGGTGTAGCTCTCCGCCCGGCTCAGCGGGTCGGTCCGGCTCGTCACCCGGTCCATGGTGTTGTAGGCGTAGGTGGTGGCGTTGGCGCGCGCGTCGGTGACTGAGAGGAGATTGCCGTTGGCGTCGTAGGTGAACGCCGTCGTGCCCCCCCGGCGGTCCGTCGTCTGGGTGAGCTGGTTCAGCGCGTCCCAGGCCAGCCGGGTCCGCTGGCCCAGGGGGTTGGTCGCGCTCACCACCCGGCCCGCGTTGTCCACGAACCGGCTGGCGGTCAGGCCCAGGGGGTCGGCCACGGCCACCAGGTCCCCGGCGTCGTAGGTCAGCGTCGTCGTTCCCGCCGGCGTCGTCGCCGTGATCGGTTGCCCATCGGCGTTGTAGGTCAGGCTCGTGGCGTGGCTGAGGGGGTCGGTGATGGAGGTCAGGTTGCCGGCCGTGTCGTAGCCCAGGGTCGTCGTGTGGCTCAGCGGGTCCGTCACGCTGGCGATCTGGTTGAACGCCCCCGTGTACGTGAACGTCGTCGTCACGGCGTCGCCGGTCCCGGCCAGCCGGGTGACGGTCAGGAAGTTGCCGTTGCTGTCGTAGGTGAGGTCCGTCTGGCGCCCGAGGGCATCGGTCATCGAGGTCGGCAGATGGGTCGTCGCGTTGCGCGTGTACGAGAGGGTTTGGGCCAGGCCGGTGCCATAGGCGCGCGTGTCCGTCAGTGGGTACCCCGCGCTGTTGAAGGTCACCCGCCGCACGGTGCCTCGCGGGTCGGTCACGTCCGTCTGCGTGACCTTGCCGCTGCCGTCCAGCGTGTAGGCGAACTCGTACGTGCTGCCGTCGGCCTGGGTCTGGCGGATGACGCGCCCGTTGCCGTCGTACTCGTTGGTCAGGTATACGATGCCGCGCGCGTCCGTGATCGTGTGGATCCGCGACGACGTCCCGTCGTAGGTGTACGCCGTCACCCCGCCCGCCGTGTCGGTCACCTGGGTCAGGCGGAGCTGGCTGTCGTAGCTGTAGCTGACGGTGCGCCCGGCGGAGAGATCGCGCGCCTGGGTCACCACCAGCTTGGTAATGTCGGTGGTGTCCAGCGTGAACTCGATTCGGGGCCACGATCCGCTGGGGCAGATGGGTCGCCTTCGAGTTGAGGGGGTAGACCCAGCGCTGGATGGTCAGCTGGTGCCCGAAGCGATCCCGGATGCCGACCAGCATGTTGCCGGGCCCCCAGTTGGCGTTGGTGGCCTGGAACTGCCAGACCGTCCCGTCGCGGAGGGTCACCTGCCACAGGGTGAGCGCGACGCTCCACGCCAGTTGGGCCTTCTGGAACGCCGTCGGCGTGGCCGTGTGCTCCATCACGGCCTGCCGTCGCTGGGGAGTGCGATGGGGATGACGCTCAAGACCCGCCGCCGGCCGCGCGGGCCCTCGGAGGGCCTTCGGGCCCCGGTTGCGCCGCATCCGCGAAGCCCGCGGCTTCAGCCAGGGCCAGCTCGGTCAGGCCATCGGCGCCTCGCAGCGGATGATCGCCTACTACGAGACCCACGCCGAGAAGGCCCCGGCCCGCCACCTCACCGCCCTGGCCCAGGTCCTCCGAGTGTCCATCGACGAACTGGTCGGCTACCGCCCCGTGGCGACCCCGGCCGGCCGCGCCAATCCCCGCCTGTGGCACCGGCTGCGCCAGGTCGAGGCCCTGCCACCCCCGGACCGCAAGCAGGTCCTCCAGCTCATCGACACCCTCGTCGAGCGCGAGACCCTCAAGAAGCGGTCGACCAAGGGCGGCTAAGAAAGAGGCAGTCCCCCGCCGGCGGCCCGAGCCCGAGGCCCCGGCGCGGCTCTCTCAGCTCGCAGCGGCTCGGGGCGCGGGACTCAACAGGCGGACAGGTAGAAAAGAGGGACGGCAAGATAAAGCGTCACTTCACGTGGGATGCAAGGTCGCGCCGCAAGGTGAGGACTCGTGAGTCACGACAGCAGCGAGTGAGTTACATCGAGAGAAGCTATCAAGCGAACGCGGTCGACGCGAAAAGCTACTCGCCCCCTGTGATACGCATCTCCGAGAAGCTAACGCCGATGTAGACCTCGCTCCTCACGTCGATACGTTTGACAAGCTGACGGCCATTGCGGTGCACAAAGGCGATCTCATGGGGACCTGGGCGCGCCCGGACTTGGTCATACACGCCGGCTCCCGCTGGCTTGTCGCCGCTCGCGACGCCCTCCGCAAACACGTCACCCGGCTTCATGGGCGGTGTCGCTTTCAAGCCGAGCCGCTGCTGCCCTTCAGCACGGGTTTTGAGCTCGCCCTCGGTAGGTGGGGGGCCTGAATAGATCCGGCGTTCCATCATGCCGACCCGCTTGCCGTCGAGATGGATCTCCGCCCCGACAGCTTCACTATCGCCGGTGATGTACAGCTTTGAGCCCGGCTCAGAGCATCCGATGAGCATCAAGAGACCCACGATCGACAGGGACGAAGCGATCTTAGTACGACGAGTTCGCATATCCCTTGGACTTGCGCCCACTGAGAGCAGGCGCCCCGTACCTGAGTGCGCCGTACTCGACGGCGCCACCAATTGGCGTGATCCTGAGACGCCCCTCGGCCAACAGCCGCCAGGCGTCTCGTCCCGATCGCCCTTCCCGATTGTTGTGAAGGTCCATCCACATCTCGTCCCAGCCGAAGGGCTGACCGGCTCTCCACTGCTCGTAGAGATTTTCGAGTTCATGGCCATAGCCAGCGATCACCCCAGTGCCCCAGCCGATCTCGTTGACCATTCGGGAGCTCCAGCGCGCATGCCTCCACGCGTCCGCCGGATCGTTGTGTAAGCTCGAGCCGGGGAAATTCCTCTGCGTTTCGGCCAGCACTTCAGCTGCGATCACACGGGCGCGGCCCGGATCGGGAGTGTAGGTTCGCGCATCCCACCAGTCGCCTCGCCTCAGGCCCCAGGGATCCGTCCAGTTGAGCGGGTTGTTCCCGACGTACGCATAGAGATTCGTGTCTCCACCCAGTAGCCCGATCGGGTCCTCAGCAATAAATCGCTGCAGGCCGGGGTGATAGTACCGCGCCCGGTAGTAGTTCACGCCCGTGCCGTCGTCCTCCCGGCCCGTGTACCCAAGCTCGTTGCTGCTACTCGTCCCGCTCGCCGTCACGGTCCCGAACGGCTCGTAGCTGTACTCGGTGGCGACGGCCCCGGCGCCGTCCGCTAGCGCCACCGTTGACCCCAGCGCCTCGCTCAGCATGTACTCGGTCGTGCCGCCGGTCGTCCGCGTCAGGTACTCGTCGATCCCCAGCCCGGTCAGCAGGTTGACCGTCGTTGCCCCCACCGCCTCCTTCACCGGATTCAACCCGTCGTACACGAAGTCGGTGACCGTCCCGTTGATCGTCTTCCGCTGCCGCCGCCCCAGGGGGTCGTACACGAAGCTCGCCGGCGTCGGGCCCGCGATGGACGCGAGCTGGTTCCGCGCGTCCCACGTGTACGTGTTCGTCCCGTCCCCCGTCAGGTTGCCGTTCAGATCGAAGGTCTGGCTCTGGCCGTCGAACGCCGTCTGCTGGTTCGCCGCGTCGTACGTCGCGCTCGTCACGGCGGCGGGGAGCAGGGACCGGGCCCAGCTGCCTCCGACCTTCGTCCGCTGGCTCGCCGGGTCGTAGGTGTAGGTCAGATTGCCCTGGGTGGCCGCTCCGAGCTTGTAGGTCAGCCCGGTCAGCCGGGACGACACGTCATAGGCGTACTCCGTCTTGACCCCGTTGGGCAGCGTCAGCCGGGTGCGCCGGTTGGCGTCGTCGTACTCGAAGCTCGCTACCGCGCTCCCCTGCGTGATGCTCGTGAGCCGATCCGCGTTGTCGTAGGCGTAGGTGATCGTGGATTGGCCGGGGACGGCCATCGTCACCCGCCGGCCGGCGGCGTCGTAGGTGTACGTCACCGTCCCGTTCGGCGTCGTCTCCGTCAGCACCCGGTCCAGGCCGTCGTAGGTTCTCGTGATCGTCCCCGCCACGGAGTCCACCAGCTGCGTGAGGCGGTTGCCCGCGTCCCAGGTATAGGTGATTGTCGCGCCCCCCTGGAAGGTCCGCTGGGTCGGCCGGTCCAGGGTGTCGTAGGTCAGGCTCGTCGTCTGGCTCTTGCGGTCAGTCGCGCTGGTCAGGTTGCCGTTGTTGTCGTACGCGTAGGTTTCGGCCCGCGTGAGCGGGTCGGTGCGAGTCGTCACCCGGTCCATGGTGTTGTAGGCGTAGGTGGTCGCATTGGAGCGCGCGTCGGTGACTGACAGGGGATTGCCGTTGGCGTCGTAGGTGAACGCGGTCGTGCCCCCCCGGGGGTCCGTCGTCTGGGTGAGCTGGTTGAGAGCATCGTAGGTCAGCCGGGTGCGGTGACCCTGCGGGTCGGTGGCGCTCACCACCCGGCCCGCGTTGTCCACGAACCGGCTGGCGGTCAGGCCCAGCGGGTCAGCCACGGCCACCAGGTCGCCGGCGTCGTAGGTCAGCGTCGTTGTCCCCGCCGGCGTCGTCGCCGTGAGCGGTTGCCCGTCGGTGTTGTACGTGAGGGTCGTGGCGTGGCTGAGGGGGTCGGTGATCGAGGTCAGGTTGCCGGCCGTGTCGTAGCCCAAGGTCGTGGTGTGGCTCAGCGGGTCCGTCACGCTGGCGATCTGGTTAAACGCCCCGGTGTAGGTGACCGTCGTGGTGACGGCGTCGCCGGTGCCGGCCAGGCGGGCAACCGCGCGCGCGGCCGAGGATCTCCTGGATGACCCGCATGTCGGCGCTGTGCTCCAGCATCCCCGTCGCCATCGTGTGGCGCAGCAAAAGTCACTTCACCGGCGACGCGACGCCGCGCCGCGACGTATAGATGGGCGAGTCAGGCCCGCAGGAGGTGAGCTGCCCGACCGAATCACTGTCGGCTGGCGCCGGTCGTCGGAGGTTCTTCGAGAGACTGCTTAGACCCTCGAGATCCTTCGAGCTGAGACGGGTTGTTCGGTACGAGTCGGATCTCGACTATATAGCCGTAGTTGTCGAGATCTCGATCGTGCCAGAAATTGAAGAAGTTAAAGATCCTGGCCGCGTCGTAGATAACCTCGAGTCTCTTCGGTTCGCGCCATTTCACAGTCAGGTTCTTCACGCGATCGGCGACGAGGATTTGGGTGCCGTTCTTGGGTTTCCCCCCGACTGGCACGACAAAAAGATTGTATGAGAAATCGACTGTCGCCCCGCCATCCACTTTGATCCATACCGCCTCGACTCGCCCATCTGGCGATGAGATGCGCCACATTTCCTCTTGAGAAGGAGCGCACCCACCCAACATCACGACGAGAATGAGTATAGGGACTTTGGCGATCCCGCGAGTAGTGCACCGAGCGAGGGTCGACATGATGCCGGTGATGCCCTCAATACCCGCGGCACCCTGCGTACAAGATGCCCAGGCGTATGTCAGCCTGGTCGTCAGGATCATCGCCGTAAGGCGGGCCACCCCACGGCTTGCCCCATTTCGGGTTGTAAGCGCCGCCACGGAACGACCGATAGTATTGGTACCCGCCGGCTCCACGTAAAACGATCTGCTCGTGATAGGCCAGCGCAGTCCCGGTTGCGCCGAAATTGAAATTGCCGAACGGTATGTACTTAGGGTCCAGCCGTTTGTAATCCCAAGGCGCATGGTTCCGCACCATGCCGATGAACCACCAAGTCTCCATACCGGGTGGCGCCAGACCCATCAGCGCCGCCGTTCCCATGTTTGCGTCAACACTCACCCCGACGGGAGCGACCGGGACGACGGGGCATTGCTGAGATGCTGTCGGACCCTTTTCCTTGCGCCCTACAAGTGAACCGGCCCCAGCTGCTCCCACAGCCGGCGGAGGTTCAACATCGGATCCAAGTGAGCCTGCGCTATGTAGACCCAAAGGGTCGCGGAATCCCGTAGGGGCGTTGAGGACGTACGCGTACAGGTTGGTGTCGCCCGCTGCGATGCCGATCGGATCCTCGGCGATGAAGCGCTGAAGCGTGGGGTGATAGTACCGCACCCTACAGTAACGCCCACCGCGCGTTTGGCCGGAAAATCGACGCCGTCCCCGATGCGCGTCGGGGCGATGAGGTCGGGGCCGACCGATGCAGGGAGCGGCGACAGCGTGGTCGGGGCGGCGGCGCGCGGGATGATGAAACGCGTCGATTTCGGGGGGTACCTCGATGGCCCCTCGCGCGGCGGATGCGATCCTGGAGGCACGACGGCCCTGCACGGGCGAGCCAGCGGGCGAGGACGGCGCGGGGCGAGCCAGCGCGACCATGGCCACGATAGTAGCGACGACGGGCCTGCTACGCCAAGCGCGCGGCGAGCGCTGCCGGTCAGGCGGTCGGCGGGGCGGCTTCTTCTTTAGCCGCTAAGAAAGAAGTGGCTGGTTCCTCAAGCGGCTCGGCGACGGCCGCCGGCGGCGCGACTGGGCGGGCCAGCGTGGCCGCGGGATGGGTCGCGGTGTGCACGGCCTTGAGCAAGCGGATCGACACCCGCGTGTAGAGCTGCGTGGTCGTCAGCCGCGCGTGGCCGAGGATCTCCTGGATCACCCGCACGTCGGCGCCGTGCTCGAGCATCCCCGTTGCCATCGTGTGGCGCAGCAGATGACAGGCGCCCTTCTTGGCGATCCCGGCGGCGACCACGTAGTCGCGCGCGAGGCGCGAGAGATGATTCGGGTGAAAGGGCCGGCCCCGGCGCGTGAGGAAGACCGTGCCCTCGTCCGGCTCGGTGACAAACTCGGGCCGGGCCTCGTCGAGGTACTTCTCGAGCCAGGCGATCGCGCGCTCGCCGATCGGGACGACGCGGTCCTTCTGGCCTTTGCCCTCGCGCACCACGAGCACGCCGCGGGCGACATCGAGATCGTAGAGCCGCAGCCGGATCAGTTCCATCCGGCGCAGCCCCGTCGAGTAGCCCGTCTCCAGGAGTGCGCGGTCGCGCAGCCCGATCGGCGTCGCGGGGTCGGCGTGGGCCAGCACCTGGGTGATCTCCGCATCGGTGAGCGGCTGCGGCAGCCGCTGCGCCGTCACCCGCGGCAGCTCGAGCTCGGCGGCCGGATTCGTGGGGAGCACGCGCTGCTTGGTCAGCCAGCGAAACAGGCCTTTCACGGCGACGAGCCGGCCGTGCTGGCTCCACACGCTCAGCGGCGTGCCGGTGCGCTTGCGATAGTGATAGAGCCAGCGCTGGTAGCGTTCGAGCCCGGCGCGCGTGACATCCTCGGGCGTGGTGAGCCCCCGCGCCACGGCCCATGCGGTGAAGTACTTCATGTAGAGCGCGCGGATGTGCACCGTGCCGGCGGCGTAGTGGGTCAGCCGCAGCGCTTCGAGATAGCGCGCCACGACGTCGGCCCACGCGGCGGGCGGCGGGGGCGGGGGTGAGGAGGCCACGGCGACGCGGCTCATCGCCGGCCCTCAGCGGCTTCAGCCGCTAAAGAATAAAGAGTCACCTCACGTGCAGCGGAAGTCGGCGTCGATTCAGCCGATCACGCGAAGTGGATTCTTCTTGCTCACTTCGTCGAGTTGGCGAGCCGCTCTCACCTCGTGAATCGATCCACCTCCGTCG
>Ga0210377_10003187_pt1 | contig 14125 bp, 11 predicted proteins | sample PLM4_65_b1redo_FD_155480 | JGI IMG/M metagenome (GOLD analysis project Ga0210377, IMG submission 155480) | Groundwater sediment microbial communities from an aquifer in East River, Colorado, USA - PLM4_65_b1 redo | ecosystem: Environmental > Terrestrial > Soil > Riparian zone | place: USA: East...
GCTTTTCGAAATAGGTGGTGCACCCCGCATCCGGAACCCTGGACCTGTCGCCATCTGCCTCCGGGGCACCGATGCGCCCCGTCGCTTCCAGACCGTCGATGCCTGGGAGATTGATGCCCATGATGATGAAGATCGGCCGCACCCTGATTTCCTGTTGTCGTGTGAAACAATCGGTCCCTTTCCCAACTTTTAAGATAATATTATATCACCCGATCCACCCTCATGCAAAAGCTGATATTCAGGATAACGCCCTTAAAGGATTTCTTCCCAGAATATCATGTTTTTCCTGATTTATTGCCTAAGGCAATATACCGATGATTATTTACAGGAATAAGATATCGGGAGAATGAAAAATGTTCATGGAAACAGTTTGTGACACAGGGGATGGAAACTGCAACAATGCTGATGCGCTGTTTTGGTTGCAAGGGAGGGCGCATTGTGAAATCGGTTCCTTGCACCGGGAACTAGCAGGACTGAATTTTCTGGCCTCATTCGCAAGAGGGGTAAATGTCAGCCTGAATCCGCGGGAAGTGGTGCTTTCTGCGGCAAAACTTCTTTATAGCTATTTCCAGTATGATCTTGCGGTCTTTTCTATTCCCCCCGATTCCGGGGGAGTAACGGCATTTTCCCCGTTCGATGCAGTCGGCGCCATGCGCGGTTTTCTTATGGCCAGGGAGAGCTACCCTGATTTGAAAGCAAAGGAGATAAACGGTTACCGTCATCTGGGTCTTGTTACTCCAAGAGATTCCAGGGTTCCAGTTAATTCCCCGGCAGTTGTGGAAATCGCGTTGAAAGCAAAGGAGATAAACGGTTACCGTCATCTGGGTCTTGTTACTCCAAGAGATTCCAGGGTTCCAGTTAATTCCCCGGCAGTTGTGGAAATCGCGGGCGAGGGGATGAAGATTGCGCTCTACTGCAACGAAGAGGCCGAAAGGAAGGCCACCCATGATCTGTTGACGGGAATCGTCGAGAGTTTGACAACTGCCCTGAGGAATGCGCGGGAACATGACAGGATGAAGGAGCTTTCCGTGCGGGATGCTCTTACCGGGCTCTACAACCGCCGAGTCCTTGAGGAATTCCTGGACGTGGAAGAAAGCAAGAGGAGCCCCGCGCCATTGGCAATCCTCATTATCGATATCGATGATTTCAAGGCAATCAACGATACCTTCGGGCATCCTGCCGGAGACCGTGTCCTTTCCGTTTTGGGGAAATTGATGCAGGATAACTGCCGCAGGGAAAACATCGTTGCCCGTTACGGCGGTGAGGAATTCGCCGTACTCATGACGAACAGCGGCCTTACCGAGGCAGCCGCCTTCCAGATCGCGGAACGGCTGAGAACTGTCTTGGGCGCCCAGGATTTCGCTTTTTCGGGGCGCAAGGTGAAAGTGACCGTAAGTATAGGCGTTGCGTACAGCACGGGGAACTCGACGGCCCGGGAGACCTTGCTGGCGCGGGCGGACCAGGCTCTTTACCAGGCCAAGAGGAGCGGGAAGAACCGGGTCTACCTGCATGAAGCCAAGCATATTCAAATTGAGAAGCTTACCAGGATAATAGAAAATGATGAGCAGACAATGCTAATCCAGCCAACGCAAAATAGATCGTGATTGATCAGCAATGTTTGAGGTGACCCGTTAAGCAGGTAACAGATAAGTTCTTAACAGCTTGAACCTCGAAACACCTGTCAGAGGAAATTACCCACACATTCTCAGCACGTCGGCGGCTATCGCCTCCAACGGCCGGACCAGTTCAACCCCGCCGAGCTTTATCGCTTCATTGGGCATGCCGAAAACAACAGAACTCTTTTCGTCCTGCGCTATATTCCTCGCACCGGCCTCTTTCATCTCCAGCATACCCTTGGCCCCGTCGTCCCCCATTCCGGTCATGATCACCCCAACCGCATTTTTCCCGGCATATCTGGCGGCAGAGCGAAACAGCACGTCAACCGAGGGGCGGTGGCGCGAAACCAGGGGGCCGTCCTTGACTTCCACATAATAGCGCGCCCCGCTCCTCTTCAAGAGCAGATGCTTATTGCCCGGAGCAATCAGAGCCCTGCCCCTTACCACTGTATCATTGTCGGCAGCCTCTTTCACGGTTATCCGGCATATCCCGTTCAGACGCTCCGAAAAACCCCTGGTGAACCCTTCGGGCATATGCTGCACGATGACGATCCCGGGGCTGTCCGCGGGGAGGAGTTCGAGGAAAACCCTTAGCGCCTCGGTGCCTCCGGTGGACGCCCCGACCACGACTACCTTTTCGGTTGTCTGGATCATGGAATTGCCGGTAGGCCGCGCCATGATGACATCAGCTGTAAGCTTGGGGGCAATTTCACGTCTTTCCGCCCGAATGATTCCAAGCCTTGCCCGGCTCGCCGCCCTGACCGCATCACAGATGCGCACCTTTGACTCCTCCAGGAACTGTTTGGTTCCCATACGCGGCTTCTGGATGATATCCACCGCCCCATATTCCAGCGCCTTGAGAGCTGTCTCGGAACCGTGCTCGGTGAGGCTCGAACACATGACCACCGGGATCGGGTGCTGGCTCATGATCTTCTTCAAAGGTGATCCCGTCCATTCTCGGCATTTCTACATCAAGGGTGATGACATCGGGCACTTCCTCCCTGATCCGGTCGGCGGCAATGAAAGGATCGGCCGCCGCGGGCATCACCTCGAATTGCGGATCTGAAGCGAGTATCTCCGTCATGGTCTGCCGAACCACAGCCGAGTCATCAACAATCAGGACACGGATTTTCTTCCCCATCACTTTCACCCCCATATACTTGGTTAGCGAACCCCTTCTTGGCAGTATTCATCGTCCTCGCACGGCTTTTTGCCTTTGCAGCTGGGGAGGATTCCATGGCTGATCGCTCCCACTCCCAGACGAGGGCTGAACATGGTCACTGCCACGCAGGAGCCGAGAAGGGTAGATATCAACGCGGACTTTTCGCTGATAAAGATATCCCCCGGCTGGAGATAAATATGTTCGGGCACTGCCTGGTTATCCATAAGATTCCCGTGTCTTGTATTGATGAAAGCCAGGTTTCATCTCTTATATTTTCTGTATACTGTCGGATGCGTCATGGCCAACGGGACATCCAGCCCGTTCAAGGTTTCCGAATGCCCCATGAAAATATATCCGACCGTTGCCAGGTGCGCGCAGAACTTGTTCAGGAGCCTCTCCTGGGTCGGCCGGTCAAAGTAAATCACCACATTGCAGCAGAAAATTATGTCGAACTTGTCAGGAATCCCGAAATCGGCGTCCATGAAATTCAGACGGCGGAATCTAACCTTCGCCCTTATTTCGGGAACAATCCGCACCAGACCGCTGCTCCTATCCTTCCCCCGCAACAGATATTTCTTCTTAATCGGCTGAGGGACAGGCTCGATCTTATCTTCTTCATAGACGGCCCTTATCGCCGTTTCCAGTACCCTCGTGGATATGTCCGTAGCCAGGATGCGGTAGTCGAAGCCGGGCAATTCCAGGGCAAACTCGTTCAGGACCATGGCAAGCGTGTACGGCTCTTCACCGGTGGAACACCCCGCGCTCCAGACCTTGAATTTCCTCTCCGGCAGGTCGTTTCCATTACTGGCCCAGTCGGGAAGCAACTTAAGCAACATATAGTCAAAATGCGCGGGCTCGTGGAAAAAATCGGTCTTGTTGGTGGTGACCAGGTCGATCATGATGACCAGTTCCTGTCCCATGCCTTCGCGGCTGAACAGATAATCGCAGTACTCGCCGAATGAATGCAGCCCCAGACTTCTCAAGCGTTTTCCGAGACGAGCCTCGAGCATCGTTCTTTTGACATCGGGCATCTTGATGCCGCACTCATCATATATGAGCCTGCTCATTCGCGCGAAATCACCATTGGACAATCTGCCGTCGCGTTCCCTTATTTGAGCGGCCTGATGCATATCATTCCTTTCCTGGGGTCACTAGCAAATTTGACTGATCAACCCATATAATCTTTTTATTCATTTGGCACTCCATGAAAGATCATTCAACTCCAGAGGTAACATAATCATGACGTTAGAGCCCTGACCCAACGCTGAGCTGATTTCAATGCGGCCGCCATGGGCATGCACTAAGGATTGCGCAACCGTCAACCCAAGGCCGACTTTCCATGGATTTGTCCTGCTGGTAAAAAACGGATCAAACACCTTGCCCAGATTCTCGGTCGAGATCCCGTCGCCGGAGTCAATAACCTGGACACAGGCCCACGATTCGTTTTTGAACAGCCGCACCTGAATCTCTCCATTCTCTCCAACCGCATCAAGGGCATTTTGCAGGATATTATCGAGAGCGATGATCAACTGACCACGGTTGCAGAAGGTATTTGTCGGTGATCCGTCACAATCGGTCAGGAGTGACACTTCCGGCGGCAACTTCAGACGACATGGAAACAGAGAGGAGGAAACCACTTCGCCCAAATCTTCCAGTTCCTTTTTCATAAATGTGTTTGCCTGGTCAAGAACTCGCAAGGAATTCACAATAGAGGCAATGCGCCCGATACCCTCACAGGTTTCAGCTATGAGTGGCTCGATGTCTTGACGGATTCTGGCGAGCTTCACCTTTTTCATCCAGTCAACTATTTCAGCTGCCTCATCCTGAGCACCGGCATCCGCGTCGAGCAAGAGAACCGCCATTTTCAGCATACGATCCGAACCGTCGGCAAGTATCCGCGCATAGATCGACAGGGTGTGCAGATTGCTCTGAATGAACCCCAGAGGGTTGTTGATCTCATGGGCAACGCCGCCTGCCAGTCGGGCGACTGCAACAAGCTTCTGCTCCTCGATTATCCTCCCCTGGGTCTCATGCAGTTTATCCAGTGCATCAAGGGCAAGGTTCCAGGCGTATGCCGGGTCTTCAACGTACCGCTGAACCGGCTTGCTGTCATCGACAATCAGGACTGTCGGATTCTCTTCGGGCGAAAACTCACTCTTTTTCATGCGATTCTCCATCACTTGAGTATCCTGCCGTTTACCCCTTCTCAGAAATTATTTCACTCTTAATTATCTTTTCGGTCTTCACATCGCATAGTTGATAAGTCTTTCCATTAATTCGGGGGGAATTATCCTTTAACGGCCGGAAAGGTCCGCGAGGTTAGCCGACAACCCGGAATCCGGAGAAGAGTGGACCATGGGGCGCATCAGGGAGACGAAACCCGCAAGCTCGTCGATCACCTTCCCCAGCACCGTCTCCGTCCTGTGATGTACCGTTATTCCGGCAGTGGCGCTCCCTATGTCCGAATTCAGGGATTCCACGGAGCGGTCAAGACTTTCAAGGAGTGCGATGAATTGGCCGTTGACTTTGCGCAGCATCCCCAGCAGTTCTCCAAGTCCGGTCGTAATTTCCCGCACCTCGGCTTCCAGAGAGGAAGTTTCCTCGTTAACGTCCCTGCACAGATCTCCGGAAGCGTCGGTGATGCTCTTGAGCATGCCTGTTATGGCGCCGGTCTGTGATCTTGCATCCAGTGAGAGTCTCTGGATGGCCTCCGCAAGGACCCCGAGAGCGGCCCGTCTTCGCCGGTGCGGGCGGCCTTGATCTGGGCGTTGATCGCGATCAGTTCAATCTCTTCTCCTATCGTTTCGATCGACTTGACAAAGAGCGATATCTCTTCGATGGTGCCGTCAACGCCTTCGAGGGCAACAACCAGACTCCTGTTTTCTCCCGCGCTCCTTTGAAGCTCATCAGCGACAGCGGTAAGATTTTTCTCCATCTCCTTGAAGAAAGAGGAGCCGGCCTCATCGGCGGTTCCGGCCATATCTTTGATCTCGATGGAAATCGCCTCCTCCATTCCCGCTATTCCCCGAAGGTTCCCCAGGATGTTTCCTACCGCGCCTGACAGTTCGGATGCGGCGTGGGTCAGTTGAGCGGCCTGCAGTTCGGATACGGCCAGGGCATCGCCGATTATGCCGTCGGGACCACCCGCGCCTTCGCCGGGCTCCCCTCCCCTCTCCAGTCTGCAAGAGATGTCCGCCAGGGCCTCACCCGCGTGCTCTATCTGCTGGCGAGTGATATCATGGAATTGCATGGACATGACCACCTCGGCGATGTTTCTGGAAACATCCTGCAAGGCGGCCGTGATGGATTGGGCTACTCCCGCGCATTTTGCATTGACTTCCGCCAGCGCGCCGAGACTGGATGAGGCATGGTCCAGCATTGTCCTCACCTCGGCCCGCAAGTCGGCTTCAATACTCCTTACCCGGTCGATGGTCCGCCGGACCACTAAGCTCAACTCCTTTTTGCGGTCGTTGAAGGATGAGGCCTTTTCATTGATCTGCACATACAGCTGTTGAACGTCGCCCGCCAGGTTGTCGAAACCTTCCGCTCCCTCGGCCAGACGCGTGCTCTCTATCCGCGTGGAAATCCCCAGCATGCGCAGGATCTTGTTGATTTTCCTGAATCCCGCGAGAGGGTCATCGATATCGTCCAGCACGTCAAGTATCCGGCTGAGAGTTGAGGAACTCTGCCCGTTTTTTTCCAACGCATTTCTTAGAATTAAATCCATTCGGCCAACTGTCCGATCAAGGCTTCTGGTCCCATCGGATATCTCTTCCCCGGCCACCAGGTCGACCAACTCCTGGGCAATGGCGGAGATATCTCCGGCGCGCTCCTGAAAATCATGGAGGCCGGCGCCGAGTCGCAGGAATTCCTCCTCTGATGAAACGGTAAGGGCATTCAGATCATTTCCAATGTTCCGGAGTGCCGTCGCCAGTTCATGGGGCTTCACGCCGATCTCTGACGGAACCTCGGCTTGACGGGACATGCAGTTGGAGGGCGTCATAAGCATCTTTCCTTTTTCAAATTCTTTTCGAAACATAAACCCTTACTTTCTTTTCGTCAGGCAATATTGAATGGTGGATTTTCCTCCTCATCAGGCGATCCTGAACCTGCCGACCAGCTCCTGCAGTTCCGTCGCCTGCCCGGCCAGTTGCGCGGCGGCTGCGGCCGTTTCCTCGGCGCCCCGCGCACTCTGGCTGACAATCTGGGTCACCTGCTGGATATTTTCGGTCACTTGCCCGTTGGTTGCACTCTGCTCTTCCGCCGCGGTGGCAATCTGATTGACCTGCATTGTCACTTCGTTGATCTGCTTCAGTATCTCCTCCAGCGCTTCGCCCGATTTGACGGAGGAGGCGGTACCCTTCTCCACCTCGGCAACCCCCTCACCCATCGCCTTGACCGCCTCATGGGTCTCTTTCTGGATCGCCTTGATCATCTCACCGATCTCGCGGGTGGCCCTGGTTGTCCGTTCCGCCAGCGCCCGCACCTCGTCGGCGACCACGGCGAAGCCGCGTCCCTGCTCTCCGGCCCTGGCTGCTTCGATGGCGGCGTTCAATGCAAGGAGGTTCGTCTGGTCGGCGATGTCTTCGATGGTGCCGATGATGTCGCCTATCTGCTCGGATCTTTCGCCCAGCGCCGCCACGGTCTTCGCGGTGCCGCGCACCTGTGCGGCGATGAGATTCATGCCGGAGATGGTCTGATCCACCACCTTTGCCCCGGCGGTGGCCGAGTCGGCGGTCTGCCTGGATGCCTCGGCCGCCAGGGTGCAGTTGTGGGCGATATCACTGCTGGTCGCAGACATCTCTTCGCTGGCGGTTGCCACGTTGTTCGTCTGGGCCGACACTTCCTCCGATGCGGTTGCGATCTGTTCCGAGGTGGCCTGCAACTGGTTGGAGGCCGAGGCGATCCCCGCCGATATGTCTGCCAGTTTCGCGGTCATCTCTCTCAGGTTCGCCACCATCCCCTTCACGGCGGCGTAGACGCCGGTTTCTCTCTTTTTGTCCGTATCAAAGCTGATGGAGAGATCCCCATCGGCCACCTTCCGGGCGATGTCGGCAATGTAGACGGGTTCGCCACCCAGTTGACCGGTGAGATAGCGGGTGATAAGGATGCTGAGGAAGACGCCGACCACTATGGAGACAAGGCTGATAATCAGCATAATGGAGATCATATGCCTGCTTTTGCCGATCACCACCCCCTCCGCCATTTCCATCCGCCTGTTTCCTTCCTGGGCAAGCTCTGTGGATACGGTTTCCATCTTGTGGGTTGCGTCCTTGAATTCGGACATCGCCCTGTTGGCAGCGTCGGCAGTAGTCAGCTTGCCGCTCCTGATCTCTCCGTAAACCCTGTTGAAGCCGGCGACATAGAGCGCGAGGTTCTCCTTGACGCTCTTGATCGTCTCCTTGTCCTTTGGCAGGGACGCCACCTTTTCGAGGTCCGCGATTCGACTCTCGACCTTCTCTCGCGTTTCACCCCACTTCGTATAGTACTCATTCACCTTTTCCGTATTGTCGATGTTGATGAATATGTCCTTCTCGAAGCGGCGCAGCCCGAGGGTATCGGCGCGGGCGCGGGCGGAATGCTTCGCGATCTGCGCATCCCCATGCAGCATGGCCACCGTGGTCCCGGTCACCGCCTTTACCCCCCACCACCCCACTGCCGCCGCCACCAACAGGAGTAAAAGTACTGTACCGAAGCTGAGCCCCAGGCGGGTTCCGATTTTGAGACCCTTGAATTTCATTCTAATCACCTCACGTAATTATTTGCTGGCTGCCATATTTCTTTCTGTTACACAAATCTAAAACCACCTCAATGCACCGAGATACCTCACCGTTGTTTCTATCGTCAGACGAAGTTTGCAGCTAAATAGGGGATTCCATGAAACAGGGGCCAAAAAACCTTTAAAAGGATGGAAAGGTGATAATGGTAGAATGTTGCAGTTTGAGGTCGGTTCGAGATGTTACCAATCACTTTCACATTCAACTTGTTATGGGGATCAACCTCTTCATTTCCTTCGCCAGCTCCTCCGTGTGAAATGGTTTGGCTACTACACCGCTGAAACCGTACTGACGGAAGTTGGCCATGACAGGATCGCTGGAATAGCCGCTGGAGACGATCAGCACGGCATCCGGATCGATCTCCAGTATCCGGGAGGCAGCCTCCTTGCCACCCATACCGCCGGGGATAGTCAGGTCGAGAATGACGGCGGAGAAGGGAACGTTGTTCTCCCTCGCTGCCCGGAAGCGTTCGACAGCCTCCCGGCCGTCGGCGCAGCTGTCAACCGCATAGCCCATGGAATCCAGAATACAGGTGACGACATCACGGATCAGATCCTCATCGTCCATCACGAGGACCCTGCCGCTTCCACTTAATTCAGCGGACTCCTTTGGGCCTGCATCTTCCGGCAGCCCGCCGGGGAGGGCGGGTATGTGGATCGTAAAGCAGGTCCCCGCCCCCGGGACGGATAATACTTCAACCGCTCCGCCATGCCTCTTGACGATAGAATAGACCGAGGCGAGCCCGAGACCGGACCCCTTGGGTTTCGTTGTGAAGTAGGGGTCGAAGATCCTTGAAAGGTTTTCCTGAGGTATTCCGCATCCGCGGTCCTCCACGGCAATCCTGATATAATCGCCCGGTGGTAACTGGCGCGGGTTGTCTTGAAGCAGGGTCTCGTTCGTGGCCCAGACTATGACCTCTCCGCCGGCGGGCATGGCCTGGCCGGCATTGAGGAGCAGATTGTTCAGCACCTGGTTTAGCTGCGATTCGTCCACCTCCAGGCACCAGAGGTTATCCTGAATATCGATGATACTTTTGATGTTTGAGCCTCTCAAGGCAAAGGATACGGTCTCCCTGATCAGGGGCGCGGTATTGATGAGCTTTTTCACAGGTTCCCCACCTCGCGCAAAGGTCAGGAGCTGCCGTGTAAGTTCGGTTGCCTGCATTGCGGCTTTTTCGCACAGATCGAGGCGCTTGACGACTTTATGGGAAGGGTCGAGCTGAAGCTTGGCTATCGAGATGTTGCCTACGATGCCTGTCAGGATATTATTGAAGTCATGGGCGATCCCGCCTGCCAAAAGCCCCAGGGATTCGAGCTTCTGGGCCTTGAGCAGTTCGTCCTGCATCCTCCTTCTCTCGGTGATGTCATTCCCGATACACAGTAATTCAACGCATCGTCCCCGGTCATCCAGGATGGGCGTGTTGGTCCAAGCCACCCAGACCCGCGTCCCGTTCCTGCAAATGTTTTCGTTCTCGTTGTTCTTGTAAAATTCGCGATAAACCCCGATATCACGAATCATCTTTGTAAGGTCTTTGCCGGCGCTGTCGGTAGGGGGCACTATCGTTCCGATCACGTTCCGTCCAATGATCTCGTCATGAGAGAACCCGAAAAAACGTGAGGCATAGTCGTTGAAAAAGGTTATCTTGCCGGTGGTGTCCATGCGAAGGATGATGCTGTTCGCATTTTTCACAAGTTCCCGGTATTTTCCCTCACTCTCCCGGAGCGCCTCCTCCAACGATTTTCGCTTGGTAACAACGATTTTCGCTTGGTAATGTCATGGACGGATTCAATGGCGCCGATGATGTTCCCATCGGCATCGAATAGCGTAGACGCGGTTGCCCATAGATAAGCACCCTTGCCGCCGTATGTTTTCGGCACAAATACTTCCCCGGACAGGATGGCCTCTTGACGGTGTATATCATCATAATGACCCGTCATGAACTCGTCATCCGATAAAAGAGCCAGATCGATAAGGATGGGTCTTCTCTCCCCATAGAAGGGGATCGCATATTCATAATCGCCCTTGCCGATCATCTCCTCCGCTTTGACGCCCGTCATCTTCTCGATTGCCCGGTTCCAGGCGGTCACATTGCCCGTTTTGTCAATCACCAGGGTGGCATCCGGAAGGAAGTCGATAATTTCTTCGAGACGCCTTTGCTCCTCCCGCAGCACTTCTTCTACTCGTTTTCGTTTTTCTTCTACCTTGATGATGAAGCAGGCTTTCCTCCCGTAATAGGTAAATAAGGTTGCTCCCAGCATAATAAAACCGATGATCAGCAGAGGTTGGTTTCCAAGTATTCTTGTCCAGTTGCCGAAGAACTCTTCTATCCCCAGGGCGGCTTGGATGGCATGAAGCGACTGCTGTTTATTCAAGTTTCTTATCGCACCATTCTTGGCTACAGAATAAAAGGAAGCATACAGAAAGCCGCAGATGATGATCAACAAGATAACAAAGCATACTGACCAGTTGCTTTTTTTCATTCTCAAACCTTCTTATTACGGCACTTGGTTTAGTCGAGCTTCGGGTGTGCAATTACAAGTTGACATTTAACAGACCTCCGAGGTTTCCAAAACCTCGGAGGTTTCGCCTGAAATGGATGCCATCTTGATTGCAAAGTTGAATTAATATCTCTTACCGGTGCATCAAACATTGGATGATGCGAAGCGGCATCAATCACTTCAAGGCGCGCCGGGATACCCACTCAGTTCATACTATCGTCAGACGGAGTATGCAGATCAATAGGGGATTCCATGAAAGAGAGGGCAAAAATCCTTTAAAAGGATGGAAAGGTGATATTGGCGGGATTGTTCTGCGGCATGATTCCGGGGAAAGGGGAGAAAACTTCGGATCTCATTCTAAGAACGTGAGACCCTCGCGGATGGCGTACCTGGTAAGCTCCGCTACTGTATTCAGCTTGAGCTTTTTCATGATGAGATGGCGGAATGTTTCCACGGTACTTATGCTCACATCAAGGAGGAAGGCGATCTCCTTGGCGTTTTTACCCTCCGCTAAGAGCTGCAGCACTTCCCGCTCGCGGGGTGTAAGGGAGGGACGGTCAGCGGCGGAGCCGCCACGCATCCGCTCCAGGTAATCTTCGAGAACGGCGCCGGTAATCTTCGGGCTCAGATATAATTCACCCTGTTGCACGACGCGGATTGCCCTCATCACCTCCTCGAAGGCGCACTCCTTCAAGAGGTATCCCTTTGCTCCCGCATCGAACATCTCAAATATGAGACGCTTTTCTTTGTGCATGGAAAGGGCCAGCACCTTGGTCTCCGGATTCTCGGCGATGATCCGGCGGGTGGCTTCAATGCCGTTCATGTCGGCCATGGCAACATCCATGATAACGATATCGGGCCGCAGTTCCATGGCGATCCGAACCGCGTCCCTTCCATTATCCGCTTCGGACACGATCTCTATCCCCTCTTCATTTTCCAGAAGCTGTCGTAACCCGTTACGAACGATCTGATGATCATCGGCAAGCAGAACACTTGTGGACATCTTCACCCCCTTGGTTCCATTCGAATAGGAACAACAAGACTCACACAAGTCCCATGTCCCGGTTTGGAGTTGATATTCATGGAGCCTCCAAGATACTCGATTCTTTGTTTGATGCTGAAAAGCCCAAGGCAGATCCTTTTGTCCCTGTACTGAAAAAGCTGGGAGGCGTCAAATCCGCACCCATCGTCCTCAACGCGGATCTCCACGCCGCTTTCGACACTTTGCACGGAGACGGCAACCGTATTTGCACGCGCATGCTTGACGGCGTTGAAAAGGAGTTCCTGCACCATTCTATAGAGACCTCCTCTCAGATCCTTTGCAATTGTCTGTGATTTTCCGTCCTCCGTGAAAGTAACGCGAATTCCGAAATCTTCCTGGAATTTTTCACAGAGTGACTCTACCGCAGCCTCTAAACCCACCATGTAAAGAACCGGAGGACTTATCCGGAATGTCAGGGAACGGACCTGATCGATCACCGTATCGAGAATTCCGCGTATTTCGTCGATACGTCCGATACCCTCCGGCGATATGGGGATTTTCGTGAGGGCATCAAGCCCCATCCTGCTCTGGGCGAGGCGCTGCCCCACTGCGTCGTGCAGTTCGACGGCTATGCGACACCTTTCCCCCTCTTCGGCATGGGCCAGCTCGGCCGCCAGGGCCTTCAGCCGCTCCTGGTTGGCGATGAGTTCCTCTTCCGCTGCCTTTCGTCGGGCAAGGGTCTCCTCAAGATCACGAACCTTTTCTTCCAGCTTCCCTGTTACGATCTCGCAGTATTTCCTTAAGAAATCCCTTTCTCCTTCCATGAGTCGGGGAGTATGCGGTTTTCTCTTCCCGACGGCGAGTTTCTCCAGGATGGCGCTCATTTCCCGCCAGAACTCCTCGGGTTCCTTCGGCCTGGTGATGAATCCCTCCGCGCCGAGGCGGGAGGCGAGCTCTTCATCCTTCAGGCCGGTATATACGGCGGAGTAGAAGATAAAGGGAATATTTCTCAGGTCCTCAAGCATCTTGAGGGTCCAGAGGAACTGGAAACCATCCAGGCGCGGCATCAGGGCGTCGGAGATGATCAGGTCCGGCCTCTGCGCCCTGGCCATGTCGAGTCCCTCATAGCCGTCGCAGGCCTCGATGATCTCCTTGTAGCCGTGTCTTTCGAAGATCAGGCGCAGGAGTTTTCTGTCACTGGCATTGTCGTCGACAATGAGTACTTTCATTGTTGCCTCACATTATTCGCCTTCGCCCCGATTGCCGGTTCCACACCTTTCTCACCGCTCCAGCGCCTCCCGGACCTTTCGCAGGAGGTCATGCGCTCTCAGCGGCTTGGCTATGAAGCAGTTTCCCTTACTGATTATATGATTCCGCAGGCTGACATCCTCCTGATACCCGCTCATGAAAAGTACCTTTACGACTGGATTGATCCTCCGCAAATCCTCGAACACCTGGCAGCCCCGTTTTTTCGGCATGACAACATCGAGAAGGCAGAGGCCGATTTCCCGCCAATGATCCCTGTAGACAGCCACCGCTTCCTCACCATCTCCGGCCGGGATGACGGTGTAGCCGAACTCCGTGAGGATCTCCGTGGTGACGCCCATCGTCCCCGGGTCGTCCTCCGCCACGAGGATCGTTTCGCTCCCCCACGTCAGGGGTAAGGTCTCCGACGGCTCGATATGGTCCACTATCGTCTCAACTAGCGGCAGGTATATCCGGAAGGTCGCCCCCTTTTCCGGTTCGGAGCGGCACTCTATATATCCTCCATGCTGCATTATGATGCCGTAACATATGGCAAGACCGAGTCCCGTTCCTTTACCAACCTCCTTTGTGGTGAAAAATGGATCGAACATACGCTGCCTGACACCCTCTTCCATCCCCGCCCCGGTATCTGCGAAAGTGAGGAGGGCGTACCTCCCCGGCTCGACGATCCCTTCGGCATCACTCAACTCTTCCTCCAGCTCCGCCACTCCGGTGGTGATGGTGATCGATCCGCCAATGGCCATGGCATCGCAGGCATTGGTGGTCAGGTTGAGAAGCACCTGCTCAAGCTGTCCGACATCGGCCAGGACCGGCAGTCCCTCCTC
>Ga0210377_10003188_pt1 | contig 14124 bp, 10 predicted proteins | sample PLM4_65_b1redo_FD_155480 | JGI IMG/M metagenome (GOLD analysis project Ga0210377, IMG submission 155480) | Groundwater sediment microbial communities from an aquifer in East River, Colorado, USA - PLM4_65_b1 redo | ecosystem: Environmental > Terrestrial > Soil > Riparian zone | place: USA: East...
CCTTCGGCCTGTCGGTCTTGTTCCACGGGCTCTTGACGGTGGCGATCGTTTTGGTCCCGCGTTTTCAGGTGGGCACCTACATTACCGTTCCGGTGAGCTACACGGTGAACCTCGTGGACGCGCCGCCGGGTGGGCCGGCCGGAGGCGGTCCTTCGCCGGCGCCAAGCCCGGCGCCTGTCCAGGCGATGCCCGCCCCGCGGCCCGCTCCTGCCCCGGTGGTGCGGCCTGCGCCCGCTACCCGACCAGCACCGCGGTCCACGGAGGAATTGACGCTGCCAGGACGGAAGTCCCCGCGTAAGCCCATGCCGGAGCGAGAGCCCGCCCTGCGCCCGCCGTCGGTGTCCGGGCAAAGGACGGCGCAGCCGGTGTCACCGATGCCCTTGGCGCCCGTCCCGCCCGCGCCTGTCGCCCCAACGGTACAGGCGCCGCCCGTGGCCTCGGTAGGCGCCGGCGTCGGGAAGGGCACAAATGTGGAGGTGACTGGCACAGCGACCGGCACAGGGATCGGTACCGGAGGCGGCAATGCCCTGAACTCGTATCTCACCCTCGTGGACGGAAAGATCCAGGGAAACTGGAACCCAGTGGGGGCCCCAGGGACGCCCGAGACAGTGGTCTTGGTCCGCTTCCGGGTCTTCCGGTCGGGTCAGGTGCGGGATCTGGAGTTGGAGGCGAGTTCGGGGAATGCCGGCCTGGATACCGCGGCGTTGCGGGCAGTCCGGCAGAGCCTGCCTTTGCCCCCGTTCCCGAATTTTCTTACCGAGCAGTTTCTGGATCTCCGCTATCGCTTTGTACTGGAGCGTGGATGATGCAACACTTTCGATACGTCGCAGCCGGATTGATCCTTATTGCCTCGTGGGGGCTGATTACCGATGCACAAGGGCAGGTGATCGAACGGGAACTCCGGGAACGGGTGGTTCCCCAGATCACGATTGCCATCGCGGGCTTTGCCCCGTTCTCCATGAACGGTGAAGATCTGGGCAGGCTCGGGGCATCGGTCCTAACTGCCGATCTCAAATTCACCACCATCTTCGACGTGATGGATCCGGCGACCCTGCCGTTCGATCCGAAGACAGTGCAGTTCGATCAGGAGCGGACGCTCTTCCCTGGCCTCAACTCCCTCAAAGTCCGGAACCTCGCGATTGCGCAAGTCTCCAGCCGGGGGCGCGAGGCGGTGGTCGAGGGGCGCCTCTTTGATGTCGCCACGGGGAACATGGTTTTCGGCAAGCGCTACGTCGGGGACCCCAAGTTCTACCGGTTGATCATCCACCGGTTTGCCGACGATGTCCTATTCAACCTCACGGGCGAAAAGGGGGTGGCCCAGACGAGGATCGCCTTCGTGTCGGCCGTCAGCCGGACGGCGAAGGAGGTCTTCGCCATGGACTATGACGGGGCGACCCCGGGGGCCATCACGGGGAATCAGTCCATCAACCTGTCGCCGCGCTGGTCCCCGGATAGCCGGTTGATTGCCTACACCTCATACCGGAACGGCAATCCGGACCTCTTCGTCCTCAACTTTGACAGCGGCCGGCGGGACGTGGTGTCGGCCCAGCGGGGCCTGAATGCCACCCCCGCCTGGTCGCCGGATGGCCAATGGCTGGTTTTCGCCATGAGCGCGGGCGGCGGGACAAACCTGCACATCATCCCCAAGGGCGGCGGCACCCCGAAGCCCCTGACCACCGGTCCCGCTATCTCGGTGTCGCCATCCTTCTCGCCGAACGGGCGTCAGATCGTCTTCAACTCCGACCGCGGCGGCTCCCCGCAGATCTACATCATGGACGCGGATGGCACCAATCTGCGGCGCCTGACCTTCCAGGGGACCTACAACAGCTCGCCGCGCTGGTCCCCCCGAGGGGAGAAGATCGCCTTCATGTGCCGGATGGGCGGCAATCAGATCTGCCTGATCACCCCCGATGGCACGGGGTTGCAGCAGCTCACCACCGTGGGGAACAATGAGGATCCGACCTGGTCTCCGGACGGACGACACATCGCCTTCGCCTCGACCCGGACGGGGCAAAGAGACATCTTCGTGATGCGCGCGGATGGGACGGAGCAACTCCGGCTGACGAACAACGGGCGGGAGAACTATCTTCCGGATTGGTCGCCCTGATTCCGTATTCTCCTCCACGCCCGTGCAAGAGAGGCTAGGATCCGGGCGATGGATTTGATCGGACAGACGGCTTGTGGGACCCGGCCCGACGGGATCTCGCGGGAGTGAAGGGAGGAGTAGCTTGCGTTTGGCAATGAATCGAGACGCACGAATCCGATTGCAGATGGGCGGGGCGCTGTTAACGGCGGTCCTGACGTTGGGAGGCTGTGCCACCAGCGGTGACGTCGACGGGGTCCGCCGGGATGTCGCCGCCCTCCGCCAAGAAGTGGCAGGCTTGACGAAAAGCAACGAGGCGGCTCGGGCCCTCACCGAAGAGCGGCTGGGGAGGGTGGAGAAGGACCTCCGCGGCCGCATGGAGGCGGCGCTGAAGGAGGGTGAGGGATCCCGTGTCGCCCTGAACACACGCCTGGAAGAGCTGGGGACTGAGACCCGCTTCGTCCAGGGCAAACTCGAGGAGAACGCGTCTGCGCTCCGGGAACTCCAGACCCGTTTGGATGAGGTCGGTCAGCAGGCTCAGTTGGCCCGTCGTCGGGGAGACGCTCTCGATCAGCAGATGAACACCCTGGGCCAGCAACTCCGGGCCCTGGACCAGCAGGTGCGGACGCTCAGTCAGCCTGCGCCGGCCGGTGTGCCTCCTGCCGGCCAGATCCCGGGGCAACCCCCGGTGGGTCAACCCCCGGTGGTTCAACCCCCCGTCGCCCAGCCTCCGGCCGGCCAGGCGCCCTGGACGCCGCCTCCCGTGGCTGCGCCGCCGGTGGTCCAGCCGCCCGCCAGCCCGCCGGTCGTCCAACCGCCGAGCACAATGCCCGGCGGGCCACCCGCCGGGCCGGCGATTCCATCGGGACCCACGGCGGCTCCACCGTCCACGCCGCGGACGTCCCAGCCGCTGCTGCCGCCCGAGGAAATCTACAAGAACGCCCTGAGCGACTACACCAAGGGAAACTACGACCTGGCGATCGCGGGGTTCAGGACCTACATCGAGAACTACCCGAGGACCAGTCTCGTTCCCAATGCCCAGTACTGGTTGGCTGAATCGTACTACGGCCAGAAGAACTACGCGCAGGCCATCGAGGAGTTCGAGGTGGTGATCCGGGACTTCCCGGACAGCCCCAAGGCCCCCAGCGCGCTGTTCAAGCAGGGAGACGCCTTGCTCCAGACAGGTGATACCAGGCGGGCGACCGCGGCGCTGTGCGAACTGATCGATACGAAATCGAAGTACAGCAAGACTCGTGAGGCCCAGCTGGCCCGAGAGAAGATGCGGGAGCGCAATATCCGCTGTCGCTAGCCAAGTCCTTCCGAACTCACACGGCGGCGCCCCTGTCCAGGGACGCCGCCGTGTTGTTGTGTGCAGACTGTTCCAGATCTGGGGTCAGGCGGAGAGCCGGGCGGTCAGGTCGTGGATCTGTTTCCGGAAGACGTCCTCGCTCCCCATTTTCCGCTTCACCTTCTCGCAGGCATGGATGACGGTGGAATGGTCCTTGCCTCCGAATCCCTCGCCGATGTCGGACAGTGAGGCCTTGACGATCTCCCGGCACAGATACATGGCGACTTGGCGGGGGAGGACGATGGACTTGTTCCGTCCCCGGGAGCGCAGATCCTCCAGCCGCACCCCATAGAATTCGACCACAACTTTCTGGATGGAGGGGATCGTGGGGAGCCGCTGCTGCTCCGCCGTGAGATCTTTCAAGACTTCCTGGGCCAGCTCCAGGCTGACCTCCCGGTTGGTGAAGGAGGCGTGGGCCACCAGCCGCACCAGGGACCCTTCCAACTCCCGGATGTTGGACTTCGCGTGCTTGGCAATGAAGAGGGAGACTTCATCCGGGAGGCGGACCCCCTCGGCCTGGGCCTTCTTCCGCAGGATCGCCGCCTTGGTCTCCAGGTCCGGCAGTTGGATGTCGGCAATGAGGCCCCACTCGAAGCGCGAACGCAGCCGCTCCTCCAGGGTGGGGATCTCCCGAGGCAGGCTGTCCGAGCTGATGACCAGTTGCTTCGAGGAGTCGTACAGGTCGTTGAAGGTGTGGAAGAATTCCTCCTGGGTGCGCTCCTTTCCGGCGATGAACTGGATGTCGTCGATGAGCAGGAGGTCCAGGCTCCGGTAGCGGTTGCGAAACTCCACGGTAGCGTCGAAACGGATGGCGTTGATCAGGTCGTTGGTGAACTTCTCCGACGAGACGTACGAGACCTTGATCCGCGAGTCGCGCTGGAGGGCCAGATTTCCGATGGCGTGGAGCAAGTGCGTCTTCCCCAGACCCACGCCGCCATAGATGAAGAGCGGGTTGTACGCCTTGGACAGTTGCTCGGCCACCGCGAGGCAGGCGGCGTGGGCAAACTGGTTGCTGGAGCCGACCACGAAGGATTCGAAGCTGTACTTCGGATTGAATTGAGCCGCCGCGTCTCGTGGGCGACGAGAGGCGCGGCGCTGGGCCGGCTCGTCCCGGGCAAGGACGTTTGGCGCGGCCTCTCTGTCCGGGAGGAGGAGGACCACCTCGACTTTGGTGAACATGAGATCTTCTAGCGCCGATCGGAGGAGGCCCAGGTAATGCTCTTCGAACCATTCCCTGAAGAACCGATTGGGGAGCAGGACGTGAATCCGCTGGTCTTCTACGGCCCCCAGGGTGAGGGGCCGGAACCACGCCTCGAAGCTCTGGCGACTAATCCGGCTGCGGATCACCGAGAGTGCCTCATCCCAGAGTTCACGCGCGTTCGATGACGACACCGCCACTTTCATCTGTTGCCCTCCGGACCAGTTATCCACTTATCCACAATCCTTCCAATGGTCTAACCTATTGAGATATCGGGATCATACGAAGTCCCGGTGTGTTTCGTCCGCTCCCAGAGCGGCGTTGGGAGTTATCCACAGGCTTTTCCACAGATGTGGATAACCCGAAACCCTCGTTTTCTTCTGTGTCTCGGGAAATTGTCCCCAGGTTGTCCAACTCATTAAGGATCATCGGTAGATGCGGAACATATCGAAAATAAACAGTTTCTCGGCTTCTTCATGCAGCGAGGTTCCCCTTGTAACGCAGCCTGGTGGTAGGTGTCAAGTCCATTTTTTGAAAATTTTTTCTCTGGAAATGATGTCCATCCAACCTTTGTATTGACGGGGGGTTAGTACCCATCCAGAATGCCCCAGGCACGGTCGGGATCCCTCCCCGTTCCTTCCAGGGCTGCCGCAATGAATGGGGAGCTTGGCCGGAATCCCCGTATGGGGCGGATAGGCCCCATGGAAACAGAGGATGTTCAAGTGACTCACGGAACACACCATAGCGATGAACTCTATTTCCCCATTTGCCTTGACACTCCGTTTTTGGGTGACGTAGAGTGGGCGCCACTTCACCGCGAAATATCGAGGAACGTGTCCATGCGTGCAGCGCCGACCGCCGACCATTCAATCAGGGTACCGAGCCTCAGGTACTGGCGAGTGCTGGGCGGGTTCGCCCTTGGCCTTTTCCTGGGGTTCCCATCCCTGATCGGGGCACAGCAACCCATCCGGATCGGCGAGATCAATTCCTACACTGGGATCGCGGCCGGTTTCACGCTGCCGTACCGCCAGGCGGTGGAGATGGCGGTGGACGAGGTCAACGCCGCCGGGGGGCTCTTGGGCCGCCGGGTTGAGGTCCTGTTCCGCGATGACAAGGGAAATCCCGCGGAGGCGGTCAAGCACGCACAGGAACTGGTGTTCGGCGAGAAGGTCGCCCTGCTGGCCGGAACCTTCCTGAGCAACGTGGGGCTGGCGGTCTCTGATTTCGCCAGGCAGAATAAGGTGCTGTTCGTCGCCGCGGAACCCTTGACCGAGGCCGTGACGTGGTCCCAGGGCCACCGATACACTTTCCGCGTGCGCCCCAATACCCATTCGCAGGGTCGAATGCTCGCGGAGCCGGCGGCCAGGCTGCCGTACCAGAGGTGGGCCGTGATCGGTCCGAACTACGAGTACGGTCGACGGGCCTGGGAGACGTTCTGGGCGCGCCTGAAAGAACTGAAGCCGGATGTCCAGTTAGTCGGTGAGCACTGGCCGACGCTGGGCAAGATCGAGCCCAGCGGGTACGTCACTGCGCTCCTCTCCCAGCAGCCCCAGGCGGTCTACGTCTCCCTGTTCGGCAGTGACTGGATCGCCTTCGCCCGCGAGGCCGGCAAGCGCGGGTTGTTCCAGAAGGCCTTCTTCGTGGGCATCCTTCTGGGCGAGCCGGAATACATGGACCCGCTCAAGCTGGAGGCGCCCGAGGGGATGCTGGTCACCGGCTATCCCTGGTACGACATCCAGGCGCCGGCCCACAAACAATTCGTTGCCAGATTCGAGAAGCGGGCTGACAGGACTCCGGTGGCGGGAAGCCTGGTGGGATACCTCACGTTCCTGTCCATCTTCGAGGCCATCCGCAAGGCAGGGACCACCGACACGGAGAGGCTGGTCGCCACCCTGGAAGGCCTGAAGGTCGAGACGCCCATCGGGCCCATCAGCTACCGCCCCTTCGACCACCAGTCCAGCATGGGTGCCTGGGTGGGCACAACGAAGCTCGACAGGAGTCGCGGGGTCGGCATCATGGTGAACTGGGAGTACATCCCCGGCGAAAAGGTCCTGCCATCCGAAGCCGAGGTGCGGAAAATGCGGGAGGCGTCTCATTAAGATCCTGCGCGCGGTCGAGCAGTCCAGCCCTGAATCCCCAACCTCTGCTCCCATCCGATGTCTCCGTTCGTCGTTCAGCTCCTGACCGGACTGACCAACGCGATGTTCCTGTTCCTCGTCGCGTCGGGGCTGTCCCTCATCTTCGGGGTAACCCGGATCGTCAATTTCGCCCACGGCTCCTTCTACATGCTGGCGGCATATCTCACCGCCACCCTGGCGGCGACCCTTCCCCTGGGTCCTGCGAGCTTCTATGCGGGCGTGGTCCTGGCGTCCCTGGGCGTGGCGGCGCTGGGCGGGCTGGTGGAAGTCTGCCTCTTGCGTCGCATCTACCGGGCGCCGATGCTCTATCAGTTGCTCCTCACCTTCGCCCTCGTCCTGCTTATCGGGGATGCCGTGAAGTTCTTCTGGGGGACGGAGAACAGGATCGGGGCCAACCCCCCTGGTCTCTCCGGTTCCATCCTCATCCTGGGGCAGCTCTTCCCGGCGTACGACCTGGCCATCCTGCTCTTGGGTCCTGCCGTGGCCCTGGGCCTGTGGTGGGCGCTGCACCGCACTCGGTGGGGCATCCTGATCCGCGCCGCCACGGCCGACCGGGAGATGGTCGGGGCCCTAGGGGTGAACCAGGCCTGGCTATTCACGGGGGTCTTCGTCCTGGGGACGTGGTTGGCCGGCCTGGCCGGTGGACTCCAGGTTCCCCGCGTCGCCCTGACCACGGTGATGGATACCGCCGTCATCGCCGAGGCCTTCGTCGTGGTGGTCATCGGGGGCATGGGCAGCGCCTTCGGAGCGCTACTGGGCGCGGTGCTGATCGGCGTCCTCCAGGCCTTCGGCATTCTGTTCTTGCCCCGGGAATTTCACCTCGTCATCATCTTCATCCTCATGGCCGCCGTTCTCATCTTTCGCCCCTGGGGGCTGCTGGGTCGGCCCGAACCAGAGATGGCAGCCGCGGGCGCGGGCGTGGGAATCGAAGCGGGCGGCAGCCCGGAGGCCCCGTGGTGGATCGGGGTCGCCCTCCTCACGCTTCTGGTGCTGCCCCTGGTCCTCTCCACCTTCTACGTGTGGGTCCTGGTGGAGATTCTGGCCTTCGCCCTGGTTGCCGGGAGCCTCCAGTTCCTGGTCGGGACGGGTGGGATGCTGTCGTTCGGACATGCCGCCTACTTCGGCCTGGGGGCGTACGGGGCCGCCCTCCTGATGAAGCAGGCGGCCCTGCCGATGCCGGCGGCCTTCCTCCTGGCTCCGCTCGTGGCCGGCTCGGCAGCCCTGGTCTTCGGGTTCTTCTGCGTGAGGCTGTCGGGCGTCTACTTCGCCATGCTGACGCTGGCCTTTTCGCAGATCGCCTTCGCTGTCGTTCATCAGTGGTACGATTTCACCGGCGGCGACAACGGGATCCTGGGGGTGTGGCCGACCCCGAGCCTCGCCACGCCGGTCCGGTATTACTACCTGGCGTTGCTCGCGACCGTCCTGGGTTTGGGCTTCCTCTTCCGGGTCACGGGATCGCCCTTCGGTTACACGCTGCGGGCGGCACGGGACCACGCCCGGCGTTGCCAGGCCATCGGCATCGATGTCCGGGGCCACCGTCTTGTCGCGTTCGTGGTGGCCGGAATCCTCGCCGGACTGGGTGGCGCGATCTTTGTCTTTCTGAAGGGCAGCGCATTTCCCGATTACCTGTCCCTGGCGGTCTCTATCCAATCGCTGGTCATGGTCCTGCTGGGTGGGGTCCATGCCCTGGCCGGTGCGCCGGTGGGCGCGGCCGTCTTCACCGTCCTGGACACCATCATCACCAAGTACACGGGCTACTGGCAAGCAGTGCTCGGAGGCATCCTGGTGGTGCTGGTGGTCGCGTTTCCCCGGGGTCTCGTCGGCTTCGTGCAGGCGCGGTGGGGCCGATCGAGGGCGGGCCTTGGTTGAGGCGCCTCTCCTCGAGGTCCGGGACGTCTGGAAGGCCTTCGGGGGTGTCCGGGCGGTGTCCGGGGTGAGTCTCCGGCTCCCCCGGGGCGAGGTGCGGGCACTCATCGGCCCCAACGGCGCCGGCAAGACCACGCTGTTGAATCTGCTGACGGGCCAGCTCGGCTGCGATCGCGGCGTCGTGCTGTTCAAAGGCGAGCGGATCAGCGGCCTGCCGCCGCACCGGATCTGGCGCCGGGGGATCAGCCGCACCTTCCAAGTCACCGCCACCTTCGGCAGCTTGACCGTTCTGGAAAACGTCCAGGTGGCGATCCTGTCCCACCAGGGACGGAGCCGTGATCTCCTGTCTCAAGCGGGACCACTGGCTCGGGACGCGGCAGCCGACCTCCTGAGGAGGGTGGGGCTGGGGGAGCACGCAAGGCAGGCGTGCGCCACGCTCTCCTTCGGGGACCTGAAGCGGCTCGAGTTGGCCATCGCGCTGGCCAACGATCCGGAACTCTTGCTCCTGGACGAGCCGACGGCCGGGATGGCCCCGCAGGAGCGGCTGGATCTCATGGCGCTGACGGTCGGGATCGTGAAGGAGCGGGCGGTCACCGTGCTGTTCACCGAGCACGACATGGACGTGGTGTTCGCCGCGGCCCAGCGCATCATGGTCATGCACCAGGGCCGAGTGCTCGTCGAGGGCCCACCCCAGGCCGTGCGGGACGATCCGCAGGTGCAGGCGATCTACCTCGGAGGGCAGCGGTGATCCGGGAGCAGGACCGCGAGCGGGATGTCCTGCTCGAAGTGGCCGGCGTGGACGCGTACTACGGCCTGAGCCACATCCTGTTCGACGTCTCTCTCCGAGCGGCCCGGGGCGAGGCGGTGGCACTCCTGGGCCGGAACGGCGCGGGAAAGTCCACCACGCTCAAGGCCATCATGGGGCTGGTGCCCCCAAGGGCCGGCCGGGTGGTCTTCCGGGGTGAGGACCTCGCGGGCCAGCCCGCGCACGTCATCTGCCGGAAGGGCATCGGTTTCGTCCCCGAGGACCGGCGCATCTTCCCCGATCTCACGGTGCGGGAGAACCTGGAGGTGGGACGGCGCCCGGAGAAAAACGGGAATTGGCGCCGGAGCGTGGAGCGGGCATTCGAGCTGTTCCCGGCCCTCCGGGCCCTGGCGCAGCGCCGAGGCCACAGCTTGAGCGGCGGGGAACAGCAGATGCTCGCCATTGCCCGGACCCTCATGGGGAATCCGGCCCTGCTGCTTTTGGACGAGCCGTCGGAGGGCCTGGCTCCGGTCGTGGTGGAGACCATGCTGGAACATATCCTGCGCTTGAAGCAGGAAGGGATCACGATCCTGATGTCGGAGCAGAACCTTCACTTCGCCACGCGGGTCAGCGACCGGGCTTACATCCTGGAGAAGGGGCGCATCCAGTACGAGGGCACCATGGCGGCGCTGGCGACCAACGAGGAGACCCGCCGCAAGTACCTGATGGTCTGAGCGCGAGGGCGGCGTCGAATGGTCAAGTGGTCGATTGGTCAAATGGCGGTTTCAAGTTCCAAGACCAATCGACGCATCGACCATTTGACTCCTTGACAGGGTGTTTCGGGAGGCACGTTGCTGGGACCGAGAAGCGTGGCGTTATTCGCGACCTGCCTGGTGGACCTGTTCTATCCCCAGGTGGGCGAGGCCACGGTCCGCCTGCTGCGTCGGCTCGGCCTCAAGGTGACATACCCGGCGGGCCAGACGTGTTGCGGGCAGCCGCTCTTCAACAACGGCTTCCAGGCAGAGGCGGCCGGGATCGCCCGGCGAACCATCGCCCTTCTGGAGCCGGCCGAGTGCGTCGTGGTTCCCTCGGGCTCCTGTGCCTGCATGCTGAAAAAGGAATACCTGCACCTGTTCCGGGATGACCCCGAGATGCACCGGCGGGCGGCCAGTCTCGGGCGCAAGACGTACGAGCTGTCGGATTTCCTGGTGCGGGTGCTGGGTCGCGAGGACGTGGGGGCGCACTTCGCCGGGACGGCGACATACCATCCCTCGTGTCATCTCCTGCGCGGGCTGGGCATCGCGGACGCGCCGACCCGGTTGCTTCGGAAGGTCCGGGGACTCACCCTGCACGAGTTGCCCGCCGCCGAGAACTGCTGCGGGTTCGGAGGAAGCTTCGCCGTCAAGTTCCCCGACGTGTCGAATGCGATTCTCCTGGAGAAGATCCGGAATATCCGCTCCACCGGGGCCGGGATCCTGGTGGCCAACGACTGTGGCTGCCTGATGCACATGGAGGGCGGCCTGAGCCGTGCCGGGCACGCCGTGCGCGCCCTGCACCTCGCCGAGATCCTGGTCGGAGACGCAACCGCAGACACCCAGCGCCAGCGCTGGGTACCCGGCAGATGAACGCAGATAGGCCATTTTCGGGTCCCCGATAATTGAATCCGCGTGTATCTGCGTTCATCTGCGGTTGCATTGTCTGAGGGAGACCCACACGCATGGCGGATAGCCGATCGGAATTCCTGGCCAAGGCGCGCGGGGCGATCGAGGATCGCCATCTCCAGGAGGCCCTGGACCTGGCCACAAGCCGGTTCCTCACCCTCCGGCGGAACGCCTTCCGGGGCATCGAGGATCCCGAGGTGCTGCGCGAGCGGGCCCAGGCCATCAAGCAACGCACGCTCCGGGAACTGGACCGGCACCTGGACCGGCTCACGGCCGAGATCCGGCGGGCGGGCGGGCAGATTCACTTCGCGGCGGACGGCCGGGAGTGCGTGGACATCGTCCTCCGGCTGGCCAAAGAGCGCGGCGTCCGGTCCGTGGTGAAATCCAAGTCCATGGCCTCGGAAGAGGTCCACCTGAACGCCGCGTCGGAGGCGGCCGGAATCACGGTGGCGGAAACGGACCTGGGCGAATGGATCATCCAGTTGGCGAAGGAGCCTCCTTCGCACATCATCGCCCCGGCCATTCACAAGACGACGCGCCAGGTGGCGGAGCTGTTCTCCGCGGCGGTGGGAGAGAAGTTGCCCCCTGATCCCGAGGTGCTCACGGCCGCGGCCCGGCGGGAGCTGCGCCAGAAGTTCCTCCAGGCGGACATGGGGGTGAGCGGGGCCAACTTCGCCGTGGCGGAGACCGGCACGATCGTGATCGTGACCAACGAGGGGAACGGGCGGCTGGTGACGACATTGCCGCGGATCCACGTGGCCATCATGGGGATGGAGAAGATCATCCCCAGCCTGACCGACCTGATGGTGTTCCTGCAGATCCTCGCGCGGAGCGCCACCGGACAGAAGATGTCCGTGTACACCAGCCTGATCCGGGGACCGCGGCGTCCCGGCGAGGCCGACGGGCCGGAAGAGGTCCACCTGATCCTCATGGACAACGGCCGATCACGGCAACTGATGGGGCCGCTCCAGGAATCGCTCTACTGCCTGCGCTGCGGGGCTTGCCTGAATGTCTGCCCGGTGTACAAGGAGGTCGGCGGCCACACCTACGATTCGACCTATCCGGGGCCGATCGGGATCATCCTCACGTCCTTTCTGGGCCATGACCCGAAGAACCTGAGCGGGGCCTCCACGCTGTGCGGCGCATGCCTGGCCATCTGCCCGGTGAAGATCGACATCCCACGGATGCTGCTGGACCTGCGACACGAGGCGGAGCAGGGGCGTGAGATCGCCTGGGGGGAGCGGTGGATCTTCCGAGCGGTAGGAATGATCCTCGGCTTACCGGCGCTCTACCGGCTGGCCGCCCGTCTCGGGCGAATCCTCCAGCGCCCATTCCTCCGGAACGGTCGCCTCGTCCGGTTGCCCGGACCCGGCGCCGGCTGGACACGGTTCCGGGATCTGCCACCTGTAGCAACCAGGCCGTTCCACGCTCGGTGGAAGGAGCTTGAGCGTGAGTCCTGAGGTTGAAACAGGTCAATCCGTCTTCATGGCGCGAGTGCGGGCCGCCCTCGCCCGCGGAGGGAGGTCGGCACCTGAGCCGGGAGAGCAGGTCACCGGTGCAGATTTCGCAGAGCGTGCGGAAGGCATCCGGGCCGAGGCGGTGACCCGATGGGAGGAGTTGCTCCGACAGTTCACGACAGAGCTGGAGGCGGTAGGAGGGATGATGCACCGCGCGGTCCCTCCTGCCGTTCCGGCCCTGGTGTTGCGCATCGCGAAGGAGCGCCAGTTCTCGCGCATCGTCACCTGGAGCGAGTCAGCCCTGGGTCTGCCTCATCTGCTGGGGGATCTTCGGGCCACGGGGCTGGAAGTGCAGGACGGGTCCCCTTCCATTGACGGACCGATGACCCCTGAGATGATCCGGGGCCTCCGAAGGCAACTCGATCGGGCGGAGATCGGCCTCACCGGGGTGGACTACGCCATCGCTGAGTCCGGCTCCCTGGTACTCCTGTCCGGACCAGGGAAAGGGCGGCTTGTCAGTTGCCTGCCAATCGTCCACATCGCGCTCCTGCGTCCCGGCCTACTGGTGAGCAGTCTGGACGAGGTGGGCGTTTTCCTCGAAGCCACACAACAACTCAGTCCTCCCGGGAATGCTCCGAGCGGCATCACCTTCATCACCGGGCCCAGCCGCACGGCCGACATCGAGTTGAGCCTCACCCGCGGTGTCCACGGCCCCAAAGAAGTCCACGTCATCGCGCTGGCCTGATCCGCTTCCAGCAAATTCGTTCAAGCTCTTCCCGGCGGCAGGTTGCCCCCAAAGCCATCCCGAATTTTTCCCTTGACAGGCGTGTTTACTCGAATAGAATCGCGCCAATTTTTATCCTGTTTTTCCGGGCGTTGCGTAAGAACAGTACTGGGGCTAATCGGGCAAGACAATACTCCCTCACCTCATGCGCCCCAGCCGCGAACCGCAGTCATAACCCACACCAGCCGAATCCAAAGCCGGTTCTAACTCGACATCGGGTCTGACGATCTACCGACGGAGCCGCAAGTGCATGACTGGTGACGAGTAGCCTTACTGTGGTGCTGCTTGCCGCTGTTCCTAGCAACGATGTCCCGCGTCGGAGGGGATGCGGGGCCCTTACCTGAGGAGGAGGGTATGGGAATCTCGAGACGGCAGTTCCTGAGTGGCAGCGTGGCCACCTCGGCGGCCGCCGCGGCCGTGGGCCTGGGCCTCGACATGAAGCCGGTCAGGGCCTACGCCCAGACGCTGCGGATCAAGACCGCCAAGGTGGTTCCCAGCGTGTGCCCGTATTGCGCGGTGGGCTGCGCCCAGCTCATCTACGTGCAGGACAACAAGATCCAGCAGATCGAAGGCAATCCGGACTGCCCCCACACCCTGGGGGCCCTGTGTCCGAAGGGGCAGGCGACCTACCAGCTCTCCATCAACGAGATGCGCCCCACGAAGGCGCTGTACCGGGCCCCTGGATCGGACACCTGGGAGCAGAAGCCCCTCGACTGGATGATGGATCGGATCGCCGAGCTGAGCAAGAAGACGCGGGACACCGGTTACATAGAGCAGGAGAACGGGGTCATGGTCAATCGGTGCGACAGCATCGCCAGCCTGGGCTCGGCCTGCACGGACAATG
>Ga0210377_10003189_pt1 | contig 14124 bp, 13 predicted proteins | sample PLM4_65_b1redo_FD_155480 | JGI IMG/M metagenome (GOLD analysis project Ga0210377, IMG submission 155480) | Groundwater sediment microbial communities from an aquifer in East River, Colorado, USA - PLM4_65_b1 redo | ecosystem: Environmental > Terrestrial > Soil > Riparian zone | place: USA: East...
AGCTTCGATGTCAGCGAGCAGGTTCCGCATCTCGCTCCAGGCGATGCTCAGGCTGGCGATGTCCCGCTGCATTGGCGTCTCGCCTTCGGGACCACCGGTTTGCAGTTGCATGATCCCGCCCGACTGGCGCCACAGCTCCGCTAGGTGCAGGCCCATCACGTTGTAGTAGCCGGACAGGCCCGCGTCCACCTCCGCGATCATGGTTTCAAGAAGGGATTGGCTCACGGCGTGCCCGGTGGTCCTCCCCAGACTCTCTCCGAGTGCCGGCCACTGAGGCCCCTGGGACCAGGCCATGGCGCCCCCGAGCAACGCTCCAGCGAGGGCGCCGTAGCCACCGAACGCTGCGCCAGCCGCCGCGCCCGTCATCGCGCCTTGAAGAACTCGCGACGCGGTGTTGGCGTTCCCCTGCGAGTTGGCGTAGATGCTCATGGCCGCGCTGAGCGCCCCCACCGCGGCCGTCAAGCGCTGCGTGTTCGTGATCGCCTCGGCCAGAGGAGACACCGATCCGGCGAAGTTGGCGCCAGACGAGTCCCACTTTTCCTGTTCGGCGGCCGCCTCGCGGACAGCGGTCGCGTAGGACATAAAGCCCTGGACGCCGCCCACAATCGACTGGACGATAACCGCCCCGGTCGAGCCAGCCTTGAGCCCGAGCGCGATGACCGCCTCTCCGGTCGACCGCAAGGCTCCCGCCCAATCGAGCGTCATGCGCCGCGCCGCATCCGTTTGGCGGATGTTCTCTTGAACAGCCACGCGGGTGCGCTCGCGGTCCCTGGCGATGCTTGCCTCTACCTCGCGGAGGTGCTCCTCCACGGCAGCCAGGTCCGCAATCGCTCTCATCTGGTTGTCGATCTCCTCGCGCGCGGTGGGGGCGATCAAGCCGGTGCCGCCGCCGATCAGACCGCGGGCGCCCAACGCTTGCGCATGGGCTGCCGACCCAGAGACCCCACTCCCCTGCGTCCGCTGGAAAGCGATGAACGCATCCTGCGCCTCTACCATTAGCTTGTTGAGCTTCGCCTGCTTCTTGCTCGCCTCCTCGGTGACGACGTTCCCGCCCGCCATCGTGCGGTAGACGTCCTTCATGATCTGGTCCCAGCGCTTTTGCTCGTCGCTGGTGGTCTTCGAGTCCATCCCGATTCCCTTGATGCCCTTCGCGGCGAGCCCGGCGTTGATGCCGGCGATCTTCATCTGCTCGGCGACGGCCTGGACTCCCTGGTCCAGGCCAGCCACAACCGCACGAGCCGTGTGCCACTCGCTAGTGGCTTGAGCGGCTCCCGTCATGTCGCCCTTGAGGGCACGCCACGCCGCCACGGCCGCCCAGATGTTCACCACCTGCTCGGCGAACACGCGAGTCAGCCAGCTCCCACCCGAGAGCAGGAATCCTATCGCGGCCAGCACGCCGCCCAGGACCGTGAGGAGGAGCGGCAGGACCTTCGAGGCGATATCCGTGAAGAGGGCCCGGTTCTCCATGAACACGAGGCCGACGCCCCGCATCATATTGACCAGGATCGGCAAGACCGCCGACGCGAGGAGCGAGACGGCGGGCGTAAGCCCTTCCCCGATGGCGATCTTCATGGCCTGCCAGGAGGCGGTGACGGATGACCACTGCCAGGAGAGCGTGGCCTGCACGATCTTGAAGGAGGTGTTGAGCTGCCCCGTCGAGTTGTACATGGCGTCGAGAACCGTCTTGTAGGTTCCGGCTTGGGTGCCCATGGTCCCCATTGCGCCGGCCAGAGCCCGGACGTTCGGGATCAGGTCGTGGAGCTTATCCACATTCCCACCGGTGAGCGCGAAAAGTTCCTGCAGCGTGACCATCAGACCGCGTTCCCGGATCGACTTGTTGAGATCCTCGGTCGAGATCCCGAGTTCGGCCAGCGCGCTCTTCGTGCGACTGCTAGGGGCTTCGAGGTTCATGATGAGCTGACGAAGGGACGTAACGGCTTCGGCCGCGCTCGGAATCGACCTGGTGAAAGTGGCGATGTAGGCGCCCACTTCCTCGAATTCGATGCCGGCTGCAGCCGCGATCCCGGTGACGCGACCCAAGCTGCTCGCGAGTCCGCTGGCCTCCGCCCCGCCCTGAATCACCGTCTGCGTGAACACGTCCATCGCATGAGCGGCCGTCAGACCGGTCCCCGAGTAGGAGTTGAGCACCGCGGCCAGTGTCATCGTGATGTCCTTCATCGAACCCATCCCGATGGCAGACGCCTTCCCGGCCAGCTCCACCGCCTCCAAGGCGCGCGCGCCGGTGATCCCGGAACTGGCCAGGAAGTACATCCCCTCGGCCAGTTCATTAGGCGCCTTCCCCACCTGGCCAGCCATGCCCAAGAGGGCGATCCTGATCTTGTCGATTTCCCCAGCGGTTGTTGGCGTGAGGGCTTGGATCTGCGCGAGCTTCGCCTCATAGCTGGCGGCCGCGATGACAGCCGCGCTCGCGGCGCTCACGATCCCGTAGAACGCCGCGCCCGCCACCGCGATACCAGCGGCCAGAACGACAGCCGACGCGCCCGCGGCGATGAACCCAGCGCCGAGCCCGCCGGGCGCCACACCCACGCTCGCACTTGCCGTCTGAGCCTGCTGGCTCAGGGCCTTGATCTCGTTCGACGCGGTGGCGAACGCCTCCCGCCCCTTGAGATCGACCGCTACGTTGAAGTGGATGTCATCGGCCACTGAGCAGCTCCAGCAAGAGTCCGGCACCGCCCTGGTCCGGCGGGTTCAACGACTCGGCGACCTCGGGGTCGAAGAGGGTCTGCGCGATTCTGGAAGCGGCGGCCGCCCTGTCTTGCTCGCTCATCGGCCCGTAGAAGCAGTCGAAGATGAGCCGTGGAAGCCACGAGGCCGCGCCGCGAAGGGCAGACGAAAGAACGACCGTCGCCGCCCCCCTGTTGATCGGGTCGAGTTCCACCCGGGGGCATGGCCGGTCTTCGGAGGCTCGAACGTCCGGCCACGGGATCGGGACGCACGGCTCCAAGAAGACCAGGTCTCCGGGGTCGACGTGGCGATCCGCCAGGTCCGAGGAGGCATAACGCTTTGCCTCGGCCTCGTCTTGGATCAGAACGCCGCCACCCGTCATGACGCAAGCCCGGCATCGTTCCTCCGTTATGCCCTGGAACCCGATCCGGAATTCGGTCCAGGCTAGGAGTTTTTTGCGGCGACGCTCTCTTCCGAACGCCTCGACTTGCTCAACGCGGACAGCCGTTCGATGACCCAGACTCGCAGCCACGCCTGATTCCTCAAGACATGGTCCTTGAGCTCGGGCGTCCACTTGCCGTCGAGCGAGAACGCTTCATTCGTGGTCAGCGGCCGACCAATCAGCTTGGCGTAAATCTCGGCCCCCTCCTGGTCCTGCGCGGCGCCCTCGAAGTTTCGGCTGTCGAGCAGGGCGTACTTGCAACGCTCGACCGAGATCGCGCGCTCCTTCAGCATGTCGAGGTCCATAGAGCCGTCGCGCTGAATCTGCAGCCGCTTGCGGATGGATGCATCGACGTGGTCCGGGATGTCCCGCAGCTTGAAGGCCACCGTCTTCCCCGTGTCCGCGTCCTCGCCGAAGTCGTGCCACGCGCCGAGGTCGTTCTCGGCCCGACCGTATTCCTTGAACAGCATTCCAGTCACCTCACAAGGCCGGCGGGGAACCATTCCCCCGCCGGCGGGAAACTCCTTACGCGAGCGCGTCCGTCGCGCGCTGGTTGACCAGCTCCATGGTGAGGCCGTCCAGGTAGCCGGCGGGGAACCCCGAGGGCAGGACCAACGTCCGGGCCGCCTCGAAGTTCAGATCCAGCGGGATGCGCTGGGGCCCGCCGACGTTGGCCTGGCCGGTCGCGAACTGCACGCACGGCAGCCACAGGGTCAGAGAGAAGGCGGTGGCGCCGATCACGGGACCGGTCCACACGATCTTCATCTTCTTCGGCACCTTGGTGAGCAGCGCCGAGATCAGGGCGTCGTTGCCGCCCGCGTTGTCGTTGTACTTGGTGAAGCGCAGCTTGCCCATGTGGGTGACGAAGCCATCCCCGATGGGCTCATCGATCAAGTAGCCGTACTTGGTCGTGACGTCGTCCTTCTCGAACTTCGGATCTGCGGCGATCTCGAACTCAGAGGCGTAGACCTCGGCGAGCGCATCGCCCAAAGCGGCGACGCTGATCTTCATGTCCTTGAAGAGGAGGAAGTCCCTGTTGGTGGGCAGCGTGACCGAGGAGATCGTGCTGGTCTTGTTCACGCCGCCGGTGGTGTTGATGTTGAGGCCCTGGGGGATGATCGGGAAGGTCAGGCGGGCCCGCTTCCCGGTGGCGCAGTTCAGGGTGAAGCCGCCCACCTTCGCCGTGGGGTACTCCCAGACCGCCACCTGCTTGCCGAAGGCGAACGTAGCGAAGAGCCCCTCGCGGCTCTCGGCCGGCTTGAAGACGTGCTTGTACGCGTTGTCGGTGCCCACCTGGGTCGGGACCCCGGCGGTGCCCATGGCGAGGGCGATCAACGTCTCGATGCCCTCGTACTTGTGGTCGAGAACGATGTCTCCCGAGTGGAACTCGTTCCCCTTATCCCCTTGCAGCTTGGTCGACTTCCCCGAGATCTGCTCGTCGGGGATCAACTGCGCGTCGGGAGCGAGCGACTCCGAGACGAACTCCGCTCCGTTCCCCGCCCCGAGCAACACCGGGGTGCCCCACGCGGAGGCCTTCTTGTACCCGAAGATGGTTGCGAACCCCTTGCCAGCGCCCATGATCTCCTCCTTTCGAGTCTAACGGAGCGTCACGCTCCCGACTCCGACCGTGCCAACGTGCTGACCCTGGCAAGTGTACGCCAGAAGGCCAGAGGGTGATTGTCCTCTCCCCACGCGAAGGGCGGGCCGAGGGCCTGGAGGTCGACGGCGGCCACGACCCGCTGAAAGAAGCCGCCGGTGCCGATGGCGAGGGCCCATTCCTCTGGCGGCAGGGAAGCGTAGTGGTGCCGAGCCCCCGCGGCCGACGAGAGGGTGAAGTGCGGCCGCGTCGTTGGGACCGTGACCAATAGAAGCCGCTTGGTGACGCGGGCCAGCTCGGCGAGCATCCGGGGGTGGTAGTCGACCGGGATGTGCTCGAGCACGTCGAGGGCCACCACCACGTCGAAGATCGGCAGCCGGATCTGCCCGGGCTGGAACGGGAGCGCCGCGACTGAGCCGACGGCGAGAGGGCCTTTGGCCTGGGGATCGAAGCCCAGGTCAAGCCCGACGGCCCGGCTCCCCAGGGCTCGCAGCTCCCGCACGAGGGCCCCGCGGCCACAGCCGACGTCCAAGATCGAGGGATGGCGAACGGAGATCAGACATCGTGCCGCCGCCAGGACTCCGCGCGCGCTCAGTTTCCAACGCTCGCTGTTTTCCCAATGGCCCGGCGCTGCGTAGCCCCCGCCCAGGCCGACGTCCTCCCCGTCGTTGTACCTGGAGCCGTAGGCCCGGGAGAGATCGTGCGTCAGGCTCATGCCCCGGCCTCAGAAGCCCCATACAACGAGCCAGGCTGGCGCGACGCGAGCCAGGATGGGCGAGCACGACCCTGGAGACGCCGGCGCGCCTCCGACGCAGCCTGGGCCCTCCCAAGGGCTTCGACGAGCCCGGCCGCCGTGCGCTCCCATGGATACTCCCTGGCGGCCGCGATGCCCTGGAGCCGGCGAACTTCCAGCTCCGGGGTGCCCCATTCGGCCCAGGCCTGCAACAGGGCGGCCGCCAGGTCCTGGGGCGACGGCACACGAAGCCGAAAAACTGGCCCGCCATAGGCGAACTCGGCCTGCTGGGAACAGCGGGCGAGCAGGGCGGTCGAGTCGCTCACGAAGTCCATCCCCGTTGCCGTTTCGGGAACGATGGCCAGGCAGCCGGCCGCCATCGCCTCCAGCGCCGGCAGACCGAAGCCCTCGGCCCGGGTGGGAAACACGAACACGTCGGCGCTCCGGTACAGCTCGAGCAGCTCGACGGGCTCAAGGTCGCGCTGGTCGAGCGTGAGCGGTCCATGTTGCTGGAGCTTCCCGTTCCCGATGGTCTTGACGTACAGCTCTTGGGGTCCGGGGGCGGGGAAAGCCATCTGCCAGGCTGGGGCCAGGAGGTCCCAGCCCTTGCGCTTGCTCTGGGCGCCCACGAAGAGGAACCGCGAGCGCCGGCCCGGGCGGTCGATGATGGGGCGGCCTGCGTCGCACTCGATGAACTCCTTCGACACGCCGAGCGGGACCACCTGGGCATCGAGGCCGTGCTGGGCGCAGACGTGGGAACCGTCTCTCGAAGGGACGATCAAGACGTCGGCCCTGGAGAAGGCGGCGATCACTTCTTGGGGAAGCTGCGGACCCTCCCACATCGAGAAGAGGATGTTCACCCGGCTGGGCACCGGTCGGAACATCTGAGGCGGGCAGTAGTGGAGCTGGAGCCGGGGGTGGGCCGGGGCAACAAACGTGCCATCCACAAGACGCGCGCCCAAACGCTGATCGATGGCTCGGTGAATGGACCATGCCGAGGCCAGGTAGCCGCGAGCCGTGCCGACCATCTGGAATGGGTAGGCGACCCACCCGACTCGCCACGGCGCGCTCACGCGGTCTCCTTCCGCGCGGCCAGCACCTCCCGCTGCAGGTTCGCCGCCGCCCGCCCGACACGGATCTGCTCCGAGATCGAGACGGGATCCTCTGGAAGCTCGGCGACGAGCGACCGCACGAGCTCTAGAGCGTTGATCAGGTTGGCTTGCAGCGCCAGCACTTCTTGCTCCAGCGCGTCCACTCTTTCTTCCAGCGTCAAGGTCCCTCCGCTACAGCCCAGGAGTAGGTCACCCGGATCTCGATGACGCCGAGGTCCCACCCGGGCCAGGCGACGTCGTGCTGCTCGTTGACCACCTCGGTGTTCTCGGCGATCCCCGCGAGCTTGTAGTTCTCGATGATCCTCCGCTTCATGTCCCGGATCAGGCGCGCACTGACGGTTGCGGCGAGAGGAAGGTCTTGATCGAAGACCTTGGTCACGGCGCGTCCCGCTTGCCTGGCGTAGACGATGGTGAAGCCGGCGATCTGCGTGTAGGTTTGAGCGGCCTCCTCCGAGCCGACGTCGGGGTCCGCGCGGATGAGGATGAGGCCCTCGTACTCCTTCGCGAGATCTCGCTCGTCGAACCACTTCACCCTCGCGACGGCATCGGGGGCGTAGTGGTACTTGGGGACCCCGGCACCGTCCAGCTCGGTCGTGGTGATCCCGGCCAACAGCGTTGCCAGGGCGGCCGCGATCCGTTCGTGCTTCGACTCAGCCGCCGGCATGGGTCACCTCGCTAGCCTGGAGAGCGCCGCGTCGATTCGCGACCTGATGTCGGGGATGGTATCCCGAACAGCCGGCCGAAGGAACGGCCGCGTGGGAATGAGGGAGCCCGGATGGTGGACGCGCTTCGAGAATACCGCCTGCCCGCCCACGAAGAACCGAAGCGCCTTCTTGTTCCTTGGGAGGATCTCGTGCGCCGAGGTCTTCCCCCCGAGTTCGTGGATCCGAGCGTAGGGCACTTCGCCCAGGTTCACCCCGAGGCCACCCCTGAATACGTCCCTGGCGATCTGCTGTGCCGGAACTACCCGCACGCCACGGCGCAGCCGTCCAGATCGAATCCGCAGCGGGCCCGGGGGTGGGTTCGGAAGTGCCTTGCTGCCGCCGCCCTGCATGTACGCCGTCACCGAACGTCTGAGCGAGACCAGTAAGCCTTGGTTGAAGGCGTCGATGACGACGCGGGCGATCTGTCGGTCAATGCTGTCCAGGTACGCCTGCGCCTGCGCGGGGGTGATCGCGGCCACTCAACCGCTCTCCTCGCCGAAGCCGCCGTATTCGTCTCGGACTTCGCTCGCGATCTGGTCGAGCATCTCCTCTGAGAGGTGCGTCGTGGTGAGGCTACGGGACAGGGCCTTGAAGACGGCTCCGCTCTCCTCGGTGCGCATGACCAGGCCCTGGAGCTGCGACTGGATCTCTCGATAGCCGATGGCGGCGAAGCGGAGCGTCGCATCCCGCAACACCAAAGGGATGTTGGCCTTGTCGTTCGAGCTGTCGTCGAAGCCGGCCGCGTAGACGACCTTCACGGCCCGCAGACCGTAGGCCCAGGGGATCGGGAACGAGCCCGAGATCCGCGTGATCTTCCCACTGCGCCGCTCCACCATGTAGTCTGTCCCGTCGACGAGCAGCGTTGACGCCCCGTAGGCGCGGTTGCTGTCCTCATACACCTGAGCGGCGGGGCTGGAAAGGATGGGGTAGTTGCGAGTCCAGACCCAGGCCATCGTCTCCATGATCGAGAAGAAGCCGGTGGCTGGGGTCCCGGAGTAGATGGGCGCCGAACGATTGCTCGCGGCCGCGACGATACCCGACGCCCGCTTGAGGAGGAACGTCAGGACAGCGTCGCGGCTGGTGATCGCGTCCTTGATCTCCAGCTCGTCCTTGAGATCCGCCAGCGTCGCGAGCAGCCCGTCCGTCGGCATGGCGGGTTACGCCGGCTGGGGGGCTTCGACCTGCTTCGCTCGCCGACCCTTCTTGGTGCGCCGAGCGGAACGGATGGGACGGTTTGCCTCAGCGGCGCCTTGGATCGCGGCAACGACCGCGGTGGCCAGCACCGGGGTGATGGCCATGATGGCTTCCTTCAGGCCCTCCGCGATGGCCGACGCGATGGCACCCGAGTCGATGTTGCCTGCACCTCGAATCGCGGCCACGCGGCGCACCGACTCGATGGCGGTCGCCTCCACGCTGAAGTCCCGAGGGGCCGGCAGCTCCAAGAACGCGTAGGCTTCGGCGATGTTGTTGATCTTGTGGAGGTTCTGGTAGAGGGCGACCACCGGCAGGCCCACAACGACGGGCCCGCTCTGAATCTCATCGCCGATCTGGATGGTGTAGCCGCGGCGGATCTGCGCCTCGAACGTGCCGCGCTTCCGCTTCGCCACGGCCAAGACGTGTTCGCGGTTCGGGTCGTGAGGATCCAGCCGCGAGGTGAGCTTCTCTGTGGCCTTTTCGGCTTCCGACTTCTCGTCCATTCTGCGACTCCTTCATCGGGGGGGAGGGCTTCGGGCGCCCTCCACCCTCCCCCCTTCGTTGGTTGATGTCTGTCGCCTTTACGCGACGCTGAACTCGTTCGGGACCACCGGGGTGATCGGGAACTCCGCTCCCATGCACAAGCAGGCGGACGCCACGTACCCGCCGGTCGGCGAGCTGCCTCCCCGGACGGGGACCGCGCGGATGAAGCGCTTCCGTCCGATCAGGTTGATCCGCCCGATGTGCGGCACGTAGGGCCCGCTGTTGTCGACGCCCGCGATGATCGTCTCGTTGCCGGCCCCGCCGAGCACGGTGAAGTCGACGGTCCCGGTCACGCCGGCCACGACGCCGGTCTTGATCGCGGTCACGCTGGCGTAGATGTTGGTCGTGTAGTAGGTCCCCGCGCCAGCAGCGCAGTTGATCAGGTCGGAGCACGCCTGGTTCCCGACCTCGCCCGCGACAGGCGGCCGGGTGCCGGTCACGTAGATCGTGCCGGCGGTGATCGAGGGCGTGGTGTCCACGATCACGAAACGCAACCGCGCCGGATTCGCCGGCTGGGCCGCGACCGTGAGGGTGGTGTTGGTGAGGTTCACCGAGACGACGACGAGGTTGTCATCGAGCAGGACCTGCTTGTGGGCCGCCCCGGTGATGTCCGCGAAGCTGCCGGTGGCGGTGTCGCCCTCCTGCCACTTCACGTCCAGTACGGGATCGGTCCCGCCGAGCGGCGTCACGAACAGCTGAAGCAACGCCTCGGCGAACCCGAGGCAGTCGATGGGCTGGCCGTTCGCGTCCGCGACGCTGATGAGCTGCGCGGCCGAGATCGCGACCTTGTGGTGGTACTGTGCCGTTCCCTTCATTGGCTCTCTTCTCCTTCCCTTTTGCCGCGACCGTTACAGCGTCTTGGCGTCGTTCGTGAGGACGAACGAGGCGGCGCGAGCGAGCTGCACGTCCACTTCGATGAACGCGTACAGCCAGGTCTGGTCCTGCATGAGGGCGGAACCGGTCGCGTCTCCGGTCACGTCCGAGGCCTTGAAGGTGATGTCCTCCCACATGGCCGCCCAGGCGTCCTCCCAGTTGCCGAAGTAGACCTCGGACAGGGAGACGCCCGTGCCCTTGGTCAGGTTGCTCGGGATCACGGTGGTCTTCCGGAAGTCGAACCCGAGCGCGTCCCGGAGGTTGGCGTCGCTCATGGGCAGGATCACGTAGGCGCCATCGGTCTGGCCGCTGAACTGAGCGATCCGTTCCTTCTTCGCCTTGTTGATCGCGAGCGGGTGGCCGATGTAGGCCAGCTTGCCCCGCAGGGTGAACCGGGTCTCCAGGGCTTCCTGCTGCGCCAGGGACACGGGGAACGTCCAGTCCCCGCCGTTGGTGCCGATGGCCACGGGGATGATTCCGGGGTAGTTCGCGATCCCGCGGGGTTCGTTGCCCGCGCCGGTGCCGCGCAGGATGACGCGGTCCATCTCGAGTCCGAACCCGCGGGCGATGCTCCGCTGAACGATCTGCGCGGGGTTCATGCTGGCCTGGCGGATCAGCCGGTTGCCGATCTGCACGCGAGCCGCAGCCTTCCGCGGCTGGAACCGGATGGCGCCGAACGTGACGTCCGACTTGTTCGGAGCCTCGTTCTCGCCCACCCAGTAGACGGTGGCCGCGGTCAGTTCCTTCGGCAGCTCCACCGGGGAACCGGAGAGCCCGGTGAGGGTGGTGATGAGGCCCGGATCCCAGACCTTGACGTCCTCGCGGGCCAGCTCGATGAAGCCGGGGAGCATGACCAGCGGGACCAGCACGCCGCCAGCCACGTCATCGCTGGCGCTCAGGTCGCGCTTCTTCATGCTGTATTCCCGGACCATCGAGTAGTCCCGGGAGCCCTTCTCGAACGTCGGCAGTCCGGGGACCGCCTTCAGAAGGTTCACGCTTCCGTTCTTCGTGATCTCGTCTTCGATGCCCGGCAGGATGCCGGCGGCGCGGCTCTTGACGGACTCCTCCAGCGCCAGGGTGCGCTTGCGCAGGTCCTCCAGCGCGTCGCCGACCGTCTTGATGTGCTCGGCCACCGGGGAGAGTTGACCCTCCACCGACTTCGTGAGCCGGGCTTCGAGGTCGGTGCCAAACGCCTTGGTGAAGTCTTCGAGCTGCTTCTTCTGCGCGGCGATGAGCTTGTCCAGTTCGATCTCGGCCATGACCCTTACTCCTTCCCGTCCGTCTTGGCGGTGCCCGAAAGCACCTGGTCAAACGAATCTTTCAAGAGGCTCTCGTAGACGTCGGCCTGGTCGACCGTCGTCGCTGCTTTCGGTGCCGCCTCGCGCAACACCTGGGCTGCCTCCCGCAACTCACGGGCTGCGTCCTTGAAGAGCGTCGCCGCTCGGGACGCGTCAGAGTCGGGATCACCGGGCGAGTCTCCACCCGCCGAGGCATCGGTGTCAAGCCCCTTGTGGCTGTGGCCACAGTCCCGGCACTTCAGGTTGGTCGATCCGCACTCGGTGCAATGCGGCTTCTTCCCCTTCTCGACCGCCTCCTCGGCGGGCAGCTCGACGGGCACGGTGACGACGTCGCGGAACGTCACTGAGCGCACGCAATAGGCCAGCTCGGGGGCGTACTCCTGCACCGCGTCGGCGAACGCATCGAGCGCCACGCCGCGCTGGACGTCGAAAGCCTCTTGCACCGCGTTCGGGTTGGCCGGGATCGAGACCCCCGAGTTCTCCCAAAGGTTCTGCTCGGCGAAGATGACCCCGTAGCGCCCCATCTTCCACGCGAGCCGTTCCTCATCGGTCGGCGAGTAGACCACCGCCGGCCAGAAGCCGACGGAGCAGCCGCGCATGATGCGCTCGACCTTGTAGGCGTTCAGGATGAGCGGGGCCATCGGGTTCGAGCTACCGTCGGACATGAGGATGGCCTGGCGCAGCCGCTTCCGCCCGCGGACCTCGTCGGTCCACGTGTCGAGCGCGACGCCCAGCGGGATGCCAGAGAACGGTGACCCTGAGAACGTCGGGGAGTACTCGTGGAAGGCCATGAAGACCGGGTTCTTGGCGTACTCCTTGAGTAGCCAGCCCTTCCCAGACTTCCCGTCCTGACCCTTGAACTTCCGCCCGTCGAGCGTGCCGTCCACGAGGATCTTGTCACCGTAGCGGTCGACCGTCTCGTCCGAGGCGGTGAACGTGAGCAAGCGCGCCTCGAAGCCCAGCTCCCCGTCATCCTTGAGCTTTGCTTCGTCGATCCCCATGGCGGCCGCGAACGAGCGCAGCTCCTCCAGGCGGGACATGCCGGCCACGGTCCTCGCCTCCTCGCCGGCCAGGCTCATGGTGCCGATATCGTCACCAAACGCGAACGGCCGGAAGAGGTACTCTCGGGCGACGGCATCGCCGGAGGCCTCCCCTTTGGCGTACATCCCGAGCGCCTTGTTCCTGGCGATCACGGCATCGAAGTCCAGCATGGCGATCCTCCTTTCCTTTTACGACATCGGCACAGGGACTTGCACGCACCGACAGTTGATCGTCTCATCCTTGGGCGCCCGGGTGTCGTGCGGGTACTCCAAGATGTAGACGGCCCCCACGAGCGTGGCCCAATTGAACCCCAGCGGATGCGGCCCGCCCTGCCCGTAGGTGACGTGGTTGGCGCGAACGAACTCGTCCTCGGCCGTGAGCCATTCGGCGTTCTGGACGTTCTTCTGCCGCCACAGCCGGGCGCGGCTCCCCGAGACGGCCGCCCCGGTGGCGTAGCCGGCGATGAGTTTCACTCGGCCGCGGCGAAGCAGCCGGGTGAAGAGGTTCCGAACCATCGCCAGGGCCTGGGCTCGAGTCTTGCCCTCGGAGATCGCCTCTCCCAGTAGGCGCCGCAGCTCGGCCCGGATCGTGGCAACGCTCTTGGCGATGTGGACGGACAGCTCCTCGGCGAACATCTCGAACTCCGCGCTGTCCGCGGTTCGCACCGCCTTGTAGCCGAGCGTCTCCAGCTCCTTGAGCGAGTAAGCCAGCGTCTCGTCGATGGCGGTCTTGAAGAGGGGCCCCATGCGCTTCTTGAACCGCTCCTTCCAAGGCTCCAGCACGAAGAGCACCTGATCGGGAACGGTGACCTTGTCCCAGGCAGCCCGCTCGATAAGGCCGACTTGCTCCTGCCGCAGCTTGTACAGGTAGCCGCGGACGCGGCGCTCGAACCGTTCCTCGTTCGGGAGCAGCAGGCTCTCTCGGATCTCCTGCAGCGCGGCGTTCCTGCGGACGCTCTCCGTCTCGCTGTCTGCCGGCTCGTCGGGCTCAGCGGGATCTTCGGGGTCGGGCTCAGCTTCGGCTGCGGGATCGACTGGCGGCTTGCCGGGCGGCGGCACCACGGGCTCGGCCTTCTCTTCGAGGCCGTTCACGGGGACCACGTTCATCGGCCGGTACCACGTGTCCCACCAAGGCTTCTCCTCGCCCCCCAGCTCCAGCCGGTTATTGATGTCCCTGGGAGTCCACCCGACGGTAGCCAAGATCTTGGCGACTTCGACGCGGTCGGCCAGGTCCTCGCGCAGCGCCTCCACCGTCGAGAAATCGAAGCAACCCCAGATCGCGTTCCCCGCGCGCGCCTCGGTGAACAGCCTGGAATCGAGCAAGTCTTCCGCGTAGGTGGCCTGTGGGATGAGCACGTCCTCCCAGTGCTGCCGTTTCATGACGCGTGCCGTGGCCCGGTTCACATCCTCGGCGATCCCCAGGGCCGTCTTCGAGGTCCGGTAGACGCTGCGAACCCTCTGCTCAACGTCCGCGCGCGTTGCCTGGAAGTCCATGTCCCTGTGGGACATCTTGGCCTCTATGAACGTCATACCCCCGGAGAGAATGGTCGGTCGCCACGCCTTTCCCTGGCCCTGGTGACGCTGCTCGAATTGCTCCAGCAGCTTGGTCCTCTGCTCCGGGGTCAGCTTCTTCTCCGAGATCAGGTAGCCGCCCGGGTGCGCCCCGTTCGTGAAAAATGCGAGGTTGAACAGCAGGGCCCGCCAGTCCTGCTCCAGCTCGAGTTTGACGGCGTCGAGAGGCGAGAGCCCCTCGGTCGCGGAATAGGGGTTGTAGCGGCGCCAGGCTGTGAGCTGCCAGAGCTCGCGGACATCCTTCTGGGGCTTCCCATCCATGGTCCACTCGTGGATCCACTTCGCGATGACCTTGCGCTTCTTGTCGATCTCTGGCTTCCAGCCCTTGGGT
>Ga0210377_10003190_pt1 | contig 14123 bp, 20 predicted proteins | sample PLM4_65_b1redo_FD_155480 | JGI IMG/M metagenome (GOLD analysis project Ga0210377, IMG submission 155480) | Groundwater sediment microbial communities from an aquifer in East River, Colorado, USA - PLM4_65_b1 redo | ecosystem: Environmental > Terrestrial > Soil > Riparian zone | place: USA: East...
CAGGTGAAGACGCATCCTGGGACGCGGTAAAGGTGCCCACGGAAACTGTTATTTTCTGACCAGAAACGGCGACCACATCTGCACTCACGCCAGAAGTAGAATTTGCAGAAACCGCCATATTCACAATTATGGAATCTCCGTTGTTAATGCCGGTTTTTATATCACCATACACCTGAATCGGAATGCTTTGATTCTTAGCAACGGTGAATGTTACTGAAAATACATCTGAGGCAGCAGGAGTAGCTTTAACCGCGGTCATCTGAGAGCCATATTTGATGTACACGTTTTGCAATTTTGTGTTATCAAACGTTCCAGAAGCAGTGTAGGTGAGTGTCAAGGTATTGACGTTCACATCTTCCACGTTGCCATTAGACAATGTAAAATCTGCTAATTTATAGGCGGTTTGTGGCGCAACCGTGGTTTGATCGGTATAACCAGATATTTTTAATAAAGACAAAGATGCGTTATCAACCGCTAATTGGTTAGCAGAAACGTTCCCAGTCGGTACGTTAAGCTGGGCAAATGAAGTTTGTGCAGTCCCATTGTTTGACCCTTGAATTAAATTGACGGTAATCTTATCCGCTTGTGATATGTCATTCGTCCCATTGTTATCGTATATGTCCGCCCTAATTTCTACAGTTACAGAAATATTGGCGCTAGCGGTGTAGTTTACGGTAAAGGTGGTCCCTGATTGCGCCAGTGTAGCAGTTGAACCATATTGAGTGCCGTTTATTAGAACACGGCCATTTCTTAGACTGGAAGTTTTAGAAATTCCGAATGAATCAGTATGGTTAAACCCAATTGTTAAAGTTTCTATTTTAACGTCTTCGCTGGATGCGGTCAGGGTAAATTTAGCCAAACTGACATCAGAACCATTGCCTATCACGGTTCCCGTAGCTGAACTTAGCGATACTTGGGTGGTAACACTTCCTGTCAGCGAACAATCGGGAACAGAGTCATTGTTCTGGTATCCGGTCAGATTAGAACCGGCTTGATTAATGTAGATTCCATAACCTTTCAAATCCCGCAGGTCAGATAATTGATTGGCGTTGCCCGAAGTAACTGCTTTCCAGGTATCGCCAACATTCACAACTGGAGGGGTAATAATCGGCGGGTCTGGTGAAAAATCAACTATTTGATCATATTTCCCGGTCAAAGATTGAAGTATGGGGCTGACATTATTCGTATCAGCAAACCCCGAACAATAGTTATTTACGTATGTAGGATTAGCTGGACCAATAGAATACCAGCCTGAAACCGCGAATGTTCTTTCAAAAAAACGTTCGTTGGGTTGAGTATCTGTCTTGTAATTTAAAGTTAGGGTTTGTGTAGATGTGGTTCTGTTATTTACGAAATAGCCGTAAAGAGGCATGAATTCTGTCTGCCCCAAATCCGCCAACGTTGACCACTTTGAGATACTGGATGGATTGAGCACATATATGTCAAAAGATGATTCCGGCGCACTGAATTGGTGAGTATCAATAAGTCTAGGTGTTGAAACGATACTCCAGCCGGGATTTAAATTAACCGTCTGACCGAATGAAGCATCGGCCTTTTGCACAAAAAAACCAGTGACAAAACCGGCTACAAGCAAACACGACCCAACCCATAGGAGTTTTTTGGTCATTTTTATTAGCGCTTTTATACGCAAGTGACTTTTGAATACAAAATACGCTTTAACTAATGAATTGTCAAGGGGAAATTACACAAAAACCGCCTTTTTGAGCGGGAATAAAAAAACCCGCCGATATCCGGCGGGCTATATTCTCAACCAACTCGTTCTATGTGGGTTCTGAACCCCATAGAACCGGAGCTTGTGTCAGCACCGACATGGACGTTGAAACGAAGAACTCGTATTCCCCGCTTTTCGTTTTCCTCGTCGGCCTTAGCCTGAACTTCGTTCTTCTCGAAAATGAGGACACACAGGTCGCCTCTCTCAACCCACACATCCGCCCAATCGTACTCGGTGCTGACGCTCAAAATCGCGTTTTCCAGGGCCTTGCGGCAGGAACGATAACGTTCCACTTGGGGATAGAAATGGAGCCCGTAAGCCCTCCTCACAACAACTTTCTTAGATGCCATTCACGCCTCCTCTGGAGACCTTTATATACTTGTGGGCTAAATAAATCAAAAAACCGCTCCTGACGGCCGAAGGCTCTGAGCGGGAGCGAATGAGAATTAAAAAGCGCCCGATTTCTCGGGCGAGCAGAAGGATTAAGAGCAGAAGCGTACTTCCAAATAGTTGCCATCGAATTTCGTTTTCAGCCTAGCCCAGCTTCCGTTCTCTCGCAAAAACCTGTTCATGGCGGTTTGAATGGAGCCTTTACGTATCCGGTGCAACTCCACAATGTCAATCGCCCTAGATCTGTTGGAGTACATAAACTTAATAACTTCTTGGATGCCCTTCGGAGCGGCAAGGTTTAAAAGCTCCATCCACTCCTTATCGGTTAAGGTCGACATGCTCCCTCCTCTTGCTGTGTATTACCATTTTATACAATGTAAGTCAAACACAAACCGCTCTTTTTGCCCATTTTTGGCAAATAAAAAGGCGCGGCTATGCAGCCACGCCCAACTTGGAAAGTTGCCTTTCGAGGCTAGCCTTCCTCTCGGAATAGCGGATGTGCAGCAATAGGTTGCTATCCATCCACTCTTCCCTGTTTCTGGAGTATCCACGACTGGCGCTGAGATCAAGCAGGGACTCCCTTTCAATCTGGATTTGTTCGAGAGTCCCCCATATCCAGTCGAGCTCCGATCTGAGAGCAAGAATCTTTTTCTCTCTCCGGCGTTCTTTCCACGCCTGAATCTTTGCCAGAATGATTTGCAACATGATTCCTCCCTTTTTCTTCTGACACTATACAATTTTATTCAAAAAAAGTCAATTCTGCTCTTTTTGTGGGTTTTTGGCAATTTTATCCCATCTGCGGAAGTTTTTGCTTTTGATGGGTGTTTCGCACGAGCGCAGGCGAGGAGAAGCAGCGAATTTTGAGCACAAAATTACGCGACCCAAAAAAGCAAAAACTGGAGCTCTTTTTGCCCATTTTTGGCACTCCAACACAAAAACCGCCTTTCCTGACCAGACAAGTCGGCGGTCTAAGCTCCCTGCTTTAATCTAGCCGCGTAAGCGAAACGAAAGAAATATTTGTCCAATTCATCAAGCTTGCTTTGGTAAGCTTGGCCGCCATTCCAAACGGCGTCGCAGAAAACTTCCCGGGCACGGGCAATTTCACGCAGACGCCTCCGCCAGCGGGGGTCTTTTAGGGTAAGGTCAAATAGCTCCAATGCCCGTTTCGCCGCAGCTTCCAAGACGGCTGGATTTTTGCCTTCCCAACGTAAACTCCCCTTGGACTCCTTATTACATAAACACCGCCACTCTCAGGAATTTTCAGATCTGAACAAACCTCCTTTTCAAGAAGAATGGAGCTTATATTCTTTGCCTCTTCCAAAATTTTATTCATAGTTATTTCCCAAAAACTCCCAAAATCCTTCTCCAAAAACTTTTCGGAGCTTCGGTTTTGGCTATAGTTTCAGTTTTGGTTTCGGTTTTTACCGGTTGTTTGTATTCTGGAGCTGGAGTAGTGTAGCCAGTTCCCGTATCGTTCTTGTGGCTTTTTACGGGCTCTTTAGGTTGCGGCAATCCCTTGGCTCCGTGACAATGATACTCCCCCTGCGATAACCCCCACTTTGCGCAATTCGTTCTGCAGGTATGGCAACCGTATTTATCAGTATTACCAGGATGAGCAAAAACCGAAATTGGCGCGAACAAAACCGCGCACATGAGAGCAAATATAAAAGCTCTTTTCACGCCCTAAATTCTGCTCTTTTTGCCCATTTTTGTCCATCCTTCGGTGAACTCAGGACCTACGGTTCGACTGCGTTCAGGTCATCCTGACTCTGAGGGTCATCAGACTCAAAGAGACCTATCGGGCAAATGAAAAAGCCAGCCGGATTTTTATTTTTAGTCCTCGGTAAGGTGGTCCTTAATCCAAATTCTAAGGTTTTCTATAACTTTATCGCGTTCGGTTCTATCCGAATTAGCTATATATAATGATTTTTCAACCATTTCGTTTTTGCCACTATCCAACCAAAGCTCGTTCAAGTGAAGAAAAACCAACATGGAAGCAGTTGATATTCTTTTATTCCCATTCTTAAATGGATGATTTTTGTTCAGGTGATACCAGAGAACCGCTGCTTTTTCTTCCAGGGTTGGGTATTTTTCCACGCCGTCAAAAGATGCTCGGGCTGCATTTAATGCGGACTCAAGCAATGAAATTTCGTGTTCTTTAAATGGAGATATAGGGTCATCTTTCTTATCAAAAATTGCCACGGCAAGTTTGTGGCAAATTTTTTCCATAAGTTCCAGATCTAAATAATAAATTTTCACTGCCAAAACTAGGACCGGTCGTATTCTTCCAGTTTTTTAAAAACTTCCCCATACTCCCTGACCGCCTTATCGGTTCCTTCTTCTACTTTTCTGATAATGGTTTGGCGGTCTTTTTCTGTATTCTTAGGAAACCAATTTTTCCACATTTTTTTGAGGATTTCAGCCATTTGTATATAGTATACATTTTCACTCAAATTATTCAAACGACACAAAACCGCCTGCTCTTTTTGCCCTTCGATTACCCTTCGACGGGCTCAGGGTGATTTAGCTAAAGCTAAATCACATTATCTTTATCTCTATATCCACTCCTGCCGGAATTGAACTTTACAAAAGTTAACCGTTCAACTATAACAAGCCCAGAACTTAAAGGAGGTTCTATTGTGACAATAAGCGCCGAAGCGTTTGCCTTGGTTAACGCAGATAAGCTCACCGAAGGGTTCTTCATTAAGAATTTGCCCCGCGGAACATATATCCGCCTTCACGGACACAATCATCACTATGACATCGTGGTGGTGAATCCGGAAGGTCAAGAAGTTGCTCTGAACTCCAATCATCCACAGATTCCCAAGAACAAACTCTGGCTTCTGGACGGATCGGATGCGGGCGGAAGCATGCTGAAACTCGGATTCGTGGGCATCGACCTCCAACCTCGTCTTCGCGGACTTTCTGGCGGCCTCATCCATATGAGCGCGGTCCAGAAGATCGAACCACTTTCAAACAAAGAAGAGGCTGAGGCAATTCTTCTCGAGGCCGAAAAAAATCGTCCTCAAGTGATGACAGCGGAGGAAGAAGCGGAGCACAACAAGAATTTCGGGGAGATTATCAAGAAGTTGGTCCGCGAAGAATTCCCCGAACACGAAGGTCGGATCATGGAGCTCATGGAACGTTTCGGGAACCAGGATGCGCAGATGGTTCTCTCTGGTGTCTTCTATCAGGCCAAGAAGTACGGCAAGATAAGAGAAGCCTTTGAGCTCCTTGAGAAGGATTGGGAGAGGGATTGGGCGTTTCAACCCCCTTTCATTCGCGGAAATCCCGAAGCCATGCCGATCAACGCCCATCGCTGGGACAATTTTTTCGAACGTCTCGGCGTCCCCCGTCCCCAAGACGAACCGCAGAAATAGAACCTGGCCCCGCTCAAAGAGCGGGGCCTTTTTTCAGGGCAAGCTCCTGCCGGAAGATTCAAGCCAATGAAAAACCCGCCGGTTTCCCGGCGGGTACTATTATTCCAGATTGTTTACTGCGGAAATGATGAAGTCCGCCGTTTCTCGATTTGGGACTTTCACCACAAGGTCTCCGAAGCTGTCCAGGATTGCCCAGTCCCCGTGGCCAAGACCTCTGTCGTTATATCCTAAAACCCATGGTCTGGGCGGAGGAGTGAAATAACCTTTGCGCGTCAGGGACTCCATAGCCTGCTTTACCGTGCCATCCTCCAAAGCCAATGCCTCGCGTAGTGGGGGTCGCCTGGATCCAAGATAAGATTCCGGTGGTTTCTCGGCCATAATCCTTCCTTTCTTTCTGGCAATACTATATCCTTTTTGCCCATTTTTGTCCATTCGTCCTTCGTCCTCAGGATTTTCAAGCAACCCAATAAAAAGCCCCGCTTGCGCGGGGCATAGAACTTTAGGCGGCTCGTTTGATGGGAAGGCGGCGGGCATAGGTAAATTTGAATCCATCCGGCGGATCGCAATTCTCGCAGTACGGGACTTTCTTGGGCCCGATGCCGAATCCATCCCCTCCCGGATCCAGCGAACCGTCATCATTCAGATAGAAGAGGTTCGCGAACCCGGTCCGGATGCTGCCATGGCATTTTTTGTGTACCAGGTGTCCACCGCCACGCTCACACTCATCCGCAATGAACAAATCAACCGCCTTTTTGAACTCCTCCAAAGTCACCGGCTCTTCCTGTAGCTTCATGTCAAACCTCCTTAAACTAAACCAAACGATAATCTTTCTGCCCATTTTTGGCAATCCAATTAAAAAGCGGGGCCGGAGCCCCGCATGTCAGACATTTTGCACTATTTCCCTTCTTTTGTTGGTGTACAGTTTCCGCCACCAGCTGGACGGTTCCTCGTCGTAAATCGCCCTCAAGAGAACCTTGCCGGATTCGGTCTGGGTATATTTCTCGTAGGCGTAGGGGCGCTTGACCGATTTACCTCCCAGCCACTCCTCCGCTTCCTTGTTCCCCTGCCAGACGTACTCCCGGAGAAGAAGGACCTGGTCTAGGATGTCGGCGTCCTTGGCCACGATGGCCTCCCGGCTTTTGCGCTCATGATATTCCTTCGCCAGGTCATACAGCTCGGTAAACGGCAGGCTTCCCAGCTGGTCTTCCCTCACCGCTTCTTCGTCTTCGGCGACGTACTTCTTATGGATCCAGTTATGGTCGTTGGTGCGCGATTCGCCCATGTCGTGCAAAAGGCACATCACGGCCACCTTCATCGGGTCCACGTCTTCCATCTTGGCGAGGAAAAATCCGATGACCGCGACGCGGAACGAATGGGTCGCGATGTTGTCGGACATGTCGTCCGTGAGCAGGGCCTGGCGATGAATCCGGTTGATTTTGCGCATAGTGCCCACTTCGAACAGGAACTGGGTAACTTTCTCTAAATTTTCCTTGTCCACAAATCCTCCTTTGTTCTATGGCAACTTTAAGCTTGTAAAAAATCGAAGTCAATTTATACTCCTGCCGGAATTAAAAAACCCGCCGGGATTCCCCCGGCGGGCAAAACTACCTAGGCATCGGGCAACGGACTGAAGTTGGGCAGCCTTTCGCGAACTGCCGCAAGAATCACATCCGTGTCCACCATGCTTCTGTTGCGGATGGCTTGGAGAATCCTATCCTGATCCATCCCGGCCAATCCGCCGAGCTGATAGGCGCGGAGAACAGCGATCATCTTCACCATGTCTTCTCCGCATACGCACTTCCAGAGATTCCAGATGTCGCCGCCGTAGATGTTCAGCGAATCCAGAAGGAGGATGGTTCCGAAACCGCCCATCGCGCCATCCGGGTCAATACTCTCGGCTTCCTGGATGAGCCGAATAAGAACATTGAGCGCTCCCGGATTCCCCTCGCCCATCGCGAGAACAACATCTTTCAGAGACATGTTGAGGTCGGTCAACCTTTCTTTCGCCATTATGGCTCCTTTCTTTGCTGTTTAATACTTTAACACATAGACTATAAAAAGTCAATGAAACACAAAAACCGCCTTTCCTGACCAGACAAGTCGGCGGTCTAAGCTCCCTGCTTTAATCGCGCCGCATAAGCGAAACGAAAGAAATATTTGTCCAACTCATCAAGCCTGCTTTGGTAGGCACGGCCGCTATTCCAAACGGCGTCGCAGAAAACTTCCCGGGCACGGGCAATTTCACGCAGACGCCTCCGCCAGCGAGGGTCTTTTAGGGTAAGGTCAAATAGTTCCAATGCCCGTTTCGCCGCAGCTTCCAAGACGGCTGGATTTTTGCCTTCCGCGCGAGCCGCGCGCCCCACCTCACTCCCGATATTTCCCAATTGCTCCATAAGCGTAAGATTGCTCCAACCGCCTGCCGCCAATTCTTTATGAAACATCGCCAGTTAACTTCTTCACGACTCCTAGTATGGATTTCTGTATTTCCAAGTCTTCCACTCCCCGCGAAGAGTTATTTTGGAGCGGCTTTATGTTTATCATGGAATCAAATTCTATCCAGTCCTCTCCTGTTTTTTTGGGATAAATGTTTATTCCCCAAACAAATTCTCTTTTGGAGCCATGTTTTTCCGTAAGTTCCGTTTCTTCATCCGCGTGTAATTCGCCGCCAACCGCCATAATGCCCTGTTCAACGTCAACCACGGCTTTTACTCCGTCTCCAAACTCTTTATGCGCCAGGTTAAGTAGCTCCTCCCGGCTTATCTTTTCCTTCACAACTTTTATCGCCATCGCCTAGAAGTATAAAGTGGTTATTTCTTAAACACAAAAACCGCCCCTTCGGGCGGCCGTTTTTTTATTGCCTAGTGTTCAAGCTCATCCCTCCAAGATTTGTCACTCTGAAAGGCAATGCCGCTGTTGTTTTGGATACGCTTCCACTCGTCTAGGTTAGTGGTGAAAATCCGTTCTCCCTTATCGTCAAAGATTTCGACCATGCCGGCCGCCTTGTCTATATTCGCCTTGTACTTCTTTTCATTAACCTTCTTGGATATGTCCATAAGGTAGGCGGCTTCCTCGACCACTTCTCTGTTGCTCGGATTCCTTTCCGGGCCCTCATATCCCGGTTTCGGGCTAGGAACCGTTTCTTTGTTCATATGGACAGTTTAGCATAACCCAAAAACCGCCTTCTTCGCCCTTCGTAGTTTTAACGAAGGAGGGTTCGGCGGCTTTTGCTTTGGATTACCCTTCGACGGGCTCAGGGTGATTTAGCTTTAGCTAAATCACATTATCTTTATCTCTATATCCACTCCCGCAGGAAGATTCAGATTACTTAAAGATTCAATAATCTTCTGGCTGGGGTTCATTATATCTATTAGGCGCTTGTGAACCCGCAGTTCAAACTGCTCCCGGGAATCCTTATCAATGAAGGGCGAGCGGTTCACGGTGTATTTCTTCACCTCGGTTGGCAAAGGAATCGGGCCCACGATAACTGCATCGTGTTTCTCCGCGGTTTCAATGATTTGGCGCGCGGAATTATCTATGAGCTTGTGGTCGTAGGCGCGAATTCGCAAGCGGAGCTTTTGGAGAACTTCTTCTTTTTTCTTTGCCATGCGCGATGTTTTGTTGCTGAACGGGAGTGAAGCTAGAAAACATCAGCGTCCCGAACTGCGGTGAGGGATTTCCTATTTGCTGATTTTGGTAACTACGCCCGCGCCCACAGTCTTGCCTCCTTCACGTATGGCAAATCTCATTTTTTCCTCTAACGCCACAGGGGCGATTAATTTAACGTTTAATTTGATGGTGTCTCCAGGCATAACCATTTCGGTGCCTTCCGGGAGAATAACCTCACCGGTTACGTCCGTAGTCCTGATATAGAACTGCGGTTTATAGCCCTTGAAGAACGGGGTGTGCCGTCCGCCTTCCTCTTTGGAGAGCACATACACTTCCGCTTCAAACTCGGTGTGGGGAGTAACGGTGCCGGGCTTGGCCAAAACTTGGCCGCGCTCCACGTCTTCTTTCTTCAAACCGCGGAGCAAAGCGCCGATGTTGTCCCCTGCCATACCTTCATCCAAAAGCTTTTGGAACATTTCAATTCCGGTTACCACGGTCTTCTGGGTCGGGCGGAGACCAACGATTTCAATTTCTTCGTTCACTTTAACTTTGCCGCGTTCCACGCGTCCGGTTACAACCGTACCTCTGCCCTCAATAGAGAAGATGTCTTCAACGGGCATAAGGAAGGGCTTATCCAAGTCGCGTACTGGGTCGGGAATGTAGTTATCCAAAGCCGCAACCAAATCCAAGATGGGTTTGGCGTCAGCATCATCCGCAGACTTGGCATTCAAGGCCTTAAGAGCGGAACCGCGTATAACAGGAACTTCGTCGCCAGGGAATTGATATTTCTTCAAGAGTTCGCGGACTTCGGATTCCACGAGGTCAATAAGTTCCGGGTCATCAACTTGGTCAACTTTGTTCAAGAACACCACAATGTTCGGCACGCCAACCTGGTGAGCCAAAAGAATGTGTTCACGGGTTTGAGGCATAGGGCCGTCAGTGGCAGCGACAACCAAAATCGCGCCGTCCATCTGGGCTGCGCCGGTAATCATGTTTTTGATGTAGTCAGCGTGTCCCGGAGCGTCAATGTGCGCGTAGTGGCGCTTCTCGGATTCATATTCCGAGTGATGCAAGGCAATCGTGATTCCACGGGCCTTTTCCTCGGGGGCATTGTCAATGTTTGCGACCGACTCTTCTTTCTTAATCAAGCCCTTCATAAAAAGGACGTGAGTTATGGCCGCGGTTAGGGTGGTTTTCCCATGGTCCACGTGACCAATGGTTCCCACGTTCACGTGCGGCTTAGACCGGCTAAATTTTTCTTTTTCCGCCATTTGGTTTGTTTTTGACTTTTTATTTATTTTTGCCCGTCTGTCGAGACAGGACTATTTTTGACCAGTCCACTAATTGTATAGATTTCCTGTCTTGTGTCAAGAGACGTAACCGAGTTTTCCCTCCTTTGAGTCCGTATCAAATTCGCGATAGTCGGTAGTAATTTCCTCTCCTTTTTGAATATCTCTCACTGCCACATCTTCGTCATTATCCGAAGGCGAGCTTTTAGTGTTTGGGTCGGAGGAATGGTTCATAAATCTAGAGTCATCAAAACAAAGAACATATTTGCCGGTTTGCTGGTTTAAATATGCGTAGTTTTGGAATTGTTCTTTAGATGGTTCCGATAGTTTTTTCATATCTTCCTTACCTATCGCTAAATCAAATCCTTCTTGGAATCTCCAGGTGGGGGTACTTTTGGGTATAAATTCTGCCGCAAAAAGCCCTATGCCGTGGATTTTGGATGGCGCGAGATATGTTTTTACCAAAAGCATTTTCTATTTTTTCTTTCCGGATACTATTAATTCTTCCACGCTCTTCGGCACCGGCTCGTAGTGGTCAAACTCCATAGTAAAACTTCCACGTCCTTGGGACATGGAGCGAACTTCGGTTGCGTAACCGAACATTTCCGCGAGCGGCACTTTGGCGTTAATAACTTTAACGTTCACTCTGTCATCAATGGATTCAATCCGCCCGCGCTTGGAATTCAAATTTCCGGTTACCTCTCCCAAGAATTCCTGGGGAATAATAACCTGCACTTTCATAATCGGCTCCAGAATTACCGGCTTCGCGCGCCGCGCGCCCTCCTGAAAAGCCATAGACGCGGCGATTTTAAATGCGGCCTCCGAAGAGTCCACTTCGTGGAAAGAACCGTCATAGACCGTAACCTCCGTGTCCACCACGGGGTAGCCCGCCAAAATTCCCTTGCTCATCGCCTCCTTCACACCTTTTTCAATGGCGGGAATAAATTCCTGGGGAATGGCGCCGCCTTTTATGGCATCAACAAATTCAAATCCAGTACCTCGCTCCAATGCTTTAACCTTGAGACGCACGTGCCCGTATTGTCCTCTGCCGCCGGATTGGCGGATGTATTTTCCTTCCGCTTCAGCTTCGCCCATGATGGTTTCTTTGTAAGCAACCTGCGGACGGCCTGTCGTGGCTTCCACGCCAAACTCACGGCGCATTCTGTCCACGATAACTTCCAAGTGCAGTTCGCCCATGCCGGAAATAATAGTTTCTCCAGTTTCCGGATCACCGCTGACTTTAAAAGTCGGGTCTTCTTCCGTAAATCGCCTCAAAGCCAAGCCCATCTTTTCCTGGTCGGCTTTGGTCTTGGGCTCAATTCTCATTCCGATAACCGGCTCCGGCACAGTGATTTTTTCGAGTATTAAGGGGTGTTCCGGATCGCAAAGCGTGTCGCCGGTCGTGGTATTTTTGAGGCCCACGATGGCGGCGATTTCACCTGCGTACACTTCGTCCACTTCTTCTCTCTGATTCGCATGCATGCGCAAGATTCTGCCTATGCGTTCCTGCTCGCCTTTAACCGCGTTATATATGTAAGAGCCGCGCCTCACCACTCCGGCGTAATTCCTGAAATACGCCAAGGAGCCCACGTAGGGGTCGGCGGCTATTTTAAAGGCCAGGGCAGTAAAGGGTTCGCTGTCCTCTGGTTTCCGGAAGATATCTTCGCCCGTCTTGGGGTCAATCCCTTTGACCGGCAGAAGGTCCGAAGGAGATGGCAGATAATCCGTGACGGCATCCAAGACAAATTGCACGCCTTTATTTTTCAAAGCGGAGCCGACCAGAACCGGAACTAACTTGTTATCGATAGTTGCCCGGCGGAGCGCCTTCTTCAGTTCATCAAGCTCCATGGGTTTGTTCTCTAAATATTTCTGCATCAAGACATCGTCCGTCTCGGCTATTTTCTCAAGTAGGTCGTGCCGACGGGAAGCAACCTCTGATTTCATATTTTCCGGAATGGGAATCTCCACTATTTTTTCTCCGTGCTCTCCTTCAAAGCCATAGGCCTTCTCGCGCAAAAGATCTATCACGCCTTCAAAGTCTGACTCGCTTCCGATTGGGAGCTGAATCGCCACAGCGTTTTTGGTTAAAATATCCAAGATGGACTTGAAACTTTTTTCAAAGTTGGCGCCCATTCTGTCCAATTTATTTATAAAACACACCCTAGGGACTTTATATTCGTCCGCGTAGTGCCAGTTGGTCTCCGATTGTGGCTCCACGCCCGCAACGCCGTCAAAAACAACCACCGCACCGTCCAAGACGCGCAAAGAACGTTTCACTTCCACCGTAAAATCAATGTGTCCCGGAGTATCAATCAGGTTTATGCGAATTTCATTTTTCTTTTCCGGAGCGTAGGTAGGCAACCAAAAAGCAGTGGTTGCGGCGGAGGTTATGGTGATACCGCGCTCCCGTTCCTGTTCCATCCAATCCATGACCGTGTCGCCGGTGTGAACTTCCCCGATTTTGTGCGCCACGCCGGTATAGAAAAGAACACGTTCGGAAACAGTGGTTTTACCTGCATCAATGTGGGCAATGATGCCGATGTTGCGAATCTTCTCTATAGGATGGGAGCGGGGCATACGGAATCTTTAGGAAACTAACGAGCGAAATGAGCGAATGCCCTATTCGCTTCCGCCATGCGATGCGTGTCCTGTTTCTTTTTGATTGCGGCTCCTTCGTTTTTGGAAGCGGAAATAAGTTCTTCGGCGAGTTTCTTGGCCATTGCCTTGCCTTTTCTGGAACGGGCCGCTCCGATTATCCAACGCACCGCGAGCACAAACCTGCGGCTTGGACGCACTTCGCGGGGAACCTGGTAGTTCGCTCCGCCCACCCGCTTGGAAGCAACTTCCAAAACCGGCGAGGCGTTATTGATAGCGCGCTCAAAAACATCAATCGCTTCTTCTTTAGTTTCTTTTTTTATAATTTCAAAAGTATCTTCCACAACTTTCTCCGCAACGGACTTTTTGCCGTCTTCCATTACATAGTTTATAAACCTGCCCAAATCTACGCGGTTATATTTATGGTCTGGCCCGTAATATTTTTTATAAACTCTTTTCTTGCGCATGTATTTGTTTATGGAAATCCTTCAGCGTGCTCGCCTCAGGATAACGCAATCGCAATTGCGTTATTTAGTTTTCGGTCTTTTGGCTCCGTATTTGGAACGTTGCTGTTTCCTGCCTTCCACTCCTTGAGTGTCCAAAACGCCCCGTACTATATGGTATCTAACGCCAGGCAAGTCTTTAACCCTCCCACCCCGCAAAAGAACAATAGAGTGCTCCTGTAAGTTATGCCCTTCGCCCGGAATATAGGCGGTGGTTTCTTGCCCGTTTGTAAGACGCACTCTCGCCACTTTTCTTAAGGCGGAGTTTGGTTTCTTAGGGGTGGTGGTAAAAACCTTAAGACAAACTCCCCTCTTGAATGGCGAGGGGGAATCCACGGGCTTATTGGTTAAGCTATTAAAATAGTAGGACAAAGCCGGCGATTTGGATTTCGCCTTGAGTCTTTTTCTGCCTTTCTTAACTAATTGATGCAAAGTAGGCATAACAATTGAGGTTTAAGGATAGAACAATGAGAGGGCTTGGTCAAGCTAAAAGAAGGATTGGAGCACGCTATTCATGGTATCAACAACCTGTGACCCGGCAACCAAAGAAAATATTGCCGAAGCTATACCCGCCAGAACCCCCGAGAAAAGATATATGAACAAAAACACAATTATGATGCCCGTCACG
>Ga0210377_10003191_pt1 | contig 14119 bp, 10 predicted proteins | sample PLM4_65_b1redo_FD_155480 | JGI IMG/M metagenome (GOLD analysis project Ga0210377, IMG submission 155480) | Groundwater sediment microbial communities from an aquifer in East River, Colorado, USA - PLM4_65_b1 redo | ecosystem: Environmental > Terrestrial > Soil > Riparian zone | place: USA: East...
CATCGCCGTATTGCCCGCCCCGATCACCGCCACCCGCTTGCCGACGCGCACCGGCGTGTCGGCCTCGGGAAACTCGTAGGCGCGCATGAGATTGACGCGGGTCAGGAACTCGTTGGCCGAATAGACACCGTTCAGGTTCTCGCCCGGGATCCCGAGAAACTGCGGCAGCCCCGCCCCGGTCCCGATGAAGACGGCCGCGTAGCCGTGCCGCTCGAACAGGTCATCGAGCGTGAGCGTCCGGCCGATGATGACGTTGCACACGATCTCGACACCCATCGCCTTGAGGATACCGATTTCCCAGTCGAGTATCGCCTTCGGCAGCCGGAACTCCGGGATGCCGTAGCGCAGCACTCCGCCCGCCGCGTGCAGCGCCTCGTAGATCGTGACGGCGTAACCGCGCCGGGCGAGCTCGCCGGCGCAGACGAGGCCGGACGGGCCCGCCCCGATGACGGCGATCTTCTCCTTGCGCGTGATCTTCGCCTCGACACTCGGCGGCTGCGTGCGCTCCCAGTCCGCCACGTAGCGCTCGAGGTGCCCGATCGCCACCGGATTGAAGCGCAGGGCCATGCTGCATTCGGCCTCGCACTGGGACTCCTGCGGGCAAACGCGCCCGCAGATCGCCGGCAGCGGGTTCGACGAGCGCAGCATCCTGGCGGCGCCCGCCATGTCGCCGGTCGCCACCGCGTGAATGAACTCCGGGATCGGCACGCTCACCGGGCAGCCGTCGACGCAAACCGGATCCTGGCAGCGCAGGCAGCGCTCCGCCTCGAACGCGGCCTGGGACGCGGTATACCCTGCGTTGACTTCCTTGAAGTCGTGCGCGCGCGCCAGTGCCTCGCGCACCGGCATCGGCGTCTTGTCCGCGCGTTTGATCGGCATTACCGAGCCTCCCGATTGGCCATGCAGGTGAACCGATCAAGCGCCTGCTTTTCTTCCTTGACGTACGCCTTGTTGCGCCGCATCGCGACGTCGAAGTCGACCTGGTGGGCATCGAAGCACGGACCGTCGATGCACGCGAACTGCGCCTTGCCGCCGACGTTGACGCGGCACCCGCCGCACATGCCGGTGCCGTCGACCATCAGGGGATCCATCGAGACGAGCGTTTTCACCCCGGGGCCGCGCGTGGTCTCCGCGACGGCGCGCATCATTGCCATCGGGCCGATCGCGACCACGTGGTCCGGCCGCCCGGGCCCGTCTCCGCCGATCATCTGCGCGAGGCGTTGCGTGACGAACCCCTTGAATCCGGCCGAGCCGTCGTCGGTGCAGATCTCGACGTTGTGGCACAGCGGCCGCAGTTCGTCGGCGAGGATCAGCAGGTCCTTGCTGCGCGCTCCGAGGATCGCCGTGGTGTTGTCCCCGCGGGCGGTGAGCGTGCGCATCAGGCACAGCAGCGCGGCCGAGCCGAAACCGCCGCCCACGCCGCAGACATGGCCGCCCGGCGGGATCTCGATCTTCCCGCCCAGCGGACCCGCCACATCGAGAATCTGGTCGCCCGCATCGAGCGCGCACACCCGCCTGGTGGTGGCACCGACTTCCTGCACCACGATCGTGACGGTGCCCGCATCGCGATCGTAGTCGGCGATCGTGATGGGAATGCGCTCGCCGCCGTCGCGCACGCGGAGCATGACGAACTGTCCCGGTTGCGCCGACGCCGCGATGAGCGGCGCATCGAGCCGGAAATACTTGGTGACCGGGGTCAGCCTGCGGGTCTCGATGATGCGTGCCACGTCGGTGTCCTAGAGAAGCGGGTGCTCGTGCATGGCTTTGAGGCGCGCCCAGCGGCGGTCGGTCTCGGCCTGGATCCCCTGCACGATTGCGGCGTTCGCCGGCGCGATCAGATGGCGGGTCTTGCCCATGAGCTTCAGCCAGTCCGACACGGGATGGCGGCGGTCGGTCGCGTCCGGATCGTAGGTGAGCGTCGTGTGCCCGTGCTCGATCTCGTAGAGCGGGAAGAAGCAGCTGTCGATCGCCGCCTGCAGCACGGGCTGGGCGGCATCGTCCGCGGTGCGCCAGTTGAGCGGGCAGTAGGACAGGATCTTGCCGTACACGAGCCCCTCGTTCTTCGCATACCACTGAGCTTTCGCGACCTTGCGCATCAGGTCCTCGGGATAGCCCTCGCTCGCGGTGAACACGAAGGGCAGATGGCAGGCGGCGAAAATCTGCGCGGTGTCCTTGTGGTGGTAGCGTTTCCCCGGCAGGCTCTTCCCGACCTCGCTCGTGGAGGTGCGGTGGCCGAACGGCGTCGAGTACGAGAGCTGCGCGCCGGTGTTCATGTAACCCTGGTTGTCGTACTCCAGGATCATCATCCGGTGGTTGCGGTTCGCCGCTCCGATCGCCGGCCCCATGCCGATGTCCATGCCGCCGTCGCCCGAGATCATCACAAACGTGATGTCCTTAGAGGCGGGCAGCTCACCTCGCCGGATGCGCTCGTGATACATCTCGACGAGCCCCGAGAGCGTCGCCGCGCCGTTCTGGAACAGGTTGTGAATGTAATTGATCCGGTGCGCGGTGGAGGGATAGCCGGTGGTGACGACCATCGCGCAGCCCGTCTGGAACAGCACGACGATGTCGCCTTCGAGCACGTTGTAGACCTGGTGCAGCGTCGGAAAGGCGCCGCAGCCCGGGCACGCGCCGTGTCCCGGCCCGATGCGATTGGGCACCTCGGTCATCTTCCACAGGGGCTGGAGTTCGACATTCAGCCGGCCGGTCGCCTCATCGCGGTGCACCCGTGCCATGCCGCGCGAAACCTCGGACGCAGCGATCGGCGGCAGCCCGGTCCGCGGCCTGCTGTCGGGCCTGCCGGGCGTGGCGCCGTGGTAGGCGAAGGGCTCGGCGACGCGCCCGGACTGCGCGGCGGCGAACGCCTGCTCGAAGAACTGCCCTGCGTCGGCCGCGTAGAAGTCCTTGCCGCCGAGGCCGTAGATGCGCGACAGGACCTTGGTGTGGTTCTGAGGGTCGATCTGGAGCGCGGCGCGCACTTCGAGCGACAAGTTGCCGCCGCCCGCGCCGTACGAATCCGCGCGGTCGCCGATCGTGATCGCCTTCACCGGACGCAGCGCCCGGCGAAACGCCACCGCGGGGAACGGCCGCAGCACGTTGGGCGAGAGCACGCCGACGCGCTTGTCCCGGGCGCGCAATTCGTCGGCGGTTTCCTTCGCCGTCTCGGCGGCCGAGTTGAGCAGCACCATCGCGACCTCGGCGTCTTCCATCCGGTAGGCGTCGAGCACTGGATACGCGCGGCCGGTCAACTTCTCCAGCTCCGCCAGCACCTCGGGGATCACCCGCTGCGCGGCCTCCATCGCCTGCGAGAGCTGGACCTTGTTGTTGATCAGGTCCGGGTCGTTCATGTACGGGCCGAAGGTCGCGGGATGCTCCGTGTCGAGAGGCGAAGGGAACTCCGGCCGCTCGCCGAGGAAGCTGCGGATCGCCTCCGGGTCGTCGAACACCTGGATACGCCGCTTCTGGTGGCTGGTGATAAAGCCATCGTACGCGATCAATACCGGCAGCCGGACGTCACGATGCTCGCCGATCTTTATGGCGGCAAAATTGAGGTCGTACACCGCCTGCGGGTCGCGGGCGCAGAGCATGATCCAGCCGGTATTCAGCGCGTAGTAGATGTCCGAGTGGTCGCCGCGGATGTCGAGCGGCCCGGAGACCGCCCGCGCCGCGATGTTGAGTACCATCGGCACGCGAGTGCCCGCCTGCACCGGAAGCTGCTCGAGCGCGTACAGCAGTCCCTGCGAGCTGGTGGCATTGAGTACCCGGCCTCCGCCGAGCGCAGCGCCGTAGCAGATGCCGGCTGCGCCGTGCTCGCCATCACCCGCGATCATCACGATTTCGTGCTCGCCATTGGCGCGCATTTTCGAAAGGCTCTCGGCGACCTCGGTCGAGGGCGTGATCGGAAAGTAGCCCATCACGTGGTAACCGATGTCACGCGCCGCGAGTGCGGCGGCCTCGTTGCCGCTGCGGAACTCGAGCTTCTGCCGCGCGTGCCCCGCCGCACCCGCCCGCACCGCGGAGGAAACAGCTTCCAGCGTCCGAGCCGTCATGGCGTTCGCCTCATGGAATCAGACCGGGGAACAGCGGAACGCGCAGCCGGTCGGCAAGGCCTGGCGTTTCCTTTTCCTTGGTGAGCGCACCGGTGGGGCAGGACTCCACGCAGCGCAGGCAACCCTTGCAGTAGCGGTAGTCCACGCCCATCAACTCACGCTCGAATTTGCCGCCCTCCTCGCCATCACCCCACGTCAGGCAGTAGTCCGGGCAGACCAGATCGCACAAGCCGCAGTGGATGCACTTCGCGCGTTCGAGGACCGGCAACCATCCGGTGCGTGACATCGAGAGGTCATTCCACGCCATGTTTCCCGGCTCGGGGATGATGCCGCCGACGGGCTGCGTCTCATAGCCCCAGGCCGGCTCCGCGCGGGCGACCGGCAGGTCACCTTCGGCACGGCCGACGCCTTCGAACTTCTCGAAATCGGTGGCGCCGCGCCGGAACGCGCGCTCGTTGGACGCAACCGCTTCCGGGTGCTTGCCGGCGAACTCCTCGGAGAGCGCTTCGAGAATCTGGCCGGCGTCGAGAAAAGGAAACGCACCGGCAAGCGCCCCGAGCAGCACCGCATTGGGGCGCGAATTCTCCTGCATGGCGATCCCGAGGGCGTCGACGCGGATCACGCGCGCGGTGCGCGGCAGCGCCGCGAGTTCCGCCGGGACGGGACCCGGCGGCGCGTTGTAGATGAACGTGCCGTCCTTCCTGAGCCCGGCAAGCGTCGCGGGATTGTGCAGGAGTGCTGCGTGGAAGACCACGACGGCGTCGGGCGCCTCCACCGGCGCGCTGGTGCGGATCGGCCGCTCCGCGGGCCCCAGGCGCACGTACGAGCGCACCAGCGAACCCTTCTTCTCGGACCCGTACGAGGAAAAGTGGGCGCCGTTCAGGCCCATCCTCAGCACGGCGGCCGTGGCCAGGATCTGGCCTGCCGCGTGAGCGCCCAGGCCGCCGATCGATTCGAAGCGGATCTCGAAGAAACGTTCGGCGTGGGGCAGCGGGACGGCCTGCCCGAGCGGCTCACCAGCGGAGCGAGCGCGGACGGCCATCAGCTCCCTGTCATCCTTTTTCATGCTCTGGACATCGACGCCCGGACACGGTTTTCCGTATGGCTTCCATTCTCGGTTGAGGGCCCAAGACCGGGCTTGATCCAGATCAAACCCGCGACATCCGGGCCCGCTTCCGGGACGGCGACAGCGGCGCAATGACGCCGGTGTCTCGCCTCAGGCAGGCAAAACAGCACGAGTCGTCGCCAAAATGACGACGAACGGAGGAATACTGCCGTAAGGGTTCCGCACCTCGTGCAATTTGATTGCGGATTGTGTGCCACCGAATGCGCGTGCCGCGCCATCAACGGCGCGGATCCAGCGGGCGAGCGCCCGCTTACTTCCAGCCGATCACGTCGTAGCCGCGCTCCCGCAGGCAGCGTTGCACGAAACCCCTGTAGACGGAGCCAGGTTCGCCTGAATGGATCGCACCGCGGGTCGCGCCAGCAGCCACGCCGGCAGCCGCGCCCACCGCCGCGCCCTGACCCACGTTGCCGCGCACTGCGCCAGCGGCCGCTCCGGCCGCGCCGCCCACTGCGGCGCCTTCCGCACCGCTGCGCGCCACCTTATCGCCACCGCTGTGCGAGACACCGTGCTGCTCCGCCAGGCGGATGCAGTCGTCAACGTCCTTCTGTGCGATCTCGGGCCCGACCTGGTTGTATTTCGCGTTGGGATAGAGCACCGGGCGCTGCGAAGCGCAGCCGGCAAGTGCCAATCCGACAGCGACCGCCGCCAGCCAGGCCAGCATCGAGTGAAACGAGCACGCCTTCATCGGGAAATCTCCTCGGATTGCTCCATGATAAACGCGCCGGCATCCGCAGGGGATGACGAAAGAACGGGCCCGCTCGTGGCGGGCCCGTCGACCAGAGGCGCGGGTGGCGCCCCGGCTCTGCCGCTACCCGCCTACTTGCGCCGCCCCAGCGCGGCGACCGCCTTCGCAACGCGCTCGCCGTAGTTTCAGAAGCCCTCGACCCTATTGCGCCAAAACTAGGCGATGTCAAATCGGTCAAGGTTCATCACCTTGTTCCACGCCGCCACAAAGTCCGGGACAAACTTCGCCTGTGCATCCGAACTTCCATAGACCTCGGCCAGGGCCCGGAGCTGGGAGTTCGAACCGAAGACGAGATCGACACGCGTGCCGGTCCACTTGACCTGGCCCGTCTTGCGATCGCGCCCTTCGAACACGTCCTTGGCGCCCGTGACCGCCTTCCACTCGGTGCCCATGTCGAGCAGGTTCACGAAGAAGTCGTTGGTCAGCGTCCCCGGCTGCTTGGTAAAGACGCCGTGCTTGGACCCGCTGACGTTGGCGCCCAGCACGCGCAGACCGCCGACGAGAACCGTCAGCTCGGGCGCGGTCAATGTCAGCAGTTGCGCCTTGTCGATCAGCAAAGCCTCGGCCGGTACCGTGTACTTGCCCTTGAGGTAGTTGCGGAAGCCGTCCGCGACCGGCTCGAGCACGGCGAAGGAAACCACGTCGGTCTGCTCCGGCGAGGCATCCACGCGCCCCGGCTTGAACGGAACCTTCACGGCGTGGCCGGCCTTCTTCGCGGCCAACTCGACGCCCACGCAACCAGCAAGCACGATCAGGTCGGCGAGCGAAACCTTCTTGCCACCCTTGGCCGACTTGTTGAACACGCCCTGGATGCCCTCGAGCGTTTTCAGTACCTTCGCCAGCTGGGCCGGCTGGTTGACTTCCCAGTCCTTCTGCGGTGCGAGACGTATGCGCGCGCCGTTCGCGCCGCCGCGCTTGTCGGAGCCGCGGAAGGTGGACGCCGACGCCCAGGCGGTCGAAACCAGTTGCGAAACGGACAGCTTCGAAGCCAGGATCTTGCCCTTGAGGGCGGCAATTTCCTTCTCGCCGATCAGCTTGTGATTGACCGCGGGGATCGGATCCTGCCAGATCAGCTCTTCCTTCGGCACTTCCGGTCCCAAGTAGCGGGCGCGCGGGCCCATGTCGCGGTGCGTCAGCTTGAACCAGGCGCGCGCGAAGGCATCGGCGAAGGCCTGCGGGTCGTCGTGGAACCTGCGCGAGATCTTTCCGAATTCCGGATCGAAGCGCAGCGTCAGGTCGGTGGTCAGCATGGTCGGCTTGTGCTTCTTCGACGGGTCGTGCGCGTCGGGAATGATCGCCGGCGCATTCTTGGCCACCCATTGCTTGGCGCCGGCCGGCGATTTGGTCAGCTCCCATTCATACTTGAACAGGTTCTCGAAGAAGTTGTTGCTCCACAGCGCCGGGGTCTTGGTCCAGGTCACTTCAATGCCGCTGGAAATCGTGTCGCCGCCGTGCCCCTTGCCGTAGTTGCTCATCCAGCCCAGGCTCTGCGCTTCCAGCGGCGCGGCTTCCGGTTCGGGACCCTTGTGCGATTCCGGGGCGGCGCCATGGGCCTTGCCGAAGGTATGGCCACCGGCGATGAGGGCGACGGTCTCCTCGTCGTTCATCGCCATGCGGCCGAAGGTGGCACGGATGTCCTTAGCGGCGGCGAGGTAATCGCCGCTGGCGTTCGGGCCTTCCGGGTTGACGTAGATCAGACCCATGTGGGTGGCGCCGAACGGCGGATGCAGCTCGCGGTCGCCGCTGAAGCGCTTGTCAACGCCCAGCCAGGCGATCTCGTCACCCCAGTTTACGTCGTCGTCCGGCTCCCACACGTCCGGACGGCCGCCGCCGAAGCCGAAGGTCCTGAAGCCCATCGACTCAAGCGCGACGTTGCCGGCGAGGATCAGCAAGTCGGCCCAGGAGATCTTCTGGCCGTACTTCTGCTTGATTGGCCACAGCAGGCGGCGCGACTTGTCGATGTTGACGTTGTCGGGCCAGCTGTTGAGGGGCGCGAAGCGCTGCTGGCCGCGGCCGCCGCCGCCGCGGCCGTCGTGGATGCGATAGGTGCCGGCGGCGTGCCAGGCCATGCGGATGAATTGCGGACCGTAATGGCCGAAGTCCGCCGGCCACCAGTCCTGCGAGTCGGTCATCAGCTTGACCAGATCCTTCTTCAGCGCCTTGTAGTCGAGGCTCTTGAATTCCTTCGCGTAGTCGAAGCCCTTGCCCATCGGGTCGGACTTCGAGGAATGCTGGTGCAGCAGTTCCAGCCGCAGCTGGTTCGGCCACCAGTCGCGGTTCGTCCTGCCGACGCCGGCGGTGTGGTTGAACGGGCACTGGCTTGCGCTCTTCTCAACAGTATCCATGTCTCTCTCCTGTTCTGTAATTCCTTGTGGCTTGATCAGTCCCTGAATCGCTTACACGAAGCCCGCTCACCTGCCGCTGGCGTGGTCCGCGAGCAGGATGGCGGAGGTCCCCGCGATGGTGGCGCAGCAGACCGCCGCCGCTACCCAGGCGAATCTTTTTACCACACGCCGCCTCGTTCGAACGCTTTTGATCCACATCAACCGCAGCCTGCTTTGACGGTTTCCCGAGGCGGCATGGGCCGAAGTCTGCACCAGGCGGTCTGATCGCTCCAACGAATAATGTCGGTTAGAATGATCGAAATATTCGATTACTAGGGGTGACGGCTGACGACTGATGACTGACGACAGTACCTCCCGCGCCTTGCGCGGGGGTCATCCTACCTCCTTCCGCCTTCATCCTTCGCGCGAATCGCTATGCCCGCCCTCCCCACCCTGCGCCAGCTCGCCTACCTGGTGGAGCTCGCCAACCGCCTCAATTTCCGCGCGGCGGCGGAGGCGCAATTCGTCACCCAGTCCACGCTGTCAGCCGGCATCAAGGAGCTCGAGACCCTGCTCGGGGCGCAGCTGGTCGAGCGCGACAAGCGCCGCGTGCGCCTGACCGCCGTGGGCGAGGAGGTGACGGCGCGCGCCCGCGAGCTGCTCGCTGGAGCGACCGATCTTGCGGAGTCAGCGCGGAGTGCGGCTGCGCTCCTCTCCGGCCCGTTGCGCCTGGGCGTGATCCCGACGATCGCACCCTTCCTGCTGCCCGAGGTGCTGCCGCCGCTGCGGCGGGCGCACCCCGCGCTCAAGCTCTACCTGCGCGAGGACCTCACCGAACCGCTGCTCGAGCGCCTGCGCGAGGGCAACCTGGACATGGCCCTGATCGCGTTGCCTTACGACACCGGGGACCTCCATGTGCGCGAGCTGTTCAAGGACGAATTCTGGTACGTGGCGCGGGAAGGCGACCCCGCGGCCCGCGACAAGGAGATCGCCATCCGCAAGCTCGATATGGGCGGCATCCTGCTGCTCGAGGAGGGCCATTGCCTGCGCGACCATGCGATTGCCGCCTGCGGCCCGCGCCGCGGCGCGTGGGAAGCCAAGATCGAAGCCACCAGCCTGCCCACGCTAATCCAGATGGTCGAGGGCGGGCTCGGCGTGACATTGCTGCCCGAGCTCACCCTGAAGGCAGGCATCCTCAAGGGCACCCGATTGATCGCGCGTCCGTTCACATCACCCGCCCCCTCGCGCACGCTCGCGCTCGTCGTCCGGCGCACGTCTCCCCGGCGCCGCGACGCGGAGATGCTCGCCGATTTCATTCTCGAGCAGCGCCATCGTGGCAGTCGGCCGGGAATACCCGCGCTCCGCCGAAAAGCGCCAAGAGCGTGATGAGTGACGAGATTCCGGCGGAGCGGAAGTTATTGGCTTCCCATCACCTATCACCCATCACTCATCACGCCGTTCCAGGATGAGCAGCAAGCGCATCGTCTTCGCCACCTTCGGCTCGCTCGGCGATTTGCATCCCTACGTTGCGATAGGGCGCGAACTGGTCCGCCGCGGCCACCAGCCGCTGATTGCGAGCTTCGAAGAGCATCGCGAGGCGGTCGCGGCGGCCGGAATCGAATTCGCGCCAATGCGGCCCGCAATATCCGCATTCGGCGAGCGGGCGGCAATGATGGAGCAGCTGATCGATCCGTGGCGCGGACCCGAGCTCATGGTGCGCACGATGTTCATGCCGAACCTGCGCGAGAGCTACCAGGACCTTGCGCGCGCATGCCACGGCGCGGATCTGCTGGTCACCCACCCGCTTGCATTCGCCGGCCCTCTGCTCGCGCAGAAGGAAGGCCTGCGCTGGGTATCGACGGCGCTCTCGCCGATGACGCTGTTCTCGGCGATCGATCCGCCGCTTTTTCCCGCGGCGCCCTGGATGCACTGGGCGCGCCGGCTCGGCGTCGCGCCATACCGGTTGCTGTTCCGCATACCGCGCGCCATGGTGCGCCGTTGGGAGCAGCCGCTGCGCGAATTCCGCGCGGAGCTGGGGCTGCCCGCGAGGGACACGATCGCCCAGTTCGAGGGGCAGCATTCGCCGCGGCTCAACCTCGCGTTGTTCTCGCGCGTGCTCGCCGCGCCGCAACCCGACTGGCCCGCCCATACCATCGTCTGCGGGTTTCCGCGCTACGACGGCGCGCCGCCCGATGCCCGCGTCCAGGCAGAACTCGAGACCTTCCTCGCGTCCGGCGATCCACCCATCGTGTTCGGGCTGGGGTCTTCCGCCGTCATGGTACCTGGAGATTTCTGGCGCGCCGCGATCGAAGCCGCGCACAGGCTCAAGCGGCGCGCCGTGCTCCTCACGGGCTCTCCTCCGGAAGACCTCGGCGCGGTGCCGCCGACGGTAAAGGCCTTCCACTATCTCCCCTACTCGGCCGTGTTCCCGCGCGCTCTGGGGATCGTCCACTCCGGCGGCATCGGCACGCTCGCGCAGGCGCTCGCCGCGGGCCGCCCGCAGCTGATCGTGCCGGTTGCCTTCGACCAGCCCGACAACGCCCGGCGTGCCGTCAAGCTCGGCGTCGCGCGCAGCATCCCCTTTAGGAAAGCAAGCGCGGACGCATTGGCGCGGGAACTGGGTGACCTGCTCGCCGCACCGGAATTCGGCCCGCGCGCCCGCGCCATCGGCGAGGAACTCACACGGGAAGATGGAGCCAGTACTGCGTGCAATGCGCTGGAAGGAATTTACCAGGCATCACATGACAAATTCCTTAAATAGGACTTCATTGCAACGTTGCATGCCTCCCTGCTACCCTTGACGTTATCGCGATACGCAACCACGAGGCAGACATGGCCCAAAGACCCGATGACAGAACCGGCGATCCGAAGATGGACCCGAAATCCCTTTACCGGGAGGAGATGATCACCGACCGCAAAGTGGGAACGATCCGCGTGCTGACCCCGATCAAGTCGGACGGCTCGCGCGATTCCGCTCGCGAAGTCACCTATATCGGCGAGGCGCAGCTGCTCACTTCGGTCGGCACGCTCCCGATCAATTTCGAGATCGAGGCGAAGACGCTCGACGAGGCGGTTTCCAGGTTCGCCGAGGTGGCGAAGGAAGCGGTGGAGCGCACCATGAAGGACCTGCAGGAGCTGCGCCGCCAGGCGGCCTCCTCCATCGTCGTTCCGCAGGGCGGCATGGGCGGGCTCGGCGGCCTTCCCGGCGGCGGGATGCCGGGTGGCGGGAAGATTCAAATTCCGTGACGCAGTAACGGGGTGACGAAGTGACGAGTTAGCGAATACTCGTCACGTCACGGCTGCTTTGCTCAACGTCATTCAGTGCTTTTTTGTATCAGAGTGATCTCATCTTCACTGAAGATCACGCCAACGGGCCGGTTGCCAAAGTCCACAGAATAAGCATTCTTGCCATTCGGGCCTTGCGGATAAACGTACTTTATGATGCCCTCGCCGCGACGCGTTCTAACTTTGTCTCGAATACCATACGCCGCGCGGCTGGGCTTGCGTGTCACGATCGCCATGCGAGCACCTTACGGTGATACTGGAATCGACTCATAGCAGTCAGTCGGCGAAGCATCCACATTAACGCGAAGCCCCACGATGATCGCAGGGCTTCGCACGATCGCCACATCGCTGTGGCCTCATTTCGTCGCGTCACCACGACGTATGCCGGGGCATTAGCACCGGCGTTGGCGTGAAACTGCAGTGATCTTCGTCTATAGCCCCTCCTTCCACACCGATTGCCGGCGAGTTTGAATAAAGCGGCAGCACGTTCCTTCACCTTCTTGTTGGGACCAGGCGCCAACAATTGTGACAATTCCCCGAACCTTCCGGCCGAGGTGTTAATACCCCGAACCTTCCGGCCGAGGTATCGAGCGCAGCGATGCGCGTCACATAGTGGGCACCTGCGAACCCACTATTAGCCTACGCCCGTCCGTGCTGCGCACCATGGGTGGCTATACTCAATTTCGATAGGTGGAACGTCCTATTAATCGTCATTCGACTTTGACTCCCCCGGCCTTGATGACCCGTGCCCATTTCTGGGACTCGGCGCGCATGAACTTCGCGAATTCTTCCGGCGAGCTCGCCACCGGCTCGGCGCCCACCGCGGCAAGCTGGCTGCGCACTTCGGGCAACGCCAGCGTCGCGGCGAGCGTCTGGTGAAGCTTGCGCACGATCTCCTTCGACGTGCCGGCGGGCGCGACCACCGCGTGCCAGGCGCTGGCGTCGAGCCCCGGCAGACCGACCTCGGTGCACGCAGGCACGTCGGGCAGGAGCGGCGAGCGCTTCGGCGCGGAAATGACGAATGCCTTGAGCCTTCCCGCTTTCACGTGAGGCAGGAAGGCGGGAATCGTGTTGAACGCGAGCTGCAGCCGTCCCGCCATGATCTCCGGAACCGCCTGCGCAACACCCTTGAAAGGCACATGCACCATGTTGACCCCGGCGGTGAGCTTGAACAGCTCGCCCATGAGGTGCAGCCCGGAGCCCACGCCGGTCGAGCCGAAATTCAACTGGCCGGGGCGCGCCTTCGCATAGGCGACCAGCTCCTGGGCCGTGTTCACCGGGAGCGTCATGCTCCCGAACAGGACGAACGGCAGGCTCGTCGCCTGCGATACCGGCGCGAGGTCCTTGAAGAGGTCGTAGCCGAGCTTCTGGTAGAGATTGGGTCCGATCGAAAGCGGCCCCAGATTGCCGTAGGAGATCGTGTAGCCATCGGGCGGCGCCTTCGCGGTCAACTCGGTGCCGATGGTACCGCCGGCGCCGCCGCGGTTGTCGATCACCATCTGCTGCCCGAGCGCCGCCATCCACGGCTGCGCGATCAGGCGCGCCGTGGCGTCGATCGACTCGCCCGCCGGGAACGGCACGATCACCCGTATCGGCTTCGTCGGATAGGTTTGTGCCAGCGCGGCGCCGCACAAACCTATCAACATGGAAAATAAGAAAATCGCGACGGATTTCATAACTTCACTCCCATGCGTTCATCATTCATCATTCATCATTCGCTGCTCGCCGGTCAGGTGAGCACGCGATACGCCCAGCGCGCCACCGCGAACAGCCGCCGGTCATCGCATTGCTTCGCGACGAGCTGCGCGCCGATCGGCAGGCCGTTCGGCCCCTCGAACACCGGCAGCGTGATCGAAGGCACGTGCATCGCGGTCCAGATCATGTACACGTACGGATGGGGAATCGGGAGCATGCCGACCGGCGCCTCGCCCGCCGCCGCCGGCGCGAGCAGCGCGTCGTGGCGCGCCATGACCGGCGCCAGCAAGTTCCGGCAGCGGGCGACCCGTTCGCGCATCTCGCAGTAGCGCTCATAGGTGCAGGCAAGGCCGTCCTTCAGGCGCCCCTCGCGGAATGTCTCGCTGATCCGGTCCCGGTGGTTTTCGATCTCCCACGCGAGATTGCGCGCCATCTCGAAGCCCGAAATCCAGCGGTGCGCCGCTTCCAGCCCCTCGTAATCGGAGGCCGGCAGCATCACGTCCTCCACTGTCGCGCCGGCGCGCGCGAGGCGCCGCGCGCCGTCCTCGAGCAGCTTCCGCGTCGCGGGCTCGAGCCGGTCCCAGAAATACGGGCGGCAGAAACCGATGCGCGGAGCCGCGACCGCTCCGGTCAGCGGCGCGGGCTCGATGCCGAGCAGCACGTCGCGGTAGAGCGCGACATCCTCGACCGAGCGCGCGAGGATGCCCAGCGTGTCGAGCGACCCCGACGCCTCCATGACTCCGGCCGTGCGCAAGTCGCCAAACGTGGGGCGGTAGCCGAACACACCGCAGAACGAGGCGGGCCGCGTGGTCGAGCCGGTGGTCTGGGTGCCGATGGCGACCGGCACGTGATAATCGGCCACCGCGGCGGCCGAGCCGCTCGAGGAGCCGCCCGG
>Ga0210377_10003192_pt1 | contig 14117 bp, 13 predicted proteins | sample PLM4_65_b1redo_FD_155480 | JGI IMG/M metagenome (GOLD analysis project Ga0210377, IMG submission 155480) | Groundwater sediment microbial communities from an aquifer in East River, Colorado, USA - PLM4_65_b1 redo | ecosystem: Environmental > Terrestrial > Soil > Riparian zone | place: USA: East...
CGTCGCGCACATGCTCGGTCACCATCTGTACGTCGGCACGCGCAAGGATCCGGACACGCCGATCCGTGGCGAGACCGTGTACGGCTTCGTCGCGCGCGTGATGGTCGACAACTACCGCGAGTTCTATGGCATCGAGAAGGCGTCGCAGGCGAAGCGCGGGCAGTCGGTCTGGTCGTGGCGCGGCATCTTCCCGCGCGCGATCGCCGCGTACGCGGTGTTCGCGCTGGTGTTGCTGGCGGTCGGCGGGCTCGCGGGTGCGGCGGTCGCGATCGGCGGGACGATGGTCTCGCGCCTCTGGGTCGAGGCGTTCAACTACTTCCAGCACTACGGCCTGATCCGCGTCGAGAGCGAGCCGATCGCGCGGCGACACGTGTGGAACCATCTCTCGCCGCTGGTCCGCGCGGCGGGCTTCGAGATCACCAACCACGCCGAGCATCATCTCGATCCTTCGATCCCGTACTACAAGCTCGTGCCCGATGCCGGCGGCCCGCAGATGCCGAGCATCTTCCTCTGCTTCCTCGCAGCGCTCGTTCCGCCGGTCTGGTTCCGGAGCATCGCGCTGCCGCGGCTCGAGCACTGGGATCGTCACTTCGCGTCGCCCGCGGAGCGGGAGCTCGCGCGCGAGGCGAACCGGCGCGCGGGTTGGCCGGACTGGTCGTCGGCCAGTGCGGAGACCGCGAGTTGACGCCCAGGGGCTCGGGTCCGTTCGCGCTCGCGGATCTGCGCGTGCTCGATCTGTCGCGCGCGATCTCGGGGCCGTTCGTCGGGCGTCTGCTCGCGGATCTGGGTGCGGACGTGCTCAAGATCGAGCCGCCCGACGGCGACATCACGCGCCAGTTCGGGATCGAGAAGAACGGCGTGACGGGGTTGTTCCTGCAGCAGAACGCCGGCAAGCGGAACGTCTGCATCGATCTCAAGGACGCGCGCGGAGCGGCCCTCGCGGCGGCGCTCGCCGCGCGCGCGGACGTCGTGATCGAGAACTATCGGCCGGGGGTCCTCGATCGGCTGGGGCTCGGCTGGGAGAAGCTGTCGGCGTGCAACGCGCGCCTGATCATGCTCTCGATCAACGGCTTCGGCAGCGAGGGCAGCGACGCGGGCCGGCCCGCGTACGCACCGGTCATCCACGCGGAGTCCGGCTGGGTGGCGCGCCGGGCGGCGATCTTCGGCGGCGCGCTCGAGGACTCGGCGATGAGCTTCGCGGACTCGATCACGAGCCTGCACGGCATGGTCGCGCTGCTCGCCGCGTTGCGGCTGCGCGACCAGACGGGGATCGGCCAACACGTCGAGGTGTCGATGCTCGACGCGTGGCTCGTCACCGACGACTACGTGCACTGGGCGCTCGATGGGGCCGCGGCGCCCGGACCCCAGGGCGGCGAGATCTGGGACGCGCCCGGAGGACCGCTGATGGTGAACATGGTGCTGCCCGTGTTCTGGCGCGCCTTGAGCGAGGCGTACGGCCTGCGCTCCGACGAGCCCGTCGATGCGGACAAGGCCTCGAAGGGGGTGCACCGCCGCGCGGCGATCGCGCGCTGGCTCGCGGGATTCGACTCGCGTGCGGAGCTGATCGTCGCGCTCGAGCGCGTCGGCGTCGCGTGGGGCGACGTGCGCGACGGCAAGAGCGTGCTCGAGGCCCCGGCCGTGACCGAGCGCGGCGTGGTGACCGAGGTCGACGACGGGTCTGGTGGCAAGCGGCGCGTGATCGACTCGCCCTATCGATTCTCCGCCGCGTCGGCGGGCGTGCGCTCGGGCGCGTCGCGCGCGGGCGCGCACAATCGCGAGGCGCTCTCGGACTGGCTCGAGCTCGGGGACGCGGCGCTCGACGAGCTCGAGCGCTCGGGTGCGTTGCGCGCGGATTCCGGCGGCACAGGAGAGGGTCGATGAGCAAGCGTTCCACGCTCCCGAACGGAGCGATCACGTTCGAGAAGCACGACGGAGTCGCCTGGGTGCGCCTCGCGCGACCCGAACAGGCGAACACGATGAACCTCGAGCTCTCGAAGGATCTGCACGAGGCTGCGCTGCGCTGCGGCGACGACCCCGAGGTCCGCGCGGTGGTGATCACCGGCGAGGGCCGGTTCTTCTGCGCGGGCGGCGACGCGCGCTATCTGGCCGGCGAGGGCGACGCGTTGCCGCGCGCGGTGCGCGAGGCGACGACCTACATCCACGCGGCGATCTCGCGCTTCGCGCGCATGGATCCGCCCGTGATCGCCGCGGTGAACGGACCGGCGGCCGGCGGAGGCGTCTGTCTGGTCGCGATGAGCGACCTCGCGATCTCGGCGCGCTCCGCGCACTACTCGATCGCGTTTCCGCAGCTCGGCTTCTCGATCGACTGCGGCGGGACGTTCTTCCTGCCGCGCCTGATGGGCGAGCGCCGCGCGTTCGAGTTCATTCTCACCGGCCAGCGGCTCTCGGCCGATGAAGCCGCCGCCGCGGGGCTCGTGACCCGCGTGGTGGAAGACGCCAAGCTTCTGGCCGAGGCGTCGGAGCTGGCGGCGAAGCTCGCGAGCGGCGCGACGCGCGCGTTCGGCGGGATCAAGCGGCTGCTGCGCGCATCGAGCGCGGAGAACCTCGAGGCCCACCTCGAGAACGAGTCGCGCACCCTGGCCGAGGTCGTGAAGACACGCGATGCGCGCGAGGGACTCGCGGCGTTCGCGGAGAAGCGCGCCGCGCGCTTCGAGGGGTGCTAGCGCCATGCATGCGGCCATCGTCGGGATCGGCGAGACGGACTACGCGCGCGGCTCGGAGCGCAGCGCGGTCGACTGGATGCTCGAGGCCGGCTACGCGGCGATCGCCGACGCGGGGCTCGCGCCGAGCGATATCGACGGCCTGATCCCCCCACCGGCCTACACCACGGCCGAGGAGCTCGCGGTCAACCTGGGGATCGAAGACCTGCGCTTCGCGTCGACCGTGCACATGGGCGGCGCGAGCCCGATCGCCGCGCTCGGACACGCGGCGCGCGCGGTCGAGTCGGGCACGGCGCGACACGTTCTCGTGACGGTCGGCTGGAACGGCTACTCCGCGATGCGGCCGAAGCCCGGCTCGCGCCGGCGCGACAAGCTCGTGCTCGCGGCGCTCGAGGGCACGGTCCGGGACTTCTACCGCCCGTACGGGGCGGTGACGGCCGCGCAGATGTACGGCTGGATCATGACGCGCTACAAGCTGGTGTACGGCGTGCCCGACGAGGCGGCGGGCGCGGTCGCCATCGCCTGCCGGAAGCACGCGCAGAAGAACGCGCGCGCGCAGATGCGCGGCCGCCCGCTCTCGATGGACGACTATCTCGCATCGCGCTGGATCAGCGAGCCGTTCCGGCTGTTCGACTGCTGCCTCGAGACGGACGGCGCGTGCGCGGTGGTGATCAGCTCCGGCGAGCGTGCGCGCGATCTGCGCGCCAAGCCGGTACGCCTGCTCGGCGCCGCGGAGGGCCACCCGTACCCGGCCGACGACGTCCCGTCGCGGCCCGACCTGCTGCGCATCGGCCTTCACCAGGCCGCACCGCGTGCGCTCGCCCAGGCGGGCGTGCGAGCCGACGAGGCCGACTTCCTCGAGCTCTACGATTGCTTCACCTACACCGTTCTGCTGCAGCTCGAGGCGCTCGGTCTGTGCGGACCGGGCGAGGCTCCGGCGTACGTGCGCGGCGGGCGGATCGAGCTCGGCGGCGAGATGCCGGTGAACACGCACGGCGGATTGCTCTCGCAGGCGCACGTCTGGGGAATGAACCACGTGGTCGAGGCCGTGCGTCAGCTCCGAGGTGAAGCCGGCGAATCCCAGGTTCCCGACGCGCGGCTCGGAATCGTGACGGGCTGGGGCGATCTCGGCGACGGCAGCATCGCGGTGCTGGGGCGGGATTGATGGCAGAGACGACGCCAAAGATCGATCGCCCGCTGCCGCAGCCCGACGACGACCTGGTCGCCGCGTTCTGGGAGCACTGCGCGCGCGAGGAGCTGTGCTTCCAGCGCTGCAACGCGTGCGCGACCTGGCGGCACCTGCCTCGGCTGCGCTGCGCGCGCTGCGGCTCGAGTGAGTTCCGCTGGGAGCGCTCCAGCGGGCGAGGGCGCGTGTACTCGTGGACGATCACGCACCAAGCGCCGCTGCGCGCGTTCGCGTCGCGCGTGCCGTACGCGGTGCTGGTGGTCGAGCTCGAAGAGGGCGTGCGCATGGTGGCGGGCCTGGTCGACGCAGGCCCCGAAGTGCTGCGACTCGACCTGCCGGTGGAGGTCGTCTTCGAGCGTGTGGCGTTGGACGCCGCACTGCCGCAGTTCCGACCGAGAGGAGAATGATGACCGAGCTCCTGTACGAGAAACGCGACGGGATCGCGACCCTGACCTTGAACCGGCCCGCGCGGAAGAACGCGCTCACGCCGGAGATGATGGTCCGCCTCGCCGAGGCGTGGCGCGACTTCCGCGACGACGACGCCGCGCGCGTCGCGATCCTGACCGGGGCGGGGGACACGTTCACCGCCGGCGCGGATCTCGCGCGGCTGATCCCGCTGCTCACGCGTGCGCGCAAGCCCGAGGACGAGTGGGATCGCCGACTCCTGGAAGACAAGACGCTCTTCCAGACGGCGGTGCTGCGGCGGTTCGAGCTCTACAAGCCGGTGATCGCCGCGGTGGACGGCGTCGCGCTGGCCGGCGGCTGCGAGATCATCCTCGCCACGGATCTGCGCCTCGCCACGCCGGAGGCGTCGTTCGGGCTCAGCGAGGCGAAGCGCGGGATCGTTCCAGGGGCGGGATCGCTGGCGCGGCTCGCGCGCCAGATTCCGTACTGCGAGGCGATGCGGATCATGCTGCTCGGCGACGCGATTCCCGCAGCCGAAGCGCTGCGCATCGGGCTGGTGAACGAGATCGTCCCGCGCGAGCGTCTCCTGCCGCGCGCGCGCGAGCTCGCCGAGAAGCTCGCGGCGAACGGTCCGCTGGCGCTGCGCAAGATCAAGGAGGCGGTGCTGCGCGGCGGCGGTCGGCCGCTCGAGGAGGCATTCGACATCGAGGACGAGTGCGCGCGCGTGGTGATGCGCTCCGAAGACGCGCGCGAGGGGCCGCGGGCCTTCATGGAGAAACGCCCCGCGCGTTTCGTCGGGCGCTGAGGCGCCGAGGAGAGGACTTTGGAGCTCGAGCTCACCGAGACACAGACCATGATCCGCGGCGCGATCCGCGACTATCTCGTGCGCGAGATCGAGCCGCTGGTGCCGCAGCTCGAAGAGGGAACGCTCCTGCCGTTCGAGCCGCTGCGCAAGATGGCGGCCACGCTCGGGCTGCTCGGTCCGGAGGACGAGCTCGCGAAGCTCATGAAAGAGGCGCCCGCGGAGGAGATGCTGCCGTTCTTCGTGCCCCGCATCCTCTCCGTCGAGCTCTCGCGCGTCTGCGCAGGCGTCGCGCTCGTGCACGGCGCGAGCATCGGGCTGTGCGGCGGCGACATCCGCTCGAAGGGAACGCCCGAGCAGAAGGCGCGCTGGGGCGGGCCGATCGGGCGCCTCGAGAAGATCGGCTGCTGGGCGCTCACCGAGCCGCAGGCCGGGTCGGCCGCGATTCGCGACATGAAGTCGACGGCGGTGCGCGACGGCGACCACTACGTGCTGAACGGCACGAAGACGTTCATCAGCAACGCGCCCTACGCCGACATCTTCGTCGTCTACGCGAAGCTCTCCGAGAACGGCGCGGAGTCCGCGCGGGCGTTCGTGCTCGAGCGCGGCGATCCGGGTCTCGCGACCGGCAAGCCGTTCAAGAAGATGGGCTTCCGCTCCAGCCCGACGGGCGAAGTGTTCCTGTCCGACTGCCGCGTGCCCGCGGATCGGCTGCTCGGCGGCCCGAGCGCGGGCAAGCGCCCGACCGGCTCGACCGTGAAGGAGCGGCTCTCGCGCGAGCGCGTCGGGCTGGTGGCGATCTCGTACGGTATCGCGGAGCGCGCCTTCGACATCGCGCTCGACTACGCGCGCACGCGCGTCCAGGGCGGCCAGGTGATCGGCAACTACCAGCTCGTGCAGCGCCGGCTCACGCGCATGTACATGGCGCTCGCGAACGCGCGCTCCTTCGTCTTCGGGGACATCCGCGCGAAGCGGAAGCTCGAGCAGTCGGCGGTCGACGCGAGCGTGGGAAAGCTCTTCGTCGCGGAGGCCTCGACGTTCATCGCGCAGGAGGCCATGCACATCCTCGCGGGCAACGGCTACATGGAGGAGTACGTGATCGAACGGCTGTACCGCGACGCCAAGCTGATCGAGCTCGGCGGCGGCACGACGGAGATCCAGGAGCTCACCGCGGGCCGCTGGCTGATGGAGCACTATGGACGCTAGGAGGGAAGCGATGAGCGCGAAGCAGGCCTTCCGTTACGACACGAGCGACGTCGAGTGGCGCGACTTCATCACGGACGGCTGCTTCTACAAGCTGCTGAACGTCGATCTCGAAGCGCGGCAGGCCGACATGCTGGTGAAGTTCGAGCCCGACAGCGAGTGCCTGTATCACCGGCACGCGGCGACGACGACGACGCTCGTGCTCGAGGGCGAGCTCCGCATCCGCGAGCAGGTCGAAGGGCGCGAGCAGCTGAAGGTCAAGCCCGCGGGCTCCTACTCGATCGGCGGCGAGGGGGAGGTACACATCGAGGGCAGCGGCGACGAGCCGACCATCATCTTCTTCAGCATGCGCACGAAGGGCGACGTCATCTACGAGCTCCTGAATCCCGATCTCACGCTGCGCAGGAGCATCACGGTCGCGGATTTCCATCGCGACTGGCACGAGAAGTGGCCGGGTGACTTCGATGGACGCTGAACGCCGCGACGTCGACTTCGAGGTCGTCATCGTCGGCTCCGGGTTCTCCGGTCTCGGCGCGGCGATCGAGCTCAAGCGACGGGGCATCCACGACTTCGTGATCCTCGAGCGCGCCGATGATCTCGGCGGAACCTGGCGCGACAACACCTACCCGGGACTCACCGTGGACGTCGCGTCGACCTCGTACTCCTACGGCTTCGAGCCGAATCCCGAGTGGTCGCGCCTCTACGCGCCCGGCGCCGAGGTCAAGCGCTACGCGGACCACTGTGCGCGCAAGTACGGCGTTCACGAGCACATCCGCTTCGGGAAGAGCGTCGCCTCGGCGAGCTACGACCGGCGCGCGAACGCCTGGACCACGCGGCTGCACGGCGGCGAGACCTACGTCTCGCGCTACCTGGTGAGCGCGACTGGACTGTTCGGCCCGCCCAAGCTGCCGGAGATCCACGGCATCGAGTCGTTCACCGGCCAGGTGATCCACACCGCGCAGTGGGACCACGCTTGCGAGCTCGCCGGCAAGCGCGTCGCCGTGATCGGAACGGGCGCGACCGCGATCCAGCTGATCCCCGAGATCGTCGGGAAGGTGGCGCGGCTCGACGTGTACCAGCGCACGCCCATCTGGCTGCTGCCGAAGCCCGACGCCGCGATCAGCGAACGCGTGAAGTCCGTCTTCCGCACGGTGCCTGGCGCGCAGAAGGCCGCGCGGCTGGTCACGAACGTCCTGAACGAGCTGCTGTTCGGCATCGGCTTCTCGCACTACCGGCAGTTCCCGGCGCTTTACCGCTGGCTGGAGCGGATGGGCGTCGACCACATCCGCAAGCAGGTGTCCGACCCGGCGATCCAGGAGAAGCTGATCCCGAAGTACACCTTCTTCTGCAAGCGGCCGAGCTTCTCCAACGTCTACTTCCCGGTGTTCAACCGCCCGAACGTCGAGCTCGTGACGACGCCGATCCAGCGCATCTCCGGAAGTGCCATCGTCACGAACGACGGCAGCTCGCGTGAGATCGACGTGCTGATCTGCGCGACGGGCTACAGCGTGTTCGAGAAGGGGATCGTTCCGGCGTTCGACACCTACGGAAAGGACGGCACGGAGATCGGCGACTACTGGAGCGAGAACCGCTTCCGCTCGTTCCAGGGCATCTCGGTCCCCGGCTTCCCGAACTACTTCATGATCTTCGGCCCCTACTCGGCCGCGAGCGCGTCGTGGTTCGGCATGATCGACACGCAGGTGAGACACCTGGGCCGCTGCCTGCAAGCGGCCCGCAAGCGCGGCGCGAACTACATCGAGGTCAAGCAGCAGGCCTACGACGACGACTTCGCGCACGTGATGAAGCGCCGCAAGAACCAGGTGCTCTTCCACGGAAACTGCACGCAGTCCCGTTCGTACTACTACGACAAGAACGGCGATGCTCCGCTGATCCGCCCGGCCACGCAGCTGGGCAGCTGGCTGCGAAGCCATCTCGTCAGCATGGACAACTACGTGTTCGCCTCGTCGAAGCCCGCGTCGAGAGGCGCGGAGTCGGGAATCCACTCGTGAAGTTCAACCTGTTCATGCTGCCGTCGATTCCCTGCACCTTCGAGGAGCGGATCCGCCTCCGGCCGGTCGGACGCAACCGCGAGAAGTACCAGGAGATGCTCGCCGAGCTTCGCGAGCTGACCGTGCTCGCGGACGAGCTGGGCTTCGACGCGCTGTCGACCACCGAGCACCACTTCCACTCCGAGGGCTTCGAGGTGTCGGTCGCGCCTTTGCTTCTGTACACGGACCTCGCGGCCCGGACCAAGCGCATCAAGTTCGCGTCGCTCGCGCTGGTGCTCCCGACGTGGGACCCGATCCGCGTGGCGGAGGAGATCGCGATCCTCGACCACCTGACCAAGGGGCGATTCATCGCGGGCTTCGCGCGCGGCTACCAGGATCGCTGGACGAACGTGCTCGGTCAGCACTACCACGTGATGGGCTCGCCGATGGACGGCTCCGAGGTGGACGCGCACAACCGCGAGGTCTTCGAGGAGGTCTTCCACATCATGAAGATGTGCTGGCGCGAAGAGACCGTGCGCTTCAAGGGCAAGTACTACGAGATCCCGACGCCGTTCGAGACGGGGATCCGACGCTGGCCGGTCTCGGAGTCCTGGACGCGCAAGTACGGCGCGGACGGGGAGCTCGACGCCGCCGGCGCGGTACAGCGCATCTCCGTCGTGCCGAAGCCCTACACCGACCCGCACCCCCCGATCTGGCAGCCCTTCTCGGTGAGCGAGAAGACGATCCGCTGGTGCGCGAGCGAGGGCATCGTGCCGTTCATTCTCGTGTCGCACCCGGAGTCGTACCGCGCGCTCTCGGAGGCCTATCGCGAAGAGGCGGGCAAGGCGGGACGAACGCTGGCGCTCGGCGAGAGCGTCGGCGCGTTCCGCTCGATCCACATCGGCGATTCCTACGCCGAGGCCTACCGTCTCGGAGAGGAGTCGCAGGGGCGCGGCTTCATCGAGTACTTCTCGGGCTTCGGCTTCTTCGAGGCGTTCCGCCTTCCGGGCGAGACCACGCCGGTGCCGCAGACCTTCGAGCGGATCGTCGAGGCGAAGTACGAGCTGGTCGGCACCGTCGACGACATCAAGCGCGAGCTCGACGCGCTGCGCGAGAACGGCAACCCCGAGTGGTTCGCCTGGTACTTCGACCAGGGCATCCTGCCGCTCGACGAAGCCAAGCGTCAGCTCGAGCTGTTCGCAACCAAAATCATGCCGGAGTTCAAGGAATCATGAGAGGACTGAGTGGACGAGTTGCACTGGTGACGGGCGGCGCGCGCGGCATCGGGCGCGCGATCTGCGAACGGCTGGCGGCCGAAGGCGCGAAGGTCGCGATCGCGGACATCGACGGCGACGGCGCGAAGAAGACGGCCTCCGAGATCGGGCGCGGGACGCAGGGCATCCGGCTCGACGTCACGGACTCGAGCTCGGTGCGCGCGGGGGTCGGCGAGGCGATCGCGCACTTCGGCCGCGTCGACGCGCTCGTGAACAACGCCGGGTGGGACAAGGTCGAGCCGTTCGTGAAGGCGAGCGAGGAGACCTGGGACAAGGTCCTCGCCATCAACCTGCGCGGGCCGATCGCGGTCACGCGCGCGGTGCTGGACGGCATGATCGAACGCCGCGCGGGTTGGATCGTGAGCATCAGCTCGGACGCCGGCCGCGTCGGCTCGACGGGAGAGGTGGTGTACTCCGCGGCGAAGGCGGGCGTGATCGGCTTCTCGAAGGCGCTCGCGCGCGAGGTCGCGCGCTCCGGGATCCACGTGAACGTGGTCTGTCCCGGCCCGACGAACACCGCGTTGCTCGCACAAGTCGGCGCCGACAATCCGAACCTCGTGCAGTCGCTCGCGAAGGCCGTGCCGTTCGGGCGCATCGGCGAGCCCGAGGACCTGGCGGGCGCGGTCGCGTTCCTGCTCTCCGACGACGCGGCGTTCATCACCGGCCAGACGCTCTCCGTGAGCGGCGGCATGTCGATGGTATGAAGAGCGAAGCCCTCGAAACCCTCGAGGTCCGCCTCGACGACGGGGTTCTGTGCGTCGAGCTCGCGCGCCCCGACCGCGTGAACGCGATCAACAAGCGCATGTGCGCCGAGATCGCGCAGGTGGTCGCCCGAGCGAGCAGCGACGCAGACGTGCGCGCGGTGCTCTTCACCGGTCGCGGGCGCGCGTTCTGCGCGGGCGCGGACATCACCGAGCTCGCGGCCTACACCACCGTGAACGAGCCGCTGGATCACATCTCGCTTCTGCAGCGCGCGTACAACGCGCTCGAAGAGCTGGAGAAGCCGACGATCGCCGCGATCCACGGCTTCGCGTACGGCGGAGGGCTCGAGCTCGCGTTGGCCTGCGACTTCCGCGTCGTCGCGCGCGACGCCAAGCTCGGCGTGCCCGAGATCGCGCTGGGTCTGCTGCCCGGCGCCGGCGGCACGCAGCGGCTCTCGCACGCGCTGCCGATGGCGGTCGCCAAGCGCATGATCCTGCTCGGCGAGGCGCTGACTGCCGACGAGGCGCTCGCGCACGGGCTGATCACGAGAGTGGTCGAGCCGGAGCACGTGCGGGAAGCGGGGCTGGCTCTCGCGCGCACGCTCTGCGCGCTGCCGCCGCTGGCGCTGCGCGTGGGGAAGCTCTTGATCCACGGAGCCGCGCAGCCCGCGCTCCGTTCGGGGATCGAGGCCGAGCGTCAGGGAATGGCCTTCCTGTTCGCGACCGAAGATCGCGTGGAGGGCACGCGCGCCTTCCTCGAGAAGCGCAAGCCCGTCTTCAAGGGCCGCTAGCAGACCAACGAGAGAGGAGCCCCCCCTTGGCCTATCAGGACGTTCTGTACGACAAGACCGACGGGATCGCGACGATCACGATCAACCGGCCGGACGTGATGAACGCGTTCCGCTCGCTCACCGTCGACGAGCTGATCGACGCCTTCAAGGACGCTTGGGGCGATCGCGCGATCGGCGCGGTGATCCTCACCGGCGCGGGGCCGAAGGCGTTCTGCACCGGCGGCGACGTGGCCACGCGCAGCGAGGGCGGCTACGCCGCCGAGCGGCGCGCGCGCAACGACGTGGGCTTCGACATCGACGAGCTTCACTCCGTGATCAGGGACATTCCCAAGCCCGTGATCGCGGCCGTGAACGGCTACGCGATCGGCGGCGGCAACGTCCTGCAGGTGCTCTGCGATCTCACGATCGCGGCGGACACCGCGAAGTTCGGGCAGGTCGGGCCGAAGGTCGGCAGCGTCGATCCCGGCTTCGGCACCGCGTACCTGACGCACGTCGTCGGCGAGAAGCGGGCGCGCGAGATGTGGTACCTGTGCGAGCAGTACACGGCGGAGCAGGCCGTGGCCATGGGCCTGGCCAACAAGGTGGTGCCCGCCGCGAAGCTCATGGAAGAGGCGCGCGCCTGGGCGGCGAAGATCGTCGCGATGAGCCCGACCGCGCTCAAGATCGCCAAGCAGTCGTTCAACTCCGAGACCGAGCACATCCGCAGCACCAGCGCGCTCGGCATCACCGCGGTGACCCTCTACTACGCGAGCGAGGAGGCGATGGAGGGGAAGCGCGCGTTCGCGGACCGGCGCAAGCCGGACTTCCGCAAGTTCCGCGTCTGAGCGGCGGTAGCGCCTACCGATTGCAGATCGCGCGATAGGTTCGCCACGAGTCGAGCAGATAGGCGCGCGCGCGCGCTTCGGCCGCCGCCCGGTTGCTCGGGTTCACGTCACCGCGCACCGCGAACATCGTCATCGGCCGCGCGCCGGTGAGGAGCTGGCGCGGCGCCGCGCGGAGCTGTGCGCGCCAGCCCGTCTCGACCGGCTCGCCCTCGTAGATCAGGAGCGCCGCGACGATCGAGGTCGGCGACTCCGCGCGCTCGTGCTTGAGCCGGGATCGCACGATCGGGAGGCGGCCGTCGTCCGACTCGAGCCACTCCACGGTGTCGCCGCCCGGCTCCACGTCTCCCCACAGCCGGCGCGTGCCGCGGTAGTACAGGAGCTTCGGATCGAACGTGCGCACCAGCGCGATCTGGAGCGGGGGCGCGCCATCCGCCGGCGCCAGCACGCCCTCGCGCCACTGCAGCGCGTCGAAGTTGCGCTGCATGTACGCCGCGCGCTCGCCGTCCACGCTGGCTTCGGCGGACACGAGCGCGGCCGGATTCGCGCAGTCGTCGACGCGCAGCCGCGCGTACGAGTGCAGCGCCACGGGCACCAGCGCGAGGGCGGCGAGGATCGCCAGCGCGCCCGCGAAGCGGTGAGAGACGGGCGTATGCACGCGCGTCCCCGCCGCGGAGCGCAGCGCCTCGGGGCCGGCGATCGCGAACAGCGCGAGGATCACCACGCCGAAGAGCACCACGCCCGACGCGGGGTGCACCTGCGTCTCGAGCACCTCCGGCCCATAGTGCTTCGCGATCAGCACCAGCGCGGTCACGCGCAGGATGTTGCAGGCCACCGCGAGCGGAATCGCGCTCGCGAGCAGCGCCAGCCGGCGCGGGCGAGAGCGCGTGAGCTGCGCCAGGATCAGCGCGGTCAGCACCGCAGCGTAGAGCGTCGCGAAGCCGCTGCAGTTGTCGGCGACCTCGATCGTGAGATCGGGCACCGTGAGCGTCGTGCCCACGCGCGCGACCGGCATGCCGGTCAGCGGCACGAGCCAGGTGGTGCCGACGGCGGTGATGGTGCGGAGCACGCCGACCACGCGATCGATCGCGCCGGCGGGGATCGGCACCATGAACACCGCGATCGCGAGCGGGAACGCCAGTCCCCACGTGCGCCGCGCGCCGAGCAGCAGCAGGGAGATTCCCGGCAGCGCGAGCACGAGCGCGATCGCGCCGAGGATCTCCGTCTTGATTCCCGTGTCGAGCGCGAGCAGCGCGAATGCCGGCACGAGGAACGCGAAGCCCCACGCGGAGCTGCGCGGCTCCGGATCGGTGTCCTGCTTCAGGTACTCGCGCACGAGATACGCGAGCACGAACGGCATGAAGATGCCGTGGCCGTTGCGGAAGATCGAGTCGGTCCAGCGCTCCCAGAGCCAGCCGGCGGTGGGCGCGAAGGCGAGGGCGAAGAGTGCGAGCCAGAGCCAGCGGCGCATTCGTGCTCCGCTAGACCCGCGGGAACTTCGGCGGCCGGCGTTCCAGGAAGGACTGCACGCCCTCCTTGAAGTCGGGCCGCGAGAAGCTCTCCACCATCAGCTTCACCGCCTCGTCGCACGCCGGGCCGAGCTCGCGCGTGAGCTGCTGATAGACCTGCCGCTTCATCACCATCATGGACGATGGCGAAGAGCTCTCGGCGAGCTCGCGCACGTAGTCGACGCAGTGCTTCACCAGCTGCTCGTCGGGCAGCACGCGATTCACGAGTCCCATGCGCTCCGCCTCGCGCGCGTCGATCTTGCGGCCCGAGAGCAGCAGGTCGAGCGCGTGCGCCGAGCCCACCAGCCGCGGCAAGGTCCAGGAGAGACCCCACTCGGCGATCAGCCCGCGGCGCACGAACGCGGTCGTGAACGTCGCGCTCTCGGCCGCGAAGCGCAGATCGCAGAAGAGCGCGATCGGCATCGCCATGCCCGCGCACGGTCCGTTGATCGCGGCGAGGATCGGCTTGCGCACGGACATCAGATACGAGTAGTGCTTGCGAAACGAGTCACCCATCTCGGGGTCGCCGGGGTTCGCGGCGAGCTCGGAGCTCGCGCCGCTGCCGGGCCGGTCGCCCGCGGTGATCGCCTGCAGACCCTTCAGGTCCGCGCCCGCGCAGAAGCCGCGCCCCGCGCCGGTGAGGACGATGCCGACCACGCTCTTGTCGGCCTCCGCGCGCGCGATGGCGTGGCGCAGCTCGTCGCCCATGCGATCCGTCCACGCGTTCAGCCGCTCCGGCCGGTTCAAGGTGATGGTC
>Ga0210377_10003193_pt1 | contig 14117 bp, 6 predicted proteins | sample PLM4_65_b1redo_FD_155480 | JGI IMG/M metagenome (GOLD analysis project Ga0210377, IMG submission 155480) | Groundwater sediment microbial communities from an aquifer in East River, Colorado, USA - PLM4_65_b1 redo | ecosystem: Environmental > Terrestrial > Soil > Riparian zone | place: USA: East...
GGCCCACGATTTGGGCCTACAGGTCAAGCACTTTTTTTGTGCTGATGCACTTTTTTTCAAAGATCACGAAAGTCTAAAGTCCAGTCTATATTAATACATGGTTGTTTCAATGCCTCTACTATTTGACTGTCTGTACCGGTCAACCCATAACTACGAGCAGTCCCTGGTGTTATCTGCATAAGACCCGTCGAACTATCTTGGTCTACAACGATGTTATTATCAAAGCTTGAATTTTCTTTAGCGATAACTTCCTTAATAGTAAGTGGATTCACACCGGCTGCTATGGCTACGCACTTAATGATGTCATCATACCTGTTTTGATAAGCCGAATATCCACTTGTAAGGTCACAATCATTCTTGGCGATAAGGTCGAGTACCCGTATCCCATTCGCCTGACTTGCCAGATAAAGGACACCGTCTCTTTCAACCAGTGCAGGATTTAATCCTATAGGAATCATTTTGCCGATTGCGTCAGGGAATCCGGTTATCGTATTCAAGAGTTTCGGGTTGTACGGGTCTTTGATGTCGATTACCTGGACGGAGTTGTACGTCGTGATAAAGGCGAGTCCTGCTCTTTTGCTTATTGCTATGTCTCTGGCGATCGTCGATATTTCGATGGCGCCCTCATCTTTCACAACAGCAATCCTCTCCGGGTTGTAAGGATTAGTCAAATCTACGATTTTGACATTCCCCTGCGCTTGAACGGTTATCGCAAGGTCCATGTATTCCTGGGTCCCATTAACATCAAGATACTGGTAATCACTTGCAACGGCAATCGTTCCTGCGCCGATTGCTGCCGGCTCCACCTCTGCCATTATCTCGGGAAACTCTGGATTGGCAAAGTCCATGGTCAAGAGATAGCCGTGATTTGTGGTGAGGACTCCTCTTGTTCCGTTGAAGAGCGCAAAATCATTCGGTTCCCCGTATCCGGAGTCGCTGCTGTCGAATGCCCCCACAATAGCTGAGCCGTCAGAAGGCACCTGAAAGGCGTTTTCGGCTTTCGCTGCCTGTATATCCACTATCTGTATTCCCTCGCCGATTGTCAGCACATATGCGTAATCGCCACTCGCAACGACTTTACCCGGAATGCCTGAGTAAGCTTCCGCGAGGATTTCCCTTCCGGTCAGTATGGGGGCTTTTGCAAACTTTGCAATATCATAGAGCCGCAGATATCCGAATTGCGTGTTGTCTGCAAAACGGATGTTCTCGGTCATGGCCATTATTCCCGATAGTGGTTCAACTGATACCCCCCGGCAACTCCAAAATGCCGATTGATTCTGTTCTTTGCTGTAAGCTGTGTACGGTTTTGTCGGATCCGTGACATCCACACTCCGCCATCCCTTTTCCGCTGCGGTTACGTAGGCGTAGGTGCGGTTGGTGTCTATGTCCTTAGCCGTTACACTGTCTTGATCTATAACGTTTACCTCCACCTGCACATTTGCGCCTACGGTAACTACCCCGGTAGCCATTTTAGCTATAGGATCCTGGTCTGGCGCAAGTTTCATGTTTATATCCATAACCGGCGCCGTTTTATCAGGAATATTCGTATCCTTGTCCGCCAGCTTGAAGTTGAAGTGGTTGACGATGTACGGCGCGTCGCAGGTCATGACATTGGCGCTGACCCGGTTCATGGTCTGAGGATGGATAGCGGTAACCGGAAAATTGCGGCAGGCCCCTTGGGCGGCGAAGCCGAAGGTGGCGTAGTGGCCGGTGGAATTTGAGTAGGAGACGAAGTTCTCCGCCTGCGGGGTGCGGATCACCGCCCCGCGGATCGGTTGATCGACCCCCTCGGTGTAGCCGGGGAGGCCGTCCATATCGCGGTAGGCGGTGCCTGAGACGATGACGTCGCCGATGAGGGGATCATTGGCGTAGAGGAAGACGAACGGTCCAGGGGTTACAACTCCATCAAATGGCGGGCTGGCGGTTGTGATCCTGCTGTTTACGATCTTCGTGCTATCGATGATCTCATATACCTTTTCCGCCGTGCCGTCGGAGTTGATTAGCTCGGAAGGCCGGGCCAGAAAAGGAACGGCGTCTGTTGGCATGTCCGGCGGGGCAGGGACTGAAAGATGGACTTCTTTTCGGAAATTGAAACCGCCAGAATCGATGTTTACAGCAGCCAGGAACTTGCTCCCTTCCGGGACGGGGTGAGGGAGGGCGTCTTCTGTAATCGGTGTAATTTTCAGAACTGCAGGCCCCACCAACGCCCCTTCGGGAATCTCCAGGATGCTGCCGCCTTCCCCTTCAACCTTGCCACCCTTCGAGGTCACCAGGTATTTGCCGTCATCACTCTTGTAGGTGATGTAGGAAATGAGGGTCTGGTTGCCGGAATAGTCCATCAGGACCACCTTGATCTCATCACCCAGTTGGGCGCGAATTCTACCGGTGAAGGAACCGTTCGTCAGCGGGGTGACCGATTGGATCTCGCCGCTGGTTTCGTTGATGAGCAGCACGGTATTCCCCGCCTCGGCGCTCCCCTGGGTGGCGGTGACCGTGACGAAGCCGTCGGCGTCGGGGAAGGTGGCGGTTATGCTCCCGGCCGCAGGCATGGGCGGGGGGGTGGTCTTGCGCACGGTGAAGGTTGAGGTAACGGCACTCCCCAGCGGGTACCCTTGCAGGTCCTTGATGCTGCCGCTGATGGCGACGGTGTAGCTCTTTTCCGAGGTAAGGAGCGTTGCCGGGGTGAAGGTCATGGTCTTGGCGTCGATGCTCCAGGTGAATACTCCCGGAACATCTGTTCCGGTCGAGTTTGTGAGTTTGAGAGTTTGTGAGTTAATGGAGTTTTGATCCATTGCCTTGCTGAACGTCACAACTACCGGGACGTTCGGCTGGATGTTGATGCCGGCAGGAGTCACGGAAACCACCGTGGGCGGGATCAGCAGCACTTTCAGATCCAGGGTTACGGCCTGGTTGGCCGCAGTGATGGCAGCGGTAGCGCTCCCCTCGTCGTTCTTGTAGAGATCGAGCGCCGTGGCGGTGAAGGGGGCGACCGGAGCGCCGAGGAGGTATTTCCCGGCAGCGGTGGAGAGATCCACCAGGGAGCCGGTGTCACTTTTCACCAAGGCGCCGGTGAAGGGGGCATTGCCGGCATCGGTGACCGTGCCGGTGACGAAACCGAACGGAGCTTTCGCCTGGAGGAAGTAGTAAACGCCGGAGGCGTTTAGTTGAGTGGTTGAGAGGTTGAGTGGTTGAGATAAAAACTCGGAGGTAATGAAGGAGCCGTTCTGTCTTGCCAGCGCGACGAGCTTGAGCTTTGCCACTCCTTTCACGTCGATCTGCTTTGCCACGATTAACGGTAAAGCGGCATCCAGTCCGTCTGGTGCCGGGATGGAGATGGTGGCAGAGGTTGCGAGGGTCTGCCTGGTAAGGTTAAGTTCCACCGCTCTTATGAAGGTAAAATCGTTACCAACTGCGCCGGTGGCGGCTGCGGCATTCCTGGTGGACACGGGCGTGGTCTGGCTGAGGGCCCCTTGCGGAACCAGGAGTATATTGCCGTCGGCGTCCACCAGGCGGCCGCCGTCCGTGCCGACCATGACGCCGGTTTCCGTGGTGTCTGGCTTGTTGATTTCTATCCCGACTTTCCCCAGTAGCAGATCGACAATCGTGTAATCCTTTGACGGAGAAACGGGGAAAGTGGTCCGAAGGTTTGCACCGCCGACAGTGGCCAGCTCCCCGGCGCCGATATTGGTGATGCACGGGAGGCGGTAAAGGACGATGTCCTGGTTGTAGACGGGGGATTCAACTTTGTCCCCCGACTTGAGGTCAAAGTTTTCCGTTATTCTGCTCCCCAGCACGAGACCGGAGGTGAAGGTTGGCGATGTGCCTTCCTTTGCGGTAACGATAACTTCCCCAGCGGCCTTCAGCCCCGTTGAAGGCGGCGACGCCTGGGGAACGACCCTTCCGGAGGCAGTAGTCAGGCTGAAGTCTAAAGGCTGAAGGGGAGCTGCGGCAATCGGATTGCCCGCTGCCGCAACCGGTGGCGCGTTGGGGGCCGGGTCAGCGACAACCAGCGCGTACTGCCCCGCTGCCGTAATCTCCGCAATTGCATTCCCGTTATCAATCTCTGCGGCCTCCACGGCGAGCCACTTGTGGGTCGTCTCGTCATAACGGGCCAGCATCGGCGGTATCGCCGGATCGATGGTGAGCGAGGTGGGCAGGGGAAGTTGCAATGTTGCCGCTGAGGCAAGGGTTGTCTCAAGCGCTGTTCCCGCTGTCGGATCGAGGAGACGGATATCTACAGCCGCCAGCGGCGACCAGCCGAGCGGCAACAGACCGGCAAGCCCCTGGTTGCTGACCGGCGTCAGTCGGATGTCCGCCTGCGCAGAGAGCGAGTTAGTCGGGACGGTTAATTCAATTGTGAAGGATGAATTATGAAGGATGAAAGGGATACTTTTGACAACTCCGCCGACGGCGTCGATGACGTTCTTCGTGTCGCTTATCTTTGTCAGCCGTGCATCCGGCACCCTGTTGTTCTTCTCCGAGATCACCGGAACGAGGCGCTCCACAGTGGTATAGCCCGGTTTGGCGACCTTGACCAGGGCGCTTCCGGCAGGCGCTTCGAGGAAGTAACCGCCGTCGGTTTGGGTAGTTAATGAGTTTTGTGAGTTCGTGAGTTGATGAGTTATTTCTACTTCCGCCCCGGCCAGCAGCAGACCCCGATTGTCGTCCAGCACCTTCCCCTGGATGTACCCCGGCCCCATGGCAGCCTGGGTGATGCGGATGGTGGCCGTAGCTGTGGCTTCGTTGCCGGCGGTGTCGATACCCCGGACCTGGAAGAGCAGCTCCGCTCCTGTGTTCAGCGTCGGCGACAGGCGGTAAGGAACCGCTTCGGTGATGACGGGCGCATTGCCCCCTGACCAGATCGGGACACCGTCCGCCTTCAGTTCCACGAGGGTAAGCTGTCGGTTGTCCGATGCGTTGACCGTCAGGGCGACATTCGACCCTGCAGCGGCCTCGGCGGGAGCCTGGAAAGAAAGCAGCGGCGGCTGCGTATCCAGGGTTGCCGTGACGGCAGCGCTACCCTTGTTTCCGGCCCGGTCGGTCGCCTCGATGCTGAGGCTGTTGTCCCCTTCAGACAGGGTGTAGGTAAAGCTGAAGGCTTGGCCGGTGACGGTGACCGGGGTGCCGTTGCCTGTACTGAGCGAAGTCGAAGTGATGGTGGCCGTGGTGTTGGGCTTGCTGATGGTCCCGGTGACGGTGACCTGGGCGTTCTTCGTGATGCCACCGGAGATGGGAGCGGTGATGGTCACCACCGGCGGCGTACTGTCGAGGGTGACGAGGACGGTTTTCGTCGCGGAGTTTCCGGCAAGGTCGGTGGCAACCAGGGTGATGCTGTTGAGCCCCGGGGTCAGGGTCAACGGCTGATCGAAATCGAGATTGTTCAAGGCGGCCGGTTGGCCGTTGATGGTGAGAGAAGCTACGGCTTCGTCCATGCTCCCCTTGACCGAGGTCTGAGGAGCCCTGAAGAAAGCGTTTTCTGTCGGCGAGCTGACAGAGATGACCGGCGCCTTGGTGTCGAGAACGATGCTGAGCGGTGCGGACGGAAGGCTCTCATTTCCTGCTGCGTCAGTGGCGGTAGCGGTGAAGGAGCTTGTTCCCTCGACGAGGGTAACGCCTGCCAGGGTGAAGTTGCCCTGGGCATCGGCAGTAACGGTGCCGATGAGGGCGCCTGCTGCGGAAACCTTCACCGTTGATCCGGCTTCGGCACTACCGGTAATGCTGGTGGCAGCCGCATTTCTCGGAGTCGTCTGCAGTGTGAGGAGAGGCGCCGCCGGAGCGGTGGCGTCGAGGTTGACTGCCACGGTTGCGCTGCCGCTGTTACCTGCCCTGTCCGTTGCCTTGACGTATAGCGTATTTGGCCCTTCAGCCAGGCTATATACCGCCGACCAGGCATTGCCGGTAACCGTCGCGGACACTGTATTGACGGAGACGCTGGTGAATTCCTCGCTGGCCGTACCGGAAACAGACATCTGAGCCGTCCTGGTGAGAAGCCCGGCAGCGGGCGCAGTGATGGTGACGACGGGGGAAACGGTATCAAGATTGACCGGCACCGAGATTGTGTTCTCATTGCCGGCGAGATCGACTGCTTTTATGCAGAGAGTGTTCAACCCTTCGCCGAGGGTAAAACGCCAGTTACAAAGAGACTTTTTACTGTTTCAGACAATACGCCCATTTTTATTGATTTTTGTTTCAAACCTTCGCGCCTTTGCGTCTTTGTGAGAGTAAGGTTTTAAGGTTTATCAACTCGTCTTTTCCGTGCAAAGCCGTGTCCCGTTGAACAAAAAAGCCTACCCCGCGAAAAGGTAGGCTCTCTGTGATTAGATGAATTTCCCATCTGCCACTTCGACAACCCCTCGATCCAGAAAGACTGGACAGGTGGCTTTGCGTCCCCAGGTTACCCATGGGTTTGCCCTTTCGGCGGTATACCGTTTAATCTATTCGGTTTTGGCTGTATCCTGAAACAAAAAAGCCCATTTCCAATCTTGCACAACCCGATTGAAAACGGACCCCATAGTCCCTCCGAAAATTTCTCATTAAAATTCAAATGGTTACAAACGGCCTCTCTTGTTTACGGATTAATACAATCTCCGCAATTGAGTTGTCAACAAAAAAAATTTATTAGCCCAAATTTTTCTTTCTGATATCCCAGGAAAACAACCCCCTTAAACTTGGTTTTTGGCTCCGGGTGAAAAAGACAATTGGCCCCTGGCTGCGAAAGAAACCGCACAAGCCAGGGGCCAATTGCTTGACAAGCACTACCTGCTGAGCGTTGCCAGGGCCGTGATCGCGCCGATCAGGATCAGCGGCTCTCGCCGCGTTTGAGGATCGGAGGTCTCTATGACTGTTCCCCTTGGGTCTGCGCGCCAGTCACACGCTGTACGTATTTCTTGACCGTGCGGCGGTCGAGCTTCGTGCGGCGGGCGACCTCTTCATAGGTGCCGTGGCGGCGATAGAGCAGGGCGCAGTAGTCCGCCAGCAGAGCCTGTGCGTCCATGGTGCCTGAATCGATATCCGCCATCAATTGATCCAGTTGACCTGATGGTGCCGAGGACGTGTCGCCCCGATAGTGGCGGGTGATGATGATCCGTCGTACGGCCTGCTCCAGTTCGCGAACGTTTCCGGGCCAGGGGTAGGCGCCGCCCAGGTCACGGGTGATCGCATCCCGTACCAGGCGGGCATAGGGAGCGGCTGCCTCGCCGATCATTCGGCGCAGGATGCTGCCGATGAGGCTCTCCAGTTCGCGCGGCTCTTCCTGCACCCGCTGCCGCAGGGGGGGCACGACGATGATGTCGGAGCAGAGGCGGTAGTAGAAGTCGTCGCGGAACTGTCCCTTGTGCCGCAATTCGTCCAGTGGGCGGTTGGTGGCGGCAATGACCCTGCCGTTAAAGCGGAGCCGTTCGTGGCTTCCGACCGGCGTAAAGGTCCGCTCCTGGATGACCTGCAGCAGCTTGATCTGCACCGGAATCGAAACATCACCGATCTCGTCCAGAAAGATCGAACCGTGGGGGGTGCAGCGGCTGAAAATTCCGTCGTGGTTCTCGATGGCGCCGGTAAAGGCGCCTTTTTTGTGTCCGAACAGCTCCGATTCCAGCAGCGACTCCGGGTACTGGGAAAGGTTGATGGCGATAAAGTTGCGGCTGAAGCTCTCGACAAAGCAGCCCTTGCGGTCATCGAAGGGAATGAAGCCGGAACGGCCGATGGCGGCCGCTGCTGCCCCCTTTCCGGTGCCGGTTTCCCCCAGCAGCAGGGTGGAAAAGTCTTCCATCCGATCCCAGAGATGCTTCTCGTACCAGTTGATGTTGCAGGTGAAGATGTTGTTCCACAGCTGCAGCCGCAGGGCGTGCATCGAGGGGGAGAGGCCGACCAGGGCATGCTCAATGAAATAAAAGGCGCGCCTGGTCTGGTAGAAGATGCCCAGGTAACGCTGGCATTCTGCGCTGTCCAGCCCAAGCGCCGCGATCCGGGCGAGCAGCTCGCGGGCAAAGGGGACCGGGATCGGGGTGTCGCCGGCCGCCAGCTGCTTGAGGATGAACTCGTCGAAGATGAGCCGGTAACGGTGATAGATGTCAAAGAGGAAGGCCGTGCGCAACAGTTCCCGATCTTCACTGCCATAGCGCTTCAGGTCCTCGCGGCCGTTTCTTTTGAGTTGTGCCAGGTTTTCTCCGATGCGTGCGGTGGCCTTGACCACCAGCTCGTCCCACGACATGGCGGCAGAGGTTCCGGCAATGGTGCGGTCCAGATCTATCCGTGTCCGGCTGAAGGGGTTGGTGAAGGCGGCCTGGGCCACTGTTTTGAAAAAATCCCGCTCAACCTGGGTGAGTGTCAGTTTGTTTGTCATGCACAAAATGTACATGATGCATTCATTCAGTGTCAATAAATTCTAGGGCTTCACTGCACTAAATATTGCATGACACGGATAGCACACGTAATATCAGCATATTATGTGTCAGGCGCTGTTCTGGCATACTAACTGAAAAGGTTGGTAGGCTGAAGGCTGAAGGGTATTCAAAACGAGACTATTGAATCGCAGTTGTTTATTAAATTATCTTCAGCCTTCAGTCTTCAGCCTAAACACCTAAGCAGTTAAATATCGCCAGGTTGCCGAACTTTTGCTATGGTGACCGCCAATCACAGGAGACCACTCATGCCGGCCAGCACCCCCGTCATCGACATTCATTGCCACACCGCCGGTATCGGGGCCGGTGGCAGCGGCTGTTTCGTTTCCCCGGCGCTGCGGCGCAACATGCGCTACCGTTTTTTTCTCAAGGCATTCGGCGTCAGCGAGGCGGAACTTGAGCGACACGGTGACGGACTGGTTCTGGAACGGCTAGCGCATGGGTTGGAACAATCCCGAAACGTCACTGCTGCCGTTGTTCTGGCGATGGACGGTGTGATGGACGGCCGGGGCAATCTTGACCATGACCGCACTGAAATTTACATTCCAAACGATTTCCTCGCGCGTGCATGCCGCACCCATCCCAACCTGCTCTTCGGCGCCAGCGTCAATCCCTATCGTCGCGATGCGCTGGAACGGCTCGATCAGGCGGCGGAGGCGGGCGCGGTGCTGCTCAAGTGGCTCCCTTCCATCCAGGGCATTGATCCGGATGATGCCCGCCTTGCGCCGTTTTTCCGGCGACTGCAGGAGATGAAGCTCCCCCTGTTGACCCACACCGGCACCGAGGAGTCCTTCACCATGGCTCACAATGAACTGGCAGACCCCCAGCGGCTGCGCAGGGCGCTGGAGATGGGAGTCACAGTCATCGCCGCCCATTGCGCCAGCAACGGGCGCAACGCCGGGCAGCGCAACCTGGAACGTCTGCTGCCGCTGTTCGACGAGTTCCCGAATCTTTACGCCGACTTTTCCAGCCTGACCCAGGCCAACCGTCTGGGGCATCTGCCCAAGGTGCTGCGCCATACGAGGATGAACGAGCGACTGCTCTATGGCAGTGACATGCCGATTATCGACAGTTTCATCACCTCTCCCTGGTGGCACGCCTACCGGATACCGCTTCCCACAGTGCAGCGCATCGCCGCGATCAAAAATCCCTGGGACCGGGATGTTGAGCTGAAGCGCGCCCTGGGGGTGACGGAGGAGATGTTGGGCAACAGCGCGAGGATGCTTGCATCAAAAATCAATACCACCCCTAACCCCTCCTAACCTAGGAGGGGGATCCCAATCACCCCCTCCTGATTCAGGAGGGGGCCGGGGGGTGGTAGCAGTTTCGAATCTATGACACATATAACAACCCAACGAGGCACAGCCATGAACACCACCGATACAACCAACAAGCTCCCCCGCTCCTTCGGCCGCCTCAATGCCGCCCAGTTCCTGGGGGCCATGAACGACAACATCTTGAAGCTCTTGATCATATTCTGCCTGATCGGCGTGCAGGGCGCTGAAAAGGCCGGAGTGATCACTGCCGCCGTCGGAGCGGCCTTTGTGCTGCCGTTTCTGCTCTTTTCGGCACCGGCCGGTTGCCTGGCGGACCGTCTGCGCAAGTCACGGCTGATCGTGGCGGTCAAACTGGTCGAGGTGATCGTGACCGCCTTCGCAACGGTCGCCTTTTACTTTGGCTGGCACAACGGGCTCTATCTGGTGATTTTCATGATGGCCAGCCACAGCGCCTTCTTCGCCCCGGCCAAGTACGGTGTCATCCCCGAACTGGCCAACCGTGAGCAGCTCTCACGCGCCAACGGCCTGATCGAATCGTTCACCTACCTGGCCATCATCTGCGGCACGGTCCTGGCCTCGGCCCTGACCCAGGCCGTCGGCGGGCGCTACTGGCTGGCGGCCCTCTTTTGCCTGGGCGTTGCCCTGGCCGGCTTCTGGGCAGCAACCGGAATGGAAGCCACCAGCCGCGCGGACCAGGAACGGACGATCGCCTGGTTTCCGGCCGAGATCCTGCGCACCGTGCTGGCCATCCGCCATGACCGCAACCTGATGCTGGCGGTGATCGGCCAGGCCTACTTCATGTTTATCGGCGCCTTTGCCCAGCTCAACCTGATCGCCTACGGCATGCAGGAAATGGGTCTGGCCGAGGCCCGGAGCGGTTACCTCTTCCTGGCGGCCGCCCTGGGAATCGGGGGAGGCTCGCTGCTTGCTGCCAGGCTGTCGGGGCGGGATGTGGAATTCGGTATCGTCCCGATCGGGGCTATTGGCCTCACCATTGCCCCGATGCTGCTCCATGCCATCCCCTCCTCGCTCCCCGCCTGCCTGCTGATTATTGTCCTGTTCGGCGTGTCAGCCGGGCTTTTCAGCCTGCCGCTGCAGACCTTCATCCAGTTCCGGGCCGAGCCGGCCAAGCGGGGCGAGGTACTGGCGGCATCGAGTTTCATCAACTGGGTCGGCGTTCTGCTGGCTTCGGGATTGACCTTTCTCTTCAGCGGCCCCCTGGGGCTCACGGCGGCCCAGGGGTTCAGCATCGTCGGCGTCATAACCCTGGTCTTTACCCTGATCTCCTTCCGGGTGTTGCCCGACTTCCTGCTGCGTTTCATTGCCCTGATCACGATGCGCATCTTCTACCGACTGCGCATCATCGGCGCCGGGAATCTGCCGATCGAAGGGCCGGCCCTCCTGATCCCCAACCATGTCACCTGGGTGGACGCCCTGCTCCTGACTGCCACCAATCAGCGCCGGATCCGTTTCGTCATGGAGCGCCGCATCTACAACACCCCCCTGCTGCGGGGGTTATTCAGGCTTTTGGGGGTAATTCCGGTCTCGGCAGAGGATGGGAAGAAGGGGCTGCTGGAGTTCATGAAACAGGCCAGGGCAGCCCTGGACGAAGGCTACATGGTCTGCATCTTCGCCGAAGGGGCCCTGACCCGCAACGGCATGCTGCGCGAGTTCCGCGGCGGTTTCGAGCGCATCGTCAGGGGCAGCGATTATCCGATCATCCCGGTCTACATCGGCGGCGCCTGGGGGAGTATCCTCAGTTACGCCCACGGCCGCCTGCTGTCGCGGCTGCCGGCCTTTTCCCCCTACCCGATGACGATCCTCTTCGGCACCCCCATGCCGGCCACCAGCACTGCCATGGAGGTTCGCCAGGCGGTGATGGAGCTTTCCTGCGACTATTTCGACTCGCGCAAGCCACGCCGCCGGGCGCTGGAACAATACTTCATCCAGGCGGCCCGGCAGAACTGGGGCCGCCGGGCCATTGCCGACACATCGGGCAAGTCGCTGACCTACGGCCGTACCCTGGCCTGTGCGCTGGCGCTGGCAGGCAAACTGGAGGGGATGATCACAAAAAATCTCCATCCCCTTGAAGGGGGAGGAATAAAAGTGGGAGATCATGTCGGTGTCCTTTTGCCTCCTTCAGTCGGCGGTGTTCTGACCAACCTTGCCCTGTCGCTTTTGGGGCGGATCCCGGTCAACCTGAACTACACCGCAGCCGAGGGATCGTTGCGCTCGGCGGTCGAACAATGCGGCATCACCACGGTCATCACCTCGCGGGCCTTCCTGGAGAAGGTTCCCGGCTTGCCGCGGCTTGAGGGAATGATCATGCTGGAGGATCTCCTCCCCTCCATCAGCGGCACGGACAAGCTGCTGGCCCTGTTCAAGGCACGCCTGTTTCCTGCCGGTCTGCTCTGCAACCGCGAGGGTTTTTCGGCCGACAGCGTGGCCACGATCATCTTTTCCTCCGGCAGCACCGGCGAACCGAAGGGGGTCATGCTGAGCCATCACAACATCATGTCCAACATCGAGGCCTTTCGCATGGTGTTCCGGGCCACACTGAACGACAACGTCTGCTCGGCACTGCCGTTCTTCCACTCGCTCGGCTTTACTGCCACCCTCTGGTTCCCGCTGGTGACCGGTTTTTCCGTCGCCTACCACTCCAACCCCATGGATGGAGAAAAGATCGCCCAGGTGGTGCGCGAGCATAAATCAACCCTGCTGCTGGCAACCCCCACCTTCCTGCTGGCCTACCTGCGTCGGGCAAAGAAGGAGGACTTCGCCACGCTGCGGCTGGTGATCACCGGCGCCGAGAGGCTCAAGGGGAAGGTGGCCGACGTCTTTCAGGAGAAGTTCGGGGTACGCCCCATGGAAGGTTACGGGGCCACCGAGCTGTCGCCGGTCATCACCCTCAGCCTGCCGGACGTCGAGATCGGCGGGGTTCGTCAGCACGGGGCCAAGGAGGGGAGCGTCGGGCATCCGATCCCCGGCGTGGCCATCCGGGTGGTTGACCCGGAGAGCGGTGCACCCCTCAAGCCGGGTGAAGCCGGGTTGATGCTGGTGCGTGGGCCAAACGTCATGCTGGGTTATCTGGGGCAAGCCGGCAAGACCGCCGAGGTGATCAGGGATGGCTGGTACGTCACCGGCGACATAGGCGTCATGGACGACGACGGCTTCATCCGCATCACCGACCGCATGTCCCGTTTCAGCAAGATCGGCGGCGAGATGGTGCCGCATGGTGTGGTGGAGGACGAGCTGCACAACCGCCTGGGACAGACCGGCGTGGTGGCGGTCACCGCCGTGCCGGACGAGAAGAAGGGCGAGCGACTGGTAGTGCTGTTTGTCAGGGAGGCGGCCGACGCCGAAACCCTGCAGCGGCACATGGCCGAAAGCCCCCTGCCCAACCTCTGGAAGCCGGGGCGCGACTGCTACGTGGAGGTGGAGAGCCTGCCGATCCTTGGAACCGGCAAACTGGACCTTAAGGGGATCAGGGAGATTGCGTTGGCGGCGGTAGAGGGCTGATGCGCGGTAGAATGCGCTCTCAGCCGTTCACGCAAATCTTTTGCACAATAAAATCAGGATGGTGATTCACTAGCTCCTCTAGCGCCACCAGGGTCCGCTGCTGGAGGTGGTCCCTGCGCAATCTGCACTGATGGCAATATCCAGATAACGCATAGCATGTATGACATATGTACAATTGATGTACCTCCCCGCTTAATACAATACCTGCAAGCATCCCTTCCCATTTCGTGTTAATTCAACAATAATGGGCAACTACATCAATGTCTCCGCTTTGGCACACTCCCTGTAGTGCGTTCAGTGAAGCATGAACGAACGCAGCAGGGAGGCGGACATGAAAACCTTCATCACCAGACTGGCTATCGCAATCATCGCCCTGATTACCTTGATCAGTATTTCCCCGGACATTTCCAAAATAACCTTGCTGTACCGGTCTGCAACACCGGCACAAACCCAGCCCGGCCCGGAAATCCTTGGAAACAGCTACGGCGAAATGATGAACACTCTTTTCGCAGCTTCGGGGAGATAGCCATGAACCTGTTATTCGCAGTCATCGGTGTGATATTGGGCGGAATGATGTTCCACTTCGTCGGGGCCGTCTCCGGCGGTGTCATCGGCTGGCTTTGTGCTGGTCTGCACGATTTGCGGCAGCGGCAAGGCGAAACGGAGAAGGAAGTCGCCTGGTTGCGCAAACGCCTGGCCGGGCATCTGCACGAGACAACGGCAGAGATGATGCCGGACACCGATACGTCGCCGGCGGCTGCATCGGCGGCTGAAACAGAGACAATAGATGACATAATTAAACTGGAAGAGGTTGACCTGCAGCAGGAAGATGAACCGCTGCCAGCGCATGTCGCGTCGCCCATCCAGCCCCCCCATGAGTCAAATATATACCATGCTCCGAAACCCGGGCCCATGCACGAACAGG
>Ga0210377_10003194_pt1 | contig 14110 bp, 5 predicted proteins | sample PLM4_65_b1redo_FD_155480 | JGI IMG/M metagenome (GOLD analysis project Ga0210377, IMG submission 155480) | Groundwater sediment microbial communities from an aquifer in East River, Colorado, USA - PLM4_65_b1 redo | ecosystem: Environmental > Terrestrial > Soil > Riparian zone | place: USA: East...
TGGAATGACCACTTCGGAACGCGTCTCCGGCAAACTATCAATAAAGCGATAACGCGGATCCTTCTGCACATCGTCGACAAGAACACGTTCCCCCGCAGCCGCGACCTGCCCAATCAATCCCTGACCAATCTCCACCTCCAAAGCGACCTTTGCCTTGCGTTTACCCTTGCGGGTAGCTCCCGCTGGGCGCGGGGCCTTCGGCATGGCGCTCGAACGGAAACGTAAAGACGTGGAACGGTCACGGAGTGTGAAAATGGCAACATAATAATAATGGAATGTCTGCTGGATCAATTCGGTCACGCGGCTGGCGAGTTCGTCCACGTTGAGAACGTTCGCGATCTGCGCGCTGACCTTGCGCACCAAATTCAATTGATCGAGCCTGAATCTCTCCACTGCAACGCGATGGGAGGCGATCAAACTCACAGCAACAACACCTGCGAGTCCCTCGATCAGGTTGAGTTCCTCCTGACGGAATTCAGGTCCCCTGGGACGGTTAATTTGAAGCGCTCCCAGCACCATCCCCTGATCTTCGAGCGGGACCGCGGCCCAGGTCCCGCGAGAAGCGCCGTTCCTTGTCACGCGCTTTTGCTTGGTAAGTACTCCACCTGATCTTAATGCGCGTTGCATCGCCTGTGATTCTGGTTCCTTCGGGAAAAGCACCTCTTCATCCAAACCCGGCAAACGGAACAGGCTCTCGCGAAGCCATACGTCCACTTCCCCATCCAGCAGGCGCGAGGTCATGGCAACGATGCGGTCACGTTGCGCAGCCAAAGATGTGGCACCGACGATCTGTTCCCCGAGGCTGGCAAGATCGCGCCAATCCAATGAAAGAGGAGAACGCGAAGCGGCCGACATGCCGGTCACCTCTTGCGTTTGATCATTGTGAGAAAGTTGCTGTTATTTTCGGGTTGTGAATCGTAATGGACTTCGTCCATCAATTTGCGCATCAGGAATATTCCCAGTCCCCCAATTTTTCGTTCTGACAAGTCGGCTTTCAAATCCGGCATGGGGATCTCGGAAGGATCAAATGGTTCTCCATGATCAATGAGAACGATCCTGATCACATCACCCTGCACGCCGCAGGAAAGCTCCAATACGCCATCGCTCACACCTTCATAGGCATGCTCAATAATATTCGAAGCGGCTTCATCGGTTGCGAGCTGGATGTTATAGACCTCCTTGTCGCCAAAGCCACCTTCGCGCGCAATAATCCCAACAAAATCCCGAATCTCATCGAGAAATTCAAATTTTGCAGCGAATTGAACATTCTTCATACGTTAAGTTAAAAGCCGCCTCAGCGGTGAACAGCCGAGGGCGGCACCCTTCCTGACATGGAGTGATTTACTTCAACTTAAGAAAGCCGGCTGTTAGAAGTGGCCCACTGCCGTCAGTGGCTCATCAAATGTTTTGAAGAGTTCAGTAAAACCTGCCAGCTCAAGCGCCTCACGAATACGGTCAGGCACAGAGGAAAGAACAACCTCGCCGCGATTATATCGCTTGGAATTTCGCTGGGCTGCGAGCAATGCCCGGAAACCTGCACTGGACATATATTCCAAATCGCTCATATTAATGACCAGTTTATACTTACCACCTTCATTGGCGGCTTCAAGAGCCTGAGCCAGTTGAGGGGCGGTCGCGCTGTCCACACGACCTTTTACAGTGATCATATCGCAATGCTTGAACTCTTGAACCGTGATTTCCATAGAACATCCTCCGAGTTGAAAGTACGGTACTGAATGTCAAAATTATATCATGAGACACTCTGTATTCGGAATGACCGGATTTGGATTCGGCATGGTTTTCTCAAGGTCTGGGTTCAAGACCTCTCTGTACACGGACACTTCGACCGGCTCAGTACAAGTTTCGCAGATCGGACGGACTTTTGTCCGTTTTTCACGGAGAGCTCCGTGTTGTCCGTGAGGTCTGTGTACAAAACCTGGTTCTTCTCAAGCAATTTTGAGAAGACCATATTGGACTCGGCAGGATTTAATCATGGCGATGGCAAGCCAAACGGCCAACCAATGACCGGTCTCGCAGGCTGGAAGGGTAAGGAGGTTTTGTAAGAATCATGATACCCGTGAGTCTACTGAAAAAACTTTTTCAACCACAAAGGGCACAAAGGAAAACTCAAGGACGAATTATGAGTATTTAACTTTTTCATAGATTTTCTTTTCGGAAATCCTGCGCGGGGTTAATTTTTCTTCGCGTCTTCGCGGTGAAAAGACCTTTTGCAGTACAGTCACCCATGCAATCCGAGAAAAAGAACCACAATCGACAAAAATGAAAAGGGTGTGGAAGATTCCTGAACTTGCATGTTAGAATTTCACAATTCTCCATCGGGCAGCAAACTGAAAATAATACCCTCCTCAAGGGATGCAATACCTGGATATTCGACCTCAATGAAGAACTTTGAAAGATTGATTTCACTCCCTGACTTCGAAGACGATGAATCGAGAATCTCTGCCCGGTTGATTTACTTTATTTCAGCCGGGTTCATTGCATTAAGCATTGTATTTCTAGCGCTCATTCCCATCGTTTCCCCTGACCTTACGAGGCGGGTCACCACCCTGGCATTGTTATTGATCCCATCAAGCATTGTGATCATGTCACTTGTACATTATGCCGAGGTACGGCTCGCGGGCATTTTATTAACCTTACAGGTCTGGTTGATTGTTACGGTGGGTTCCATCACAGCTGGCGGGGTTTCAGCACCGATGTTCATGGGATATATTATCCTCATCGTTATTGGCGGATTACTGTCGAGGAATAGAGGGAATTTATATCTCACGCTCATCTGTATCGCCACAGGAATAATCATCGCATACGCAGAAGTGAACGGGAATATTCCACAAGCAAGATCATATTCACCCTACGCACGTATTAGTATTTACTCGTTCTTCTTCCTGGTTGTGATGCTCCTGCAAAACATCACTGCCAGCAACCTGAGAGGTTTGCTTTCAAATGCCCGCCATAGCGAGGCAAAGTACAAGTCGTTACTTGAAAGCATACCCATCACCACCTACATCAACAGCCCGGATGAAAATGCCTATACTGAATATGTAAGTCCACAGGTTGAAAAACTGCTTGGTTATCCGCGTGATGACTTTTTGAAGGACCCCTTATTCTGGACAAAGATCATCCACCCTGAAGACAGAGAGCGTGTTCTGGATGAAAACAAACGCACCGTTGAGACCAGACAACCCTTCGAGATGGAATATCGCCTGATCACAAATGACGAACGTGTGATCTGGGTCAGGGATGAAGCCATCCTTGTGCACGATGACACCGAAAAACCACTTCATTGGCTTGGCGTATGGACTGACATCACGACCCGCAAGTTGGCGGAGGAGGAACAGGCAGACCTGATCGGCGTCATGGCGAAACGCACGATCCAGCTTCAGACCGGTGCGGAAGTTTCGCGCGCGGCGTCATCCATTCTTGAATTGGATAAACTCCTCCCGACAGTGGTGGAACTCATTCGAAATCATTTTGATTATTATTATGTTGGGATATTTCTGGTGGATGATTCCAGGAAATGGGCAATATTAAGCGCGGCAACCGGTGAAATGGGCAGACAAATGATCTCATCCAATCACCGGCTTGAGATCGGTGACTCCTCCATGGTCGGCTGGTGTATCTCACACGGGCAGGCACGCATCGCACTGGACGTGGGAGAGGATGCCGTACGATTCAGGAATCCCTATCTCCCTCTTACCCGCTCTGAAATTGCCTTCCCTTTGATCTCCCGCGGCGAAGTGATCGGAGCCATGACGATCCAGTCCGAGCTTCCCTCTGCATTTTCACGCGTGGATATCACCGCCCTTCAGGCAATGGCTGACCAGGTTGCCAATGCAATCAAGAACGCGAGGTTTTTCACAGAACGTGCCGACCTTATCAAGGAGCTTGAAGGAAGAAACGCTGAACTTGAAAGGTTCACTTATACCGTTTCTCACGATCTTAAATCCCCGCTGGTTACGATCCGTGGTTTTCTCGGGTTCCTGCGGGAGGATGCCCAGTCGGGTGACGCGACTCGCTTTGATAAAGACATGGGCAGGATTGCCAACGCTGCAGATAGAATGCAGGCTTTATTGAACGACCTGCTCGAACTTTCGCGCGTCGGCCGTATCTCCAATCCACCCGAGGATATTCCATTCGCACAGATCGTTAAAGAGGCGACAGACCTGGTCCTCGGTCCCTCTGAAGAGACAAAAATTAAGTTCGAAGTGCAAACAGACCTCCCAGCCATTCATGGCGACCATCCCAGGCTGGTTGAGGTCATGCAGAATCTGATCAGCAATGCGATCAAATTCATTGGAGACCAATCGGAGCCACGCATAGAGATCGGCACGAAAGGTTTTGACAGGGATGGCAAGCCCCTTTTCTTCATACGTGATAATGGGATCGGCATAGAACCTCAATATCATGAACGGATCTTTGGGCTTTTTAACCGACTCGACCCAAATATTAATGGCACAGGTATTGGATTAACTCTTGTCAGACGAATTATCGAGTTGCATGGCGGGCGGATATGGGTTGAATCCCAGCCTGGAAATGGGGCAACCTTCTTCTTTACACTGCCGCCCGCAGGGACGGGGTAACCCTTGCCACAATTGATTTCATACATTTCAAATACCCTTCAAGTTATCACCAGGCCACCCGTTAATGACGAAACGCGGTTAAAATCGACTTGCAAGTAAAACATGCAAGGAGAACCAAATGGTTGGAGAACCAATTCTCGTCATGCTCGTTGAAGATAATGTTGATCACGCTGAACTGGTAATACGCACCATGGAAGAACATCGCATCGCCAACAAGGTTCGCCACTTTCTTGATGGGCAATCAGCACTTGATTATCTTTTTCATCGCAGCGAATATTCTGATCACCACAATAACCCGCGCCCCCATGTCATTCTCCTCGATCTTCGCCTGCCGCGCGTCGACGGCATCGACGTACTTAAAGCGATCAAGGAAGATAATGATCTCAAGAGCATTCCTGTTGTTGTATTAACCACGTCCGAAGCGGAGAAGGATGTGGCAAGAGCGTATTACAATCACGCAAATAGTTATCTTGTGAAACCGGTGGGATTCGAAGAATTCAAGAAGCTCATGGATGATCTAGGGTTTTACTGGCTGGGATGGAACACCAACCCTGATATTAAAGATTAAAAAATCGGGGTTTCGCGACCCAAATATTTTTGGAATGGTAATTTTCCCATGATGGATAATTCTGTCCACATTCTTTTAATTGAAGATGATCCCGCACACGCAGAGTTGATACAGCGTGCATTCGAAGACCGGGGGGATAAATCACGTCTCACGATCGCACATAATTTGGAAGACGCCCGCGCCTGCATAAAAAAATCCAAGCCCACCCTCATCATCGCAGACTGGCGTCTGCCTGACGGTGACAGCAGTGAGCTCCTCTCCGAGGAACACAGCGAAAGCAATCCGCCTGTCATCATAATGACCAGCTACGGCAGCGAACGCAATGCGGTGGACGCAATAAAGTCGGGCGCGCTTGATTACATCGTCAAGTCATCCGAATCGATGACAGATATGCCGCATATCGCAGAAAATGCGATCAAACAATGGAAGATCTCTTTCGAGCAGGAAAGAATGCAAAAAGCACTTGCAGAACGTGAAGCGCAATTCCGTCTGCTTGCAGAAAATTCATCCGACATGATCTCAAGGCACGATGTCGATGGAAACTTTTTATACGTTTCACCCGCCTGCCATACATTGCTGGGATACACACCAGAGGAACTCATCGGTCTACCCGTGATCACCCTCGTTCACCCGGATGATGTCAAACAGATCATGGATCTTCTTACATCCTCCAAATGGGACGACCCAACTGCCGCGATCCCCTATCGTGCACGTCACAAGAATGGCGTATACATCTGGCTGGAAACCACTGCGCGGATCATCTTCGACCAGAATAACAAGGTTATGGAGATCCAGGCTTCCTCCCGTGATATTACGGAGCGGAAAGAGTCACAAGTGGCACTCCAACGCGCCCATATCGACCTGCAGGAAGCCTACGATAAAACCATCGAAGGCTGGGTGGTCGCACTTGACTTGCGTGACCGGGAAACAGAGGGTCATACCCAACGAGTCACAGAGATGACCGTGCGGCTGGCACGCCGCCTCGGTTGCACGGAAGAAGAGATAATTCACATCCGCCGCGGCGCCTTATTGCACGATATGGGCAAGATGGGCATCCCGGATGAGATCCTGCAAAAACCCGGTCCATTGACAGACGATGAATGGAAAATAATGCGCCGTCATCCTCAATATGCCTACCAAATGCTTTCCCCCATCAGTTACCTAAACCAGGCATTGATCATTCCCTATTATCACCATGAACGCTGGGACGGAAGCGGATATCCTCATGGGCTCAAGGGGGAGGAAATTCCGCTCTTCGCACGATTCTTTTCAGTTGTAGATGTGTGGGACGCACTCTCCAGCGATCGACCGTACCGCAAACGCATACCACCCAAAGAGGTTGTCGAATACCTCAAAAAGGAATCGGATAGACTCTTCGATCCCTACATCGTCGAGAAATTTCTTCCACTGGTAACAAGTTCATAAAATAAAACAGGAAGGCGCTCCGAGCGGAGCGCCTTCCTTCATCCAAACTTTACTCCCACTCAACCATCACCAACACAGCACGAACCACTGCACGTTTCTTGTAAGTGTTGGTCTTTTCGTCATACTCTTTACAAGTCACCAGGGTCAGCCAGGGTTTCTCTTCATGTTTGAAGATGGATATATCGATTGGCCCAACCACGGTGTTCGTCCGCACTTCGAAGACGTATTTCTGTCCATAAGCATGGACGATGATCCTGTCGCCAAACTTCAATTGATTGAGATTGACGAACGGGCCTGGCAAACCGTTGGATAGATAGACATGACTCGTTAGAACGCTATTCCCGTTATAGGATGGGAAGGCGCTTCCTTCCAACCACCCAGCCTGATTCCCCAACCAGGACACATTCCATTCTCCATTTTTGAGTGGCACACCAACAATCGGAATATTGATACCCAAGGAGGGAATCTCAACGGTTATGCCGCCGGTGCCAAAATAGACCTGGCGGGGCGTATTGCTCAAATCTGTCACCACGTTCGGTGCAAAGCCTGTTGCCGGAACACTGTTGAATACACCCAGCACAAGCGTATCGCTCGCGCCATAAACATCCACCTGGCTTGCCGGGTCGTAATCGCGTTCAGTTGAGAATACGTTCGAATTTTGTGGCAGGCTCACATCACCAGGCAAACTTGTCCAGAAGACATTGCCAACATTGCTAATACCGTTGGATGGCAGGGTAAGAACCCTTATACGGAATGTAACACGTCCATTGCCGCCACCCAGTGCAAAGTTATTCCAAGCTGCACTGACGGTGTGGGTGCCTGAATTATAGTTGCATGTATCAGCGTCCTGTGCGCCAGTTGTGCAATCCAACGTGCCAGCTACAAGCTCCAATTCAGCAGGTAGCACATCCGTAACTTGCGCATCGTAGGCATTGGTTTCGCTGGCTCCTGTATGTTGGATGGTCAGGTTGATTGTGATCTCTGATCCAAAAGCCACCAATGAAGCATTCGACGTCTTTGAGATCGAAAGATCAGGCTCTGCAATGACCAGGGTAGTGGATGCTGGTCCGAGGTTTCCAGCTCCGCCCCAAGTCCATTGGGCACTGTTACGCAAGTTGATGCCCGATACATTGGCGGCATTATCCAGTACGACCGCACGGTAGGTGATGATCAATGTCTGGTCAGAGTTGGTGTTATTCGTTAGCGTTCCAAAACCAAATGTTACGCGGCGACCGATATCCACCGTGGTCCCGCCGCCCGCGTCATCCACTGTCGGTGTGGAACAGATCGAAGCAAAGGAACCAGCCATGGATGTAGTCAGACCGTTGGCCGTTATCCCGACACAATCGATGTAGGAGAGTCCACGATCCATGATATCCACCAACTGGGCATTATTGAATACCCCGGGAGGAACGTTCACATTCACTTGATAGGTGATTATCTCACCGATGGCGACATCCGGATTCGTGGTAAATACCTGATTGCTTGCACTAACCGTCTTGGTCAATCCGGTTGGATTATTTTGCGCTGGCGTGACTGTAACACTATCGTCATCGTCCTCGCTGGTCGAACCATTATTCGGTGTTGAGTCAGGGTCTACAAGATTAGAAGCAGTGATTTGTGCGTAGTTGGTAGAAGAACCACTGATATTTACAGCGACCGTTATTTTGAGAGTCACGCTGGCATTGACGTTTAAATTTCCAACTGTCCACAAGCCTGTGGCATTGTTATAAGCACCACCGCCATCATCCGAGACATAGGTAAAGCCATTCGGTATCACATCAGTTACAGTCACACCGGTCGCGTGGTTAGGGCCAGCATTCGTTACAGTAAGCGTGAATACGATGTTTGTAGCCACAAGAGGCGTTGAATTATCAACAGTCTTGGTTAATGAAAGATCAGACTGTTGAACAGTAACGGTCACATTTGCCGTGGCAGTATCAGTTACGGTTGGCCCGGTGGGTGGCGTGCCGCTTACATCTGCACTATTTGTAAAATCTGCAACCACATTGGCAGTGGAGCATGAATACGTCCACATCTCTGTCATTTGCAATTGACCATCATTGTTCGTGTCACCACTGACATAAGTTGGGCCTGTCGTGCATTGTGCATCAGTCACGTTCACGCCAGTCAACGTCACGTTGCCTGTATTGGTCACGGTCAAAGTGAAGTTTGCGGTGTCACCGCTCAACACGTTCTGTGTTGCAGGCATCTTGGCTATATTGATGGCAGGGTTTTGCGTTACCGGCTCGCTCAACGGATCGTTGCCCGTTACATTCGGTCCAGCAGGCAGAGTCCCTGTTGCCACACCGATGTTATCGATCCGCCCGGCATCTACATCCGCTTGTGTCACCAAATAGGTCGCTGTACATTGCATCGTATCACCAGGCGCTAGACTGGAACCTTGTGCAGGAGCACAACTGATTGCGTTCAAACCAGCGTGCACATCTGTCACCGTCACGTTCGTCAGGGTCACATTGCCCGTATTTTCGACATCATAGGCATAGGTGATCGTGTCGCCCACATCATTTGTGCCCGTCGCATCCGAACTCTTCACGATCGTAATGACGGGATTCTGAATAAAGTTCACCATCACACCGTCTTCACATGTTCCAGCCCCAGCCGCCGGGCAAACATCATCATCCGTGACAGATGCCGTGTTCACAAAGTCACCTGCATCCACATCGGCTTGCGTTACAACATAACTTCCGTTCAAGATGCAAGTGCCGTTCAGTGCAACAATTGCACAGCTGGTGCTATTTGGAGTCAACTGAGGATCACTTACCACCACATTCGTCAAGGTGGTGCTACCGGTGTTCGTCGCCATAATACTGTAATTGATCGAGTCGCCCACCGCATAAGGACTGGTCGATGTTTCCGCCTTTGCAATCGTCAACGCAGGAATGCCCGCGAAGGTATTGGTATCAGTTGACGTGTTATTGATCGATACGGGGTCTGTCACGCCAACAGGAGCAGTCACAGTGGCCGTATTGACAAGATCGCCAATTGCCGCGACATCGACATTGGCAGTTACAGTGTATACGATGCTTCCACCGCCCGGTAAATTCACTGCATCGCTAAAATCATTTGAAGAAATCGCCGCGGGTGTACATTCATTCGCGCCGCCATTTTGACTGGTACAAGCCCAGGTCCAACTGATAATCTGTGCAGGCTTTATATCAGCAACAGTCGCGCCAACCACATCACTGAGGCCATTATTCGTGATCGTGACCGTATAGGTCAAAGTTCCACCCGGCGTATATGTGGCTGAACCATCGGTCTTTGTCACGCTCAAATCTGCACTGGGAGTAACTGTAATGCCGATCGTGCTTGAATCCGTATAAGTGTTTGGTGAACCACCGGTTCCGTTGCGCTCACCCGTTGTAGCGCCTGATGTTCCCTGTGTGCAGGAACCGGTAACGTTCGGACAAGTTCCATTTGTATCGCCTGTTGTTACACCGCCTGGCAGACTCGTATAAGTGAGATCCGCGGTATTTGAAAGCGCGCCACCAGGGGCACTATTCACGATCCGTGCAACGACGTTGATCGTCACCCCAGTTGGACCCGATGAAATATCCACAGCGGGCGCCACTTGATTGACGAGAATGCGTACCACACCTCCCACGCCCAAGGTGGAAGAATCTGTCGCTGTTGAACCTGCCGGAGCCGTGACAGAGACACTCTGCAAATCGAGATTACTACTTAGTGCATCGGTCACATTCACATCAAACGCTGTAGCCCGACCAACACCCGTCGCTCCATTGGAGTAGGTTAATGTATACGCGATGGTATCGCCGGGATAATACGGGCCAGCCCCGGAAGAAACGCTCTTTGTCAAATTCGTGATTGATGGTTCCACCACACGAACGCCAACGCTCGGGGATGTGATTGTCAACCCATTAATGGAAAACGTGTAACTATTATTCCGCGTCGCGCCACCAGCTGCATTACTCGCAATATTCAACACAAGTGCATTGAATTCGACAGTCACATATTCCGCATTTGCATCACTATCAGGATTGACGACAGTCCCAAGATCGAATGTTGGATCAGTGCTGCTGGAAAAGGTCGCGGGTGTAATCGTAAAGGTCGAATTAGAACAAGAACCATCACAAGTGTAAGAAACAGAGGCAGTCCCGTCATTCAAGAACTGGATACCTGTATCAATCGCATCCGTGATCTGGACATTTGCCCACGTACCCTCGTGCAGATCCGTCGTCAGACGGTAGCGGATGACTTCACCAATGGCAACGCGCTCGAATCCACTGACAAAGCCGGTACTTGATTCCGATGTGGAAACAACGGTCTTCACTGCTCTGATAACATTCAAAGTTGCAGATGCAGTATTGCCCGTTCCACCATTCGTGGATGTGACAGCGCCGCTGATATTGATTATCGTTCCAGGAGTGATCGCAGTGACATCTACCGTCACGATACAAGTTCCACTTGGGGTGATGATCCCACCAGTGAAAGATAAGCTTGTATTTCCTGCCGTAGGTGCAAAGATTGGCGTTCCGCAACCCGTGGCAGTAGCGTTCGGCGTCCCCGCCACCTGCAAACCACCCGGCAAATTATCAGTGAAAGCCACACCGGTTAATGGCATGCCAGAGTTCGGATTTGTAATGGTGAACGTCAACGTACTTGTGCTATTCAAAGCGATGGGATCAGGCAAAAAGGATTTTGAAATCGAAGGCGGAGCAACAACCGTCACAGTATCCGGGCCAGTATTGTTCGTTTCATTGCCTTCGGTGACAATTCCATTCGGATCAACCGTAGCCGTATTGGCAAGACTGCCAGATGCAGTTGGGGTCACTGCGAACGTGACGCTGAAAGAAGAGCCAGCAGGAAGTGTGACTGCGCCGTTTGCCACGCAGACCAAAGTTGTTACCGTTATGGAGCAGTCGATCGTCCCCGTGGGCAGCGTGCTGCCGTTCGTAACGGTCAACGTGCCCTGTGGGTAATACGCGTCGACGCCAGGCAATGAGTCATTCATAATTACATTGGTATCTGCAAAGGATGCATCGCCGATACCGGTATTATTCACAGTGATGGTCCAATTGAACGTTCCATTTTGCGAGACACTTCCACTCGCATTGTTGGACTTTGCTACACTCAAATCTGCGATCAGGCGGTTAACAGTTTCGGTATCGGTATTCGATGTCACCCCTGCTGCTGAGGCTGAAGCGGTATTCGTCACAAAGCCTGCAGTTACATCCGTGGCAAGCACGGTATGGATTGCAGTACAAGTGACACTTTCGCCAGGATCCAGATAATTATCGAGATCGCCGACGGTGGCCACAATAGGGCAGGAGACTGATGCTTTATCATCGGTAACAGTTACAGGTCCGGGAAGAGGCGCAAATCCGCTGTTCGTTACAAGGTAGCTGTAGTTCAGCGTATCACCTGTGATGATGAAGTATGTCTCGGTCACGCTTTTGACAAGTGTCAACCCCGGGGTCGAATATGTTGCTGAAGAGGAAGTGGATGTGTATGTTATGCCGCTAAATGTGCCAGATGCAATAGCCGTGTTTGTATTTGATCCGGCGACTGCAGCGATTGGACCAACCACGCAAGTCGCTATGTGGTTACCGTTGCCAGAAACAGCAACAGGCAGCGAAGCAGGCCATGTACAACCTGCCGTACTCACTTTTGGATCGGCAACACTGACAGGGCTGAGTGGAACATCACCTGTATTCTCGATCGTGAATTGATAGTACACGCTGGTGCCTGCATTAACCGTTATATAACTGGTCCAAGGACCCGCGGCGCTGGTGGATACCTGCTTCAACAAGGCAATCGCCGGGGCAGGCGCTTCAACTGACAAAGTGTCGGATGCACTATTACCCGCACCGCCATTTGTGGAGGAGACCGCGCCACTCGTATTTGCATATATTCCAACACTGGAAGCAGTGACATCAACTGTAACAGTACAAATGCTGCCTGCCGCAACTGTCCCGCCACTTAAGCCAACATTATTGGCACCAGCGTTGGCAGTGAACGTGCCACCACACGTATTCGTAGTGCTTGCCGGAGTGGTATTGACCACTCCACCCGGATATGTATCTGAAAAAGCAATACCCGTGAGGTCATTGTTCAAATTTGGATTGGTGATTGTAAAGGTAAGTGTTGAGGTACCGTTGGTGAGAATCGGACTTGGAGCAAATAACTTCGCAATGCTCGGCGGTTTCAGAACAGTCAGCGACGCGGTGGCGATACCGGTTGAACCAGTGTTCGTGCCGCCTTCGATAGATGAGACAAATCCGCTTACATTGTCATATATACCGGACGCGGTCGTCGTCACAGAAACGTTTATCGTACAGGATGCGCTGACCGCAAGCGAGCCACCGCTGAATGAAATCGTTTGCGGTGCCGTTGTTGACAGGGTGCCACCGCATTGTGATGACGATCCGGTGGAAACCGTCAAACCGTTTGGCAAAGTATCAGTGAAACTAATTCCGCTCAAAGCCAGGCCTGAGTTTGGATTTGTAAGCGTAAATGTCAGCGTTGATGTAGCGCCAGCCGCAACCGGATTTGGAGAAAACGTCTTGCTAATGGCAGGAGAAGAGGGAGCGCCACAACCAGTGAAAGTCACGTTATCAAGATTCAAGTCCGCGCCTTTGCTTGGGGTATTGGCGCCGTACCCATAAATCCTGAAATAAGTTACCCCAGTTGCATTGGCTTGTCCGGTAAAATCGTAGGGACCATAACTTGCCCATGAAGTCGTTGAGGAAAAAGCGCTTTTCAAACTCCAACTTACACCGTCTGTGCTGTAATAGACCGCATCATTATTGGGTCCATTGGCTTTACGCTCCGCATTAAATTGCATATTGACCTGGGTATATTTACTTGTATCAATAGCAAATTGTAAAAAGGGAAATGTTGATGTGTTAATGGGGCCGGCATTGGCCCAGCCATAGGTAAGAATCGAAGGAGTGGCGGGACTGCCTGATGTAGCGTCAGCCTCGGCAAACAGCGATCCTGGAGAGGTTCCTCCAACGCTGATTGCCGCCGTGATTACATCAGCGGCTTGAGTATTGGCAGACGGAAAAGGCGGAGGGTTGACCGTAAACCCCGTAAAAGTCCATTGTGCCATTGTCAAGCCGCATACAGGCGCAGGTCCGGGCGGCGCGCTATTGACGACCAGGGTATCACTGGCATTATTGCTGGTATCCAATGCACCAACAAATAGATTACTGGACGTATTGTTATAAGTTCCAGCAACTGAGACTGTTACATTAACTTTGATCGTACAACTGCTGTTCGGCGCAAGAGTTCCATTTGAGAATGATAGGGATCCCGCTCCACCTACAGGCGCAAAAGTGGGAGTACCACAACCGGACGTGGATGCGTTCGTAGGACTGGCAATGGTCATTGCGCCCGGTAATGCAGGCAGAGTATCCGTAAAGTTCAACCCGGTAACTGTTACTGGTGTTGGATTGGTTAAAGTAAAAGTCAGTGTGGAAATGCCGCTTACATTGGTTGGGTCAGGATTAAAGTTTTTCGCGATCGTGATGGCAGA
>Ga0210377_10003195_pt1 | contig 14110 bp, 9 predicted proteins | sample PLM4_65_b1redo_FD_155480 | JGI IMG/M metagenome (GOLD analysis project Ga0210377, IMG submission 155480) | Groundwater sediment microbial communities from an aquifer in East River, Colorado, USA - PLM4_65_b1 redo | ecosystem: Environmental > Terrestrial > Soil > Riparian zone | place: USA: East...
CCGCGGCCGACGGGTTCAGCATCCTGCGCGAGGCGTCGTGGTCGGTCGATGCGGGGGAGTGGGGCGCCGCCCGCCCGGCCGACGGCATGAACGATTCCCTCACGGAGGCCTACGAGATATCCCTGCCGGTTCCCGCAGCGGGGGAGCACAGCGTCGTGGTGCGGGCCATGGATGCGGCCGGCAACATCGGCGCCGGGCGGATCGTCGTCACGATCCCCTGACAGCGGCGCGATCTAGTCGCCTTTGAACCAGCGGAACCAGCGCTTCGCCCACGACTCGAACGGGCGATCGTGCTCGCACGTTTCGGTCGGTTCCGTCCCTTCGATGAAGATCTCCTCGATCGAATCGGGGCAGCGCCAGCCGGACAGACTCCCGGTCGTCGGATCGATGTCGGCGCGCACGAATCCCGGCGGTTCCTCCCACCGCTGCCGCGGGTCAAGAGCGGATCCGGCCGCCAGGTCGGCCCAGATCGGCAGCGCCAGGGCCGCTCCCCCGAGACGCAGCGGGCGGTTGTTGTCGAAGCCGACCCAGACGAGCGCCAGGAAGTCGGGTGTGAACCCGACGAACCAGGCGTCGCGGCCGTCGTCGGTCGTGCCGGTCTTGCCGGCGATGTCCGCGTCGATCCCCCAGTCGGAAAGCCCGGCCGCGGTGCCGGCGCGCACCACGTCGCGCATCAGATCGACGGTCAGGTAGGAGGCCTGGGGGCTGGCGGCGCGATTCAGATCGGCTGACGGCACCTCGATCGGGTTTCCCCGGGCGTCGATCACGGCGGCGATCGCCCGCGGTGCGGCGCGCCGCCCGAGAGTCGCGAACGGCGTGAACGCCGCGGCGATCTCGAGCGGCGCCACTTCGAAGGTGCCGAGCGCCAGGGAGGGCACCGGCTCGAGCGGACTGGTGATGCCCGCGCGACGCGCGGTGCGCACGACCTCCTTCAGGCCGATCGCCTCGGCGGCCCGGATGGTCGGCACATTGAGGCTCTGGGACAGCGCCATGCGGGCGGTCACCGGGCCGCGGAACTCGCGGTCGAAGTTCTGCGGCGACCACGGTTTCCCGGCGACCACCATCTCGAGCGGGGCGTCCTCGAGCACGGTGGCGGCGGTGAAGCGGCCGTCACCGGCCTGCTGCGCGAGCGCGAAGCCGGCGAGATAGACGAACGGCTTGAACAGCGACCCGGGCTGGCGGTGCGCCTGGGCCGCCCGGTTGAACTGCGACTCGCCGTAGTCCCGCCCGCCGACCATGGCGAGGATGGCGCCGTCGGCGGGACGCAGCGCCACGAGTGCAGCCTGAAGCGGGCCACCCGGCATGCGCCGCAGCTGGCGGTTGCCGTGCTCGTATTGGGCCAGACGCTTCGCCACCGCCGCCTCGGCGCGCGCCTGGATGAGGGGATCGAGCGTCGTGAAGACCAGGAGACCGGCGCCACGTCCTTCGGCCAGGCCCGAGCGCTTGATCCCCTCGGCGACGTAGTCGAGGAAGTAGGGCGCCAGCCGCGGGGCGTCCGACGGCTCCGGGCGCAGGTTCAGGGGCGTGGCGATCGCCCTCTCGTAGGCGGCCGCGTCGATGAATCCCTCCTCGCGCATCAACCTCAAGACCAGGTCGCGCCGTTCGCGCGCCGCCTGCGCATGGCGGTACGGCTGGTAGCGACCCGGCGACTGGATGAGGCCGGCGAGCAGCGCCGACTCGGGAAGGTCGAGATAGCGCGCCTCCTTGCCGAAGTAGTGACGCGCCGCCGCCCCGACGCCGACGATCGCGAACGGACCGCGCTGCGCCAGGTAGATCTCGTTCAGGTAGCGCTCGAGGATCGCGTCCTTCCCTCTTGTGATTTCGAGGCTCACGGCCGCCAGCGTCTCCCACACCTTGCGTGTCAGCGTCCGGTGCTCCTGGCCGCCGTAGAGGTTCTTCGCGAGCTGCTGGGTGATCGTGCTGCCGCCCTGCACAACCTCGCCTTGCCGCATGTTGGCCCACAGGGCCCGGATGATGCCGATCGGATCGACCCCCGGGTGGCTCGCGAAGCGGCGATCCTCGACCGCGATGACGGCGTGACGCAGGGCGGCCGGCAGGTCGCCGAGCGTCACCGGAATGCGCTCCTCGCGGACGTCCCCGGAGAGAATCCCGAGCGGTTCGGGTTCGAGCCGCGCGCCGGCGATCGCCCGGCCGCCGGGGGAACTCTCGACCCCGGCGATGCGCCCGAACGACAGACGCACACGGACGATGCCCGGGTCGGCGGTGCCGCCCGGTCCGTCGAAGCGGTTGAGCGCGATCGTCCAGGTGCGGAAGCCCCGGGAGTATTCACCGGGGGTCTGCGGCTTCCCTTCGACCCGGCGGTATCCGAGCCGCGCCAGGCGCTCGGCGAGATCGTCGGCGGCGAGGATCGTCCCCTCCGCGAGGGGGAAGGGCGCCGAGTAGATGCGCACCGGCGGCGGGGGGGCGTGGCGCGCGAACCGCCAGTTGGCATCGAGACAGGCGACCGCCAGGGCGCCCGCGAGGGCGACAAGGAGACCGAGCGGCAGGAGGAGGATGGAGCGTCGCGCCGTGCGCCGCGGACGGCGCCGGCCCGCGTCTTTGGATCGGTGACGCGCCATCGTGGTCTCCGGTCGTCGGCCCGCGGGGCACGGGGACCCGTGAGTCTATCACCCGTCGCTGCCCCGGACAGGCACGACGCGGGACCGCGCCGCGCGGTGCCAGGCACGCCGCGGATCTAGAGATCGTCGGGGTCGGAATGCGGCGGGGGACTGTCCTCGTAGGACGCCCGGAAGATCGTCGACAGGTCGCCCTCGAGGATGTCGCCGGGTATCGAGCCGCGGTCGAGGATGACCTTGTTGCGGGTGGTGTGCTTGGCGCGGTAGAGCGCCTCGTCGGCGGCGCGGATGAGGTCGGCCTCGGTGCGCACCGACGGGTTGGCGGGGATCGATGCCAGGCCGATGCTCACCGTGATGCGCACGAGGAACTCGCGGTGGCGGTAGACATGCTCCTCGGCCGCCTTGCGCACCCGCTCGGCCACCACCGCGGCGCGGATCGCGTCGGTGTTCGGCAGCAGCATCAGGAACTCCTCGCCGCCGTAGCGGCCGACGATGTCGATCTCGCGCGCGTTGTCGACCAGCACGCGCGCGAACTCGGCCAGCACCTGGTCGCCGCACTCGTGGCCGTACTTGTCGTTGACCTGCTTGAAATGGTCGAGATCGAGCAGCATGACGGAGAGCGGGCTGCCGTAGCGCCGGGCGCGCTTGAACTCCTCGCCCAGGCGGCGCTTCAGGTAGCGATCGTTGGGCAGGTTGGTGCGGTCGTCGGTGACCGTGAGCTTGACCAGTTTCTCGTTGGCGTCGCGCAGCTGGCGGTTGGCGCGCTCGAGCGACGTGTAGAGGTAGCGCTTCTTGAGCGAAGCGCGCATCACCGCGTCGAGCTCGTCGAAATGAAACGGCTTGACGATGAAGTCGTCGGCGCCGGTCTTGAGCGCCTCGATCTTGGTCTTGACGTCGCGCTTGACCGTCATGACCACGACCGGGACCGTCGACATGTCGCGGTCGCGCTTGGCGGCGCGGATCACCGCCAGGCCGTCGGGAGGCGGGATCAGCAGGTCGAGCAACACCAGGTCGGGACGCTCGGAGCCGATGCGCTGCAGCGCCTCCGAACCGTCCTTGGCCGTGAGGACGTCGTACCCCTCCATCGCCAGCCAGCGCGCCAGCAGATCGACGGAGTCCTGATCATCGTCGACGACGAGGACGCGGAAACGGCGCGTCGGGGGTGGCTGCGGTCGCGGCGGGCCGCCCTGCGGTGTGGTGTCCATGTCGGTCATGGCGTGCGAGGGGTCGTCGGTTCGCCCTTGCGGCCAGATATCATATACCACCGGGCATCGGGGCGGGCAACGGAAAACCCTGATGTATCAAGGGTTTTCAGCGATCCACCGTCGGCGGAACGTCGCCGGTGTCAGCCGCCGGACGGCGCCGCGCCCCAGGCCGCCAGGAACGCGGCATTGCGCACCCAGGCGTCGTAGACCGCTTCGTTGTCGACCGGCATGATGTTCACTGCCCCGAGCAGCGGCACCCATTCGGGCTTCGGGATGCCCATCGCCACCACCGGCAGCAGACTCATCATGGCGCAGTCGTTCTGGCCAACCTGCCAGGCGGTCTCGGTGCCGAACAGGTAGCCGAACAGTCCGCGCGCCTGCGCCGGGTTCGGCCCGCCGCGGAGCAGAACGGCGGTGTGCGGCACGATGACCGCCCCCGGGCCGACGCGGTCGGGGAAGTGGATGCTGACCGGATCGGCCTGACGCTTGGCGCAGATCGCCTGGTCGAGGTTGACGATGCCCCAGGCGACCTCGCCCGCGACGACCAGCCGGCGGACCTCACCGTCGGTCGCGACCACGCGGTTGCCGGCCGCCGCGATCTCCTCGTAGAACCGGCGGCCGCTCTGGTCGCCGCGCCGCGCCAGGATCGCCGCGGCCTGGAAGGCGGCCGGCCCCTCGGCGGCGCGCGCGACGGCCGCCCTGCCGGCCCAGCGTCCCTCGGTCAGGTCGTCGACCGACAGCGGCGCCTCGTCGCGGCTGACGAGGTCGTGGTTGAAGATGATCACGCGCGGGTCGACGGCGAAACCGATCCAGCGGAACTGCCGGTCGCGGTACTGCGACGGTATCGGCCGCGACCCGGATGGACGGAAGGCGACCGCCAGGCCGGCGCGTGCCAGTCCGACGGCCGACAGCGACGATGAACCCCAGAAAAGATCGGCCCTCCCGGCGCCGGCCTCGACACGGACCCGGTCGAAGAACCCGTCGGGCGAGTCTTCACGGTAGGTGGCCTTGACGACGATCCCGGTCTGCTCGGAGAACATCGTCAGGACCGGCGCCGCCAGGTAGCGCGACGCCTCGACCCAGACGACGACCTCCCCACCGGCGGGCACGGTGACCGCCTCCTCGGCGGGGATCGACGGCCCGGGCGCGCCGCAGGCTGCCAGGAGGAGCAGAGCGGGCGGAACGAGGTGGCGGGCGGCGGATCGCATGCGCCGGTAACCTATCAGAAAACGAAAACCCGCGGGAAGCGCATGCCCCGGCGGATGCGGCCCGTGGCCCGCGACCGTTTTCCTCTACAATAGGTCGCCATGAGCGCCACCGATCCTCTCCGACGCGGCCCGGGGCGACGCGGGGCCATGCGGGCCGTCGAGCCCGCCGAGGAGGGTGTGCGCACCGACGGCGCCCGGCGCCCGCTCGAGATCATCCGCTGCACCTACCGGCCGCCCGACGCCGATTTCTACTGCTGGAAGTACGGCGTCTGGTACAACCTGATGGATTGCTGCGACCGTCACCACGAGCAGACCTACGCCGGATGCGCCGACTGCGGGCAGGGCCGGAGCAATCTCAAGCAGAACCTCGGGCGTTACCAGGCGCGCCGCCGGCCCCGCGGCGGGTTGGCGCGGCGCTGACTCCCGCCGCCGGAGACCGGGTTCTGGACCTGATCATCGCCAACGCGGACATCGTCGACGGCACCGGGCGGGCTCCTTTCCGCGCCGACGTCGGGCTGGAGGGCGAACGAATCGCCGCCGTGGCCGAGCGCCTCGACCGGCGCGATGTCCCGCGACTCGATGCCGCCGGCCGCGTCCTGGCGCCGGGGTTCATCGACCTCCATTCGCACGCCGACCTGTGCTACACGCTGCCGATCGCCCGGCAGGCCGCCCTGCTCGAGGGCCGCGTCCGCCAGGGGATCACGACCGACCTCGTGGGCAACTGCGGCATCGGCTGCGCGCCGCTGCTCGACGGGACCCGGGCCGCGATCGCCCGGATCTGCGGCTTCATCACCCCCGACGGTGTCGACTGGGAGTGGGAGGGGATGGCGTCGTACCTCGGCCGTCTCGAGAGCGGCGGGGTGCTGATCAACGTCGCCACCCTCGTGGCCCACGGGCCGGCGCGCGCGGCGGCCATGGGGACGCGCGCCGCCCGCCCCACGCCCGACGAGCAGCGCGCCCTCGAGACCGGGGTGCGCGCCGCGATCGAGGCGGGCGCGTTCGGGGTCTCCTTCGGGCTCATCTACCCGCCGGGCCAGTTCGCCGACACCGAAGAGCTGATCGGTGTGGCGCGCGCGGCGCGCGCCGCGGGCGGGTTCGCGGCCTTCCACCAGCGTGGCAGCAGCCGCCCCACCCTCCTGCCGGCGGTGCGCGAGATCATCGAGGTCGGCCGGAGCGCCGGGGCGGAGGTGCACCACTCGCACGTCGAGACGGTCGGGCCGCGCGCCTGGCCGGGCACGGTCGAGGTCCTCGAGCTGCACGACCGCGCCGCCCGCGACGGCATCGGCCTGAGCGGCGACGTGATCCCGTACACCGCCGTCTGCACGACGCTGGTCGCGCTGTTTCCCCCCTGGTCGCTCGACGGCGGCGTCGAGGCCTTCCTCGACCGGCTGCGCGATCCCGTGGCGCGCGCCCGGATGCGCGACGAGGTGGCGGCGAAGGACGCCGTCTGGCCGCCGTGGGAGGAGCCCGGCCGCTTCGCGATGAACATCGCGCGCGAGTGCGGCTGGGAGCGGATCCGCCTGGCCCACGTCGACGGCGCCGCCAACAAGCGGTTCGAGCGCCTGACCTTCGAGGAGATCGGCCGGCGCCGCGGCCGCGCGCCGTTCGAGGCCCTCTGTGATCTATTGGTCGAGGAGGGCGGCATCGGAACGCAGCTCATCTTCGGGATCTCGGGCGACGACCGCGGCGATGCCGACCTCGAGCCGCTGATCGCCAGCCCGCGCCTGGCCCTGGTGACCGATGCGTGGGAGATCGGCAAGGGTTTCCCGCACCCGGGGGCCTATGGCGCCTTTCCGCGCGTGCTGGGACACTATGTCCGCGAGCGCCGGCTTCTGGCGCTCGAGGAGGCGGTGCGCAAGATGACGTCGGTGCCGGCGGCGCGCCTGGGACTGCGCGATCGCGGCCAGGTCCGCGAGGGGTACATGGCGGACCTTGTTGTCTTCGACCGCGACACCGTGGGGGCGCGATCGGACTACGTCGAACCGCGGCGCATGCCGGCGGGGATCGAGCATGTCTTCGTCAACGGGCGGCATCTGGTGGAGGGGGCGGCCTTCCGGCCGGGGCCGGCGGGACATGTCCTGAGGAGGGCGGCGGCATGAGGACGGCGCGAGGTCTGTTCTGGCTCGCCCTGGGGTGCGGCGCCATCGCGTCCGCGGCGGTGGCGCTTCCCTCGATCAAGGCGGGGGGCAGCGTGGACGATCTCTTCCGCGCCAACAACCGGGGCGCGGCGCTGATGGAGCAGTTCAAGGGCACCCAGGCGATGGAGGAGTTCGCCAAGGTCACCGCCACAGCACCGGGCTGGGCCCCGGGGTTCGTGAACCTCGGCCTGGCGTCGCTCTACGCCCGCCAGATGGAGGGTGCCGAGGCCGCCTTCCTCGAGGCCATCCGTCTCGACCCGCGGCTGACGCAGGCGCAGTACGGCCTCGCCACGCTCTACAAGAACCAGGGGAAGAGCGCCGAGGCGCTGGTGGTGTTCGAGAAGGCGGGCGCCCTCGATCGCGAGGACCCGGACATCCTCTACAACATCGGCGTGCTGCATGGGCGGCAGCGCCAGTACGGGCCGGCCATTGCGGCCCTGAGCCGCGCCCGCCAGATCGATCCGAACAACATGTCGATCCGCTACCAGCTGGCGCGCGCCCTCCTGCAGTCGGGAGACACGGTGAAGGGCGAGACCGAGATGGCGGCGTACCAGCGGCTCGCCGCCAACCCGAAGTTCGCCCAGCCGACCGGCAACCAGTACGGCGAAGCGGGGCGCTACGCGCTGGTGATCACCGACTACCGCGACTTCGGCGGCCCGCCCGCGCCCCCCAAGCCGGTCAGTGTGCGCTTCAGCGACGCCACCGCCGCCTCGGGGATCGCCTTCGTGCACGGCGGGCCGGGCGGCGATGGAAGCGACCCTGCCCGGCTCGGCTCGGGAGTCGGGGTCGGCGATCTCGACGGCGACGGCCGGCCCGACCTGGTCATCGCGAACGCCTCGGTCGACGGCAAGGCAGGGCCCGCCATCTATCGCAACAAGGGAGGCTGGGTGTTCGAGGACGTGACGCCGGCGGCGGGGGTGGCCTTCGCGGGGGCCGGCCTCGGCGTCGCCCTCGGCGACTACGACAACGACGGCGACGTCGACCTCTACCTGACCGGCTCCGCCGGCGGCGCGCTGTTCCAGAACCAGGGCGGCGCGCTGTTCAAGGATGTCACGATTGCGGCGGGGGCGCGGATCGACGGGACGGCCGCGGGCGCGGCGTGGGGCGACATCGATCACGATGGCGACCTCGATCTGTACGTGCCGCGGCTTCGTGGCGCGGCCGCGGGCAAGGCGCCGGCGGCGCTGTTGCTGAACCGGGGCGACGGCACCTTCGCCGAATCGGCCGCGGCGCTCAAGGTGGGCGGCCCCGCGCAGGGCGCGATCGGGGCAACCTTCACCGACCTCGACCTCGACCGCGACATCGACATCGTCGTGTCGGCGGTGGGCGGCGCCGACGCCCTGCTCGACAACCGGCGCGACGAGGGGTTCGCGAACGCGGGCGCCGCGGCCGGGCTAGCGGCGAAGGGGAGCGGACGCGGTGTCGCCGCCGGCGATGTCAACGGCGACGGCTCCATCGACCTGGTGTTCGCCTCCGGGGTGGCGGGTGGCAATGCGCTCTACCTCAATGGTCCGCGCCGGCCGATGACCCGCAAGACGCTTCCTTCACCGAAGGGCGGGTCAACGTACGGGGTCGCGCTGTTCGATGCCGACAACGACGGCGACCTCGACCTGTTCGCCGCGGGCAGCGGCCTGCTGTACGCGGCGAACGACGGCCACGGCGGGTTCAGCGACGCCACCACCGATGCCGGACTGGCGGAGATGGCGGTGCGCGACGGCCGCGGCGCCGGCGCCGCGGATCTCGACGGCGACGGCGACCTCGACCTCGTGGTCACGGTCAACGGTGGCCGGCCGATCCTGCTGCGCAACGAGGGCGGGAACCGCAACCGCTTCATCGATGTCCTCCCGAAGGGGCTCAACAGCAACCGGCAGGGCATCGGCGCGAAGGTCGAGATGCAGAGCGGCGCCACCTGGCAGCGGCGCGAGGTCGTGGCGGGATCCGGGTACCTGTCGTCGAGCGCCGTGCCGGTGCATTTCGGTCTCGGGCCGCGCGGGCTCGTCGACGTGGTGCGGCTCCTCTGGCCGGGTGGCGTGCTGCAGGCCGAGCTCGACGTTCCGGCGGGACAGACGATCGACCCGCAGGAGATCGACCGCAAGGGTTCCTCCTGCCCGCTGCTGTTCGCCTGGAACGGCGGCAAGTACGGCTTCATCACCGATATCCTCGGTGTCGGCGGCCTCGGCCTGTGGATGGCCCCCGGGGTTTACGGCAAGCCGGTCCCCGACGAGTACGTCAGGATCGAACCCGGCCGGCTGCTGCCGCTCGACGGGGCCTACTACTTCCAGGTGGTCGAGAACCTCGAGGAGGTCACCTACCTGGACTCGGCGCGGCTCTTGGCGATCGATCACACGAAGACGATCGACGTCTTCCCGAACGAGAACTTCGCCGGCCCGGCGAATGGCGGCCACCGGCTGCTCGCCGTCGTCAAGGCGGATCGCGTCTTCCCGGCGCGCGCGGTGGACGATCGGGGACGCGACGTGCGCGATCGCCTGATGGCCGTCGACCGCACCTACCCGGACGACTTCCGCCCGCACACGCTCGCGGGTTACGCCGAGATGCACCACGTCGACCTGGAGTTCCCCGAGGCCGTCGAGGGCAAGGAGGGGATGGTCCTGTTCCTGCACGGCTGGACGGATTTCGAGTACTCGTCGAGCAACTTCGCCGCCCACCAGTCGGGTCTCACGCAGACGCTCCCGGTGCTCGAGATGCCGGATGACAGCGGCGGCTTCCGCCCGGTCATCGAATCGATCGGCTTCCCGCCCGGCATGCCGCGGATGATCGCCGTCGATCTTTCGTCGCTCGGCCCGCTGACCTCGCGGCGCATGCGCATCAGGACCAACATGCGCGTGTTCTGGGACCAGGTCTTCCTGGCGCGGCCGCTCGACGACGCGGCCTTCGCGGAGCAGGTCAGCGTCAATGAGGCGCGCCCTGCCGCGGCGCACCTGCACAAGCGCGGCTACCCGCGCGAGCACAGCCCCGACGGACGGCAGCCGCGGCTGTACGACTACGGCATCATGGACAACAGCCAGCCGTTCAAGAACATGGCCGGCGACTACACCCGTTTCGGCCGGGTGACTGATCTGGTGGCGCAGATCGACGATCGCTCGGTGATCTTCGGCCGCGGCGAGGAGATCACCCTCGAGTTCCCGGTGAAGGGGATCCCCGACACGCCGAAAGGGCGGGTGCGCACCTTCGTGCTGCACGCCAACGGCTGGTGCAAGGACATGGACCCGCACACCGCCCACGGCGAGACCGTCGAGCCGCTGCCGTTCCGAGCCATGACGTCGTACCCGTACGGGGAGGGGGAGGCTTTCCCCGACAGCCCGCTGCTCAAGGAGTACCGGCGCGACTGGAACACCCGCCGGATCGAAGACCGGTGACACGATGACGCCGGCCGCGATCCGCACCGAGCGCCTCGCCAAGACCTACGTCAAGAGACGCGCGCTGTTGGAGATGGTCCTCAAGCCGTTCGCCCCCTCCGAGCCGGTCGAAGGGCTCGTCGACGTCGATCTCGAGGTGCGACGGGGGGAGGTCTACGGCCTCCTCGGACCGAACGGCGCCGGCAAGACGACGCTCCTGAAGATCCTCGCCTGTCTCATCCTGCCGACCCGCGGCGTGGCGGAGGTCGAGGGGCGCAGCGTTGCCGGGGGCGAGGCCCACGTCAAGCGGTCGATCGGCTTCGTGACCGCCGACGAGCGGTCGTTCTACTGGCGTCTCTCGGGCGAGGAGAACCTGGTCTTCTTCGCGCGTCTCTACGGACTCGACGCGCCGGCGGCGCGTCGCCGCGCCCGCGGGCTGCTGCGCGACATGGAGCTCGAAGAGGTCGCGGGGCGCCAGTTCATGAGCTACTCGTCGGGGATGAAGCAGCGCCTGGCGATCTGCCGCGCCCTGCTGCACGACCCGCCGATCGTCTGCCTCGACGAGCCGACACGCAGCCTCGACCCGCTCGCCGCCAAGCATCTGCGGGCCTTCATCAGCCGGCGGTTGCACGGCGAGGGCGGCAAGACCGTCCTGCTGGCGACCCACAACCTGCAGGAGGCCGAGGAGATGTGCGGCCGGCTGGCGATCCTCAACCGCGGCCGGGTGGTCCGCCAGGGCCGTCTCGAGGAGATCACCGCGGGCCTGCCGGGCCGCGACCAGTACGTCATCACCGTGGCGGGCGGCCCGCCCCCGCCCGCCGACCCGCGCTGGACCCTCGAAACCGGGCCGCAAAGCGACGGCACGCTGCGCCTCACCGTGGCGATCGAACGCGGCGGCGCGGCGCTCTCGGACCTGCTGCGCTCCCTGCTCGCCGGTGGCGGCACGATCGTCGCGTGCAGCCGGCGCGAGGCGGGGCTTCAGGAGGTCTTCGACCAGATGGATGACGGACGGGGGGTGGCATGAGGAGCCTCGGAACGCTCGGCGCGTTCGTCAAGCGCGACTTCCTCATCGAGACCTCCTACCGCACCTCGTTCGTCCTGCAGTTCCTCGGCATCTTCTTTTCGGTCGTCATCTGGCGCTTCATCTCGCGGTTCTTCAACGCCCCGCCCGACACACCCGGGATGGATGGCATCGACTATTTCGCCTATGTCCTGCTCGGGCTGGCGTTCTACCACTACCTGTCGGCGGCGATGCTCTCCTTCTCGTCGAAGATCCGCCAGGAGCAGATGACCGGCACCCTCGAGGCGATGCTGGTCACCACCACGCCCACCGGGACGATCGTCCTCGGCTCGGCGCTGTGGGAGTTCCTCATGACGTCGATCAAGGTGCTGGCCTATCTCGCGGTCGGGATGATGTTCGGCGTCCATCTGCGCTTCGAGAGCCTGCTGCCGTGCCTTCTGGTGCTCGCCCTGACCATCCTGGCGTTCTCCGGGATCGGCATCCTGTCGGCCGCCTTCGTCTTCTATCTCAAGCGCGGCGATCCGATCACCTACCTCGTATCGAGCGCCTCGGCGCTGTTCGGCGGGGTCTTCTACCCGACCGAGGACATGGGTGTGCTCATCAACGGGCTGTCGAAGTTCCTGCCGATCACCTATGCCCTGCGCGCCCTGCGCCGGGCGCTCCTCAAGGGCAGCTCGTTCGCCGACCTGCTGCCTGACATCGGCATGCTCGCCCTGTTCGCCGTCGTGCTGGTGCCGCTCGGGGCGCTGGCGTTCCGGTTCGCGGTGCGCAAGGCTCGACAGGAAGGGTCGCTGGTCCAGTACTGAGTGCGTAGGAAATTCAAGCGGCCTAATCCATCACCTTGGACCGCAGGCAGCGGCGGACCGGGTGGGACCTGGTCCACCTCGGTTGAGGCGGGCCGGCCCGGCTGAGCCGGGCCGTGACGTGTCCCGCATCATGGAGGTTCAGGAATCCGCGATGCGTGGCAGCACGCCGCCGGGGCGGCCGAAATGCGGCACCGCGTCGGTCACCTCTCGAGGATCGACAAACGCGCGCCTCGAAGCGCTGTGGTAGAGGCAACCGATCTCCTCAGGGGGGCGGGACGCGACGAACGGTTCCACCGAGTCGAGCGCCTCGAGCCACGCCCGCTTCATCGCGTGGAGGTCGATCGGCTCGGACAGATCGAGCCGCGCGAGATCCTCCGCGCGAATCGTCCCGCGCCTGCGCAGCAACTCCAGTAGAGACAGCGGGGTGAAACCGGGGTCCTTGCCACAGGCCGCCCAGCACAGGGCGCCGAACCCGAGCACGCTCCTGTGGAGATGGAGCGCGTCCACGACGTCGCGAGGTTCGTCGCGGCCGGCGAGGGCCAGCACCTTGTTGACGGCGAGGTCGACGGGATGGAGCACGAACCCGACCCGGTCGTCGCGCACCGTCGGCATGAAGCGCCAGGCCGAGTCGCGCGCCCATTCGACCTTGGTCGCGCCTGCGCCCTTGCGCACGATCGCCCGGATGTAACCGGGCTGATTCAGATCGATGACCATCGAGTACCCATTCGTCTCGATCAACCTCCGGTCGGCGGCGAACGCCTCCGCGACCCGCGTCTCCGAGTCGTGGAAGTAGTCGAGATCGCGGCTGAAGCGTGTCGTGTTCGGCTCGATCAGGATCGCGGCACCTCCCGCGAGGTACGAATCGAATGTCCGGTTCCCGGAGAGCAACCGGGCCAGGTTCGCCTGATAGTCGGTCAGCGGCACAGCCTGCTCGCAATCTCCCAGGCGTCGCGCCCGCCATGCCTGCGGAGCTGCTCGGCAACCCAGGGGATATCCGATGGCCCGATACGGTATGCCGGATCGTACGACCAGAAGCACTCGGTGTGGAATCGCCGGTACACCCGGCGCGCCTCGCGCACACGAACCATCTTCCGCGCCGTTTCGGAATCCAAGGTTCGGCGGCTCTTCTGTCCCCCCCGCCGCCCGATCTCGGCGAGATACGCGCTTATCTTCTGTTCCACGTCATCATCATAATCCGCTTACGATATGGACGCAAGGTGCATAGGGAGTTCAAGCTGGGGAGATTGTAGGTCCGGTAAGGCCCATTCCGTCAACTTGGACAGGTAAGGACGGGTTGCGGCCGATCTCAGGCGGGGGAGGACCGAGTGGGACCGGGTGGCGGACCGGGTGGCGGTCCCGGGTGCCGGCCGCCTTCGTCTTCTATCTCAAGCGCGGCGACCCGATCACCTACCTCGTGTCGAGCGCCTCGGCGCTGTTCGGCGGGGTCTTCTACCCGACCGAGGACATGGGCAGCGTCATCAACGGGCTGTCGAAACTGCTGCCGATCACCTACGCCCTGCGCGCCCTGGGCCGGGCGCTCCTCAAGGGGAGCTCGTTCGCCGACCTGTTGCCCGACATCGCCATGCTGGCGCTGTTCGTCGTCGTGCTGCTGCCGCTCGGGGCGCTGGCGTTCCGGTTCGCGGTGCGCAAGGCGCGGCAGGAGGGGTCGCTCGTACAGTACTGAGGCGATCCGCACCGCGCGGCGCCGGCGGCGCGGGCCGGGCGCGGGCACGGGTCCGGCTCGCTGCGCGAGCCTCCCCTCGCTTCGCCTCGCGCCACCCAACGCGCCCAAGAGCGGCG
>Ga0210377_10003196_pt1 | contig 14108 bp, 6 predicted proteins | sample PLM4_65_b1redo_FD_155480 | JGI IMG/M metagenome (GOLD analysis project Ga0210377, IMG submission 155480) | Groundwater sediment microbial communities from an aquifer in East River, Colorado, USA - PLM4_65_b1 redo | ecosystem: Environmental > Terrestrial > Soil > Riparian zone | place: USA: East...
CGGTCGCGGACCAGTGCGGACTCCGCCTGCCGAAGGGCCGACTCGAAGGGGCGCGGGTCGATGCGGAAGAGCATCCTGCCCTTCCGCACGTCCTGTCCCTCGCGGAAGAACACCTCGGAGATCTCGCCGTTCACCTGGGACTTGATCGTTACCGTATTGTACGCTTCCACGTTCCCGATGGCCTTGACCTGGAGCGGAACGTTCTTCCGGTCCGCGTTCTCAGCGACCACCGGCACGACCCGCGGCGGCGGCTGCTTGGCCTTGGAACATGCGCCGAGCGATGCGACTGTTATAACACAGAGAAGCAACGCGACGGCAGCGCGGCGGATCCTTCCCCGTGTCCCCGTGTCCCCGTGTCTCCGTGTCAGCTTCCCTTCACTCCGCAATCCGTACCCCGCACTCCGCAATCGCATCATTCTTTGCATTCTCCATCCGCAATCCGAAACCCGCAATCGCATCATTCTTTGCATTCTCTAATCCGCAATCCGCAATCCGAAATCCGCAATTGAATCATTCTCCCATCGCCTTCAAGAGCGCTGCCTCGGCGATCTTATAGTTCGCAAGCGCCGCGATATAGTTCGTCTTGGCATTGGACTGTACCACCAGCGCGTTCGTCACATCCAGGGGGCTGCCCACGCCGGCATCCGTTCACGATCTCGTAGTTCTCCTGTGCCTGCCTGACGGTCAGCTCGGCCACGACTACCCCGTCATCGAGCGCGCGCAGGTTAAGGTATGCCTGCTGCACATCAAGCAGGATGCTTTGACGAAGCGTTTCCTCGTTGGCATTCTGGACGTTCAGGTTCTCCTTCGCTTCCTTCACCTGGTAGTTCGTCAGGAAACCGGAGAACAGGGGGAAATTGAGGGTGACACCGGCGCTCCATCCGCTTTTCTCCGGCGGATAATCGCTGTCAACTCGTGAGACGTTCGCATTACCGGTCAGCGTCGGATAGTAACCGGTCCTCGCAAGGGAGACTGCCTCCTTGAACGCTTCCTTCCTCGCCAGGGTGGACTGCAGGTCCGGACGGTTCGTATAGGCCCGCTGGACGGCATCCTCGAAGGTGACCGGATATTTTTGAAAGGCCAGGGTGTCCACGATGGAAAAATCCGGCAGGTCAGGCGAGCCCATGGCGTTCTTGAGCGTGACCCGGGCGATCTGGACTGAGTTCTCGGCGCGGATCTGGGCAAGCCTGGCGTTGCTCAGGTTCACCTCGGCAGACGTCACGTCGTACTTGGACTTGACGCCCGCATCAAAGAATCCCTTGGCCTGATCGAGCTGGTCCTGGGTCAGCTTCACCGTCTCGATCGCCACTTCCCGGTTCTTTTCGGTCTGCAGAAGCGTATAGTAAGCCTGTTTCACATTGAAGACCACCTGGCTGTACACGTTCCGCCGGTCCTCGCGCGAGGCATCATAGTTCAAACGCTGGATCCGCACCTGACTGGGGGTCTTGCCGAAATCAAAGATATTCTGCGTAAGCGACGCTGTTCCCTGATACAGGTCCTGTGACGCATTGGTCGGGTCCGTGTAGGGAGAGTACTTGGTGTAGTCCGCCGACAGGTTGACCTGGGGATAGTAGGCTGACCGGGCCTGGCCCACGCGAGTGCCCGCCGCGTTCATGACGGACTCGGCCGCCGTAAGGCTCGGATTCCGCTTGAGGGTGATCTCGATGCACTGGTCCAGGGTCAGCCGCTCGGTGCTCGTGGCGCCTCCCGTCGGTGTTGCCGCCGTGGCCATCGCCGGCCGGGCAATGGTGGTCGTCTGGCCCGTCGACAGCGCGGGCTCCGCAGCCGGCGCCGGTAAAGCCGTGCACAGGATGATAGCCGCCGCCGTGGCCCCCAGAGATATTCCTTTCCTCATGTTCGCCTCCGTTTCAGAGTACCGTTCTTGACCGCTGCCGTGCCATGGATGAAGATGTCGACGATCCCCTTCACCGCCGCGTCCATACGGCCGCCCTTCGTGATGTCCGTGCCTCGCATGATCTCCTCGGTCCGGAAATAGGAGAACAGTATGCCGAGGAACATGTGCGCCGCAAGCTCCGCCGGAAAGTGCCGGAGCGACCCCTTCTTCTGGAGCGCGACGAAGTACGTCGCCAGGGTGCCGAGCATCTCATCCATGAGCTGGCCGTACATGCGCTTCATTTTGCCCGGGTAGCGGGTCATCTCGGACTGCATGATCAGCACCATCGGCTTCCGCGCCTTGAGCGAAAGCAGGAAGCGTTTCCCCAGCGTCTGAAGCGCGTCCTCGTATGTCAGGTCCTTGAGGTCCGGCAGGATCTCGCGGAGGTCGGGCAGGAAGGAATGGCTTTCCAGGGTCAGCTCGAACAGGTTCTCCTTCGAGCCGAAGTGCCGGAACAGTGTGAGCTCGGTCACGCCTGCCCTGCGGGCGATCTCGCGCGTGGTCGCGCCGAGGTATCCTTTTTCGGATACCAGCGCGATGGTCGCGTCGAAGATCTTCTCTTTGGTGGCGGTGGGTCGCATAGAATGTAAGTGAGTACTTACATTATAACAGGGCAGGGCAAAAAGCAAGGGAAAAACCTTTCCCTATGAAACAAAAACGGCCGCCCCCATGATTGGGAGGCGTCGCTTCGGGTCCTACAATATATAGTAGGCCGTCTCTTCCATGACTCCTGAGATCAATGAGAACGAGTGCGAGATTCCCTGATCTTCAGGACCGTTCCCTGTATATGTATGACCCCGATGCCGCGAGATTGGTTGAAGATCGTGCCGATTTTTTCTTCGCATCCCAGTACGCAGGGAACCACTGAGGGACAGACATCATCCCCTCTATCAGCCTGTTGGAAGGCATAGGCCAGATCAATCTGTGCATGTATCTTTGTTCACAAGAAGAAAGACTTGATCCCGAGTGTCCCCCCTCTATTCACGCCCTTACCCCGTTCTCCCGCCCAATGGAGCCGGCAATGCAGTAACGATCTTCCATGCTCAGAAACGTGTCCACGACCTTCGGGTCCAGATGCGTGCCGGCCAAACCCCGGATGTGCTCGCATGCCTGGCTGCGGGAGAGCGGACCGCGATAGGTCCGGTCTGTCGAGAGAATGGCGTCCCAGATATCGGCGAGGGCAAAGATCCTGGCCGCCAGCGGGATATGTTCTCCCTTGAGCCCGCGCGGGTAACCGTTGCCATTCCATTGCTCATGATGGCAATAGGGGATATCGAGCGCAGGCCGCAAGTAGGCTATGGGACGGAGCATGTCGAAAGCAAGAACGGGGTGCCGTTTCATGATCTCCCGCTCGTCATCGGTGAGCGGTCCTTCCTTCCGCAGGATGCTGTCAGGGATCCCGATCTTGCCGATATCGTGGAGGAGGGCGCCCCTGCGGAAATGGACGATATCCTCCTCCCGCACTCCCATGGCTCGCGCGATGCTGACGGTCATCTCCGCCACCCGTTCGGTGTGGCGCTCGGTCACCCCGTCCCTGAGTTCGAGGGCCCGCGCCCATCCTTCGAGCGTAGCGTCATAGGACATCCGGGTCCGCTCCTGTTCCCGCAGCAGGCGCCGCTCCACCCGCTCCCGTTCGCGCAGCTCCCGTCCGACCAGGAACGCTATCAGCAGGGCGCTGGCAGCGACGAACGCCCAGCCCTTATACGTCTGAAGAACGGTGATCCGGTGAGGATCGGAAACCAGGGTCTCCAGGATGCGGTCCGACACGGCAATCCACAATCCGCCGAACAAAGCGTACCACGCGGTGATGCGGAACACCGATCTCAGGGCCTTTTTCTCCATGTTCCCGCTCCTTTGCGTGCCGGAGGAACCCGGGGCCGGCTGCCTAGTAGCCGAGCGGTTCCCAGGACCGGAACCCGATCACTTCCTCGCCGGGATTCGGCAGGCCCGCGATCTTCCACGCAATGACCGGATCCGGGAACTGGTCCGTAACGCAGGTGCGGGCCTGATGGACGCTCCGGCATATGGCGCGCACGATCGGGAAGAACCGGTGCTTCCCGTAATATTCCCGCAGGGACCGAAGGATGGCGAACTGGTCCTCCGAAAGCTGTCCGATGCCTTCCCGCGCGGCAAGGACAAGCGCAACTTCCTCGGTCCAGCCCTCGAAGTCCGTGAGGAAGCCCTCATCGTCCACGGTGAGACTGTTATTGTCCTCTACGATCTCCGGCATTATTATTTCTCCCTCACCCGTGCCGTGAGCGCTATGCCGCTGCGCGGAGCCTGAGCCGTTTATCCGCCCAATCTCCGAGGGTCAGCGCCCGTACACCGAACTCATGAAACAGTCCATGGATATCGGCATTGTAGCCCACGCGGTCGAACCACTCCAGCATGAGCGCGTAGTCCTCGCTCTGCCTGCGCACCTCGGTGATGGGCACGGGAACGAACTCGATCTTCCTTTCCAGAGCGCGGCCGAGGACCTCCGCGGTCTCGGGCATCGTCCGTTCGTCGCCTGCGATATCGATCGCGCGGCCGTTCAGCGTCTTGTCCTTTTCAAAGGCAATGCGCCCATACCTGCCGATGTCCTCCACGGCGACCATCTGGAGCACGGTCTCCGGCTTCAGTGCGATCGCGAGCCTGCCCTCATCCAGCCCCGGCTTGAACCAGGGAGAGATCCAGTTCTCCATGAAGAAGACCGGCCTGAGGATCACGTAGGACGGGAAGCCCAACTCCCGCACCCTCTCCTCGACTCGGGCCTTGTTGTCGAAATGAGGGATCCCGGTATTCCGGTGCGCGGAACCGACGGAGCTGTACACGAAATGCTCCACGCCATTGTTCTTTGCTATCTCGGCGAAGCGTTTTCCCTGCAGTTCCTCGCCCTCGACTCCCGCTTCCCAGGTGTTCTGGACCGCAAATACGCCCCAAACGTCTGCAAGAGCCTCATCGAGCGTCGCGGGCTGGTCCAGGTCCGCTCGAACGATCTCCGCGCCGAGGGCTGCCAGCGCTCTTGCTTCGGGTCCGGCCGGTTTCCGCGTCATGGCCCGGACCTTGTAGCCGTGCGACAGGAGCTCCCGTGCCACAGCGCCGCCCTGCTTCCCCGTCGCGCCGCTGACCAATATTATGGATTTGTCGTTTTTCATGATCATGTCCTCACTTTCTCCGGTATACCGTCTAAAATACAGCCATAACCAGCCCCTTACAGGTCAAATCAAGTCCTGTATTTATGATAATGCCGCTCCGGCACCCTGTCAAGGCCACAGTTCGTCCCCGCCGACATTCGTCCCCGCCGGCATTGCTCAGCCTGGCGGATTCTGTTAGCATATTGGTATGCCTGCACAGCTTCCCTCTCCCGACGATATCATCCACATGAAGGACCGCGGGTCGTGGCGGACGTGGCTGGAGAAGAACCATGACCGGAAGCAGTCGGTCTGGATCCTCTTTCCCAAGAAACACAAGGCCAGGCCGTCGGTCGCCTATAGTGACGCGGTGGAGGAGGCGCTCTGCTTCGGATGGATCGACAGCCAGGTACGGCGCCTGGACGAGGATGCGTACATCCAGAAGTTCACGCCGCGAAAACGGAAAAGCGCCTGGTCGCCGTCGAACAAGCAGCGGGTGCGGAAGCTGGTCCGGCTCGGCCTGATGACTCCTGCGGGGCTGGCAAAGGTGGCCGAGGCGAAGAAGGATGGTTCCTGGACGACGCTGGACTCCGTCGAGAAGCTCGAGGCGGTGCCGCGGGCCCTCAGGGAAGCGCTCGGCCGCAATGCCGGCGCCGGGAAGACCTTCCGGAAGCTCAGCCCCACGCTCAAGAAGCAGTTCCTCTGGTTCATCAAGAGCGCCAAGAGAGAAGAAACGCGAACAAAGCGCATTGCTATCGTTGTGCGGCTCCTTGCGAGGAACAGGACCATGAGCGATTATTTTTACGGGAGCGATCGGCGGTGAGTGCGGGTGTAAGGCGGGATCAGGCGCTCCGATGCTGCCGGAGAAGATGAATCAGGAGCCAGGAATCAGATGGAAACAGCAGCAAACCATTTTCACCTCTGTGCCTCTGTGGCAGATGTTTCTTTCTTGAGGTTACACTTGCCTCGCTCCGATTTTCACCTCTACCGAGTGTTTCAGACGGTCGTCAACAAGGGAAATGGTCTTGTCGCTTTGCTCAACGCCATCGACGATCACGCTCGCCCCGCTGTTGTCGCGCGTTTGCCGGACGGTGATATGGTAGATGGTTTCCCGGTATCTGTAGTGCACCGTGAACGCATCCCACTCCGCGGGCAGGCACGGCTCGAAGCGCAGCTTGTCTGTCTCAAGACGCAGCCCCAGAAGTGATTCCACGATAAGCCGGTACATCCACCCGGCCGATCCCGTGTACCAGGTCCATCCGCCCCGCCCGATGTGCGGAGAGACCGCGTATACGTCGGCGGCGACGACGTAGGGTTCTCCTTTGTAGATCGCGGTCTCCTCAGGCGAGCTCCCATGGTTTATCGGATTTATCATCGCCAGCAGCTCCCACGCCCGGCTGCTGTCTCCCAATGCGGCAAAGGCCATCGCGGTCCAGATCGCAGCATGGGTATACTGCCCGCCGTTCTCCCGTACGCCGGGAACGTATCCTTTGATATAGCCCGGATCCAGGTCCGATCTGTCGAACGGCGGGTCCAGGAGCTGGATCAGCCTGTGCTCCCGTCGAACGAGGAGCTTGTCCACCGCTTCCATTGCCCTGCGGGAGCGTTCCGCATCCCCGGCGCCGGAAAGAACAGACCAGCTTTGGGCAATGGAATCGATACGGCATTCGGGATTGCCTGCCGACCCGAGCGGAGAACCGTCGTCGAAGTACGCGCGCCGGTACCACTCGCCGTCCCAGCCATGCTCCTCGATAGTACCGCGCAAACGACCGGCTTCCTCCCGGCAGCGTTCGGCGAATGACCGATCGCCATGCAAGCGCGCGATTTCCGAGAACCGCACAAGCACATCATACAGGAAAAACGCGAGCCAGACGCTTTCACCCCTGCCGTGCAAACCAACCAGGTTCATGCCGTCGTTCCAGTCTCCCGAGCCGATGAGCGGCAGGCCGTGCGTGCCGACGCTTAAGCCCTTCAAAATGGCCCGCACGCAGTGATCGTACAGACTTGCCGTTTCCTCGGACGCACGGGGAAGATCGTAATAGGAGTCCTCGTCCGGGTTGACCGGGCGGTCTTCGATGAAGCGAACGGTTTCATCCAGCACCCCGGTGTCTCCGGTCGCGAGAACGTAGCGGCACGCGGCAAGGGGCAGCCAGAGAAGATCGTCCGAACAGCGCGTACGCACGCCCCGCCCCGTCGGGGGATGCCACCAATGCTGGACATCTCCCTCCCTGAACTGATGTGCCGCGCAGAGGAGGAGATGCTCTCGCACAAGCCGCGGTTCTGAATGGATGAGCGCCATGGTATCCTGCAGCTGGTCGCGGAAACCGAATGCGCCCGCGGACTGGTAGTACCCGCTCCGGGCCCATAGGCGGCATGCCAGGGTCTGATAGAGAAGCCAGCCGTTGGCCAGCATGTTGACGGATCGGTCGGGCGTTTCCACCTGCACCGCGCCGAGCGTGTGGTTCCAATACCCCCATACCTTTTCAAGCGTCGCGCGGACGGCAAGGGATCCCCGGAAGCGGCGCACCAGGTTGCCTGCGTCATCAGAGTTTCTCCCTGCTCCGAGCCTGAAGATGATCTCCCGCTCCTGCCCGTCCGCCAGTTCGAAGGGGACCTGGATGGCGGCGCAGGGGTCGAGAGCGGCGCCTACCCTGCCCGAAAGCCGTCCGCGGGTCATTGCAGCCGGGCTCCGAAGCACGCCGTTGCGGCCGAGGAACTCGGTCCGGTCGCCGGTCACGGTCCGGGTCGCCTCGCCGGCGTCAAAGAACGCCGTCCGGTCAACGAACTCCGTGGTATAGGGGTTCCGCGCGAAGATCGCGCCGGTCTTGGGGTCGATCTCGGTGGTCACCTGCATTGCCGTTTTCGGCCGCAGATCGCCCAGCACCCATTCCACGTACCCCGTTACAGAGAGCCGGCGCGGACGGCCCGATACGTTTTTCACCGTCATTGCCGTAAATTTGATCGAGGCATCCATGGCAACGTAAACCCAGACCTCCGAACTGATGCCGTCCTCCCTGTGTTCGAAGACGCTGTAGCCGAAGCCGTGGCGCGTGACATAATGCAGCGCCCCGCAGCCCGGCAGCGGGAGGGGTGACCAGAAATGGCCGCTCTCTTCATCGCGGAGATAATAAGCTTCTCCCCCGGGATCGCTTACGGGATCGTTGTTCCAGGGAGTGAGCCGGAACTCGTGAGCATTTTCACTCCAGGTGTAAGCACCTCCGCTCTCCGAAATAATTGTCCCGAAATGAGGGTTTGCGATCACATTCACCCAGGGCGCCGGGGTCGTCTGCCCGTCCATGGTCGTAATGATGTACTCGCGGCCGTCAGGCGTGAATCCTCCGGTTCCGTTAAAGAACAGCAGGTCCTTGCGGGCTTTTGCCGGGACCGGTGAGGATGCAGGGCTGTGGCTTCGAGTCGGCGAGAGGCGCGGCGCCGGGGCCGCTGCGAGCGGGCGGCGGTTTACCTGGTCCGCGAGCGGGCCGAAGCTGTCGCTGATGACAACGCGGGCGACCGTTTGAAGCAGGATCCGGTCCTCAGCCGATATCTGGTCCACGGGTCGTACGAAGATGCCGCCCGGCCGTCCCGCCACGTTCGCTTCAAAGCCCGCCGCAATGAGCCCCATGATCTGTTCCTGCAGAAGCTGCCGGTACCCGGCGTGATCTTCGTTCCAGATAACGAGGTCCACTGCCAGTCCCTTGAGACGCCAGTACGCGTGGGCCTGTACGAGCTGGCGCACCAGCTCGATATTTGCCGGATCTTCGATCCGCAGCAGCACGATGGGGAGATCTCCGGAAATGGAGTAGCCCCAGAGACCGGACTGCCCGCGGCGGTTCTTCAGGATAACGCCCGGATCGGCGCGCAAAGAAGAATTGGCATAGAGAACAGAGCCGGCAAGACGGGCATAGAGCTGCGCATCGGCTTCCGTGGCATTGAGCTGGCGAAGGAACACCTGGCTATGGGACCATGCGAGGTCAAAAACGCGGTCCGCAAGCCGCCGGTCCTGATATTTCTCGACAAGGCCCAGGCAAGCGTCCCGGGTCTCGCCGATACCGGTGACGATATTGATTATTGCCGGCTTCTCCGGATCAAGGATGATCCGGTACCGGATCGCGACGATCGGATCGAGCACCGAGCCCCGGCTGCCCGAGAGCGGCCCCGGCCTGTCCATGGCCTGCGGATCGGCAGCGGTCCTTCCCCGGCCGAGGAACTGCAGCCGGTCGGTCTCGTAGGAAACATCGCCGATCTCCGCCCCCTGGACAGCCATCAGATGGAACATCCATGGCTCACGCTCGTCCTGCGACCGGGGGCGGCGGGTGCAGAGGATCGCCTGCCGGTGTTCGACGATCTCTGTCTGCACGAAAAGATTGCTGAACGCGGGGTGCAGTGCATCCGAGGCAGGCGGCGCAAGTACGACCTCCGCGTAGCTCGTGACCTCGATCGCTCTGACGGTCCGGCCGCGGTTGGTGATCGTGATCCGGCGCAGCTCGATGTCATCCTCGGGCGAAACAGCAATTTCGGTATGGGTCTCGATGTCATGGTCCCGGCGGCGAAACTCGGCCCGACCTTCCGAGAAGATCGCTTCGTATTTCTTCGGTCGTTTGAGCGCCGGTTGATATGCGGTCGACCAGAACTCTCCGCTCTGCACGTCGCGGAGGTAACAGAACGCGCCCCAATTGTCGCACGTACTGTCTTCGCGCCAGCGGGTGACCGCGAGCGTGTTCCATCGGCTGTAACCGCCCCCGGCATTCGTGACCATTACATGGTACCTGCCGTTGGACAATAATTGCACCTCCGGAACGATCGTGTCGGGGCTGGTGAGCACGCGCATCGGCATCTCCGGACCGTTAGAGGCCGTTCGAATCTCGGAAAGCTCGGTGGTGTGCGAATAGAACGCCGTGGCCTTCGGCACGCGCTCCTGGAGCAGCAGCATGGTTGCCTTGAGCTCCGGGTCGGACTCGAACCGCTTCTGCATCTGACGGTCCAGGAGCACCGAGGCCAGAGAGAGAAAGCTCATGCCCTGGTGATGCGCCATGAACGACCGGACAACGACGCTCGATTGTCCGCGTCGCTGACGTGAAGGCGTGTAATCGATCGCTTCAAAGAGGCCGAATTTTCCTTCACACCCTTCCGCGGCGAGCTGCTGCAGGTTCAGGCACGCCTCCCCGGGCGCAATCATGAGCGCGAGCGCCGAGGCATAGGGCGCAACGACCAGGTCCTCGGCGAGTCCGCGCTTGAGTCCCAGGCCGGGCACGCCGAAAGCGCGGTATTGATAATCGAGATGCGCGTCGACCGCGTTGTATCCGGACTCAGAAATGCCCCACGGTACGCCCTGCAGCTCCCCGTATTCGATCTGCCTGGCCACTGACGCCTTGCAGGTCTCGTCGAGCAGCGTACGCTCATATGTCGGCATCACCAGGAGCGGCATGAGGTACTCGAACATCGAACCGCTCCAGGAAACAAGGACCGGCTCTCCGCCGACGTTCGTGAGCAGGCGACCGAGGGCAAACCAGCTCTCCTGCGGGAGCTGCCCCCGTGCGATCCCTACGAAACTGCTGAGTCTCGCTTCCGAAGCAAGCAGATCGTAATAACTTGCGTCACGCCGGCGCTCGCCGACATTGTACCCGATGGCCAGGAGGTGGGTAGACCGGTCGAAGAGGAAATCATACTCCATGCGGCTGAGTTCTTCCGACCGCAGAGCAAGGGCTTCGATGGCCGCAACCCTTGCAGCAGCGCGCCCGCTTCCAAGCCTTGCCAGTTCGCGCAGTGTCGGGATCTCATCGGTGTCGCGGACAAATGACGGCGAGAGGAAGGTCAGCTCATCGAGGGCTGACCGACATTGCCGGACGAGGACCTGCGCCCACCACGCTGCCTGGCTGTCGGGATCAAGACGAAGGGAATCGAAGACTGCGGCCGCTTCCGCGGAGGACGCTGTCAGCTGTTCAAGGCACAGCCGTGCGGCCGCAAGAGTGGCCGGCGGTGAAGAACACGCGGACTCCAGGTCCTTTTGCAGTCGGGCGAGCCTGGCGGGAGCTGCTCTTCCCGCAGCGTCCACGAGGACCTGCAGGGCGTCGGAGAGCCCGTCAAACGATCCCGCATGGATTATCTTCTGATCGGAAAGTCCGAGCAGACCCTGCCGCAAGGTGAGCAGATGAGCGGCGAGATTCCCGCTGTCCACCGTTGAAACGTACGCGGGGAGCAGCGGCTTCAGAGACCGCGTGTCATACCAGTTGTAGAAATGGCCCCGGTGCCGGTCCAGGGCTTCCATTGTTCGCAGCGCGTTCTCCGTGCGCTCGATGAGCTGTCCGGCGGGAATGTAGCCGAAGTCGTACGCGGACAGATTCGCAAGCAGCGAGAGACCCATGTTGGTCGGCGACGTGCGATGCGCAACAACGGCAGCGCGATATTCCTGATAGTTGTCAGGCGGCAGCCAATTGTCCTCCGCACCGACGAAGGTCTCGAAGAAGGCCCAGGTCTTTCGGGAGAGCTTTCGAAGAAACTGGGTCTGACGCGCAGTCAATCGTCTTTCATGCTGCGCAAGCGGCAGGCTGATCCACCATGCGATGACGGGTGACGCGAACCAAAGAATCAGGAGAGGCCCGGCCGCTCCCAACGAAGCCGGATGAGAAAGCGCCAGATAGATCACCATGGCGACCGCGAGAAAGGGAGCGAACCACATCGTCCGACAAACAGCGGCGAGGCCCGTTCGGCCCGTTCGATCCGGGTCACCGGATGGACTCCATTCGAGAAGTCGCTTGTGAGTAAAGAGCATTCTCCCTGTCGTACGCACGACCGCGTCCAGACTGAAAAACGCCTCGAAGGGGAGGCATGCAAGCGAGAACAGGTCGTGAGCAAAGCGCCTCCCCAGAGAGCGCACTGCAGCAGAGAGATGCTGGAGGGGAAGCACATCGCGCGGTTTTTGGACCAGGTCCTGGATGGAGGCGATCAGGGAAGGGATCAGAATGATCCCGATCAGGGACACGGTCCAGAACCATGGCGAAGAAAAGATCGTCCAGCCGAACACCATGAGTATCGTCAATGCCGAAGGCACAAGACTGCGCCGAAGGTTGTCGAAGAGCTTCCATTGGGACAGGAGCGAGAGGGGATTCTTCCGACGCTGTCGGTCACGCACGGGCCCGGGACCGGGGATGATCGACCGCAGCCAGGACACAAGCTGCCAATCCCCCCGGATCCACCGGTGGCGGCGGCTCACGTCTGCACTGTAGCGGGAAGGAAATTCCTCGTACAGCATGACATCGCTCAGCAGTCCCGCTCGCGCGTAGCACCCTTCGATAAGATCGTGGCTCAGGATCCTGTTCTCGGGGAAGCGTCCGCCCAGCGCCCGCTCGAACGTGTCGACGTCGTATATCCCCTTGCCGATAAAGGAGCCTTCCAGGAAGAGGTCCTGGTAAACATCCGAGACGGCGCGCGTATAGGGGTCGATGCCCGCATCACTCCCGTACATGCGCGCATACCGCGAACGGTTCGTTCCCGGCAAGCTCACGGCAACCCGCGGCTGGAGAATGCCGTATCCGGCAACAACACGCTGCTTGCCTTCGTCGTAGAGAGCACGGTTCAGCGGATGCGCCATGGCCCCCACAAGCTGCCGTGCTGAATCGCGCGGAAGCTGCGTGTCCGTGTCAAGGGTGATCACGTATTGCACGTTCAACAAAGCCGCTGTATTGCCGACGACGAGAGAGAACCCACTCTTGCGACCCTCTCCCCTCGTGGGAGAGGGCGCGGGTGAGGAGGCGGCCGCGCCGCGCAGAAAGGAATTCAATTCAGAAAGTTTTCCCCGCTTGCGTTCGTAACCCATCCAGACGCCCTCCGGGGGATTCCACCGGCGGGGGCGGTGGAATAGGAAGAAGGTATCACCCTTTGCATTTCCGTACTTCTCATTCAACCCTTCGATCCCCTGCCGCGCAAGCTGCAGGAGCGGTTCTTCCGACCGCAGTGTTTCCTCCGCCGCATCCTGGAAATCGGTCAGCAGGCCGAAATGGAGGTTATCGTCGCGATTTGCAAGGAACCTGACTTCCAGTCCCTCCATCAGTTCCTCGATCTCCTGGGCGCCGGCGAGCATGGTCGGGACAACGGCCAGGGTCCGCGATTCAGGCGGAATGCCTTTGGAAAAGTCCATTCGCGGCAGCGAACCGGGCGTTACCAGCAAGGTGGCAAGCCAGTTCACCACGCCGAGCGCCAGCTGACTCGCGCACAGCAGGGAGAGGATACCCGTTACCAGGAGCAGCCAGGGTTGCAAGCCATCGGCGTTCGCCTTCGCCAGCAAGCTACTCGCGAAAAACGCCGTGATAAGCGCGATCGCGCCCAGATAGAGGAACAAAGGAAACCGGCCACTCGCCTTCCGAAGGATCTCGGTGACAGATAACCGGACCTCTGCCAGGTGTTCAAGCCGCGCCAGTCCCCTGTCGATCAGGTAGTAGCCTACGTGAGCCGAGCGATCGTCTCCGCCTTGAACGTCGTCTTCATGGGCCGCGCTTTCGCGCGCGATACGGACCGCTTCGGCTGCCACTTCCCCTTCAGAGAGCCGGCCGCTCTTCGCGATCTTCTCCACCACATGACGGTAACGGTCACGAGTTAAAAAGTCCATTTTCCCATAGGTGCCGTGGGGGTCCTCACGCAGGATCTGCTCGACAGCGCTCATCGTTTCGACGAACTCGCGCCAGTCCATCGCGCCCAGGAACCGGAGGCTGCCGATGCTGTTGCTCATCGACACCTGGTCAGCCGCCTGCTTCTGATTCTCCGCTTGCACCATTTGATCGATCGTCATGCTGCAATCGGAGAGGTGCTGCTCGATCCAGGTGAGCGGCATTGCAAGGGCAGGCCCCTGTCCCTGAAGCCGGCGGGCAAATTCCGCAACAAACGCGCTCTTGAGCGGCGGGTTTGAGCGTGCCATGTCCGCAATGACGAGGATCAGACCCTTCGGGTCCTTCACGGCAACGTCGGTGATCAGGTCTGCCCAATGGTCGGCGAGGTTTCGGTCCATTCTGTCGGCAGCGATCCGGACTCCGACGCGCCGGAGATTCTCGATCAACGCAAGGCGCAGCATGATGGGGATCGCCCACAATTCGCCGAGTTTCAGGAGGGGG
>Ga0210377_10003197_pt1 | contig 14106 bp, 18 predicted proteins | sample PLM4_65_b1redo_FD_155480 | JGI IMG/M metagenome (GOLD analysis project Ga0210377, IMG submission 155480) | Groundwater sediment microbial communities from an aquifer in East River, Colorado, USA - PLM4_65_b1 redo | ecosystem: Environmental > Terrestrial > Soil > Riparian zone | place: USA: East...
TGAGCGCGGTCCCCCATCCCTGCCACTTCGCGGCCTCGGGCGTCGCGGGCGCGGTGACCTCGGCAGACTTCGCCCGGGTCTCGGGCGTGCTCGAGCTCAGGCCGGCGCCGAGCGCCTCGCCCCCGTCATGCCCGGAAAGGTGATAGCCGGGCAGCCCGAGCTTGGTCCCGACGACCTCGCGCTTCGCGCCGGCGGACTTGTCGATCGCCTTCGCCACGTCGAGGGACTTCGGGAAGCCGGTCCCGTAGAGCCACATGAGGCAATCGCGGACCTCGAAGCCCGCGTCCTCGAGGCCCGAGGTCAACCGATGGAAGACCCGGGTCCCGCCGAACGCGACAATGTGGCCGCCCGGCTTGAGCACGCGCAGCGCCTCGGCCACCCACCCGCGGACCCAGTTCTGGAACGCGAGCGAAGTCGGCGGCGCCGCGTGCGGGTAGATGATCTCCTTGGCCCACCGCGCACCCTCGGGGCAGCCGTGCGGGTTGCGGAACTGGTCGCGCTTCCCGCAGCCGGTACACCGCGAGGTCGTCGCGCGCTTGCCCCCGCCGTAGGCCACGGCCGCGTTCTTCGAGCGGGCGGGGTTGCTCCCGTCGCCCTGCCCGACCTCGCCGTGGATCCCCGCGTGCTCGCCGCGGTTTCGCGACGTGCCCGGGTCGTCCTCGCGGAACGTGTCCCACTCCCGGCCCATGAACTCGAGGCCGTAGGGCGGGTCGCACACGATCGCGTCGATCGACGCGTCGGGCAGAAGCGCCAGGACCTTGCGGCAGTCGCCGGCGACGATCGCCGTCCGGTCCTGCCCCTCGAGAACGCGGCGGACGGAGCTCACCGCGCGGTCCTCCCCATCAATAGTTGGTCGATTCTCTCGCGCCGACGTTTGCTCATGTAGGGCCGGAAAAGACCCATGAGAAGGCTCACTCGCGGACCGGTCAAAACAACCCGGTAAAGGTCCTTCGTGGATTCCGCGCAGCGTCGAGTTTTCACTTTCAAAAGTCCTCCTCGGGAACCGGTAGCCGGCGGCAGCCATCGGCTGAGAATCTCCGCAACTCTTTCGATCGTGTCCCGATCCGTCATTTCGATCGAAGCGTGAAGACGAGGTCGATGGGTAGGACGTCGAGAATCTAGGCTGCCGGAAAAACAACCCTCACCTTCCCACAAACCCACCATCCAGAAAAGTTCGGCAGTCATTGTCGCTTCGGTCCTCCGCCGCCGTTGTACTCGCGCCATCCGACCCAACCGGTAGGAGTCCAAAATCCCCACTCGCGAACCTTCGGGCCGGAGAACACCAGGGTCACCGTCCCCGGCTCGACCTCGAGGATCCGATGGACGTCGGTCGCCCGCAGGAAGTTGAACCAGCGGACGCGGTGGCGGGGGTTGCCGGGTCGCCACTCGACATAGCCCCCGCGCAGGACGATCGAGAGGAACGAGACGGGGTGATCGTGCGGGTCGGGCTGCGGGTCGGCGCCGTGGAACCAGTGAAGCATCACGGCGGCGCCGCGCTTCACCGGCGCGGGGATCGGGGAACACCCGACCGGCTGCCGGCGCGCGAGCCACTCGAGCTTGACCACGTGGAGCCGGACCAGGTAGGTCCACCCCTCGAAGACGACGTCGGTCCACCGCCAAAAGCAGGACGCCGTACCGCTCTCGTACTTTCGCCGAACCTTCACGAGAGGACCCCCGTGTAGACGGTTGAGGATGATCGCCGGCGCCGCGGCCGGCTCGCTTGCAGGCTCGACCGAAGCACGCGCTTCTCGGCCGGCCGGAAGTGGTCGAAGAATCCCCCGGGCCGCATGGCCGAGGCGTCGCCTACCCACTCGCGCGCGGTCTCGCCCGTCTCGCGGAGCTCGCCGTCGGCGCCGCGGATCCGCAGCAGCCCGGCCGAGTCGTGGGACTCGATCTCGTAGTTTCGGCGGACCCCGCCGAACGCGGACGCGGTCATGGAATCGGCTCCCCCGTGGTGGCGCGCAGCATCGCACGGCTGCGCGCGGAAAGCTAGCCCCTCTCGTTGCCCCCTCGAGGCGCCCCGATCGACCTCAATTTGAGTCGATACGGACTCAATCTGAGGTCGGTCCCTCGATCCTCGCCGCGAGCTCTCGAGCGTATGCCTCGAGGTGGGGATTCGAGAACGTGACCGGACCGGGTCCAGCGGCCCTCGCTTTCTCGACGTGGACGCGCACGATCTCCTCGAGGTCCCCGGCGGGAAGGCGATCCCGGAGCAGGACGTAGAGAAACTGGACCAGGCCCGGGCTCACCCGCGCGCCCACTTCCGGGGCTTCGTGACCAGGATCGGATTGAAGTTCGAGACCACCCGATAGCGCTCGTCGATCACGCACGAGAACTGCTGCGGGTCCTGGTACGAGCACGCGATCGCCTCCGCGAAACTATTCCACCCGATGAGCGAGCCGTTCTGGATGAAGAGCCCGGGGTAGCTGAGCGTGTGGAAGTGGCCGTGGACGTTCAAGTGGGCCGGGCCGTGAATGGTCCCCTCGAACCGCGGCGGGAGCGCGGTTGCCTGCCGTTGAATCCGACGGTTAGCCGGGATGGTTGTCCCTCCAATTCCTCCCGCGTAGCCGATCATGTCCCCGTGGTGGAAGTTGACCCGAAACCCGTAGACGTCAATCAGGTTCGAGTACCCGGTCCCGATTTGAAACTTGAGCCGCGGCTCGTCGGCGAACGCGCGCGCGAGGTGCTGGTAGGCGAGCCACTCGAAAGAGTTCTTCGCGCTGGTGGCGATCTTCATTTTCTGCCCCGTGCGCCCGTGGTTCCCGTTCGAGGTGACGACCAGAATCCGCTCGAGGTCCGAGCTCGCGAGGAGCGTCCTGATTCCCGAGACCATCACGTCATGGATGAGCAGGGCCTCCTCGACGGGTGAGAGGAAGTTCTCCTCGAGATATTCCTCATGGATGTAACCGGTCATGAGGTCACCGCCGAGCCAAAGCACGCCGTCGACAATGTGCCACGCGGCGCGCGCGGCGCCGAGCATGAGAAGCTGCGAGGACCAGAACTGCTTCGCCCGTTCCTGCGCGATCTCGGGGTTGTATTCGTTCTTCCAGCCGACGGTCTCGGGGCGAACGCGCTCGCCGACGTGCCAGTCGCTCGCGCCCATCACGTAGGTTCCCGCGTTGCCGTGGCGCTGGCCCTTCTTCTTCCGGATCACGTGGGGCTTCGGGTCGGGCGCGTTCTCGAGCGCGTCGAGGAACGCCTGCCGCTCGGTCGCCGTCGCGACTTCTCGCTCGAGGGCCTTCACGATCTTGAGCCGCTCGGCCGCGGTCTGCTTCGAGCGGTGGCGCTCGCGGTCCGAGGCGAGGGCCTGTTCATCGGTCACGGTCTGCCGGGAGAGTTTTTCGCGCGCGGACTTCGACGGGTCGCCCTTCTTCACCGGGTCCTCCTTCTTGAGAGCTTGAGAGCTTGAGAGTCTAGGCCGACGCGCGCGCCTTGTCCGCGAAGTAGGCGCGGGCCCGTGCGCGGAATCGTCCGGGGTCGTTGTAGGGGAACCCGTGCTCGCGCTTGAGCTCCGCGATCATCGCGTCTTCGCTCCAGTCGCACGTGCCCTCGGCGAGCATTTCAACCCACAACCGGACGAGCTCGCGGGCCTCGGAGTTCTTCGGGTCCTCGAGCCACGCGAAGCAGCCCGACCGCTTCCGCAGCGGCGATCGTACCTTGAGGCGTTGAACCATCCGATCGAGCGAGCTCCCGGGGCGCGGCACCAGCGCCGGCGCAGGCTTCGACTTCTTCACTTGAGACCCCCTTTGACCAGGAAGGATCCGGCGAGCATCGCGAGGATCCCGAGGTTCACGAGCCACCAGTTGCCGATCTCCCCGCCGGCGAAGAATCGGACGACCACGATCCGCGCGAGCGAGTTCCCGATCGAGAACATGGCCGACGCGAGGAGCCAGTGCGAGGCCCCGTTGAACGACCGGAAGAGGCAATACTGCGCCACCACGATGAACGCGATGGTGTAGGGCAGGACCGAGAGCCACGGCCCCCGGGCCCCGCGGTTGAGGTACTCCACCGCCATGATGCAGGCGTTGGCCGCGAGCGAGTAGGCGATCCACGAGACCGCGGGGCTCACGAGAGCGACCGAGCCCGGCGGGCGGCGCGCTGCTCCCGCTCGTAGGTGGCCCATCCCTTCGCCTCCGCGTTCCAGTCGATCCCGGGGTGTACCGTGCCGATCACCTCGAGACGCGGCGAGAACCACCCGCGCATCCTCCGCCGCAGCGCGCGAGCTCGGCGCCGAGCTCGAATCAGGAACCGTTCCCACCGTGTCGACTTCTTCCGCGGCATCACCCGTTCCCCCTGTTCTACTCGATCCCGTTTTGCTCGACGAACCATCCCGCCACGCGCAGGGAATCCATGGACTCGTCGGCCTCGACCTCGTCGAGGTCTTCCTGGTGTATCTGCGAGAAGGGGACCCACCCCTTCCACCCGCCGCTCGTTTCCACGAGGGCCGCCTTCGAGGTGAGCCGGATCACGTTGACCGGCCCGACGTCCTCGACGTTGGCGTCCTCGGGAAGTCCGCGTCTCGCGCTCACGATGCGAGCGGCGGAGTCAACCTCGAGGGAATCGCCTCGATTCGGACCACGTCGTCCCACTTGTAAAGGTGATGGGTTCCCTCCTCGCCCTGTTCCTGCACCACGACCGCCGCGTGGTTACCGACCGCGCTCATCACGTAGGCCGCGCCGCGATGGGTGACGCACGCGACCGGCTCGGGGGAGTGAGGCCCGACGATCGGCTGCTTGAAGTGGAGGATGACCTCGGCGTAGACGGGAAGACCGCCGGCGGCGGCCTTCTGCGCCTTCTCGACTTCGATCGCGCGGCGCGCGGCGCGGAACTGGGAATCGTTCACGGTGGGATCCTTTCTGGGCGCGGGCTAGCGCGCCCGGTTGTGGAGGACGTTCTCGAGGAACCCGTCGAGCTCCGCCATCATGCGCGGCAGCTCGCCGAACTTCCCGCTGAGCTCGAGGTCGGCGCGGACGTCGCGCCATTCCCGTTCGGACGCGTGGCCCATGCCGAGGCGATGGCGGACGCGGGTCCGGAACCGCTCGAGCGCGTTCGACTCTTCCTTGACGACCCGGACGATCACGGCGCGGTCGCCGAACTCCGCGCGCAGCGCCTCGGCCTCGTTGCAGAAACGCATGTCCACGAAGCAGAGACCGGCCGCGCCGAACTTGAGCTCGGAGACGGCGGCCGCGACGGCCTTCTTCGTCCAATGCTCGGCGTCGATCGCGCGGAAGCACTCGGTCCCGACTTGCTGGAGGATCTCTCGGCGGGTCATCACCCTGCCGCCGCGCCCGACCAGGCCCGAGCTCTCGGCCTTGTAGGCCTGCGAGTCGGGTCCCGATAGCCGGACCACGTCCCAGCCGAATTGATCGGCGCACAGCTGCTTGAGGGGACCCGCGAACTCGATCGGCTCGAACCCGAGCGTGACCGCGAGGTGGCCCGCCAGGGAATCCTTCCCCGCGCCGACGCCCCCGCAGAATCCGACGACCAGCTTCGGTCGAAAGATCCGGCGCCGGCTCGAGGGGTTGCGCGTGCGGACGCGCGCGACGCTGTTCCGTTTCTCCGTCATGCTCTCGTGCTCCATCCCCCGGTGAGGTGGTGGAGCCGGCGACCCTCGAGCGTGCTGGAAGGGGGAGGGGCAGCACGCCCACCGAATCGCCGGCCCCGATGCGGACCTGGTTGCGGCTAGTCGGCCGCGCTGCGCCGCGGGCGGCGCGGGCGGTCGTCTTCCTCGTCGGCATCGCGCGAGCTCGGGCGCCGTGCGGGTCGCTCGTCTTCCGTGTCCTCCGAGTCCTCGTCTGCATCGCGGCCGCGGCTCGAGCGCCGTGCGGGTCGCTCGTCCTCGTCTTCCTCGTCGGCGTCGCGCGACTTGGCGGGGCGCCGAGCCGGGCGATCGTCTTCCTCGTCCTCCGCGTCGGCGTCGCGCGACTTGCTGCGAGAGCTCGAGCGGCGCGGCCGATCGTCGTCCTCGTCCTCGCCTCCGTCGCCGTCCACGTAGTCCGCGAAGTCGTCGGCGGCCGAGGCCTTGCCCGAGAGCGGGTCGTCGTCGCGGACCTTCAGCACGTTGTCGAGTTGGATCGAGACCCCGCGCTTCTTGCCGAACTCCCACGCGTAGGGCTTGATCACCGCGCGATACCACGCCCCCGAGTAGAGGTCGTTGCGGTCGATCAAGGTCTCGCCGCTCATCCCCACGACCCCGGGCTTCTCGGTCGACTGCGCGCGGCAGAAGTCCATCCCCTTGAACTCGGGGAGCTTCATATCCTTTCCGCTCTTGATCGGGCTCTCGAAGCGGTCCGGGATCGACCCGAACTTCTTGCGCGCGACGTCCTCGATCCGCTTCTCGAGCTTCGCCCAGAACGGGTTGTCCCGTTCCAGGACCAGCGTGATCGAGAACTTCGGCTCGCCGTCGCCGTAGCTGCGGGGCTTGACCAGGTGAACGAACGAGCCCCGGAACTCGGGGGTCGTGATCTTGAACTCGTCGCGGTCGGTCTTCGGTCGGGCTTTCGGCACGTGGCCGTCTCCTTCTGCGGCGCCGTTGCGCCAGGGGTCTACCGGGTGGTCGCCTTGAGGAACTCCCCCAGGGCCGTGTGGATCTCGCGCGCTGCGAAAATGAACCTGGCGCTGAAGTCCTGCCCCTGCTTTTCCGCAAGGGTGAGGCGGTCGAGCTCGACGCGATCGCGCGCCAGGCGCTCGAAGAACTCCGAGGCGGTCCTGTCGCGCACGGCCGCGTTGTACTCGTCGACCACGTCCTCGAGCTTGCGCCCGTGCTCTGTCAAGCTCGCCCGGCGCTTCGCGCGGGACTTGCGCTCGAGGGTGTCCGCGTTGCGGAGTTTCTCGGCGGAAAGGTCGAGGTCTGCCACGGCTAGAACCACCATCGGAGCGCGGAGGACGTGATCGCCTCCACCTCCTCGCGGGTCGCGCGCCGCGGTTCTGCGCTGCCCCAGGTCTCGCCAACGGGCCACGCGACCGTCGCGTGGTCCGGGTCCTCGAGGAACCGGCGCCGGACCAGCGTCACCGTACCGTCCGCCGCGTTGCTCTCGTGAACTTCCGCAGCGCGCTGGATGTAGCGGGCGCCGTAGGGGTAGACCTCGGGGCGCGGGGTCGCCGGCAGGACCGCGACCGTCCAGGGAACCCCGACCAGGCCGCCCCCCTCGCCACACTTGAGCAGGCTCGCAACGTGAGTTGCTCCACCCCCGAGCCGGGGCGCGAGGTAATAGCGGCGGTTGGCGATCACGCCCGCGACGACCAGGGACTCGAAGTCCCAGGGGTGAGTGTGGATCGTCGAGACCCCGCGAGCTCGGAAGCGGGAGTCCCACACGTGGAGGCGATCCTTGTCCGAGAGGTAGACGCGCAGCATCCCGAACCCTTGCAGGGACCACTCGAGATCGTGAGGCTTCTCGAGCGCGGCGCGCGCAACGCGATAGGCGTCGGGGTACTTGAGCATGGCGACTGCTAATCCTCCTGCGCCGACGGCGTGAGGTGTTCGGCGAAGTCTCGACGCGCGAGCTCGGCCTTGTCGATCGCCTCGCGGGAGTCGCTCTCGGGGACGAGCGTCGGCGCGCCCTTCTTCCCCTCTGCCCAGAACTCCGCGAGCGCGGTCTTCTTCTCGGTCAGGTCCGCCTTGTCCGCGGCCTTGTCCTTCAGCAGCTCTTCGGCTTTGGTCGGGGAGAGGAACTCGGGCTCGGTGAAGATCTCGAGCTCTCCGAAACCGAGATGCGTCAGGAACTCGACGGCCTTTCGCTTGCCCTCGTCGGTCCAGGACCGGTTGCCCTTGCGACCCTCCACGACCTTGAACCCATCCGGAGGGTTGCCCGTGAGCGCGAGGTTTTTCCCTTGCGCCTCGACGGCCTCGCACCACTTCTTGAGGAACGGAACCAGGCGCAGGCGCTCGCCCCAGGTCGGTTCCTCCGGGAGCTCGGTCAGTCCGAACTGCCGGAAGTCGTCGCGCGCCGCGGCCGAACGCTTGGTCGAATACTCGGGGCAAATCGAGACGGCCAGGCAGAACTTACAGTTGTCGTCCGTCGCATTGAACTCCACGCGCCCGTCGAGAACGCGCTCGACGGCCTCGATCGCGTCGGCGACCCGGGCCTCGAGGTCCTCGACCGACGTCGTCCACGAGGCCACGTGATCGAGCGCGGGCTGGACGATGGTCAGCATCACGCGCTTGAATGAGTAGCCGAGGCGGCGCAACTTCCGGAGCACGCCCCCCGCGTAGATGATCTCCTGGGGATTCTCGGTCGGGTCCACGAATCCCGAGCCGCTTTTGTAGTCCACGACCTCGAGCGTCTCGCCGTCCTCGAGGATGATCACCGCGTCGGCGGTCCCCCCGCAGAGGCCGGGGAAGATCTCGCTCTTGAACTCGTAGAGCTTGCGGCCCGGGCGCTCGCGGACATAGTCCACGTACCGCTGAACCGAGCGGCGATCGGGAGGGGTGAGCGCGTCGGGCGGGCCGCTGTTCTCGCGGAGCATTTTCTCCGCGACGGAGTGGAGCATGGTCCCGTGGTCGGCGGCCGGCTTCGGCGGTTGGCGCAGGGCCGAGACGTCGATCACCGTCGAGGCCGAGCATCCCCCGGTCCACCATCGGCCGGCGCTCGAGGGTGCGAAGATCGCGTGCGCGCTACGCTCGGTCGTGTTCGGTTTCATCGCGTTGCCCTCGCCTGCTTCGGGAAGGTCGGGGCCCGGACTCTCCGGACCCCGACCCGCACCGAGCTTTGGTTGCCCCCGAAACTCGGGATCAGTCCTCCTTGGACTTCTTCAAGCGAGCGCGCAGCGCCTTCAGCACCGCGGGGTAGTCCTCGACGTTGAGCTCCGAGATCTTCGTGGCCGAGGTGGCCGCGTCTTCCTTGCTCTCGAACTTGCCGAGCACGGCCTCGACTTCGTCTTCGCCGCTCTCCTCGAACTCTTCTAGGACCTCGAGCGCGGCCTCGCGCAGATGGTCCACCGTGACCTTCTTCGGCTTCTCGGCGGGTTCCGCGTCGGCGTCGGGCTTCGCCTTGCCCTTGGACGAGCGAGCGGGGCGCTCGTCTTCCTCGGGATCGGGCTCCGCGTCGCGGGACTTGCGACGCGCGGGGCGCTCGTCCTCCTCTTCGGCGTCGGCGTCGCGCGACTTGGCGGGGCGCCGAGCCGGGCGCTCGTCTTCCTCGTCCTCGTCGGTGTCACGGTCGCGGCTGCGCTCGCGCTCTCGGCTCGAGCGGCGCGCGGGGCGCTCGTCTTCTTCGGGCTCGGGCTCGGCGGCAGCGGCCTCGGCCGCGTCCTCGAGCTCGCCGACGACGTCCTCGAGCTCCCCGATGAGGGTTCGGGCGTCGGCCGCGAGCTTCGCGGCCTTGCTGGTCTTCTTCGGCATGGTCTCCGGTTCTCCTACGCGATCGCGGCGCGGCGGCCGGTCGCTGTTCTCTTCACGCTCGGGCGCGAACTCCGCGCCGAGCCCCAGACTTCCTCGAGCTCGGACCGGCAGCCCGAGCAGAACGAGTCCTTCCCGTCCTTCGATCGCGGGTTGTCGCCGAACTCTCGGAGCGGGCGCTCCTTCAAGTCGCGGGCGCACCGCTTGGTCGCGGTCTTCCTCGCCATGTTCACCTCTGCGGGGGCCGTGGGAAGGCCGGTAGCGGGGTCACCCTAGCACGGCGAACGGCTGCCGCAAACATTTATTTTTCGGACCGCGCAGCATGTTCGAGGGGAGGATCCGGTTGACCACCCGCAGCTTGTCGAGGGCCCTCCGGATCATGTGCTCGTCGATCGACCGGTGGATCGTCAGGACGTCCGCCGTCACGTTGTCGTGCTGCCCGATTCGGTGACACCGGTCGGCGCCCTGCTCGAGGTCGGACGGGACCCAGGACCCTTCCGCGAAGATCACGTGAGAGGCCCGGGTGAGGTTGAGCCCGACGCCCCCCGCTTCCAGCTGCGCGGCCATCACGCGCGGGCCGCCCTCCGCCTGGAACCGGTCGACCGCTTCCTGCCGGCGGCGCGGGGTCTGCCCGCCGAGGATGATCTCGACGCCGTGGCGCTCGAGCGCCTTCGCGAGACCCTGGACCACCTCGCGGTGGTGCGCGAAGACGACCACCTTGCGGGATCCGTCGAGCGCGTTGTCGACGTACTCGGCTGCGGCGCGCAGCTTGCGGACGCCGTGCTCTTTCAGGACGGCGCTCATCGCCTCGAACGCGATCGACTCTTCGAGATACTCGAGCTCGCGCGCCGAGAACTCCTTCTCCCGGCGCGGCGCCGGGAGGTCGAGGGCCACGACCCGCCACGTCTTCGGCGGGAGCTCGGGCAGGACTTCCTCCTTCGTGAACCGGATCACGTTCGGCTCGAGCAACGCCCGCAGCTCTCCGAGGTTGCTCGCCCCGCGCGTGTTCAACTCCCCGTACTCGTCCGAGTAGGCGGCCGCGTAGCGCAGCGCGAACGGTCCGAACTTCAGGTCCGTCATCCGGAGCGCGTAGAGGGGGGCCCACAACTCGATCGGGCGGTTCGGGACCAACGTCCCGGAGATCCCGATGGCCCGGCGCGCACGCGCGAGCAGACCGCAGGACGTCCGCGAGCGCGCGGCCTCGTGGTTCTTGAGCATGTGGAGCTCGTCCGCGATCACGGTCGCGAAGTCCTGCGCGCGGATCTTCGAGAGCCCGCGGTCCGCGTAGCTCACCACGCGGAACCAGGGCAACGCGCCCGGGCGCCACGTTTCAACCTCGCGGCGCCAGTTCACGAGAAGCGAGGCCGGGGCGAGGACCAGGGCCGGAAGGTCCGCGGCCTCAATCGCGCTCCGGGTCTTCCCCAGCCCGGGTTCCGAACAAATTATCGAACGTCGCCTCTCGCGACAGAAGCGCGTCGTCTCGACCTGAAACTTGAACGGAGGAGGGATCACCGCCGCGCAGCGTGGAGCTTGGCGTGCTCCGATTGAGACGGGAACACCCCTAGGTTGTCGCGTCGATTGTCACGCTTCACTTCGTTCTCGTGGTGTACCACCTCGCCCGGAAGAAGCGGTCGACCGAGCATTTCCTCGGCGATGATTCTGTGCTCGTGTCGACCCCGGACCTTGCGGTAGGTATCTCCGCCGCGCGTTCGGTCTCGTTGAGTGGATCCGTCGTTCAAACGTCCTCGCCGACGTTGCTCCTCGCTTGAGAACTCCCGGATATTATGACCGGAAGCGAAGTGCCTGGCGACAAGTCGACTACAACCGCATGCGCAAGGGTTGACCTTCTTCGACGCCCGACGAGCCTCGGACTGCTCTCGTCGACAAAACATACAGGGACGGCCCACCCCCTCTCGGGGCAGACCGCAACGGCAAGGACCACGTATGGGGCCGGGACTGATCACGGCGCCGGCGCGACGGGTCCGAGCTCGAGGACGAATCGCTGGGTATTGATCCGGACCACGCCTTCGCGGACCAGGTCCGTCATGGTCGCGGCGCCGCGCGGCGGCGGCTTCTTCGGGCAGGCCCTCGCCGCGGCCGGGAACCCGTTCTTCCGGAGCCACGTCTCTAGCTTCGCGGAGTCCCGCGGGGCATCCTTTCCGGGCCGGACGAAACTCGAGCCGATCACCACGTCGAAGCCACGCTCGAGCAGACCTTCGACCAGGGCGATCCCGGCAGCGCACGCCTTCCCGCGCATATCCCACCGCTTGCCGCGCTTGAACTCCGCGTCCACCACGCCGTCGAGCATCACGATCGCGAGCGGGCGCGGCGGCGCAGCCGGGCCGCGGGGGGCGCGAGGGGCTCGGGCTTTCGGGTTCCTGCGGGTCTTTTTTCCGGTCACGGCCGCGGATCCTAGCACGCGGCGCCGGGTCGTGTGTTAGGATTCGCGCCGTGCCCGAAAAAGGCGAACCCACGAGCCTGCTGCGAGAGATCTCGAGCGAGCGGCCCGCGGCCATCACGATCTACCGCGACGCGCGAACGACGCGCCCGGAAGGTTCGGAGGTCCGGGAGTTCCGATCGCGCGAGGAGCTCTTCGACTTCTTCTCGCGCCCCCCGCGCAAGCGGGACGACAAGCGGGCCGTCCCGCTGTTCGCGCGTGGCGCCGTCGAGGGGATGCGGCTCAAGAAGAACCTCCGGCCCCCGTACCTGATCACGCTCGACGTGGACGAGAGCAGGGTCCCCATCGACACGTGCTCGCGTAGGCTCGACCTACTCGGCATCGCGCACGTGGCCCACACGACCTGGAGTCATGGGAAAAACTCCAAGCTGCACTGCTACCGCGTGTTCCTCGACCTGGTCGCCGACACGTGGCCCGCCGTGGAGCTCGCGACCCGGGAGCTCTTCAAGCTCGCAGGCCCGGGCATCGAAGAGACCCACGAGTCCTGGGCGAGCCCCTGCTTCTTCGTGCCCGCCGTCGAGCCGAGCCGCTCGAGGGCCTACCGGCTGCGCGTGTCAGACACCCCGGGCACGTCCTGGCGCCCGAAGGCCCCGCCGCCCGAGGTCCTCGAGCGCCTCTCCGCGCCGCGCGGCCCGGTCGCCGACGTCGACCCCGGCGAGCTCGAGGCCGCCCTCTCGAAGATCGACAACTCCCCGCGCGAGGACTGGATCCACGTCGGGATGGCGCTCAAGTCGACCGGCCTCGAGGGCGCCCGCGAAATGTGGGACGAGTGGAGCCGGGGGCAGGGGTACGGCGACTATTCGGCCGAGGCGCAGGACACGGCCTGGGAATCGTTCTCGGACGACCGCGAGGGTGGCGTCGGCGTCGGGACGATCTTCCGGCTCGCGCGCGCCGGCGGGTGGCGCCCGCCCGAGGAACGGTCCGACCCCATCGACGACTTCGCGGAATACTTCGAGCCGCGCTTGCGCCACCTCCTCGCGCTCAACCAGCGGTACGCCTACGTGGCGATCGGCCAGGGGATGATCGCGGACCTCTCCGATCCCGAGCAGGCCGTCGAGTTCAAGTCGATCAAGGCGTTTCTCGGACTCCACGCCCACCCGTCGGTCCGGACCGGGAAGGTCCTCAAAAGCGGGGACGAGGTCTACGCGTCGATCGGCAAGGTCTGGCTGGAAATGTGGCCGAAGCGTCGGACGTTCGAGCGCGCGGACTTCCTGCCCCCCGGCGGACCGGACTCCTTGCCGGCCTCAACCCTCAACCTTTGGCGAGGGTGGCCGCACGCGCAGGAGCCCGGGTCCTGCGAGCTCTACCTCCGCCACGTGCGCGAGGTGATATGCAACGGCGACGACGAGCTCTTCGAGTGGATCAAGGCCTGGATGGCCCACCTCGTCCAGCGCCCGTGGGAAAAGGCCGGGACCTCGATCGTCATGCGGGGAGACGAGGGCGTCGGGAAAGGGATGTTCGCGAGCGCGCTGGTCAAACTCTGCGGGGTCCACGGCCTCCACGTCACGCAACCGAAGCAGCTCACCGGAAACTTCAACGCCCACATGGCGAGCCGGCTCCTGGTCTTCGCCGACGAGGTGACCTGGGGCGGTCGCAAACAGGAGGAGGGCGTGCTCAAGGCGATGATCACCGAGGACAACGTGCTGACCGAGCCGAAGGGCGTCGACCCGTTCCGCGCGCGCTCGTTCCATCGCGTGGTGGTGAGCTCGAACAACGACTGGGTCGTGCCTGCCGGGACCACGGCGCGACGGTTCCTCGTGCTCGACGTCCCCGATCACCGCGTCAAGGACCTGGTCTACTTCGGCGCGCTCAAGCGCGAGATCGACAACGGCGGAGTGGAGGCGCTGCGCCTGTACCTCGAGGGCCTCGACCTCGAGAATCTCCCGAACCCGCGGACAATTATCTCGACCGACGCGCTCCGGGACCAGAAGATCGAGACGCTCGACGCCAAGGGGCAATGGTTGCTGGGTATCCTGCGGAACGGTTGCCTGGGTGGGTTCTCGGAGAAGTGGCCGACGGCTCCGGTCCCCGTGACCCAGGTCTACGAGAGCTATCTCGAGACGGCCCGCGCGATCGGCTCGAACCGGCGCTCGCTCGAGATGCAGGTCTCGATCTACCTGCGCCGGATCTTCGGGCCCGATCTCGCGAAGGGCCGGGCCTACGCCCGAGACGCGAAGCGGACCGCGCGCGCGTTCGCTTTCCCGCCGCTCGAGGAGGCCCGGAACGCCTTCGAGAAGTTCCTCGGCTCGGAAATCGACTGGTCGATCTAGAGGGGCTCGCTGCTCGCCTTGAGGTTGATCGAGAACAGGTC
>Ga0210377_10003199_pt1 | contig 14103 bp, 14 predicted proteins | sample PLM4_65_b1redo_FD_155480 | JGI IMG/M metagenome (GOLD analysis project Ga0210377, IMG submission 155480) | Groundwater sediment microbial communities from an aquifer in East River, Colorado, USA - PLM4_65_b1 redo | ecosystem: Environmental > Terrestrial > Soil > Riparian zone | place: USA: East...
GCGAGCTTCATGAACGAGTACAGCGCGAGCAACGTCTGGTACCCGCGGAAGATCCCGTGCATCGGTGTGAGCGTCTTGCGAAACACGACGTGGCTCCAGTACTCGCGCAGGAACGCCTCCACGCCGGGGCCGCCGGCCTCGAAGCGGACGCGCAGGACCGCCGGCAGGTCGAAGGGCTCGCCGCCGGTGATCGCGTCGGGCAGCCGGCCCCGCCCCCGGCGGAAGCGGAAATAGTTTCTGTAGATCGTCAGCAGCAGCGTCGCCCGGGACATTCGTCTCCGCGTGAGCTGCAGCCACGTGTACGGCGGAGCCAGGTACGTCAGCGACGGCCGCCTCGGATAGCGGGCGCCGGCCGCGATGTCGAGCAGGCGGCGGTAGCCGTGGGCGCGCAGCTCGTCCAGGCCGCCGGTCAGCGTCGCCGGCGGGGCGTGGCCCGCGCGGCGCGCGCGCGCCTCGATCTGCGTGAGCCCGATGCACAGGCTCAGCAGAGCGCTGCCGGCCAGCAGCGCGACCGGCAGCGGCCGCTCGCTCCGCCCGAGCAGGTCGAGGAGCGCGGCCTCGATGGGGCGATAGTCCTCCCAGCCGAGATCGATCGAGCCGAAGAGCGTGAGCCGCTCCGGCAATCGCTCCACGCGCGTGCTGCCGGCCAGCACCGCCCGCACCTCGTCGCGCTGCGCGGCCAGCGTGGCGCCGTGGTGCGCGCGCACCGCCGTGCACGCGAAGGACACGCCGACGGCCACGCCGTCGGGCGTCTGCACGAAGTGGTAGGGGAACTCGCGGCACACCTGGGGCTTGACGCCGGCGCCGAGATGGCGATGAATGCCACACCGCGCGTCGCCGGTGAGGAACACACAGGCGCCGTCGGGTCGCCGCGCGAACGTCACGCGCTCGCCCCCCGGCAGCGGGAACGGCAGCGGCACGAACGTGGCGCCGCCGCCGAGCGCCGGGTCGTGACGCTCCCACGCCACGTCGCGCAGTCGCGCGTGCGAGGCGTCGTCCACGCCGATGAGCCAGTCGCTCCGGCAGCACGCGCCCGACTGTTGGCACGTGAAGACGACGCCGTCGGGCAGGAGCAGCGGCACGTCCGCCTGGGACTGCATCCTGGGGTACTCTGCGCGTAGCAGCCGGCGGAGGTCAAGCAGACCCGTGGCGGAACTCGTGGTCGTGGAGGCTGGCAACGGCGGAATGCCGCGCGCGCGCGTGAGCGGCGCGCGTGCCGACGCCGAGGTGTACCTGCAGGGGGGGCACGTCACCCGTTGGCAGCCGCAGGGTGCCGAGCCCATGCTCTTCCTCTCCCGGCGCGCGGTCTACGCGCCGGGCAAGGCCATCCGCGGCGGTGTGCCGCTCATCTTCCCCTGGTTCGGACCGCACGCGACCGACCGGCGGGCCCCGATGCACGGCTTCGCCCGCTCGAGGCCGTGGCGGCTGGTGACGAGCGGCCCCGGGGCCGACGGCGCGGTGGTCCTCGAGCTGGGGTTGGAGGACGACGAGGCCACGCGGGCGGCGTGGCCCTCGGCGTTCAGCCTGCGCTACCGCGTCAGTGTCGGCGACGTGCTGGGGCTCGCGCTCGAGGTCGTCAACACCTCGCCGGCGCCGTTCACGTTCGAGGCGGCGCTGCACACCTATCTCGCCGTCGGCGACATCCACGCCGTGGCCATCACCGGCCTCGGGGACACGCCCTACATCGACAAGGTGGACGCGATGACCCGCAAGCGGCACGGCGCCGAGCCGCTGCGCCTCACCGGCGAGACCGACCGCGTGTTCCTCGGCACCCGCGCCCGCTGCGTCGTCGCCGACCGCGCGCTCGGCCGCCGGCTGATCGTGGACAAGACGGGCTCGGCGACGACCGTCGTCTGGAACCCGTGGTCGGCGAAGGCCGCCGAGATCGCCGACCTCGAGCCCGACGACTGGCGGCGCATGGTCTGCGTGGAGACCGCCAACGCGGCCGACGACGCGGTGACCCTGGCGCCCGGCGCCCGGCACGTGATGTCGGCGACGATCCGCGCGGAGGCCGGCGCCTGAGCGCCCGGCGCGCGGCCCTCGCGCTGGCGCTGCTCGCGGCCGCGGTCACCGCGGCGGCGGTGGCGCCCGCGGCGCCACCGACCACCGGCGAGCTGGACGCGGCCCGCGCCGTGCAAGCGGAGGCCGCACGCCGTTACCGTGAGAGCCTCGACGCGCTGCTGCCGCTGCACGAGGCGGCGGAGCAGCGCGCGGCCGCCGAGGTCGAACGCCGGCGCGCGCTGGTGGAACGAGGCCTGATCGCCCGCGCCGACGCCGAGGCGGCGGCGCGCACGCTGGTCGAGGCCCGGGAGAGGGCCGCTCGCACGCGCGCGGCGATTCGCGAGGCGGACGAGCTGGTGGCCGAGGCCGAGGCCGCGCGCGAGCTCGCCGCGTTGCCGCCACCGGCCCCGGGCGAGACGCAGGAGCGTCCGTCGCTGATTCGTTTCGCCGGGGGCGGGCGCTGGTCGCTGGCGGCGATGCCGACGCTCGAGCGCTTCTTCGCCTCGCGCTTCGGCCACCCGCTGCCCGTGAGCGCGCTCGGCCAGACGCCGGCGCACGACCGTCTCGGGTTCGACCACCGCAACGCGCTCGACGTGGCCGTACACCCCGACAGCGCCGAGGGACGCGCGCTCCTGGACTACTTGCGCGGCCACGGGATTCCGTTCCTGGCCTTCCGCGCCGCCCGAAGCGGCATGGCCACCGGTGCGCACGTTCATATCGGCGAGCCGTCTCGTCGTGTTGGGGGGAGCGCTGCTCCCAGGGGTCATTCGTACATGGGGGGAGCGCTGCTCCCCCCAAACCCCCCAGCGTAGGCAAGTGCACTCCGCGGGGTCATGCCAATACTGCGCGTGATTCGGGGCGCTGCTAGAATCCGCGCGCGCGCGTCGCAGCCTGTCGTGAATCCGGGGGAGGCAAGATGAGCGGGGGCGGGATCGATTGGGGTGCGCTGGGCGACGAGACCATCGAGTTGTTGCGGCGGTATTTGATGATCGATACGACGAACCCGCCGGGGAATGAGATCGCGGGGGCGCGGTTCCTGGCCGAGGTGCTGGCGGCGCACGATATTCCGAGCGAGACCGCGGAGTCGGCGCCGGGGCGCGCCAACCTCGTCGCCAGGCTGGCCGGCGACGGCTCGCTGGGCGGGATCGTCCTGCACCATCACATCGACGTCGTCTACGCCGACCGCCGCTACTGGTCGGTCGACCCGTTCGGCGGCGTCGTCAAGGACGGCTATCTCTACGGGCGCGGAAGCCTCGACATGAAGTCCACCGGCATCCTGCAGCTCGCCGCCGTGCTGGCGTTGAAGCGGGCGCGGGTGCCGCTCAAGCGCGACCTGATCTTCCTGGCCACCGCGGACGAGGAGGCGGGCAGCGCGTTCGGCGCCCGCTTCGTGGCCGAGCAGCATCGCCCGTGGCTGGCCGGCGCCGAGTACGCGCTGTCCGAGCTGGCGGCGATCGAACACAACCCGGGGTATCGCGCGCCGCTCGGTCTCATCGTGATCTCCGAGAAGACCGGCCTGCCCATCAAGCTCACCGCCCGCGGCGAGCCCGGGCACGGCTCGATGCCGTGGCCGGACACTGCGCCGCACCGGCTCGTCCGCGCGCTGGATCGCCTGCTCGCGGCCGAGCGGCCGCCCCGCGTGCTGCCCGAGGTGCAGGAGTACTTCCGGCGGGTGGCCGAGGTGCTGCCGCTCCGCGAGGGCGTCGGCTACGACGATCTCGAGCGCTCCCTGCGCGATGCGGGGTTCCGCGCGCGCTTCCTGGCCGACCGCTACCGCGCCGCCACGGTGCGGACCACGTTCGCCGTGAACATGCTGCGGGCCAGCGAGACGATCAACGTGATCCCGCCCGAGGCGGTCGCCGACGTCGACTGCCGCATGCTGGCCGGCGACGACCCGCAGGAGATCCTCGCCTGGGTGCGCGGCGTGATCGCCGACGACCGGATCGAGGTCACCACCGTGCGCGAGCCGAAGCTGGCCAACATGTCGCCGCCCGACACCGAGCTGTACAAGGCGCTGGCCGATGCGCTGCGGGCCCGCGCGCCGGGCGCCGTCGTGGCGCCGGGCATCATGGTCGCCTTCACCGACAACTGGGTGTTCCGCACCCTGGGCATGCACGGCTACGGCTGGAGCCCCTTCGTGCTCGACGACGACGAGTTCCGGCGCATCCACGGCAACGACGAGCGGGTCTCGCTCGACAACGTCCGCGCCGGCGCCCGCGCCTATACCGAGATGCTGCTCGCCGTTGCCGCCGCCTGAGTGAGCGTGGCGCGCGCGACGCTCACCATCCGGCCGGGGACGTCGCGCGACGCCGCGACCATCACGGCGCTGATCCATGGCCTCGCCGACTACGAGCGCCTGCCGCGGCAGACGACCGCGGGCGCCATCCGCCGTCACGGGTTCGGGCGGCGGCGCCACTTCGAGACGCTGATCTGCCGCCTGGGCGGTCGCCCGGTCGGCCTGGCGCTCTACACCTTCACCTACTCCACGTTCCTCGCCCGGCCCACGCTCTGGCTCGAGGACCTGTTCGTGGTTCCCGAGGCCCGCGGGCGCGGCGCCGGCCTGGCCCTGCTGCGCGCGCTGGCCCGGATCGCGGTGCGGCGGGGCTGCGGGCGGCTGGAGTGGTCGGTGCTCGACTGGAACCGGCCGGCGATCCGCTTCTACCGGGCGCTCGGCGCCGAGCTGAAGCGCGAGTGGATCCTCACGCGCCTGACGGGCCCGCCGCTGGCGCGCCTGGCCGGGCTCAGAGGCCGGCAGGCGTCCGATCGAGCGCGGCGACCTTCTCGGCCGCGCACGCCCAGAGCTGCGGCAGCGACGCGGCGACGGCGGCGCCGCGCGCCCGCGCGCGCGAAACGCTCCGCGAGCCCGAGGCGGCGTCCGCGGCGCGCTTGACCGCCGCGCAGAGATCGATGTCCGGATCCTGCCCGATGCGCTCCCACTCGTCCTTGTCGTTGACCGTGCGCGCCCGCCAGGCGCCGACCGCCAGGCGATGGACGTCGAGCACCTCGCGCGCTTGCGTGCGGGCGGGCTCGGGCGCCGACGTCACGAGGCGCTCGACGTCCGCCCGCGTGGAGGCCACGCGGCTCGCGTAGTCGTTCAGCGAGACGCTCGGCGTGATCGACGACTGCAGCTCGCGCAGCGGGCGCACGATCGTCTCCAGGGCCGGCGGCGGCGCGGCGACCGGTGGCGGGGGCGGCGTGGCGGCGGGCGGCGGGGGTGGTGCCGGCGCGCGCGGCGGGGCGGTGCGCTGGCCCGCCAGGCCGCTCAGTAGATCCGGCAGACCGGTCAGCAGATCCGGCAGGCCGGGCAGCTGAGCAGACAGCCCGGTCAGGTACGCGACGGTGGCGCCGCCGAGCGCGACGACCAGCAGCAGGACGAGCCAGACAGCGCGCCCGCGCGAGGCGCGGCCCGCGGGCTGCAGGGTCACCTCGATGTGCTGAGGCCGGGGGGGGGCCGGGCGCAGCCACGCCGCCGCCGGCGCGACCGTCGGCGAGGGACGGGGCAGCGGCCGGCTCGCCTCGTCCGCCGTCACCCAGCGATCGAGCGTGGCGCCGCAGGCGCAGGTGATCGTGAGGAGATAGCCTGCACGCCCGGGCCGCGACATCGCGTTGGGCGTCAATCCGCCGCAGGCGGCGTGCTCGCGGGCGAACTGCTCGACGTCGGCGAAGTCGGTCATCGTGAGGAGCTGCGGCTATCTTACGGGAGGGGCCCCTCGATGGCGTTGATCTTCCAGCCATCTCTGCCCGCGGTCGTGTGGACCACGACGCTCTTCAGCAGCGCCGTCCGCTCGGGCTCGCTCACGGTGACGCGGAACTCGTGCCAGGTATGGGTGCCGTCGATGGGCGCGATGCGTTCCCAGCAGCCGCTCTCCACGAGCTGGTAGTCGACGAGGCTGACGGCGCGCGTCCGCTCGCGCCAGGCGGCATCGGGCTGGCCGTGCTGCCAGCCGGCGGCGCCGCCGTCGCCGGCCTGCCACGCCTCCAGCGCGCCGGCGGCGCGGCGGGCGCCGAGATCGTTGCCGGCCCGCGCCGGGCACGCGGTGCGGCCGAACGTGACGTGGGTGACCGGCCACAGCAGGACACCGAGCGCGGCCAGCGCCGCGATGGTGCCGAACGCCAGGCGGGTCACCGAGCGGCGCGCGCTCGCCACCACGGCGAGCGCCAGCGCGATCACGAACAGCGCGCCGAGCCCCCACGCCAGCGGCTGCACGGCGGTCTCGAGCTCGGACTCGTCGACCACCCGTAGCAGCAAGACGACGGCCGGCGCCATGACGACGAGCACCCACAGCACGATCCACGGATGCGCGGCCCACCAGACGAACGGCGCCGCGAACGGCGACACGCGTTTCGGCGGCTCGCGGCGGACGGGCGGCAGCGCCGCCCCCACGCGCCGGCCAGCGCCGCCTGGAGTGCGAGCGCCGGGGGCCGGGTCGCCGCGCGGCTGCCAGCGGGGCACCTCTTGCTCAGGCGTCCACCGCGGCGTCGTCTCCTCGGTGGACGGATCCCAGACCGGCAGTTCCCAGCGCGGATCGTCGTCGTCGGACTTACCCGGCATTCATCGACCGTAAGGGCGTGCCCCCGCAAGCGTCAAGTAGATCGTGGCAGTCGGGCCAGGACGCGGGCGGCGGCGTGCGTGCCCCAGGCGAACGCCTCCTCGAAGAGCGAGAAGCCCGAGAGGTCGGCGTGAGCCAGGTGCACGGGGCCGGCCAGCGCGGCGCCCGCGGCGGCCAGGGCGCCGCCGCAGACGAAGCCCACCTCGGGCCGGACCATGGCGTGGCCGTAGCGCATCACGTCCAGCCGCCGGACCTCGTGCGCGAGGTCGGGATGCGGCCGGGTGAGGTCACGCAAGATCCCGTCCCGCAGCGAGGCCCACGACGCCTCCAGCAGCGCGCGCCGGGCGCCGGCCGGATCGGGGCCGGCGAACGGACGATAGTAGGTGAGCACCGTCGGGCCGTCGTAGGTGCGCAGCGACTGGTGCGTGGCCACGACGTATCCGAGGCCGTCGCTGTCGTGGAGCACGTTGTCCCAGGCCGGCGGCGCGTCCGACGCCCCGGACGGCCGCCGGTCGAGATGGAGGTTGGCCACCAGCCAGGGCGCGTAGCGGAACGCGCGCGCGAACGCGGGCGGGCGCTCGCGCCAGGGCCGGTACAATCGCGCGGCGACGAAGACCGGGCACGCGAGCACCACCTCGCGCGCCAGCAGCCGTCGCGTGCGCTCGGCCCGTGCATCGTAGGCGTCGACGGCGACGCGGTCCCCCACCGGCTCGACGTTGACCACGACCTGGCCCAGACGGATCCGGTCCGCGACGGGCTCGGTGAGACGGTGCGTGAGCCACCCGTTGCCCTCGGGCCACGTCAGCACCACGTCGCCGTAGGCGGGATCAGAATCGCGGGCGGCGTAGTAGTGCACGCCGGCCCACGCGGAGGTGCCCGCGAGATCGGTGCCGTAGTCGTCGCGGCATGCGTACTCCACCCACCAGCGCAGGCGGGGCGACGTGAGGCCGTGGGCGGCGAGGAAGTCGGCCATCGACATGCGGTCCAGCTCGCGGAAGGCGCCAGGGGCCCCGGCGGCGCGCGGCGTGGCGAAGGCGCGGCGCCCCTCGGCGTCGCGCCAGCGCCGGTAGCGCTCCATCTGTGCCCGGAAGGCCTCGTGCTGCGCGCGGTCCTCGGCGCTGGCGCCCGTCCACGGAAACAGACCGTCGTGCCAGCGGCCGTGGTGGAACAGGCGCTCCTGCGGCGCGTGACACAGGTGGCGCTCGTCGTAGATCGGATGGCCGGCGCGATCGAACCCTTCGATGACGCCCAGCTCGCGCAGCAGCGCGCGCACCCCGCGCGCCTCGGGGCCCGGCAGCGGAAGATAGTGGGCGCCCCACGGATAGGCCGTGGCGGCCGACGCCCCCGAGCGCGCGTTACCGCCGGGCGCATCCTCGAGCTCGAGCACGACCAGGTCGTTGACCCCGCGCCGGGCCAGGTGCCAGGCGGCGGCCAGACCGGCTACGCCGGCCCCGACGACGACCACGCCCACGTGCTCGCGCGACGCCGGCTGCGGCAAGCGGCCCGGCTCGCGCAACACATGACCGAGCTGATGGCCGGCACCCACGATCGCGCCCTCCATTGGCCCGGCGGCGCTCGCCCGACAGCCACCCGTCGCCGCGAGCAGTGCGCCGCCGACCAGCACCTCGCGGCGGGTCAGTCGAGGAGCGCGCCCGCTCACATCCGTTGCCACTCGGCGCCGTAGTAGTGGACGAGGATCTGGTTGTCGAGGCGATTGACCTCGACCGGCACCACCGCCATGTCCGGCGGAAACGCGAACAGGGCGGGCGTCGCCTCGGCCGTGAGGAAGCGCAGACCGGCGGGGTAGGCGCGCGGCGGCGCCCACGTCTCGTCGCCCGCCAGCACGAAGCCCCACTCGCCGAACGACGGCACGTAGACATGATAGGGCCGCGCGGCCAGCCCCGCGCTGCGCACGGTCTCGACGATGCACCAGAACGAGCGGCGCGCGAACATCGGCGAGGTCGCCTGCAGCGCCGTCAGCCCGCCCGGCGCCAGCCGCGCGCGGAGCACGCGGTAGAACGTGCGGGAGTAGAGCTTGCCGAGCGAGAAGTTGTGGGGGTCGGGGAAGTCGGCGATGACCACGTCGAACCTCTCGCCGGTGTCGGCCAGCCACACGAAGGCGTCGGCGTTGACCACGCGCACCCGCGGATCGCGCAGGGCGCCCGCGTTCACGGTCGCCAGCAGCGGGTTGTCGGTGAACAGCCGCGTCATCTCGGGGTCGAGGTCGACCAGCGTCACCCGCTCGACGGCCGGGTAGCGCAGGATCTCGCGCACGGCGAGGCCGTCGCCGCCGCCCAGGACCAGCACGCGCCGGGGGTGCGGGTGCGCGGCCAGCGCGGGGTGCACGAGCGCCTCGTGGTAGCGGTACTCGTCGCGCGACGAGAATTGCAGGTGGCCGTTCAGGAACAGGCGGAGGTCGTCGCCCCCGCGCGTGAGCACGATGCGCTGGTAGGGCGACGTGCGGGCCAGGATGATCTCGTCGGCGTAGAGGCGGTCCTCCGACCACGTGGTGATGCGATCGGCGGCCACGGCCCCGCCGCCCAGCACCAGCACGGCGGCGACGGCAAGCGCCCGCAGGAAGCCCGGCGCCGCCAGCTCGCGCCGGAAGATCCAGGTGGACCACAGCCCGACCGCCGCGTTGGCGAGGCCGACCAGGAGCGAAGTGCGGATCAGCCCCAGCCGCGGGACCAGCAGCAACGGGAACAGCAGCGAGGCGGCCAGCGCGCCCGCGTAGTCGAGCGAGAGCACCTGGGCCACCAGCTCGCGAAACACCAGGCGATCACGGAGCAGGCGCAGCAGCAGGGGGATCTCGAGCCCGACCAGCACGCCGGTCACGCCCACCAGTCCGTAGAGCACCGCGTGGAAGTGCGGCGTCTGCGCGAACGCGACGAACAGCAGCGCGGTCGCCCATCCGCCGACCAGGCCGACGAGCACCTCGATCTGCACGAAGCGCGCGGCCAGCCCCCGCTGCACGTAGCGGGAGAGGAACGAGCCCACGCCCATGGCGAACAGGTAGCTGCCGATGACCGTGGAGAACTGCGTGATGGAGTCGCCGAGCAGGTAGGAGGCGGCGGCGGCCGCCACCAGCTCGTACACCAGCCCGGCGGTGGCAACGACGACGACGGTGACGTAGATGGCGTACGACACGGGCCGCGGCCCCGTTCAGCGGATCGCGGCGGACACGATGATCGAGATGCCGATGGCGACGGCCCCGACCACGATCGCCAGCGCCGTGTTCTTCTCGTCGACGATCTCCTTCCACAGGTGATACGGCGTGAGACGGTCCACCACGATGAAGGCCAGGCCGAAGATGGCGAGACCGATCGTGGCGTAGACCAGCGCGGCGACCATCGGTGCCCAGTTGAACTCGGTGATCGGCATCATTTCGCTCCCGTGTAGGGCCGCGCTCCCCCGTAGCTCGAGCGATACGACCCGGGGTTGTCGCGAACCGATTTGGGGACGGCCTTGTCCTCGGTGACGTTGCTCGGACTCCAGCCGGTGAAGTGGATCCAGGCCAGCGTGGCCAGCACCAGCCCGGCGAAGACGGCGTAGGCCTTGGTCACTCGTCGTCGTCCGAGCGGCCACTCGAGCCCGACCGCGGGTGATCGCTCTCCTCCCACCGGCGCTGCTCGAACCGCCACTGGCGCCACCAGAAGAACAGCGGCGGCACGCCCAGCACCCCCAGCGCCAGCCACAGCCACAGCGGGCGGGGAACGTCGCGGGTGAGGCGCACGCGGTAGGTCACCGGGCGCGGGCTCTCCGGCTCCACGACGAGCACGTAGCGCCCGGCCGGCACCGACGGCAGCCACGCGCGGTCCCACGGCGCGCCCTCCGTCCAGGACCCGTCGCTGTCGCGGCCGAAGTAGTACTGGACCTCGCGGCCGAAGGTGCGGGCGGCGCCGGTCTCCTCGTTCACCAGCGTCAGCGTGAAGTACGCCCAGCTCTGCGACAGCGTCGACGAGATCTCGACCATCAGGTTGGAGCTTCGGCCGGTCAGCGTGAACGGCTCGCTCTCGACGCTGGCGGTCGTCGGCGCCGGGGGGTGATACTCCCAGGCCGCGTCGAGCACGAGGCGCTGCTGGGCGAGGATCGCGAACAGCAGGTGGATCAGCAGCGCGGCGCCGACGAAGGCGGCGAGCAGCATCAGCATCGTCTTCGAGCGCGGCGTGAACGGCGAGGGCTGGGCGGCGCCCACGCCCGTGCGCTCGGGCGGCTCGCCCGGCAGGCCGAACGCCTTCCACACCGCGTCGCCGTCGACGTACTCGCCGATGGACCACGACGTCTCGTCCTTCGTCTTCTCGCCGGAGAGGATCAGCGGCGGGTTGACGTAGTCCTCGACGGTCGCCGTGTCCCCCGCCCGCACCTGCGAGGGGAACTCGCCGACGACGTACGTGATCTCGGCGGTCGCGGTCTGGAAGTGGCGGTAGCGCTCGCCGAGATACTCCACCTCGAGCGGGCCGGGCGCGGACGGCACGGCCGCCGCGATCTTGGCCAGCGTCCAGTGGCCGCCGCACTCCACCAGCCAGCGAACGCCGCCGGTCGGGTTGTGGAGCAGGTGCTCGAACCACGTGTAGGTGACGCCGGCGACCTGGGTACGCCGGGCCAGGTAGCCGATGGCCTCCCACGTCTCGCCCTTGAGCGTGCCGCGCGAGCCGAGCGGGATTCGCGGCGTGACCGTGCGCTTGGCCTCGTAGCGCGCGATGACGCGGTGGTCGGCGCTCTGGGCGTCGAGCACCGCCCCGCAGGCGCCGCAGGCGACGACCAGCGAGCGCCCGGGCGCGCGGATCGAGAGCGGGGCGCCGCAGCCCGAGCACGCCAGCGATGCGACCGCGGGCGGCGCCGGCGGCGTCAGCGCCACCCGTCGAGATCGCGCAGTCCGCGCAGGCCGAGCGTCGCGACGTCCACGACCTCACCCACGTACAGGCGCGGCGGCTCGTCGCTGTAGTCGAGCGTGGCCACGCGCGTGGTGGTCGTGCGCAGATCGGCGGTCGCGGTCTTCCAGCCGGCGGCCACGCGGAAGGGCAGCTCCCCCTCGCCGCCGATCACCTCGGCCTCGCGGCGGTCGGTCACCTCGTAGGCGACGCCGCCGAGCGTCACGCGCGTCCCCGGTCCGAGACTCTTCCACTCCGGCAGCGGCTCCGCCACCGTCGTCGCGAACGAGATCGAGAACTCGCCGGCCGCCTCGCCCAGCCAGCCGCCGCGGCCGTCGTCGAACGCGCAGTACCACTCGTTCCAGCGTCCACCGTCCCAGCGCACCTGCAGCCGGCCGACCACGGCGAAGTGCGTACCGCGCCACACGCCCTCGGCGCCGAGCTGCAGCGGCGTGACGTCCTCGAGCAGCGCGGCCATGGTGCCCACCTGCTCGACGTCGAGGTCGCGGCGGATGAGGGTGGCGCGGCAGTAGCCGCAGACGGCCAGCAGGGACTGGGCCGACGTGAATTTGACCGGCGCCGCGCAGGACGGGCAGGAAACCTCACGCACGCCGGCGAGGGCTCACGCGCAGCGGGGTCAGGCTTGGGGGGCTCCGCACTCGGGGCAGAACTTGCTGGGCTTGTCCAGGCGCGCGTTGCACCGGGGGCACGTCAGCGCCTGGGCGGCGCCGCACTCAGGACAGAAGCGCGCGCCGGGCGGTACCGGCTTGGCGCAGCGCACGCAGGCGCCGGCGACGGGGGCAGCCGAGCCCGCGCCCGCCGCCGGACCCGACGGGCCCACGCGCGTCGCCGGCGCCACCGGGCCGCCGGCTGCCGGCGGCTGGCCTCCCGTGGCCTGGCTCATGGCCTGGCCCATCGCCTGGCCCATCGCCTGGCCCATGGCGATGCCCGCGCCGAGCCCGGCGCCGGCCCCGGCCACCCCGCCCTCGTTGGCCGCGGCCACCGGGATGGACTGCGCGGTCTGGAACTGGGTGTATCGACCCATGTCGCCGACCAGGCCCATGCCGATCCGCTCGTCCAGGCGCTTCTGCAGCTCCTCGGGCAGCGAGACGTTCTGGACCTGGAAGCCCTCCAGCGCCAGCCCGAGGTCGGCGAACATCGGGCGCAGCTTGTCGGCCACCGCCGCGCCCAGCTCGACCTGGTTGGCCGCCATGTCGAGGAACGGGATGCTGCTCTCGGCGAAGTGGTCGGTCAGCACCGCCACCACCGAGTTGCGCAGCTGCCCCTCGACGTCGCCGAGGGTGTAGGTGTCGCGGCTGCCCGAGACCTTCTGGTAGAACACGTGGGGCGCGGCGATGCGGAACGTGTAGATGCCGAACGCGCGCAACCGCACGGCGCCGAACTCACGGTCGCGCAGCGTGATCGGGTTCGACGTCCCCCACTTCTGGTTCAGCCGTAGACGCGTCGAGAAGAAGTAGATGTCGCTCTTGAACGGCGACTCGAACAGCTTGTCCCAGTTGGCGAGGTCGGTCAGCAGCGGGATGTTCTGGGTCTTGATCGTGTGCTGGCCGGGGCCGAACAGGTCGGCCGGCTTGCCCTGGTGCACGAACAGCGCCGATTGCGTCTCCCGCACGGTGAGCTGGGCGCCCTGCTGGATCTCCATGTCGCGCATGGGGAAGCGCCAGGCGAGGACCTCGTCGCCGTCCTCCGTCCACTGGATGATGTCGATGAACTGCTTCTTGACGAAGTCAAGAAACCCCATGACGCCTCCACGCTGTGCGGGTCGGTCTCGACCACTCTAGGTGGCCGGCCCGACGGGTGTCAAGGAACGCGGAGAAGTTCGTCGCTCGCCGGGGCGTCCAGTACCTGGCGGACCGTGGACACCAGTTGCCGCGGCGTGAACGGCTTGGCGAGCAAGGTCGCCCCGGCCTCCAGGACGCTCCGGGCGCCGAGCGCATCATCGGTGTAGCCCGACATGTAGAGGACGTTGAGGTGCGGATGCTGCGCGAGCAGCCGCGCGACCAGATCGCGGCCACCGAGCTTCGGCATCGCGACGTCGGTCAGCACCAGGTGCAGTGGCTCACGGTACTGTTCGACGACTCGGAGCGCGTCCTCGCCGTCTCGCGCTTCGAGGACGGTGTAGCCCTGGTCTTGCAGGACCTCGCCGACGAAGTCGCGGATGTCGGGCTCGTCCTCCACGAGGAGGATGGTCTCGCGACCCCGCGACATCTCGAGCGGCATGAGTTACGACCTTTCGGTGGGACGCGTCCCTGACGGCTGGTGCCCCGTCGGAACAAGCAGCAATAAGCCCGCCAGTTGCGCGCGGCCTCCCGGTCGCTGAAAGGCTGAGGAATCTCGACGTATCGGGTCCTCCACCACGACAGGAAGTGGCCGGGGGCGACCAGAAAGGCACCAGGACTCTTCGTCCCGGCGTCCATCGCGCACTGCGGGTGGAGATCACGATCCCCCGTGTTGAGACACGATCCCCCGTTGACCGTCAGCCGAAGCGTGCGGTACCATGCGCCCCCATGAAAAATCGCGCTTCGAAGAAGAAGAGCACCGCCAAGCCCGTCGCGGCGAAGAGGAAGACGGGCGGCACCAAGCCCAAGAAGTCGGCGGCGAGGAAGCCGGCGGCGAAGGCCGCGGGGCCGGCGACGGTCAAGCCGACCCCCTACACGCCG
>Ga0210377_10003200_pt1 | contig 14102 bp, 7 predicted proteins | sample PLM4_65_b1redo_FD_155480 | JGI IMG/M metagenome (GOLD analysis project Ga0210377, IMG submission 155480) | Groundwater sediment microbial communities from an aquifer in East River, Colorado, USA - PLM4_65_b1 redo | ecosystem: Environmental > Terrestrial > Soil > Riparian zone | place: USA: East...
GGGGACCGGCGCAAAGTAATAAATCCCGGAGAGGGGAGTGTAGAAGAAGAGGGTGCTGAGGAGTAGCTCAAAGAGGATGCCGAGATCAACCAGAGGGTTGGAGAACAGGTTCAAGACAATATAGTGCCGGTCGAGAAAATGTGACAGCCGGATTGCGAGGGGAGTAAGCACGAGCCGTTCCAGTAGAACCGCGCCTTTGGACAGGAGCATCGCCAGGAACTTAAAGGGGAAGAGAAGGAGCCCGGTGAGAAGAGCCAGAAAAGCTTTTGTGGCCTCGATTTGGGTAATACCGCTGACATGATAATCAATTTTTACCCTGGCGATGTAACGGGGAGGAGTCCAGCCGGCAACGGCCTGGAGCAGTTCACGCCGATACAAAGGGTTTAAGAAGTCTTTGCCGAACAGAGAGGTTTTTGAAGAGCGCTTCGTCAGCACATTAGCGATTTGCGTTGTGACTGTCGGAAAAAAGTACGCAGTCAGGCTTTGGAGATAAGGTTGTGATGCTTCATTGAATTTCAGTCCCTGCGGCGAGGGAGGCATGGAAGCGAGACTAAGACCCGGATGCCAGTAGCCCGAGATCCAGCCCATGTAGTAATAGGTGGCATAGCAGCTGAATGCCAGTAAACTGCCCTGAACAAAGTAAGAGCGCAGGATAAACTTCAGCGAGAGAAGTTTTTCGTCCTGACGACGCGGGGGTCGCTCCATGATGCCTTTTTCCGGTGGCTCTATTCCCAAGCCCATTGCCGGAATCAGGTCTGTGCCGACGTCCACCGCCAGGACTCCCATCACGGTCATAGCCAGCGGCATACCAGGGAAGAGCATCCAAACAATATAGGGATACATCTCCTGCGGGTTGCTGTTCAAGACATAGGCCGCGAAGCGTTTGATGTTGTCGAAGATAGCGCGCCCCTCCTCGATGGCAGCTACGATGGAGCCGAAGTTGTCATCGGTGAGAATCATATGCGCCGCCTCCTTGGCCACGTCGTTGCCGCGCACGCCCATGGCGATGCCGATATCCGCCTTTTTCAATGCCGGCGCATCGTTGACCCCGTCTCCGGTAACCGCGACGATCTCTCCCATTTTCTTGAGCAGCGAAACAATACGGAGCTTATGCTCCGGGGCGACGCGGGCAAAGATGTTCTCTCCTTCAGCCAGCATGGCGCGCAGCTTCTCGTCGGTCATCTCGGCAATCTCGGCTCCGGTCATAATCTTTAATGGACCGCCGTCTCCTAGGCCGATCTGCTGCCCGATGCTGGCCGCAGTCAGGGGGTAATCCCCGGTGATCATGATGACCCGGATGCCCGCGGTATGGCAGGCCCGGATCGCCTCCGGCACCTCGAGCCGGATCGGATCGGTCATGGCCGCAAGACCCAAAAAGACCAACCTGGTCTCCATTTCATCTGCCGAGTAGCTGCTCAGCTCCTGTAATTCCGGATCGTCCCGATAGGCCAGGGCCAGCACCCGGAGACCGCGGCCGGCCATAGCATCGTTCTCTTCGACAATGCGCTTACGCTCGGGGTCGTCAAGAGAACGCACCTCTCCGTGCCGGAGAATGCGGTCGCAGCGCTGGAGCGTTTCCAGGGGCGCCCCCTTGACATAGACGGTCTTCCTATTTTGTCCCTCGAGCTTGATCACAACGCTCATCCTCTTACGTACGGACTCGAAGGGGTTCACGTGGAGGCGCTGGTGGGATCCACGGAGACCGGCCTTCCCGGCCAGACAGACGAGGGCCCCCTCGGTAGGGTCACCCAAGACCCTGTAGTCGGAACCGCTCTTTTCCAGATGGGCGTTGTTGCAAATAAAGGAGCATTCCAGGAGACGCCGCAAGGAAACCCAACGCGAGATCTCGTCAAGTGAAAGCGCGCGGCCATCCACGGAGAATTCCCCGCGCGGCTGATAACCGATTCCGGCAACCTCCACTAGTCGTCCGTCTACGTAGAGCCGCTGGACCATCATCAGGTTCTGAGTCAAAGTTCCGGTTTTGTCACAGCAGATGACTGTGGTGCAGCCCAGAGTTTCGACAGCCGGGAGATTTTTCACCAAGGCATGTCTTTTGGCCATCCGGGTTACCCCCATTGCCAGGGAGAGGGTGACGGTGGGAAGCAGACCCTCAGGTACATTGGCGACAAACAGCCCGATAAAAAAGACCAAGGCCTCGACGAAGGAAAGACCGGCCACCAGCCAGCCCAGAAGGAGAAAGAGCAGGCCCAGGCCGCCGGCTAGTCCGGCAATGGACCGGACGGTGGCATGTAACTGTTTCTGGAGCGGGCTCTCCTCGGCCCGGATCGCCTGGGTCAGACCGGCGATTTTACCGATCTCTGAGTGCATTCCGGTGCCGAAAACCACCGCCCGGGCATGACCCCTTAAGAGGGCCGTGGCTGCAAAAACGATGTTGGGCAGCTCGATCCAGAGAAACTTGCCGGGGATCAGGATGGGTTGATCGGACTTATAGCGTCGCGCCGGATTCGATTCTCCGGTGAGAGAGGAATTATCGACCTCAACCTCGTAGGCCTCGATCAGTCGGGCATCCGCCGGCACGAGATCGCCTTCTTCGAGTAGGACGAGGTCCCCGGGAACCAGAGTTCCGGCATCGATCTCGCGGGTATGTCCCTCGCGTACCACGCGGCATGTTTGCGCGATCAGCTTCTGTAGCATCTCAAGGGCCCGGTCGGATCTCTGCTCCTGCAAGAAGGCAAAAAGACCGTTTACGAAAATCACGGTCAAGACCGCCAGGCCCAGCTGGGGCATATCCACGCCGGGGACGAAGCAAAGGATGGCCGCGATCCAGAGGAGTATTGCGAAGAAGCTAAAGAAGTTCCTTAACAGCTTGAGATACCAGGGTGTCCTCCGGGCTCTCTTGAGTATGTTAGGCCCGTAGTGATCAAGGCGGTGTTGGGCCTCCGCCATTGTCAGTCCCTGTTCCAGATCTGTTTGGAGCTCATAGGCGACCTGCTCCTGCGTAAGATTGAAGTAGGTGGCTTTTCCCGCCTGCTGCTCCCCTTTAGCGATGATCTTCAGCGCGCTCGTAGTATCCCGTTGTGCGAGAAGCTCGTCTTTAATCGCCGGCAGCAGCGAAGTGAGCCGCTGTAAGAGCTGAAGGTGTTCCTCGGTCTGCTCGGCAGGAGTGGCGAAGAACAGGAGGATCTTGACGACATTGCCGTTAAGGCGCATCCCGGCGCGGGAAAGGCCCAGGATCATTTCCGGACGGCTGAGGCCTTCCAGGCGGACATGAGGGACTGCGATATCATTGCCGATGTAGCTGTACGGGTTACTATTTCCTTTAACCAGCGCGGAGCGAAATTCTTCAACCCGGTCCGGGAAAGAGGAGCGGTTGAATAGCCTATCCAAGACCTGGGGAAGTTCGCCTTTGAGACCGATGACGATTTTTTCCGGCTTAAGGAGTTCTAAGATCACGTACGCCCACCCTGCAGCACGGCCTTACGTGAAAGGCGATCCTGAAGAGATCGCCCCACGGAATGGAGTAGAGACGAGGCAACTATCAAACCCAGGATCAAGATCTGGCTAACCTGATAACTGCCCGATGCCCGCCCTAAGATAAGCAAGCAGGCGAGAAGTGCCAGGTGCTTGCTGAACTTTATCAGAAAGGTCGAGATTAAAGTCCGAGCGAACATCGCTCGATCTCCTCAATGCTCCACGAAATAACGCAGGATGTCCGTTTCCGTGACCAAACCGACAAGGCTCTCCCCCTCCACCACCGGTAGACAGCCGATCTTCTTTTCCATCATCAGGCGGGCCGCGTTCTTGACTGATTCGTTAGGGAGAATGGTAATCACGGGGTGGCTCATCACATCCCTGACCCGGATGGTCCTCATCAAATCCTTTTGCTCTCTGTGCTTGAAACCCAGGACCTTGACCAGGGCGGAGTGGAAAAGGTCGCGTTGGCTCAATACTCCCACCACCCGTCCGTTCTCCTGGACCGGAAGGTGGCGTACGCGGCCGAGCTCCATGACATCGTCGGCAACATCCAGGATATCGTCGCACTCCAAGGTGACCGGTCCCTTCATCATGATCTCTCTAACTGTCGCAACTCTTTCCGGCGCCATGTGCCGTCCCTCCTCAATGTTATCAGCTCATTCTCCCTGCAAGCGCTCGAGAAAATGGCGCAGCATATCCACATAGGTAATGATTCCCACCAACCGTTCTTCCTCGTCTACCACGGGGATTCCGCCCACCTTCTCCTCGATCAAAAGCTCTAACGCGTCACGCAGTTCGTCGTCCGGAGAAAGGGAGACAGGTTTGCTGGTCATTACGGATGCCACCTTTGTGTTCATCGCCTTTTCCCTTTCCTCCGGTGTGCCAAAGAGCCGGCCGCTGAGAAAAGAGCGGATGTCCCGGTCGGTAATGATCCCTACAAGTTCAGTCCCCTCGACCACAGGCAGTTGCCGGATGTCTTCCTGATTCATGATCTCGTCGGCCTGCCCTATCGTGTCATTGGGCTCAATGGTCGAAGGATTTTCTGTCATCATATCTGCCACTTTCATAGCGTGTCTCTCCCTGTTTATAGTGCCGCCGATGTTTTTTGCGCCTAGCGGCTTCGACGGCATTTCTAATAGAGAGCAAAAAACATGCCTCTATATGGCACTTATAAACGCAGCAAAATTTTCATGGGCAGTGAGCGAGTTTCGCACCTTTGCGATTTGGCCCAGCCGCTTTTTCGCATTCATGGGAATAGGTTGTGAAAATCGGTGGTGAGGAAAAAATAGAGATTATCTAAAAGATGGAATTTTTTCTAAACCTCCTTTGCCTCTTTCTTGGCATGAAATGTGCGTTTGCCTTAACACTGAAGCGAAAGATTTGTCGGAGAGACGGTTATGGAAAACGAGAAGGACCATTTTGGGGAAAAGATGAGGCTGGTAGAGCGCGCGAAAGAGGACATCTATTTTGCCGCGAAGGACCGGGAGTTGATCGAGAAAATGAAGGCGGTGTTAAAGAAGGTTGAAGGGGGTGGGAAGGGAGACCAGGAGTTGATCTGTCCGAAGTGTTTGGGAAAGTTGGAAAGCTATACCTTTATAGGGTTTTTTTTAGATCGCTGTCAGGCCTGTGGCGGGGTGTGGCTGGATAAGGGGGAGTTGGAGGGGATCTTGAGGGAGGCCTCACGCAGTCGGGTGGGTTCTTTAATTGAGCGTTTTTTGGCGAAGCATCAGAGGGGTTTAAGCGAGGAGAGCAGATAACCCGAGGGGAGTCGAGAGGGCCGTGAAGAGTTCGAGGAGAGCGCCCCGGCAGTTTGGCGACTAAAAGGGGCTCGTGGGGTGACAGGAGAAGCTTCATGGAGAAAAGGCAGCAGGAGTTTTCCATCTGGTACTTCGTAGCGGCTTTGATTCTTATTCTCATCATCCAGAATTTCCTCCAGAGCCCTCATGTTGAGAGTCTGAGCTATAGCCAGTTTAAAGCGTTGGTAAAGAAGGGGCTTGTCGCTGATCTGGTGATTGGCGAAGCAACCATTCGCGGGAACCTCAAGAGCGAGGTGCTCCCGGAGATCCTTCCTCCCGAGAAACTGAAAGAGCTAGGCCAGGATCCGAAGGACGCGAAAAAAGCGTATCCCTTTGTCACGGTGAAGGTCTCGGATCCTGACCTGACCGCCGAGCTTGAGGAAGCTGGAATTTCCTTTCGCGGCGAAGTCTCCGCCAATTGGCTTCCTACTATTTTATCTTGGGTGGTCCCGGTAGTCCTTTTCCTCTTTTTGTGGAACTACCTGTTCAAGAGAATGGGCTCCGGCGGCAGCATGATGCAGGTCGGGAAGAGCCGCGCCAAGGTTTATATAGAAAAAAAAACCGGGGTCACTTTCGCAGACGTCGAGGGCATTGACGAGGCGAAAGATGAGTTGGTCGAAGTGGTGGAGTTCCTTAAGCATCCTGAAAAATACCAGAGATTGGGAGGGCACATCCCCAAGGGTGTGCTCCTGCTTGGTCCGCCGGGCACGGGGAAAACCCTGCTTGCCCGGGCGGTGGCCGGAGAGGCTGGAGTCGCTTTTTTTAGCATTTCGGGTTCAGACTTTGTCGAAATGTTCGTCGGGGTAGGGGCGGCGCGAGTCAGGGATCTCTTTGCCCAAGCGGTGGAACATGCCCCCAGCATTATTTTCATCGACGAGTTAGATGCATTGGGGAAGGCGAGGGGAATGAGCGTGCTGACCAGTAACGACGAGCGCGAGCAGACTCTCAATCAACTCTTGGCTGAGATGGATGGGTTTGATCCGAATCAAGGGGTGATTATTATGGCGGCCACGAACCGGCCGGAGATACTGGATCCTGCGCTATTGCGTCCGGGGAGATTTGACCGGCAGGTTTTGGTTGATCGTCCCGACGTCAAGGGGCGGGAGAAGATCCTGCGACTGCATGCCAAGAAAATTAAACTTTCACCTACCGTGGATCTGAGCGTGTTAGCGGCCAAGACGCCGGGTTTTGTCGGCGCGGACCTGGCCAATATCGTCAATGAGGCCGCCCTTTTGGCCGCGCGCCAGGGCAAGGACGCCGTCGAGATGACAGACTTCGATGAGGCCATAGAGCGGGTGATCGCCGGGCTGCAAAAAAAGAGCCGCGTGATGAGCCCGCAGGAAAAGAAGACGGTTGCCTATCACGAGTCCGGCCATGCCTTGGTGGCGGAGCTGGTCCCCGGCGCGGACCCGGTATCGAAGATCTCAATTATCCCACGGGGCATGGCGGCCTTGGGCTATACCCAGCAGCTTCCCACAGAAGATCGTTATCTCATGACCCGCTCTGAGCTGCTCGGCCGAGTCTCTGTTCTTTTGGGTGGCCGGGTCGCCGAAGAGATGGTCTTCGGAGATGTCTCGAGCGGCGCGCAAAACGATCTTCAGAGGGCCACAGAGATAGCCAGGACCATGGTTACCCAATTCGGTATGAGCGAGAAGTTAGGCCTCGTTTCTCTCGAGGGGCCGAGGACCCCCCTTTTCTTGCCTATTCCCACACACGCGCCCAAGGAGTACAGTGAGGAGACCGCTCGTCTCATTGACGAGGAGGTCAAGAAGATCATTTCACAAGCGCATGCCAAGGCCAGAGAGATCCTTGGCTCGCATCGCTCAGCGCTGGAAGAGTTGGCCAAACTGCTCCTTGAGAAAGAGGTCGTGGAGAGACCTGAGTTGCAGGCCATTCTCAAGGTGAGAAGCATCGATAGCGCCAAAGAGAAAAAGAGACAGGCAGGGGGCCGAGAACTCGAAGGCCTCGAGGAGAAAAAGGAGTAGGCAAGAGCTTTTGCCGTCAAGTGAGACTCATCGCAGGCGGAGGCTTGCCTGGACCCCTGGACGACCCAAGCAAAAACCGAGTGAATAACCAGAGGATCATTGCCTATTTCTCGATGGAGATCGCGGTTGACGCAGAGATACCCACGTACGCTGGCGGTCTGGGCGTGCTGGCGGGGGACACGATTCGCTCCGCTGTAGATCTCAAAGTTCCCATGGTTGCGGTGACCCTCCTTTACAGGAAGGGATATTTTTACCAGACACTCGATGCGAGCGGGTGGCAGAGAGAGGAACCGGTGGAATGGGTCGTGGACGACTTTTTGGAAGAGATGCCGCAGCGGGCTGCTGTTGCTCTAGAAGGGAGAAGCGTTCACATCCGCTCCTGGAAATACGAAGTCAGTGATTCGGGCGGCTTCAAAGTGCCGGTCTATTTTTTGGACTCGGATCTTCCCGAAAATTCCGAAGGGGACAGAACGCTGACCCACTCTCTCTATGGAGGGGATCAGCGTTACCGACTCTGTCAGGAGGCGATCCTCGGAATCGGGGGAGTCAGAATGCTCCGCGCCCTTGGCTATAACGAGATCGAGCGCTTTCATATGAACGATGGCCATGCCAGCCTCCTTGTTCTGGAACTATTGGATGAAGAGGCTAGCAAGAACGGCGGACGACCGATCACGCACGACGATGTCGAAGCGGTGAGGAGGAAATGCGTCTTCACCACGCATACCCCTGTTCCAGCAGCGCGCGATCAGTTTCCGAAGGAGTTGGCCGAGCGCGTTCTGGGTGAATACCAGGCAATGTCTGACATCAAAGATTTGGTTTTCTGCGGCGATGTGCTTGACATGACGTTCCTGGGTTTCAATTTGAGTCACTTCATCAACGGGGTCGCTAAAAAACACAGCGAAGTTGCCAGGTTGATGTTTGCCGGTTATTTGATTGATGCGATTACTAACGGAGTCCACGCGGCCACCTGGGTGGCCGAACCTTTTCACGAACTCTACGATCGCCATATCCGAGGTTGGAGACTGGACAACTTCAGCCTCCGCTACGCTCTGAGCATTCCGAAGGAGGAGGTGTGGAAGGCCCACAACCAGGTGAAAAAACGGCTGTTGCAGTATTTGAACCGCGAGACCAATGTGGGGATGGATGTGGATGTTTTGACCATCGGTTTTGCCCGGCGCATGGCGACCTATAAGCGGGCGGATCTTCTCTTCACGGATCCCGAGAGGCTCAAAAGCATTGCCTCGAAGGCCGGTCCGTTTCAACTGGTTTACGCCGGCAAGGCGCACCCTCAAGATCAAGCAGGCAAGGAACTCATCCAGCGGATTTTTCGGATCAAGGACGCGCTCGCGAAAAATATCAAGATGGTTTACCTTGAGAATTACGACTTGGAGCTGGGAAAGATGATCACGGCAGGCGTTGACGTATGGCTGAACACACCCCAGCCGCCCCTTGAGGCTTCGGGGACAAGCGGGATGAAAGCGGCTCTTAACGGCGTCCCGAGTCTGAGCGTCCTGGATGGGTGGTGGATCGAAGGATGTATTGAGGGGGTGACCGGGTGGTCCATCGGAGAAAACGAAAGAGGAACAGAGGAAGCCGGCAACCGGTCCAAAGATGCCTCCTCCCTCTACGACAAATTAGAACAGGTCATCATCCCCTTATTTTATCATAACCGGGATCGTTTCATCGACGTCATGCTCCACTCGATCGCGCTAAATGGCTCGTTCTTCAATACCCACAGAATGATCCAGCAGTATGTTCTAAAAGCCTATTTTGAGTAAAATCGGGGACGCCAGCGGAAGAAAGGTGAGCGATGGTTTCATGGTTGGACATCTCTAACTTCTCCGGCCTTACGGAACAAGAGGCGGCCGAGAGGCTGAGGGAAGAGGGTTATAACGATATTCCCTCAACAAAGCGGCGCAGCATTGTTGCCATTGCCTTTGAACTCGTGCGGCAGCCCATGTTCCTGCTCCTGGTCGGCGGCGGAGTCATTTATCTCTTATTGGGCGATGTGCGAGAGGCATTGATGCTGCTTGGGTTTGTTATTGTGGTTATGGGCATTACTTTTTATCAAGAACGCAAAACGGAGCGCGCCCTGGAGGCGTTGCGGGACTTGTCTAGTCCACGCGCCCTGGTGATTCGGGACGGTCAAGAAAAGCGCATCGCGGGCCGCGATGTGGTCCGCGGCGACATTGTGATCCTGACCGAAGGCGATCGTGTCCCGGCCGACGCCGTGCTCTTGTCGGGCATCAATCTCTCCGTGGATGAGTCTTTGTTGACCGGCGAATCGGCGTCCGTGCGTAAGGTCGTCTGGGATAGGGCTATGGGTTTGCGCCGTCCCGGCGGCGATGATTTACCCTTTGTTTTTTCCGGAACCCTTGTGGTGCGGGGGCACGGCATGGGTCGGGTGCATGCAACCGGCATGAAAACTGAAATCGGCAAGATCGGCAAGGCGTTGCAAACGGTGGAAACAGAGGAGACCTTGTTGCAGAAAGAGACCGGAAGGTGGGTGCGTAATCTTGCCCTTTTGGGGTTATCCCTCTCCCTCTTGGTCGTGGTCTTATATGGTCTCACAAGAGGTCACTGGCTCGACGCCCTTCTGGCCGGCATTGCCCTGGCCATGGCGATGTTGCCGGAGGAATTTCCCGTGGTCTTGACCGTCTTCCTGGCCCTGGGCGCATGGCGCATCTCGCAAAGACAAGTCCTCACCCGCCGTGTCCCGGCCGTCGAAGCCCTGGGTTCAACCACGGTCCTGTGCGTGGACAAGACCGGGACACTGACCTTCAATAGGATGTCGGTGCGCAAGATTTTTGCCCAAGGCGAGTTCTATGATCTCGCAAAGGATACGCAAGAGCCGCTCCCGGAAAGCTTCCATGAGCTTGTGGAGTTCGCCATTCTGGCAAGCCAAAGGGAACCTTTCGACCCGATGGAAAAAGCGCTAAGGCGGCTTGGGGGTCGTCACCTTTGCGGCACCGAACATCTCCACGACGATTGGAATCTGGTGCGTGAATACCCCTTATCTCAGACCATGCTCTCCCTCGCACACGTTTGGGAATCGCCCAGCGGTGGCGAGTTCGTAATCGCCGCCAAAGGCGCGCCCGAAGCCATCGCTGATCTGTGCCATCTGGATGGGGACGGGATGCGGGCATTGGCCGGACCTATTTATTCGATGGCGGACGAAGGTCTACGGATACTGGGCGTGGCGCGGGCGACTTTTAGACAGCCCAGTTTGCCCGGCGACCAGCATGATTTCGACTTCGAGTTCTTGGGACTTATGGGGTTTGCCGATCCGGTGCGGCCTACCGTCGCAGGCGCCGTCCAGGAGTGTTACGGCGCGAGCATAAGGGTGGTGATGATAACCGGGGATTATCCGGTCACGGCGCAGAACATCGCTCGACAGATAGGCCTCGCCTCTGCGGACGAGTATATCACGGGGGCCGAACTGGACGGGATGGACGATGCGGAACTGCAACGGCGTATTCAGACGGTAAATATTTTCGCTCGGGTCATGCCGGAACAGAAGCTGCGCCTGGTGAATGCGTTGAAGGCCAACGGTGAAATCGTGGCCATGACGGGCGATGGCGTGAACGACGCGCCCGCCTTGAAGGCGGCCCACATCGGTATAGCCATGGGGGCCAGGGGCACGGATGTGGCGCGCGAGGCCTCGGCACTGGTGCTGCTTGACGACGATTTTTCGTCGATCGTGCAGGCCGTAAAACTGGGCAGACGGATCTTCGATAATCTCAAGAAGGCTTTGGCTTATATCTTTGCCATCCACGTTCCAATCGCCGGTCTCTCGCTGCTTCCGGTGTTGCTGCGATGGCCGCTGGTACTTTTCCCGGTGCACATTGCCTTTCTCGAATTGATTATTGACCCGGCCTGCTCCGTTGTCTTCGAGGCGGAGCCCGAAGAAAGGGATGTGATGAGGCGTCCGCCGCGCAATCCGAAAGAGCCTCTGTTTGACAGGCGCACCGTGGGGCTGAGCGTGATGCAAGGGCTGGGTGTATTGTTCATCGTCGCGGTTGTCTATATCGTCGCGTTTTATCGTGGACGAGATGAGATGGATGCGCGCGCCCTGACCTTTGGCACCCTCATTATCGCCAATCTGGGGCTGATTCTTACCAACCGCTCATGGTCAAGAACGATCCTGGCAACTCTAGACGCGCCGAACCGGGCGCTGTGGTGGGTGGTAGGAGGCGCGCTGCTCTTTCTCGGCTTGGTGTTCTACATTCCTTTCTTGAAAGATATGTTCCGTTTTTCTACGCTGCATGCCGTTGACCTGGTGATCTGCCTAGCCGCAGGCGTACTCAGCATCCTATGGTTCGAGGGGTTTAAATTATTCAATGGAATGCGGCCAAAGCATTCCAGCCTGCAATCGACAAGTTTTTGATGACGATTCCCACTTTTGCCACTAACATCTTCCATTCTTCTCAATCATGAGAAAGGCAAATCTTCCTTACAACAAAAACTCGAACTATTCCCTGGCATAGCTCTTGCTGTTTACCATGGTTATGTTTCGTTTTCCCGGTATTCCGAGCACCAGAGATGGTTCGGAAGCCGTAGTGTGGGTGGAAATCCACATCAGTCAAGGCGCCTGTGCTTATCCCATCACGCCGTCCACCAATATGGGGGGTGGCTATCAGATGGCGGTGGCCAACGGCCAACAAAACCTCTGGGGCGAGCCGTTGGCCTTTATCGAGCCGGAATCGGAGCATAGTTCCGCCAGCGCCTGCGAAGGGTTCGCGCTCGCCGGGGGGCGGGTGGCAAATTTCACTTCGGGGCAGGGGCTGATCCTGATGAAAGAGGTGTTGTACGTGATCTCAGGCAAACGCTTGCCGGTAGTCTTTCACATCGGCGCGCGTGCGCTTACCTCTCAGGGGCTCAATATCCACGCCGGCCATGACGATGTCATGGGGGTCGCCGATTGCGGCTGGGGAATGCTTTTTGCCCGCAGCGCCCAGGAGGCGGCTGACTTAGCGCTTATCGCCCGGCGGGCGGCTGAAGAATCAGAGACGCCGTTTTTCAACGTGCAAGACGGTTTTCTCACTACCCATACCATCGAAAGCCTCCAGCTGCCCGAGCCCGAACTGATGAAGGAGTTCGTGGGCGATCCCAACAGCGAACATCGGTTGCGTAATCTTATGAATCCGACGCACCCCATCATGAGCGGCGTGGTGCAAAATCAAGACAGTTATATGAAAGGTAAAATCGCGCAACGCTTTTTCTACGAGCGGCTTCCGGCGATCGTGCAACAGGTCATGGATCGGTTCTACGATTTGACCGGCCGGCGTTACCGGATGGCGGATCCCCATCGTCTGCAAGATGCTGAATATGCGCTGGTGGGCATGGGGAGTCTCCTGGAGACCGTGGCGGCTACGGTCGATTATCTGCGCGATCGGGAGAAGCTCAAGGTCGGGTCGCTGCACGTTACCTGCTATCGACCGTTTCCGGGACCGCAGATCGTGGAGGCGCTCAAACACGTGAAGGCCGTAGCGGTCTTCGAGCGTATGGACGATCCCTCGGCTCAATCCAACCCGTTGACCGCTCAGATCAAGGCCGCCTTCGCCGATGCGCTGGCCGGCGCCCCCGGTTATCCGCGCATCAAACGGGCGCCGATCGTCTATTCCGGCGCGGCGGGTCTTGGCGGCCGGGATGTTCGGCCCGGCGATTTCGTCGCCGTGGTGAATCACATGCGGAAGCAGAAGGAACAGCGCTTCTTTGTCCTGGGAATCAAGCACGATCTCGCGCTTAGTTCCGATGGCGACGCTGACATTCGACCGCCAGGAGCATTCTCCATGCGCGGCTACTCCGTGGGCGGCTACGGGTCGGTAACCACCAATAAGATCATCGCCACCGTTGTCGGCGACCTGTTCGGTCTTAAGGTGCAGGCCTATCCCTTGTACGGGTCGGAAAAGAAAGGACTGCCGACCACATACTACCTGACGGTGGCTAAGGAGCGTATCCGGGTACATTCGGAGCTGAAATACGTCGATTTTGTGCCGCTCAATAATGTCAATGCCTTTAATCTGGGGAATCCTCTGGACGGGTTGTCTCCGGGCGGCGCCGTCTTCTTGCAGCACCACAGCGCCAATCCTGCAGAGGTGTGGAAAACGATCCCCGGTTATGCCCGCGATATCATCCGCCAGAAACGCATTCGCGTATTTGCGCTGGACGCGGTGAAAATCGCAGAGGAGGTAGCGAGCCGACCGGAACTGGCGCAGCGTACCCAAGGCATCGTGCTGCTGGGCGTTTTTCTTCGGGTTGCCCCGTTCATCCAACAGCGCGGCTTGAGCGATCGGGAGCTCTACCGGGCGGTGGAAAAGTCGTTGCGCAAGTTCTTCGGCAAGCTCAGCGAGCGAGTGATCCAGGATAATCTGGAAGCGGTTAAGCGCGGCAATAAGGAGCTATTGGAGCTGCCCCCCGAGGTGATCGAGGCGGCGGCATAGAATTGTTCCGCCGGGGCGGAACAGTTCATGAAAGAGCGATTTATGAGCCAAAAAACCGTGCGCGCCTGGATGCACCGCGGCGTGGTCAGTTGCCGTCCTGATACGCCGCTGGAAGAAGTGGCAAACACCATGGAATCCAAGGACATCAGCGCCCTCGTTGTCGTCAATGAGACAGGCGACGCAGTGGGCGTGATCTCCCGGACGGACTTGGTCAACGCGCGTTTTGTCCAACCCTATTTGAAACTTTGGCGCGGCATGATGGCAGAGCACTTGATGAGCCGGCCTGTCATCAGCGTTGGCCCGGACATGCCGGTTGTCGAGGCGGCGCGGCTGCTTGGCGAGAAGCAGATTCATCGGTTGGTGGTCGTGGAAAAGGAAGGCCGGCATGTCCGTCCCGTGGGAATCCTATCCGTTACGGATCTGGCCAAACATATTTCGGAGTG
>Ga0210377_10003201_pt1 | contig 14099 bp, 12 predicted proteins | sample PLM4_65_b1redo_FD_155480 | JGI IMG/M metagenome (GOLD analysis project Ga0210377, IMG submission 155480) | Groundwater sediment microbial communities from an aquifer in East River, Colorado, USA - PLM4_65_b1 redo | ecosystem: Environmental > Terrestrial > Soil > Riparian zone | place: USA: East...
TGCTCGGCATCTTCGGCGCCGGCCTCATCAGCATCTTCAGCCTGAAGCTCTCGTGGCCCTACTTCTGGCGCACGGTCGGGGGCGCCCTGGTGGCGAACGACCTCGTGATGGGTCTCACGAAGCCGGTGGCCTTCGGCTTCATCCTCACCTCCATCGGCTGCTACATGGGCCTCAACACCCGGGGCGGGACCCAGGGTGTGGGCCTGTCCACCACGCGATCCGTCGTCGCCGCCTCGGTTACGATCCTGGCCACGGACTTCTTCATGACCAAGGTCCTCCTCATGCTGTTCCCGGTGGTGTGATGGGCGGCGAAGCCCCGTCGGAGCGGCCCCTCGACGAGCCGATTGTCTCGTTCCGCGACGTCCATCTGGCCTTCGACCGCCCCGTCCTGAGCGGCGTCAGCTTCGACCTCGTCCCCGGCACGACCAAGGTCATCCTCGGCGGCTCCGGTTCAGGGAAGACCACGATCCTGCGCCTGATCCTGGGGCTCCTGAAGCCCGATGCCGGCTCGATCCGCGTCGACGGCACGGAGATCGCGGCCCTCACCGAAGACGGGCTGCGCCGGGTGCGTCTCAAGATCGGCATGGTGTTCCAGGAAGGCGCCCTCTTCGATTCGCTCACGGTCGGCGAGAACGTCGGCTATCGCCTGGCCGAGGAGGGGCGGCTTCCCGACGAGGAGATCGAGTTGCAGGTTCGTGAGATGCTCGGGTTCGTCGGCCTCGCTCCCTTCTACGGCCGGATGCCCTCGGAGCTGTCGGGCGGCCAGCGGCGGCGCGTCGCCGTCGCCCGCGCCCTCGTCGGGCGGCCCGAGATCATGCTCTACGACGAACCCACCACGGGCCTCGATCCGATAACGGCCACGACCATCACCGACCTCATCGTCAAGGTCCGCGACCTCGACGGCGTGACCTCGATCCTCGTCACGCACCAGCTCCGCGACGCCTTCAACGTGGCCCGCACCTTCGTCTACCGCAGCCCGGAGGGCGAGTACACCTGCAACGTGGTCGAAGACCTGGCGGTCCTCGCGGGGACCGAGTTCCTCATGCTGCGGGAGGGCCAGGTCCATTTCGAAGGGTCGCCCCACGCCCTGGCCACGAGCCCGGACCCCTATCTGCGGGAGTTCCTGTCTTAAGGAGCACACATGGCGGACAAGTCGAAGGTGCTGACGTGGACGGAGCTGCGAGTGGGAGTGGTGGTGATCACCAGCCTCGCGATCCTGGCCTTCACGATCCTGTACATCGGCGGGGGCGGAGGCTCGCCCTTCACGCGGCGTTACGTCGTGAAAGCCCTCATGTCCGACGTCAACGGCCTCAAGCCGGGGGCCCCCGTGCGTCTGGGAGGCGTGGAAGTGGGGAGCGTCACGCGGGTCGGGTTCGCCGACGAGGGGGCCGGCGGCCTCGTCGAGGTGACGATGCGCCTGGATCGCCGCGTCGCCCAACGCGTCACCACCGAGAGCCAGGCGACCCTGGGCTCCCTCGGCCTCCTCGGCGAAAAGGCCGTGGACATCACCAGCTCCACCCGAGGGACCCGGATCGAGAACGGCGGCCTCGTGAAGGCGGCCGCCGAGGACCCGTTCAAGGGCTTGCTGTCCGACGCTTCCGACTCGACGGCCCACATGCGGCGCATCCTGGCGCGCATGGACGCGGGGGAGGGGCTCATCGGGAAAGCGCTGCGCGACGAGGAGCTGTACTCCCGCATGGTCGACGTGAGCGTTCGGCTCCAGGGGGTGCTGACCAAGCTCGAGTCGGAAACCGGACCTCTGGGGCGGCTGATCAACGACGCGGACATGTCCCGACGGCTCGCATCCTCGGTGAAGGGGATCGAATCCGTCGTCGCCCGTGCGGACTCGGGGGAGGGGGCGCTGGGGGCCCTCTCGAAGGACGCCGTCCTGGCCCAAGAGCTGAAGGGCGCGGTCTCCAACCTCAGTGAGATCACGGGTCGCCTCCAGCACGGCGAGGGGACGCTGGGCCGGCTCTTCCGGGACGACGATCTCTTCCAGCGGATCGACAGCGTCTCGACCCGCCTCGACGGCGTCCTCCAGCGGCTCGAGAAGGGCGAGGGGACGGCCGGGCGCCTCCTGCAGGACCCCGAGATGTACAACAACCTCAACGCGGCCCTGAAGGAAGCCCGAAGCCTCGTCGAGGATATCCGCAAGGATCCACGGAAGTACTTGCGGGTCAAGCTGAGCCTGTTCTAAGCTAGAGGCGTTCGGTTCATTCAGAGCGGAGGTCCTCATGAGCGAAGACCGCGGATCCGGCGCTTCCGGCGTGATCCTGTCGTTCCTGATGGGGGGGCTGACCGGCGCCGCCCTCGCCATCCTGTTCGCCCCGCGCTCCGGCAAGGAGACCCGGGACATCCTCGGGGAGAAGCTTCGCGAAGGAGCCGACCGCACCCGGGAGCTGCGTGACCGGGCGGGCGCGAAGGGGCGCGAGATCGTCGACGACGCCGCCGAGTACGTGGACAAACAGCGCGAGACGCTGGAGCGGAAGAAGGACCGGCTGGCGGCGGCCCTCGATGCCGGGCGGCAGGCCTACCGCGAAGAGAAGGAGAAGATGTAGCAGCTCATGGAGACCTGGGGTGTCGTGTTTCTCGGGGTCATCGCGCTCGGCTCCCTCGTTCAGGCGGGCTTCCTCATCGGTCTCACGATGCAGGGGCGGCGCTTGGCCCGGCGGCTCGACGCCCTCCAGGACCGCGTCGAGCGAGAGGTCCGCCCCAGCCTCGACAGCCTGGCCCGGGTGACACGCAACCTGGCCGAGGTCTCCGACCTGGCCGTCCTCCAGGTCCGCCGGTTCGACGGCATGCTCGCCGACACCGTTGAGAAGATCGAGGAGACGACCACCCTCATGCGCCGGGTCATCCTCCGCCCCCTCGGCCCCCTGGTCGACATTGCGGCGTTCCTCAAGGGGATCCGCCGCGGCCTCGAGGTCTACCACCAGCTCCGCGGCTTCGATCGCCGCGAGCGCGGCGCCGCCCGCCGGTACGACGACGCCGACGACGAGCACCTGTTCATCTAACGGTCCGCCCGTGCAGGACGCGGCCACGGCTCAGCCTCGCGGCTTGGGCCATCTAGCTCCAGGGTGTCAAGAGCGGACCCGCGCCACCCATCGGTCGCGATAAGATAGGGGCCTCATGGCCACGGCGAAGATGACGGTCAGCTACCCTCACGTCACGAAGACCCCTGGAGTCTGTGGCGGGAAGGCCCGCATCGAGGGCAGACGCATCCGGGTCAACAACGTGGTCTTCCTCCACAAGCAGGGAGCCTCGGACCAGAAGATCCGCGAGACCTACCCCGACCTGACGCCCGCACAGATCCACGCGGCCCTCGCCTACTACTACGACAACCGGGACGAGATCGACGCCGAGCTGGACGCGGACGAGAACTGGGAGGCCGAGCACGAGCGCGAGAAGGCCGAGCACCTCAGCCGCCGGTCCCCCCGGTAGTGGCGGGGCGCTTCCCCCTTTACACCGACGCCGACGTCCAAGGCCCCTTGGTCGGTGCCCTTGTTCTGGCGGGCTGGGACGTGGTGCGAGCTGTCGACGTCCTTCCCGAGGGAACGGACGACGACGTGCACTTCGAGCGGGCCGCCCAGCTCGATCGAGTCATGGTCTCGAACGACCGGGACGTCCGGCGCCTGGCGGTGAAGTGGCTGCAGGCCGGAAAGCGCTTCCGGGGCCTGATCGCCTGGCCGCAAGAGCACTACGCGCGCATGAACGTCAGGGAGATCGTCGAGCAATTCGAGGCGCTGGCGGCGCAAGACGACCCCTTCGCGTACCCGATCCAGTACGTCAAGCCCAAGGGCTGAGCCCGAGGTAGACAATCGTGCTCTGCAGCGGCAGTCGCAGCCTCCCCTGCGTAGCCGGCCGACCCATTTCTATGGAGTTGAGTACAACTCAACTCGCGCAGGTCCGTGCGGCCTCCCCCGGCCGTGAAGGCCATCTACGAGAACGCGGTCTTCAAGCCCAGCCGGTGCAGCTCCGGGAGGAGGATCACGACAAGTACCTCTACGGCGATGAATGATCGGATGATCTAAGTCTAAGGTCCCCGATCCGGGTGTGAACCAGCATTTCGACGCCTCCGAACCCGAGCTCGGCGGCGTCCTCTCGAAACTCGAAGGCAAGAATGAGCCCGATGAGGGCATATGCTCCTACCGCGGTAGAGTGTGGCCTATCTCCCGCGCGCGATGAAGTCGATAGCGCGCTCCAGCACGTCGTCCCGCCCGCCCCGGATTCCGCGCAGCGTAGGGTGCGCCTCGACGTCCGGCACGATGCCCACGCGCTGGAGTTGGCTCCCATCGGCGTTGCGCACGGATTGGCCCGTGAAGTTCACTACGATCCCGCCCGGCAGGATGGTGCGCGTGACGCCGCCGTTGGCGCCGCTCGTGCGGCTTCCGATGAAGGTCACGGTAGCGGCAGACCTGATGAGCGCGCAGACATGCTCGGCTGCGCTCTGGGAACTCCCGTCTGCGAGCACCACGACGCGACCGGCATACCGCTCGCGCGGCGGACTGTCCGGGCTCGTCCAGAGCCCTTCGTCGAGAGAGAAGGTTCCGGAGGAGCCGTCATAGCGCGGTGTGCCGCCGATGACAGTGGGCTGGGTGTTCGGCCGCGCCAACCGTGGGATGAAGGCCAGCGCGCCGCTGGAGGGGTACCCGCGCATGTCTAGGATCGCTGCCGGAGTGCTGCGGATCGCTTCGAAGGCGGCGTCGACTTGCGCTGCCTCGAGCCGCTGCAGATCGACGTACCCGTAGCCCGAAGGAAGGACCGTGTAGACTGGGCCGGCCCGGGGCCGGGTTCGCGGCGCAAGCCCTTCGAGCCCGCGAGGTGTCGAGAAGCGCCGTGTGGCGCCGTCCTCGCCGCGTACCTCCAGCGCGGCCGGCTGCGACTGAGAGCCCAGCAGGAACTGAAGATCGATCTTGTTCTCCAGCCGGCCTGGCGTCGACGCGGCCAGGTAGCGTCTGAGCCGCGCCCGCCTCGCGGCAGCCGCTTCACCGTCCACCGAAACAACGACGTCGCCCACGCGCAGACCGGACTGCGCCAGCTCGGGAGGCACCTCCGTGACGACCGTCTGTGCCTCCACGAAATCCACGCGCACCGGCGGACGATGGGTGCCAAAGTAGGCGTCAAGCACCGGCGAGGCGAGCGTCACATGAGAATCCTGGATGCGTGTGGCCAGCTCTGCGACGGCAAGGGCGTAGTCGGTTGCGTCGCGCGTGCCCCGCATCCGCGGGATGAACTCGACCAGCGTGTCGCGCCAAGGGTGATCCATGAGGTCTTTGTACGGGAAGAAGTACTCGATGGCGTTGTACAGCCGAAAGAGTGCAAGTAGCCGGTGCGGCGGATCGGGGTAGGGTGTCTCCGAGTAGTCTCTCTCTACAAATGCGGCGTACTCGAAAGGCGCGCTCACAGGGCCGGGTACGGTGGCCTCGTGCCGCGGAGCCTTCAAGAGGGCCAGAGCCTTCTGACGGGCGGCGTCGCCGCTCCCTGCCGGCACAACCGCGTCCGGCAGAAATCCTGCGCCGCCGTCGGGCCGCAGCCATTCGCCGTGGCGGATTGCGACGGCGAGTCCCTCGTTGACCTCGAAGGTGGCGACCATGACGCCGGCGGCCGGTGCGTCTCCTTCCTGAACGACCTGGGCCAAGCCGTGGGCCTGGAGCGCCATGAGCAGCGGGTAGAGGTCAGCGGAGCCACGGCCCACCATGAACACGAGTCGTGGCGTGCGCGGGCCCTCACCACGCAGCGAGCCGGAGCTGACCACCTCGAGCCCGGAGTCCCAGGGCCCTAGCCCGCCGCCGGCGCCCCCCGTGACGCTCTGCATCATGTAGAACCCGTGGCTCAGGAAGCGCGCGGGGGTGAGCGTAACGTCGCGGTCCAGGAGTTGCGATGCGCACCTGACGATCGAATCCTTGAGGACCCATCCGGGCGTCCGTCCAAGTGGGCTGCGCAGGTCGAGGACGACCCCCTCAAAGCGGGTCACCTCTGCGAATCGCGTGCAGATCTCCGCGCGTAGGTTCGGATTCGACTCGAGTGTGGGGTCGTTCGGGACGGTGAGGCTGGCGGTGTTCACGTCGATTGTCTCGAGCCGCACCGCTAGTGGGGCGGACACGGCCGCGGGCGTCGGCTCGGCGGATTCCTTCTCGATGACGCGCGTGACGGGATCATGTAGCTCGGCCAGCATGCTGCCTATGGCCGTCCGGTACTCCTGATCGGAGCCTGCGTCCTCGACGGCGGGGATCGCGCGGACGAGCGCGGCGTCCCAGTCGATGCGCGATGTCGCCATCGCAGGATGGACGTACTTGATCTGCCCCCACACGCGGGCCAAGCCGGCCAGACGAGAAGCTTGGTCATCCGCCGGCGTGGCCGCGAGGAGCACGACTGCCGCAAGGACCGCGCTCATTGTGGGCGGCTTTTCGGGAACGGCCCGCCGCCCGGGCGCGCTTCGAAGTTAGCCGTCCAGTCCGCTCTGTTCCTCATGAACCCAGAGCGATGATACTCGCTCTCGGAGACCAGCAAGGGACAGCCTAGAAAGGTGATTTGCAGCCGGGCGCTCGGGACCCCCCCCCCCGATTTGGGTTCACCCCCGAGTGCGAGTTTTGAGCCTGACTACCGACAGTCGAGTGTATGCGCTGCGCTGGACGAGCGCGACTGGACATGGGGTGCGGGGCCCTTGGCGCCCCGCTTACGAAACCGCCACCCGGGCCGCGGCGCGGTGGTCTGCTCCCGGCGGCGACCCGGCGGCGCGGCTTTCGTCGCCGGTGGGAGTCGCGGGTCCGGTAGGCGCGCCCTCGTCCTTTTCCCAATCGGTGTGAGGCGCGCGGTTCAGGACGAACCACTGCCACACGATCTGGCGGTAGGTGTGGCGGTGCACGCCGAGGCGGTCGTAGAGCGGCCGCAGCTTCATGTGGAGCTGGCGCAGGTTGTAGAAGGGCACGTTCGGGAAGTAGTGGTGCTCGGCGTGGTAGTTCGAGTAGACGAAGAGGAAGTCCCAGATTCGCGACGGCTTCATCACCGTGGACCACTTCAAGGGGTGGGTCGGGTCGATGTTGTAGTGCTGGCCGAGGCGGTTCAGCGTGAAGGCCACCGGGAAGACCAGGAAGTACGGGACGATCTGGATGCGCAGCATCGGGCCGAGGCCGCCGAGAGAGTAGAGCAGGCCCATGGCCGCAAGCTGGATCGCCATCGTGACCATCCGCTCGCGCTTGATCGTGCGGCGCAGCGCCTCCGGGTATGACGCCCCCTCCTGGGCCGCGGCGCGGAAGTAGAGCGGCATCAGGGCCGGGGTGCAGTAGAGCAGCTTGAACCACCGGGCGTTGCGCTTGGGGGAAAGCCAGTGGCGCTTGGGATCGTCCTCGTACGACCCCAGGTTGTCGTGGTGGTCCAGGTGCCAGCGCGTGAACTGGCTCGCCGAGATGCCGCTGGTGATGGCATAGGCGAGGCCGAGGGCCCGGTCCAGGCGCGGTCGCAGACCCTGGAAGACCGAGTTGTGGACCACCTCGTGGAGGAGCGTCGTCATGTTGAAGAAGGTGAAGCCCTGGAGGACCGCGATGGGGCCCCAGTAGAGCGGGTTCGTCAGGTGCCAGAGGGCGACGCCGCAGACCGCGACGATCCCGAACTGCCGCGCCGCGTAGAGCAGGTGTATCCCCGCCCTCCGCCGGTGAAGCTCCTTCAGCTCGTCGTGTGGAATCGCGTCGCTGAGCTGTGCCTTGTAGGCGACGATCTGCTTCCAGTAGTGGTGCGACTTGGCCGTCACGCCTTCATCTTACCAGGGGCGCCCGAGGCGGACCAAAGGCATATACTCGCCCGGTATGTCCAGCCTGTTCATCGGAAAAGAAGTCGACCCGGCCTCGGGAGCGCTGGGGAGCCGTGTCGACCTGGACCCCGCCGACCTCCTGACCCACGGCCTCATCGTCGGGATGACCGGCTCCGGCAAGACCGGCCTGGCCATCGCCCTGATCGAGGAGGTCCTGCGGCAGGGGGTCCCGGTGCTGGCCATAGACCCGAAAGGCGACCTCGGAAACCTCCTCCTGCTCTTCGAACGCCTCGATGCCGCGTCCTTCGCCCCCTGGATCGACCCCGAGGCCGCGCGCCGGGCGGGGAAGACCGCCGACGCGGCCGCCCAGGAGACCGCGGCCGCCTGGACGAAGGGGTTGGCCGAGTGGGGGCTCTCGGCCGCCGACGTGGCGACGCTGAAGCAATCCCGCGACGCGGTCGTCTACACGCCCGGCTCGACGAGCGGCGTTCCCCTGAACATCCTCCAGTCCCTCGGCGCGCCCAGCGTTCCCTTCGACTCCGCCGCGGAGGACCTGCGCGACGAGATCGCGGGGATCGCCGCGGGCCTCCTGGGTCTTCTGGGGATCGAAGCCGACCCGCTTCAATCCCGGGAACACATCCTCCTCTCGGCGCTGATCGAGGCGGCCTGGCGGAAAGGGCAGGGGCTCACCCTGGAGAGCCTCATCACGTCGGTCGGGACACCGCCCATGGACAAGCTGGGGGCGCTCCCTCTGGAGAGCGTCTTCCCGGCGGGGGATCGGCAAGGGCTGATGATGTCCTTGAACAACCTCCTGGCCTCGCCCTCCTTCGCGGCCTTCCGGGCCGGCGAGCCTCTGGACGTGGAGAAGCTCCTCCGCGGGCCGCAAGGCAAGCCCCGCCTGTCGATCGTGTACACCGCGCACCTCTCGGACGAGGAGAGGCTCTTCGTGACCGCCTTGCTCCTCGACAAGGTAAAGACCTGGATGCGACGGCAGCCGGGAACTTCCGAGCTGCGTGCGCTCGTATACATGGACGAAGTGTTCGGCTACTTTCCGCCGCATCCGGCGAACCCGCCGACGAAACGGCCGCTGCTCACGCTCCTGAAGCAGGCGCGAGCCCAGGGTGTGGGCGTGGTCCTGGCCACCCAGAACCCCGTGGACCTCGATTACAAGGGCCTCGCCAACATGGGGACGTGGCTCGTCGGCATCCTCCAGACGGACCAGGACCGGAGTCGTCTCCGGGACGGCCTGCTGGGCTCCGGCGCTGCCGCCGCGGGCGTGGACCGGCTGCTGGGAGCCACGCGCAAACGGGTGTTCCTGCTCCACGACGTCCACCGGCCCGGCCTCGGCCTCGTGCACTCACGCTGGGCGATGTCGTACCTGCGGGGGCCGATGACCCGCGACGAGGTGGGACGTCTCATGGCCGGGCACGGTCCGCCTGTGCCCCCGCCCCAAGCCGGAGTTGCCGAAGGCGCCGCGCCGCCGATGCTCCCCGCCCCTCTGCGCCACCACTACCTCAAGAAGTACGGCGGCGAGCTGGCAGATCCCCACGTGCTCGTGAAGTACGCGGTGCGTTACAAAGGAACCAGCGAGGCGGTGGCCGTCCGCGCCTACCCCCTCTCGGCCGCCTCGGCCGCCGAGGTCCTGGAGGCGGAGCCCGTAGACGTCGACGAAGCCGCCGTCTCCGTCGAAGCACCCTCGGGGATCCGCTATGGCGACATGCCGGCGTTCGTGGCGGAGGCCGGCCCCCGGGGCCTCGAGAAGGCGCTCAAGGAGCGTCTGCCGGCGAAGCTCGCCGTCACGACCTTCGCCGATCCCGTCACCAGGACCGACTCGGCGCCGGGCGAGCCCCGGGAGGCCTTCGCGAAGCGGATCGAAAGCGACGGCGGGGGGGCGACAGGGGAGAAGCTCCGAGACCAGCTGGAGAGGAAGCGACGCGATCTCGCCGTCCGCGAGCAGGAGCTTTCGGGGCGAAAGACGGAGAAATGGACGGCCGTGGGCGCGGCGATCCTCTCGAACATCGGCCTGTTGACGGGGCGCAAGCGGACGATCTCGGGGGCCACCACGGTCCTCTCGAAGAACCGCTTGGAGAACACCGCGGAAGCCCGCGTGGAGGCCCTCAGGGCCGAGGTCGCCGACCTCGAATCGCGGCTCGGCGACACCGCGGCTGTCGACCCGGCGCGCTTCGAAGAGAAGGAAATCGTCCCGGGCAAGGGCGACGTCAAGATCCTGCGTTACGACGTTCTCTGGATCTATTAGCGTGAGCGACGCACAGAAACGCTTCGAGGAGTTCGCGGCGCGGGTCGGCGAGACCGTGTGGGAGGGCCGCCGCCGCCGGACGACCTCCGGCGGCCCGCGGGCCCTCAAAGAAGACTACTGGCAGAGCCTCCAGGACCTCTTCACCCGCGACGTCACTGGCAAGGGGCTCCAGGAACTCGTCCAGAGCGACGCCCGCGACACGCTGCACTTCTTCACCCGCGAGGTGGAGTTCGGCGATCTCCGGCAACGGCCGTGGCATCAGCGCTACCCGATGGGCCTCTGGCGGATCTTCGAGGCCATGGCCTACCGCCTCTCGCCCGCTCGGCGGATCCTCTTCGCTCTCGCGGTCCCGATCCTGGCCTTCGCATGGCTCCGCTCCCTCGGCACCTGGGTCTCTCACGGTCCCTTCAGCCTGGCGCCCTTCTTCTCGTGGGAAGCCTGGCTACTGGGTGGAGCCACGATCATGTTCTTCCTCCTCGTTCTCGAGCTGAAGGACAAGCTTACCCTCAAGGGGGACCTCGAGATCGCCCGGCAGATCCAGTTCGGCCTCCTCCCCTTCGAGCCCATCGCTCGCAACGGCGTGGCCATCGAGACCGCGATGCGCCCGGCCAACACCGTGGGCGGCGACTACTTCGACGTGATCGAGCTGGGCGACGGCCGGCTGGCCGTGGTGATCGGCGACGTGGCGGGGAAGGGAATGCCCGCGGCGCTCCTGATGGCCCTCCTCCAGGGCAGCCTGAGGACGCTGATCTCGGCCGGCCTGCGGGGCGGGGAGATGATGGGACGCCTCAACGACCACCTCTGCGCCAACATCCCCCCGAACCGCCTGATCACCCTCTTCTACTCCGAGGTCGACGGCGCGTCCGGCGAGGTGAGCTACGTGAACGCCGGCCACAACCCGCCATTCCTCGTTCGCGCCTCCGGCGTCCTTGACCGCCTTCCGGCGACCGGCGTGGCCCTGGGGGTCCTCCCGGGGGAGGTGTTCGAGGCCCAGCGGGCACACGTCGGTGAGGGAGACTGTCTCCTGCTCTACACCGACGGTATCACCGAGGCCTTCGACCCCCGCGATTCCGAGTACGGCGAAGAGCGCCTGGCGGCGTTTCTGGAGCTGAGCCGTCGGGTGCCCCTGAGGAAGCTCGTGGACGGCGTGATCGCCGACGTCCTCGCCTTTTGCGGCTCGGAGCGTCCGCGCGACGACATGACGCTGCTGGCCCTTGCCCGCTTCACCGGTCCGCCGCCGGTCCCGCCGGTTCTCTAGCCCAGGTTGAAGCAGACCATCCGGAGGTTCGTCATCTCCTCGATGGCGAAGCGGACGCCCTCGCGGCCGATGCCGCTCATCTTGTTCCCGCCGTAAGGCATGTGGTCGACGCGGAAGATCGACGTGTCGTTCACCATCATCCCACCCACGTCGACCTTCTTCACGGCAGCGAAGGCCTTTCGGATGTCCTGGGTGTAGATCCCCGCCTGGAGGCCGAAGGGGGAGTCGGCCAGGAGGCGGAGGGCCTCGTCGAAGTCGCGGTAGGTCACGACCGACACCAGCGGCGCGAAGGCCTCCTCGCACATCACCTTCATCTCGGGGCGCGTGTCGGTGAGGATGGTCGGCCAGAGGACCCGTCCTTCGCGCTTGCCCCCGATGAGGAGCCGCGCTCCCTCGGCGACCGCGTCCTTGATCCACCGCTCGGCGCGGTCGGCCGCCTCGTCGGCGATCATCGGCCCCACGTCGCAGTCCCTGTCGAGGGGGTTGCCGACCTTCAGGGCTGCGGTGGCGGCGACGAGCCGGTCGAGGAAGTCCTTCGCGATCGCCTCGTGGACGTAGAGGCGTTGCAGGCTGATGCAGACCTGCCCCGAGTTCGCGAAGGCCGAGACCACGCAGCGTGGGACCGCCTTGTCCAGCTCGGCGTCGGGCTCGATGATCGTCCCGGAGTTGTTCCCCAGCTCGAGGGTGACGCGTTTCAGCCCGGCCACGCTCAGGATGTGGGCGCCGACTGGAGGGCTGCCCGTGAAGGAGAGCTTGGCCGGGATCGGGTCCCGGACGAGGGCCTCGCCCACGACGCGTCCCTCGCCGTGGACGAGGTTGAAGGCGCCCTTCGGCAGGCCGGCCTCGTCGAGGATCTCGCCCAGCTTCACGGCAGTGAGGGCGGTCTCGTGGGCGGGCTTCAGGACGAGCGTGTTCCCCGCGGCCAGGGCCGGGGCTACCTTGTGGGCGACGAGGTTCAGCGGGAAGTTGAAGGGCGTGATCGCCCCCACCACCCCCATGGGCGTCCGGAAGTAGAAGCCCACCCGGTTCTCGCCGGCGGCCGAGGCGTCCATCGGGATCGTCTCGCCGTGGATCCGCTTGGCCTCCTCGGCGGCGAACGTGAAGGTCTCGACCGATCTCGCCACCTCGGCCATGGAGTACTTCCAGGCCTTTCCCGCCTCGCGGCAGATGATCGTGGCGATCTCCTCCTGGCGTGCGGCCAGGATCTCGGCGGTCTTCTGGAGGATCTTCGAGCGCTTGTGGGCGGGGCACTCGGAATAGCTCGCGAAGGCTCTCTTCGCGGCCTTCGTCGCCCGGGCGACGTCTTCGCTCGTCGCCACCGGGACCGTGCCGATGACTTCGCCCGTGAACTTGTCGAGGACGTCGATGCCCGACGGTGCGGTGGTCCACTCGCCGTCGATGAGCATGCCGCGTGCGACCGCCATCGGGAGCCTCCTCTGCCAGACCCCACTATAGCGGATGGCCCGTCGGAGTGTCACCGGTCACGCCGCGAGAGGACCACTGTCCTGGACGAGCGATCGCAGGCAGGTCCGTCGCGCAAGCCACCCCTTGCGCGACGGTCGATCAGTCGCGGTCCCGTGGACCGCGGCTCCTTCGTCTCAGAAGCGGAACGCTACGTAGGCTTGACCCGAGAAGAAAGCGGACTCCACGTCCTCGGTGTCCGAATCGAGGCCCTTGCCGACCCAGTAGTAACGCCCTCTCGCACCGAGAGCGGCATTCTTCCCAAGCTTGAACTCCACACCGGCTCCCGGGATGGCCCCGATCTTCGTCTTCTTGAACTCGGCGGGGCTCCCGCTGTTCTCGACTGCGGTGTACTTGAGCAGGTTGATGCCGACCCCGGCTTCCAGGAAGGGTCGGATGTTCCCCGAGAGGAGGTAGTACCGCCCGCCCAGGAAGACCGGTGTGTTCTTCACGGTCTCGGTCAGGATCACGGTCGTGGTGCTGCCGGGTACGCTGAAACAGAGGTTGCCGAGGCAGAAGATGAACCCTGCGCTCGTCCGGGTGAAAGTGCTATCTCCCTCCCACTTGAAAGCCGCCACGTCGGCCAGGACCTGGAAGTGATCGGTGACGCGGTAGCCGATCCCACCGCCGCCACCGAACTTGCTGTCAAAGTCCTGCCTGAAGGTCTTCGGTCCCGTGCCGATACCCCCGAAGCCTTCGATGACGAAGCCGCCGCCTTGCGCGACCGGCACGGCTCCGAGAACGGCTGCGACCGCGATGGCCGCCACCGCTCCTCGAATCCCCATGCTTTGCTGCATGACCCCTCCTTTGCTCAGAAAACCGGCCTGGTGGATCCTCCTTGCCCGGAAACAACGACGCGGGCGTGAGTCGAGGTCGCAGGGCCGCGCTTGCCCAGACCGGATGGGACGCGCAGACGGATCGTCGTCACCTGGCACTGAAGACCCCGGCGCGGCTTCGCGCACGAAACCTATCGCCGTGTGCAACGCTACGGTCCGCCCGTCATCCCGTCAAGAGTCAAACGACTCATCCGCCGCGCTGCAGCGTTCCCGCCCCTTGCGTGCGTCGATGCGGAGGGTGGAGGAGTGGCCTACGGCCTTGCGGCCACGAGCATGAGGTTCTCCCCGAACAGCAACGACCGCGACAGGAGCGCGCGGCGGATCTCGAGGTTCCGCGCCCGCTGGGCGGGGTCCTTCTCCTTGCGGAAGGCGATCCGGGTGTACAGCCGGATCCAGGGGACGTAGACGGCATACGGGAGGCTTGTCGGCTTGACGTGGGTGTGGCCGACCTCGATCAGCGGCAGCCCCGAGGCATGGAGGGTGTAGCGCAGCTCGGCGAAGGTCCGGAGGCCGATGTGGTGGAGGGGATGGCGCGCCGAC
>Ga0210377_10003202_pt1 | contig 14099 bp, 14 predicted proteins | sample PLM4_65_b1redo_FD_155480 | JGI IMG/M metagenome (GOLD analysis project Ga0210377, IMG submission 155480) | Groundwater sediment microbial communities from an aquifer in East River, Colorado, USA - PLM4_65_b1 redo | ecosystem: Environmental > Terrestrial > Soil > Riparian zone | place: USA: East...
ATATGTATTGAGTAGTGTCGCTTCGGCGCTGCCGATCACTTTATTATTCAAACATATTTGGAACGTCTTTGCGCGAAACTGAAGCAAAACCAGCGCAGTTGTTGGCTTGTTTTTTAATGGATTTATTTTTGAATGAAAGCAAGCTCAATGACCTCCAAGAATAGTACTCTGACGGAGACATGCCACTTTAAACGATCTCGCCAAGTACCAGATTACATACCATCTGAAATACATGCTTAACTCCGTTCTCGTTCAACCGCCAGACTCAGGATGTCCTTCATGTTGATCCAACTTGCAGCTATGGGTATGCTGGCGGCGCTGTTGCCGCTGACCATGGTATGGGTATCGAGCGATACCGACAAATACCGAAAACTGGTATGGGTCACGCTTTTTCTAACGTTTGATCTGATCATGTTCGGCGCATTCACCAGGCTGACAGATTCCGGCCTCGGCTGCCCGGATTGGCCCGGCTGTTATGGATATGCCAACCCGCTACAGGCGCATGAAGACATCAATGCCGCCGAGACCGCAATGCCGACCGGCCCTGTTACTGTTGTGAAAGCATGGATAGAGATGATTCACCGCTACCTGGCGATGGGCATTGGTGTGCTTATCGTTGCTCTGATGGTGATCGCTTGGCGCAGGTGGCTGCAATCGGAACGAAGGGAAATAAAATTTTCGCCGCTGTTTCCGACACTGCTGTTTGGATTCGTTTGTGTCCAGGGTGCCTTTGGCGCATGGACTGTCACGATGAAATTGCAACCGGTCATTGTGACCATACACCTGCTGTTGGGCATGACATTGCTGGCGCTTTTGTCATGGTTCGGCTCGCGCTTGAGCGATCATCCTGCGGTGCCGAGGTCGGCTGCTGAGATTTGCACACCGGCGACACTGGCTCTCTTGCTGCTGATAATTCAAATCGCGCTCGGCGGTTGGGTCAGCACCAACTATGCCGCACTGGCTTGCACAGATTTTCCGCTGTGCCACGGCGAGCTATTTCCACAAATGGATTTTGCAAACGGCTTTTCGCTATGGCGCGATCTGGGCAAGACTGCCCATGGCGATTACCTGCCTTTCACGGCATTGACCGCGATCCACTGGACGCATCGCGCCTTCGCATTTGTCGTATTTGTGCTGGTTGCATGGGTGGCATTCAGAGCATTCAAAATAGACGCTCTACGCAAGACAGCACGCTGGTTATTGATCATGATCGCGCTGCAATTTGCTATCGGAATATCGACTGTGTTCCTGAAGTTACCTCTGGCACTGGCAGTGGCACACAATGGCGGCGCCGCACTTCTGCTGATATTGCTGGTCATGTTGAACCACAAAATCCGCCTTGCCCTGCTCTGAACTCTGAACTAGCCAAGCTGTATGTTTCCTGCCCGCACTTGAACCACATCGCTCATTTTTGGACCGCCTTCCCGTCGGGCTTCTTCGGAGAAGCGTGAGTCAGCCTGATACTATGTACCTCGCTTTTTTCCACGACGGAATCGCTGCCAGTATCGAAGCTCCATATCCATGCACCGCCACGGCGAGTTTTGAACGTTGTATCAGTCCAGTATTTTCCGGGCAGAGCTTCCGGGAAAAATGCTTTTGGAAGAGTTGGCCCCGGGAATGAAATGCTGGTGTCCACTATGGTGTTCAATTCAAAACGGCTCGGAAGATACCAATCATCGAGGCCGCAAAGTTTTTTTGCATTGATCGCTTTGATGTAGGATTCGGTATCACAATCGCTGCCGGTGCAAACCCCCGCATTGGCTTTGCCGGCCCAGCCGCCGTTGGTATTTTGATCCGGATCGTACCAGCTGTAAGTATTATTGATATTTTGCAATCCAGGATCAGATTTTTTTACTTCCCAGATCAAACCCGATTGGTTGTCCCGCACACACGCCCATGGTCGTTTGGCATAGTCATTGCCGTCGTTGATACTGCCATCCTGATTAAGGCGAGTCATATCAAAAACAAAAGGCTTGGGTGTTAGCGCCTCGCCACATCCCGTGATCGCCAACGGACAAAGCACTAATAAAACGATATTGCAGCAAGTTGCGGCGCATCTTTTTGACATCTTGACTTTGCTGATCATTTTTTTCATTTGTCGCACCCGTAAATATCTATTGGAATAACACTTAAGCAGTTGCTGGGCATTATCATGGAATAACGTGAGTAGTTCAAATCCCACTGCGCCCGACAGAAATTCCACCCGTCAGTCCGGACATATCCACATAAATTCAGGAAATGTCCGTGGCTTATTACTTTCCCGCAAGATGATGTGATACAACTTCACTCCCGGACAGGCCGGGCAAACCGGTTCGGAACGACTCCAATTCCGATTCCAATTCCTTGAGATCGGCTGAAGCTGCCCAGAACTGCCTGATTCGTTCCCGATCAGCGCGACTGCGCAGGCGCGGCTCCCGTTCTTTAGTCAGGCGCCGTTCAGTCCACAGCACACCCAACCGGTGGTAACAATCGTTCTCGCGGCAGCCGGTAATAAACACGCCATCGACCTGATGCTCGCTCAGCGCATACTCAATAAAAGATGGCGGCAACATGGCAATGCAGGGCAGGCTCATTACGGCCACGCCTTCACTGCGCAATTTTTCTATATTAGCTGCATTATCGCAGCCGAAAACCATGACTCTCGCTTCACCCTTAAGCTTGGCCATGTCATTCATCATGGCTGTACGAAGACCGGACATCGGCAAGGACGGCATTTCGATTCCACTGACATAATTATCTTCATTCCTGAAGGGATTTGATGAGGGACACGCCCCTGCGCAAATACCGCAACTCACGCAGCGATCAGGTACGACCACGGCTTCTTCCAGGAAGTGCATACCGTCGCTGCGGGGTCTCATCACTACGGCCTCATAGGGACAATCGGCGACGCAAAGCCTGCATCCGCTGCAATCCTTAAGATTTACTTCGGCAACCGGTATCTGCTTATGTCTAGTTGGCAACCACGGCAATACGCCAAGCAGCAGGCTGAGCCCGATTACCAACGCCCACACCTGCCCTGCAGACCACACATCCAGCAATGGATGAATAAACAAATAAAACCAGTCGATGCTTATGTTGCGTGGCTCTATCCCCATATCTGCCGGCCCCTGGCTCAGTACCGGCTTTATCAATGCCAGAATCAACAATGCCAGCAGCATTCCAAGCGCAAGCCCGCGCCGCGGATTAACCACCGGATTGCTGATGCGCATGATATGTATCCAGAGCATGAACAGCACAAACAGCGGAATGGTTGCATGGGAAAACGATATCAGCGAAAAGAAACGGTCATTGAGCACTTCCCGCGAAATAAAGCTTTGCGACATCGGTTCGCTGAATATCGGCAACCAGTCTAGCCATTCCATAGTCGCCACGGTGGAATATTGGGCCAATTTGTCCCACACCATCCAGTAACCATTTAAACCGGAGGCATATATCATCCAAATCAACAGTACCCCGGTGATCCAGGCAAACCAGCGAGCACCGCGGTAGCGACCCAGTATGAATTCACGCAACATATGCAACATCATCACTACCACCAGCGCATCGGCAGCATACCTATGCAGGCTGCGCATGATGCCACCGAAATACCATTGTTCCTTGGTGAGATATTCAACAGAGGGGTAGGAGAGTTCTATGCCGGTCCTGTAAAAGGCATAAAGATAGGCACCGCTAACGGCAATCACCCAGAAAAAATAGAATCCCAGCGCACCCAGATGATAAAGAGGGTTAAGATCATTACCGAAGATCTTATTCAGGTTTCCTTCAAGCCCAAGGAGCGCCCTGCGCGCATATGACTCGGTGGGAACGGCAGCAGTCAATTCAAATCCTCACCTTCAAAGTCTGATGGCATAATATAATGCGTGCACTGGAAATATTATTGGAGGAATAAACTTGGAAGTCATCTACTACACCCTGGTGGCCGCCGGTCTTTACTTCATGTCTGACTGGATACTTGATCGCATTGAAATCTCACGCGGAGAACGTTTCCAAAATCGCGGCTTACGCAGTCTCGTTTTCTTTTTGATTATTCTGGTACTGGGATTTCTCACGTTCGGTTTTATCAACTATCTTGTGCTTTCACCGGAGTAACCGTAGGGAATGCTGTTGGTTTTAGCACATCCGCTGCATGTGCTCAATCATTGCGTGGAATTTACAACTTCTGCTGTACCGGCCTGCGCATGGCTTTGAAAACCACCACCAGGAACATGATGCCGCCGACCACTGCTATCAACCCCCCCAAACCCATCAATCCCATGCCTGCCATCTGCGCAAAGCCGTGCAGTTCTTGCGCAGCCCCAGCGACCTTGCGCTGAACACCATAACCGCCTGACCACAGCAAGCCAAGAATGTGGAGCAGTTGCCCCGTACCGTACACGTAGGACGTCAGTGTGGCCCACTTCAAATCCGGCTCACGATAACCGAGGCGTGGCAGCAGATGCAAGGTCAGCCCCATGAAAGCCAGGCTGATCGCCCCACCGGTCCCGTGATAATGTGCTGTGATGATCGTGTTGCTGTCCTTGATCATCAGGCTTATCCCGCCGCCGATCGCAAACAAGAGCAGGGACGACAGCAATGCCGCACGCTGGGGGCCTGTCGCCGAAGTGCGTTCGCCCTTCACGATTCCGTATAGAACTGCCAGAGCGATAGGCGCGGGTGCAAAAGCGCCGCCGATCTTCATCAGCTGGGTGAACTGTCCCATGTAGTCAATCAACGAACCGCCATAGGTCAGGTAGATAACGGGGACATAAAAAACCGGCAACAACCCAAGCATCAACAGGGTTGACGCTATCCGCGGCGTCAGCGGAATTTTCGCGCCACAGGCATCTGCCAACCACAGCCAACCCGTCAGCATCAACAGCAGATAGGTGAACTGCAGCACATGTCCGCCGCCCCAGAATAGAAGATCGTAATATTGCGTGCTGTCGTATGTGCCGGGAATCATCATGTATGACCATCCGAAAGCGGCCAGTGCAAACAGCGTGGAAATCGCAGCGGCAATAAAACCTAAACGTATCGATCCTTCCCCTCCCTGCCACAGATTTGCAGCGGGTACCGCTATCAAGCTGCGTACCACCAGCAATGCCATGCCGGCAGCAAATACGATCAACCCCGTCATAAAAAAAGTGCTATGAATGACCGGCACATAATTACTCATCACCGGTATGCCTGTCTCAACAAAAGGAGACAAAACGATCATCGTGGCGCCAACGGCCGCCAGCACCAGGGCCAGCCAGCCTATGCGGATAAATCCGGATGAGGAATTCAAGCTCCACAATACTCCGGCGAATGCCAGAAACCACAGCAACACCGACAAGTCCACATGCACCACAAGTGCAGAGTGGAAAAAGTCGACCCAGGGGAAGATATCCTGAATGTATGGAGTGCGTGAAAGCACCAGAAGGATGGCGAACAATCCGGCTCCGACCAGCGATGCGATGCCGAGCCACAACCAGCCGGAAGCCATCCTGCGATTGGCTTCGGATGGCATGGAAAGCGCGAATCCGCGCTCAACTCCATCCTCTGTTTTGATACCTGCTTGCTGATATGCCAAACTCATTCTTAATCCTCAAGTTGCATTTTTGTTCTTGAAAATAAATCCACCAGTCGCCGCCTTGAAATCGATCACCAAGATGCGCCCCGGAGCAAGGTTCACGGTTTCCTCATGCACATAGTTGTAGTCGTCCCCGGCATGATCCCTGAGGCGCGCCTTCAGGGTATGTACACCCGCCTTCACCGGGATGCGCCGATAAATATTGGCATTGCTGCTGTGTGCCAAGCCCGTCGGCCTTAATATCTCGTGATAGAGTTGCTTTCCGTCCATTTCAAGTTCGACAACGACATCAGACCGCTCGCGGGGACAATCCATAGTCCCTTTGCGCTGATAAGCAGGTAATTTGGCCAGTTCTTCCGGGGTACGTTCGTGACACTCCCCTTTGAGCTGACCTGCGTGTCTGAAACTGAGTTTGATTAAAGTTTCATCCGGTGGCAGGTGGGTATATACCGGAGAGGTGGAGAAAAAGCCGATCACAGCCGCGAACATAGCATAAATCAATCCCTGTCCGATGTATTGCAATGGTTTAGACAAGATTCTCCTCCTCTGAGGATATAGATTCTTCCGCATCCGGATCTACATGACAAGCAACAAAAAATCCATCGGAATAATACTGATCTTCGGGCAATCCCCTGTCGATGAATGGCGCACGGCCAGCCTCGACCATCTCGGGTGAACCGCAGGCATACACCTGATAGCCGTCAAGTTTTTGATAATCCTGCAGGATAGCTTCAGTAACCAACCCGATTCTGCCATGCCAGTCATGCTCCGGTTTTGGCTCGGACAACACCGGTATAAACTTGAAATTGTCATGCTCCCGCTGCCATTTTTCCGGCAAACCCGCAAGGTAAAAATCAGCCGGCGTTCTTGCGCCCCAATACAACACCATAGGACGGTTTAGCCCAATCTTAAAGGCATGTTCCACCATGCTCTTGATGGAGCCGAAACCACATCCACCTGACATGAAGATGATAGGCTTGTCGCTTTCTTCTCGCAGGAAGAAAGAACCAAACGGGCCTTCCAGTTGCAGCACATCGCCTACTTTCATTCCATCGAAGACATGACTGGTAAATTTGCCACCCTTCACCAGGCGGATGTGCAATTGCAGGTGATCTGATTCATGCGGCGCATTGGCGATTGAATAACTGCGCTTGGTGCCATCATCGAGTTGAACAGCGACATACTGGCCGGCAATAAAGTTCATCTGCTCATTTTCCACTGGCCGCAATTCGAGCAGCATCACATCCTGCGCCGCCCGTTCCATTTTTTGCACTCTGAACTTTATCGTCTTTACCGGGAATGCAATCAACTCATCGACTTCATCACACTCTATATCCAGATCGGATAATGGTTTGGCACAGCAGAACAGGGCCTTGCCGTCCTCCTTTTCCGCATCGGTGAGTACGCCTTTCTGGTAAACACCATAGTCGACCGACCCTCTCAGTATCTTGCCTTTGCAGGTTCCGCAAGCACCGTCACGACATTGGTATGGCAGATTCAACCCCTGCCGTAGAGCAGCTTCCAGCACGGTTTCTCCTGCTCTTGCGGTCACCGCATGCCCGCGAGGAGCTGTGATGATCTGATATTCGCCCTTGCCGCGCTTTCCCCCACCCAAGAACGGCAACAAAAATAAAAAACCGGTAATACCTCCTGCCAAAACCCATACTTTGCCCGGACCCCAGGAGTAGAGCAAAGGGTAACTCCAAAGATAGAACCAATCCAGATTCAGAATGGATGGCGAAGAATCCAAGTCCGCGTGCCCTTGGCTTAATGCCGGCTTGACCAGCGCAAGCGCGACCAGGGACAGGGTCAACCCGACTTTAAGCGCCCTTGGCGGCGAAGTTTTTGCCTGCGGAACACGTTGAGTGTGTATCCAGATAAGCGCAAAGGCACCCAAAGGAACGCCGAGGTGCACAAATGAAAGCAGGGAGAAGAAACGATCATTCACACTACCCTGCTCCAGGAAATTGCGTACCAGAGGTGCGCTAAAGATCGGCAGAGCATCCAGCCATTCTGCGGTCGCCACAGCAACAAACTGCGCCAGCTTGTCCCAAACCAGCCAGTAACCGTTTATTCCGGCCATATAAATCAGCCACAGCACCGCGACACCGGTATACCAGGAGAACCAGCGGAAATTTCGGTATCGGTCAAAGACAAAATTGCGCAGCATATGCAAAACGGCAACCAGTATCATCCCGTCGGAAGCATAACGATGCAGGCTGCGCATGATGCCGCCCAGATACCATTGCACGTGGGTGATACGCTCCACCGAATTGTAAGCGTCATCCACGCCGGTATCATAAAAGGCATAAATGTAGAACCCGCTGACTACGATGATCCAAAACATCCAGTAGGTGATTGCACCCAAATAATAAAGCGGATTCAATGCTGGTCCAAAAACCCCATTGAGTCCGCTCTCCAGACGTAAAAATATGTTTTGGCCGATGCGATGGATGAATTTAATCACGGAAAATTTGTAGCAAAACAGTTATGACAAGAACTAAAGTGGGGGCAACAAAAAGTGGTATCGGCACAACCTGTATCAAACATGGTGTGGATAGCGCCGCTTGGGGCTGCGACGATACTCGATCACGATCCACCATATAATAAACAGCGAAACGAGAATCCCCATCCCAATACCATAGAAATAACTGTAATCGATTTTATATGTTCCGGTCCTGGCGTCATAGACTGTGCAAAAGAGCCGGACCTTGTTTGATAAACCTGCAAATCCAGTATCTGCCGCCTTGATGTTGTAAATCATATTCTTTAAAGGCTCGAGCAGCGTTTTATTATCGAATTCCTCCCCGTAAATCTGTTGATAGACTCTGCCTTGTCCGTCTACAAAGGTTGTTTGCGTGATATGCTCAAAGCCGCCCTCCGCGGAAGGGAAATAGACAAAGCCCAAATCCTTGCTCAATTTCTTTATCGTTTCCGGGTCGGCACTAACGAATTCCCAGTTCGTCATTTTTACATCCATACGTTTGCCAAAATCATCCATTGCCTGCGGGGTATCATTTTCGGTATCGAAGCCTATCGTCAGAACCCCGAAGCTGTCAGCCCCCAAGGCATCCCGGGACTGCTTGAGCGCGCTTAGATTCCGGGTTGTGGTCGTGCAAATGAACGGGCAATGTGTATAGATCATGCTGATGACCAAAGGCTTGCCCCGGTAATCGGATATGCGAACTTTACGCCCACCGCGGTTCAGGAACGTGTAATCACCCAGCCGATTACCTATCGCACTCTGGCTTATCTTCAGCGCTTCCTTATCATCAAAAACCTGATAACTTGCCTTTATGGGTTGTGCCTGCAGCTTTGCCTTCGTCACGGCAGCTTTATACAGCTCTGCACCACTGACATCACGATCCTGTGCCAGGGAGAGCTGAGTTGCGGATAGAAGAACCGCTAAACTTAGCGGCAATAAGTAGCGTAGCATTATTGGAACTTCCATGAAATCTTGATTGGTCAAGCGCTATTTCCAGACTCAGGCTGGAGAAAATCATCTGCATTAATTACGAACCTATCACATCCACACTAATGCCTGACAGAATGCATGGTCGAACGAAACGGTAGTCAAGTGGCGAACCCTGCCTCCAGCATCAGAGCAAACAACAACACGCTAAGCTGCACCATCGATGCAAAAAAATTGGACATAGCCGTTTGTTTGGTAGGATTGCGTACCAATTGCACACTTTTAATCAGGAAGTACCCTCCTCCCGACAAGGCACCGGTGAGATAGATCCAACTTAAACCGTAGTACATCGGCAAAAGGGAAACCAGCACCAGAAGGATGGTGTGCCCCAATATAATTCGCGCTGCTTTCTGATCGCCTTTTACCACCGGCAGCATGGGTATACCCGCTTCGGCATATTGATCACGATAGGCTATCGCCAGGCTCCAGAAATGCGGGGGTGTCCACAGGAACAACACCAAAGCCAGCAACCCGGGAAGCGGGCCGAACGATGGATCCACTGCTGCCGCACCGGCAAGTACCGCGAAACTCCCGGACAATCCGCCGAATACGATATTCAACCAGGTGCGCCGTTTGAGCCACACCGTATATACAATCGCATAGGTGAATGCACCGAGGAAAATGTTCAGTGCTGTCATCGCATTCAGCATGAAACCCGCAGATATTACCGCAACCAGAAGCAGCAACCCGATTATCACCAACCACTTGAGGCCATGCTGAAAGACTCCAGTCACGAAAGGACGGTTTTTTGTCCGCCTCATTTTCACATCAATATCGCATTCGCTGTATTGGTTGTAGGCTCCGGCTGCCGCTGATCCCATCATGACCGTCAGAAACAAAACCAGGATTTTCCATATCGGCAAGGACTGCCCCGGCGTAATTGCCATGCCGCCCAGCGCGGCCAAAGCAATCACAAAACCTATGCGTAACTTGAATACATCAATATATTGTCTGATCATTATTTTATGCTCCCTCTCTTGTCCCACAGAAATCAGGAAAGGATGCCGTGGGCACCCTTTCCATCATCTTTTTCTTAGGACATGCCCCATACAGTGGACAGATACTTGAAGTTAATGAAGTAGTACAACACGATGGTCACGAACAAAATCATGGCAAGCACAAATGTTCCCGGTGCTTCCATGCCACCGATACCGATATGTTTCTTTCCAGCCTTCTCGAACGCAACATCTGCATCCTCCACTTTCGGCCATGGTGCGGAGCCTTCCGGGATACGCTCACCTGCAAAAATGGACGCCAGCACGATCACGACAAACATGATTCCACCAACCGCCATGATTACACCGAAGATCTCGCCAAAATCCATCAAGCCCTTTGCGATTTCCGGATACTCATAAGCCAATGGCTGACCGGCAAAAGTGATATCTGCATGACGGCGTTGCACACCCAAAGTACCGGCACCCATCAAAGCAATTGAGAAAACCCAGCCACCCAGACTAAAGACATAGGGCTGCCATTTCGCCATCCATCCCAGCGCTATCTTGCGCTGGAATACCACCGGAATCAGCCAGTAAGTAACTGCCATGAACGCCATGGTCGTACCGACTACGAGGGTGCCATGGAAATGGCCCGGCAGGTACATGGTGTTGTGTATGATCATGTTGATCTGCTCCACGCTCATCACCACACCCGTGATACCACCGATGAAACCGAAACCGACCAGGGACAGGAACATGCCTGAGAAGATCGGATTACCCCAGGGTGCTTTGCGGAGCCAGGTAAACAAGCCGGTATCAAGACCCTTCTTGCGTTGTGCGACTTCAATGGAGCCGGGAACAGTCAAGCCGTGGATCATGCTGGCCAGCACAGCGAGATAAAGCATATAGCTGGTGTTGAATATCTTCCAGGCGGAAGTCAAACCCGGATCGGACAGCAGGTGATGCACAGACCCAAGTTGCAGGAACAGGATATACAGCAGGAACGCGCCGCGGCTTACCTTCTCGGACATCGGCTTGGCACCGAATACCAGTGATGCGATCAGATACCAGATGGAGATATGGGCAACCACATTGATCTGCTGCGAAGAGTGACCGAACGCCCACCAGACAACCCGGTACATCATGGGATCAATATGGCTGATCAGGCCTATCCTCCAGAAAAAAGTCGGTATCAGGATCAGCGCGCCGGAAACAATGGTGAAAATGGCAATAATGCAGGCCGTCAAGCCGCCAAAAACAACCAGCGGAAGCGATCCTTTATAGGTTTTCTCTCTCTTTGCAACCACCAAAGTGCCGAGAAACACGAAGCAACCGATCAACGCACCCACGGCAAACAGGATCAAGCCCAGATAGAAATGCGGGGCCGCTTCCAATGGCGGATAGGAAGTCATCATCACGCTGGACTGGCCTTGCAACACTGCCACAGCGACCATGGCCGCACCGACAAGCATAAGCCAGAACTGGGCCCAAGCCCAGCCCGGTGTCGCCAAGCGGTTGCCCAATACATGCGCGGCCAGAAAATAGAGCACGGCCATTTCAAAGAAAATGATCCACACCGCCAGATTAATCAGGCCATGAGCCGTCAGAAACAAGTAGAACATCTCGGGCGGAAGCAGCTGCACGCTCGGCATACGGGTAAGCGCCACCCCCAGGCCAAACAGCCCTCCCACCAGCAAAAATACAACTGCTGCAAACGCATTCCACTTGACCAGGGTGTTCGCCGTTCTGTTGACCTTGAGACCGGACACCGGGTCTACGCGAAATTCAGACAATGTAGTCGTCGCCATTATTATTACTCCTTAACGTAAATTCTGCCCAGCATGGTGTGATGACCCATGGCGTTAACTCCACCACAGTATTCACCGCATGCTATGCTGAAAGTGCCGGATTTGTTCGGGGTCAGATTAAGAACCTGCTCGTAGCCCGGATATACCTGAAAGTTGATGTTCTCGGGCTGCAGCGAGAAGCCATGACCCACATCAAGTGAAGACAAATGCAGACGATAGGTTTTCCCTTTTTGAAGCTCCAGGATGGGACGCCATTGCCACTGCATACCAGCCAGATAAACATCGCTGCCGGGAGGCGGAGCAACCACATCTTCTGTTGGCATAGACGCATCCTTGCGCACGGCATACTTCGCCGCTTGATCCGTCAGATGATTGGAAAATTTCTCGGGCGTGGTTACGTAAGCCTCGTTTCTCATATTCTGGTTTCCGATCCAGTGCCAGCTGACCATCCAGCCGAACATGAACAGACACCATGCAAAAGAAAGTACAATCCATGTTATCTCGGTGCGTTCGATCGGTTCACGCCACCAGTCCGGATTCGTAGGGGGGGTATAAGAAGTTCCCATAGCTATATCTCCTAATATCGATTAAACAAATGTGGCGTCCTTACGGAGCCATCGGTATGTTGATTACGTCCCACAGCCCCCACAAGGTATAAAGCACCATAGGTGTCAATATGCCCAAGGCTAACAATAGCCATTGGTTATCCAACACCCTTTGCATGAAATGAGGACTTGCACTATTCGTAGACTCGGACATTGTTTATTCCCTCCCTTATAAATTGATGGCTGACTCCATTGACGATTGCTACAAGAAACATGTCAAAAATTGAAAGAACCCTGCTTTTTTCTTGACTCACTTACTGCACTACAATCATTTGCTTCAGTTTTACAGTACCTCTAAATAATTCGCAATGTGATGACTAATGGCTGAGTATCACGAAAAGGCCGACACAGAAATATACGGCTGCGCAAACAGCCAACACCACAGTCAATAGTAAAAATTTGTTGTGCAGCATTTGCTGCATAAAGGAAACTGGCTCGTTACCAGATGTGGATGATTCCATTGGATACCCCCCATTATTTTTAATATTACTTAAACATTATTATTAACCGCTCACGATTCACGCAACAGCATCCCCGACATTCCAGACCTGCTCATGAGCCACACCCTGTCGGCAGGAATTACTCTGAATCATCTGGGCTGATAGCAAGCGCAATAGCCAAGCCTAACATCCCATTGAATATCCCGAGCACATTCTCCCCCTTTTGTTTCTGAAAGCAACCCGTGTATTTCCGGAAACCAATACATGTATCGTTAATACACATTTAACAACATATTCCTAAAGCAGTAAGTTGTCAAGCAATTTGGTTGACTTGCCAAAATTCCATTGAACATGTATGTTGCTTACATGTTAACTATTTTGATTTAAGTTAAAGTTCTTGGTTAGGAATCGGATGCTGCAAGCAATTCCGAGAAGGTGATATCCGCAGCAGGCGGTTTTATCGGCATATAGTTCTGGCCACACGGGTCGCTTTCCTTTATGAATGTCCGCAAGGCGCAACACCGCTGATGGCCTTGATGAGGACGTCGAAACGATTCCAACGTGTCAAGGCACAAAGATTACGACATATGAGTGAGATCAAAGCGCGGGTAGGCGTGAAACTGCCCGAAAAATCCGAATACTGCAATTTGCCTCTGGTCTATTCTTGTTCTGGATGCTCTAGTGCAGCCCAACTGGCCAATTCTCTCGCGATCCGTCTTGACAGGGAGCGACTCGCCGAAATGTCCTGTATAGCAGGTGTTGGAGGGGGCGTTCGATCATTGGTCAAAACGGCGCAGTCAGGAAGAAAAGTCATAGTAATGGATGGATGCTCTCTCCACTGCGCGAAACTTTGTTTGGATCGATATGGCGTCTTTGTAAATGTACATATAGATTTGTCCAAGGCGAGAGTGAAAAGGCGATTTCACCAGGATGCGACGCCCGAAGAGGGACTGCATGTGTGGAGCACCGCTGTTTTGCCGGAAATCCGTCGGCTCAGTTGAAATAATCGCATTTCACTTGCATCCGTCCGACAATGAAAACCAAACGCTTCGATCGACAGCAGCAAGCCGCTTCGCTTTATCCAGCCTATCTACTATAAGGTACGAAAATGAAACTGACCCAATATACTGATCTTGGCTTAAGGCTTCTGATGTACTTGTCTATGCGTTATGGCAATACAGCTACAATTCAGGAAGTAAGTATACGGTTTGCGGTCTCCAAGAATCACATGGTCAAAATCTCACATCAACTGACCAAGTCAGGATTGATTGAAAGCACACGCGGTCGC
>Ga0210377_10003203_pt1 | contig 14098 bp, 13 predicted proteins | sample PLM4_65_b1redo_FD_155480 | JGI IMG/M metagenome (GOLD analysis project Ga0210377, IMG submission 155480) | Groundwater sediment microbial communities from an aquifer in East River, Colorado, USA - PLM4_65_b1 redo | ecosystem: Environmental > Terrestrial > Soil > Riparian zone | place: USA: East...
CGCACCCGGCCCGAGCCGACAGCAGCGGCCAGGCGTATTGCGGCGTGGGCGGCATGACGGCATGGACCTGCGCCGCCGCTTCGTCAAGCTCCGCGAGAGTTCGTTTCACGTTTCACGTTTCACGTTTTCACGAGTAGCCCCGAGCAGCTGTTTTCGTTTGGCCGCCGGGAACCGTTCGATCGCATACCGCACGCTGGTCCGGGAGAACCGTGATCCCCGGGCCCGCAGAAACCGCTCCAGCCGCCGCATATCGGTCTTGCCCGCCTCCCGCAGCAGCCATCCGGTCGCCTTGTGGATGAGATCGTGCTCGTCCTGCGCCAGGGCAACCGCGATCCGGTAAGCGGGGTCAAGGGACCGGCCGTGCCGCGCCAGGGGAATCATCGCCACCGCCGCGGCGCGCCGCACCCAGAGGCTCCGGGCTCCGGTCCAGCGCTCCAGCCGGCCGATCAGCCCCGGTTGCCGCTCGAGCAGGGGGGTCAGGAGGGTGGGGGCCAGGAGGTCCACCGCCGCCCAGGACGCGGCGTGACCGCCGGCCAGCCAGCGGCGCGCGGTCCCGAAGAGGGTGGACGGGAACTCGCGCCGCCACCGCCCCAGGACGATGATCCCCACGGCCTTGGCCTCGAGCTCAGGACGCCGGACCAGCGCGTCGCAGAATCGGATGGCGGTGCGAACGTCCCACGTCCGCCGTTCCGCCAGCCAGGTCTCACGGGAAATGCGCCGCACTTCGGGCAGCGGCACCCCGAAGAACCGGACGTCCTCATCGCGCTTGAAGTACACCCGCGCCATCGCCGCGCGCCGCGCGTCGCCCGCCCGACCCAGGGCGAGAATGACCCGCCGAACCACCCCCCCCTCGACCACCCCCGCCATGCCTTTCCCGTTTCCCCTTTCACGTTTCACGTTTCACGTTTCACGCCCTCATTATAGCCGCGCGTTCCCCCTCCGCCCACCGGCGCTTAGTTTCTTGCCCATGGCTTTCCTCGACACCCGGCGCCAGCGGGCCGCCCTGCTGGTCCTCCTCCTGGGCGCCGGGCTGGCGGTCGCCCTGTCGCCCTACGCCAGCGGTCTCATCGGCGGGGCCGTGTTGTACGTGCTGTTCGCGCCGATCAACGCCGCGCTCCGCCGGCGGCTCGGGACCACCGCGGCGGCCGCGGTCGCCACGGTGCTCGCCGCGCTGGTCATCATCCTGCCCGGCGTCACTGTGGCCGGCCTGCTCGTCACCCAGGCCCAGCAGATCGCCTCGGGCGTCGTCAACAGTCCGCTGCTCCTGAAGGTCGGCCAGCTGAAGATCGCGGGCTATGCCGTGGGACCACAGCTCGAAGGCGTGGGCCGGACCCTGATCGAATGGCTCGGCGCCAACGCCTTCGGGTTCATCGGCACGGCCACCCGCGCGATCCTGAATCTGGTCATTGCCCTGTTCGGGCTCTACTTCCTCCTGATCCGCCCCGACGAGAACTGGGAGGCCTTCCGGCCCTATGTACCGTTCTCGGAGGAGAACACCCAACGCCTCCGCAAGCGGTTCACGGACGTCACCGCCTCCACCCTGATCGGGGTCCTGCTGGTCGGTCTGGCGCAGGGCACCCTGCTAGCCACGGCCTTCCAGGTCCTGGGGCTGTCGGACGCGCTGTTCTGGGGAATGGTCACCGCCGTCATGTCGGTCCTGCCCCTGGTGGGGAGCGGCCTGATCTGGGGTCCGGGCGCGCTGGCGCTGGGGTTGGACGACCGCTGGGGCGCCGCCATTGCCCTGGTGATCTGGGGCGTGATCATCGTCGGCAGTGTGGATAACGTGATTCGCCCCCTGGTCTACCGGCGCTGGGCCAGGATCCACCCGCTGGTCACCCTGGTGGGAGCCCTGTCCGGGATCCGGTTTTTTGGGCTGCTGGGCATCCTCATCGGGCCGCTGGCCCTGAGTTACTTCTTCGAGCTGATCCGGATGTACCGGGAGGAGTACGTCGAGCCGGCCGAGCGCGTGCGCCGATCGTCCACCCAGCTGCCCGCGATCAGGGCCACGGGGAACTCGCCGGCCGGAGAAGGGTTACCATGAGGAGCCACCACCCAACGCCCATGACACCCTTCCTGCCGCCTCGCTTCGCCGCGCCGGTGCTCGCCGCCCTGCTGCTGGCGGGCGCCGCGTCGCCCGCCGCCGCCCAATACTTCGGGCGGAACAAGGTCCAGTACGAGACGTTCGATTTCCAGGTGCTCCAGACCGAGCACTTCGACATCCACTACTACCCGGAAGAGCGGGACGCCGCGGTCCTGGCCGGGCGGATGGCCGAACGGTGGTACGCGCGCCTGTCCACCATCCTGGGCCATGAGTTGTCAGGCCGGCAGCCGCTCATCATGTACGCCAATCATCCCCACTTCGAGCAGACCAACGCGCTCTCGGGGAGTCTGGACGAGGGCACGGGCGGGGTGACGGAGGTGTTCAAGCGGCGGATCGTCCTGCCGTTCGCCGCCGGCCTCGAGGAGACCGATCACGTCATCGGCCACGAAATCGTCCACGCCTTCCAGTTCGACATCACGGGAGAAGGGCGCTCCCCCGCAAACGGCGGCGTTCCTGGCGCCCTGCGCCTGCCGCTGTGGTTCGTCGAAGGCATGGCCGAGTACCTCTCGGTGGGCCCGGTGGATCCCCACACGGCCATGTGGATGCGCGACGCGGTCCGCACCAAGCTCCCCACGATCCAGGACATGGGCGACCCGTACCGCTGGTTCCCGTACCGATACGGACAGGCCCTGTGGGCCTACCTGGCCGGTCACTACGGCGATGAGGTCGTGGGGCGCCTGCTCAAGACCGCGGGCCGCGCCCAGGATCCCGATGTGGCGATGTCCCGGCTGCTGGGGGGCACGCTGGCCGATCTGAGCACCGCCTGGCACCAGCAGTTGCGCGAGGCCTACGAACCGCTGGCCCCGCTCACGGATTCGGCCACCGCGTACGGAAAGCCGGTCTTCGGTGACGACGATGTCATGAACGTCGCCCCGGCCGTGAGCCCCGACGGGCGGCGCCTGGCGTTCATCTCGACCCGGGATCTGTTCTCGGTGGACGTGTTCATCGGCGACCTGGAGACCGGCAAGGTCATCCGGAAGGTCACCCGGACGGCGGTGGATCCCCACTTCGAGAGCCTGCAGTACATCAACTCGGCCGGCGCCTGGAGCCCGGACGGCGCTGCCTTCGCCATCGCCGGGATCAACGAGGGCCGGCCGCTCATCAGCCTGATCGACGTCGAAACCGGCCGGCGAACGCGGGATATCCGGCTGCCGCAGCTCGGCGAGATCTACACGCCCGCCTGGTCGCCAGACGGCCGGTACCTGGCCTTCTCGGCCATTCAGGGTGGGCTCTCCGACTTGTTCCTGTACGACCTCGAGCGCAACGAGCTGCGGCGCCTCACCAACGATCCGTTCGGCGACCTGCAGCCCGCCTGGTCCCCGGACGGCCGGCGCCTGGCCTTCGCTTCCGACCGGTTCACCACCAACCCCGATCTGCTGGAATACGGCCACTACCAGATCGTGGTGCTCGACGTCGCCTCCGGCGCGGTGGCCCCGGTCCCCGGATTCCCGACCGGCAAGCACATCAACCCGCAGTGGTCGCGCGGCGGCGAGAGCCTGTTCTTCCTGTCCGACTGGACCGGCATCTCCAACCTCTACCGGGTCTATCTGGCCGACGGCCGCATCACTCAGGTGACCAACCTCTACACCGGGGTCTCGGGAATCACGCCCACGAGCCCGGCGGTGAGCGTCGCCCAGAGTTCCGGGCGGACGGTCATTGCGGTGTACGCCCGCGGGGAGATGCACCTTCACATGATTGACGATCCCGCCGTGCTGGCGGGACGAGACGTGGTGCCCGCGTTCGCCGCGATGAATCCGGCCCGGCTTCCGCCGGCCGAGCCCATCGCCGACCAGGTCTCGGGGGCACTGGCGGACGCGCGCACGGGATTGCCCGACTCGGCGGAATTCGCCAGCAAGCGGTATTCCGCGGGCCTCGGCCTGGACTACGTGGCCCGGCCCACGCTGATGATTGCCTCGGACCGATACGGCACCTACCTCGGGGCCGGCGCCGCGCTCTACTGGTCCGACGTGCTGGGCAACCGGAACCTGCTGACGCAGCTCGAGGTGAACGGCGGCCTCAAGGACATCAGCGCGGTGGTCGGGTACACCAACCTGCGCCGGCGCCTGAACTGGGGCGTCTTCGCCCAGCAGCTCCCCTACCTGAGCCGCTTCTACAACGTGGGTGTCGGCTTCGATCCCCAGGACAGCAGCTCCGTCCTGATCGAGCAGATCTTCACCTTCCGGCAGACCAGCCGCGACCTGTCCGGGCTCATTTCCTACCCCTTGAGCCGGGCGCAACGGGTGGAGTTCTCCCTGGGCGGGCGTGACGTCCGGTTCGAGCAGGAAGTGAAGCAGATCGTCACCGATTTCGTGACCGGAGAGAAGCTGTCCGAGACCGATTCGTCCGAGACGCCCTTCCCGGGCGTGACGATGGCCACCGCCAGCGCCGCCCTGGTCTACGACCAGTCGATCTTCGGCGCGACCTCGCCGGTGCTGGGTCAGCGGTACCGGCTCGAGGTGAGCCCCGCGGTGGGCTCGATCAGCTACCTGAGCGTGCTGGCCGACTATCGCCGCTACCTCATGCCGGTGCGCCCCTTCACGTTGGCGGGGCGCCTGATGCACGTCGGCCGGTACGCGGGCGACGCGGAAGACGACCGGCTCCGGCCCCTGTTCATGGGCTACCCCGGGCTGGTCCGGGGCTACACCGACGGCTCCTTCGAGCCCGGTGACTGCACGCCCTCGGCCGACGAATCCTGTCCGCTGTTCAGCCGGCTGATCGGCAGCCGGATGTTGATCGGGAATCTCGAGCTCCGGTTCCCCCTGTTGGGCGCCCTCGGCGTCGGCAGCGGCTACTACGGATTCCTGCCGATCGAGGTCGCGCTCTTCGCCGACGCCGGCCTCGCCTGGTCGTCCAACCTCAGCGCGACGCCGGTGACCGATGAACGGCCCTGGTTCGTGGGCGGCGATCGCCGCCCGGTCACCAGCGCGGGCGCCGGTCTGCGCATGAACGTGTTCGGATTCGCCGTGATCGAGGTGGACGTGAGTCGGGCGTTCCAGCGGGATAGATGGATTTGGCAATTCGGGTTTGTTCCAGGGTTCTAGGAGGTCGGTCGGAGGAATTGGGTTTTAGGGTAGACGGCTAGACGGATAGACGGCTAGCCGTCTACCCCGCCTCCCGAAACCCGCGGCCTCCCCGCTTTCACCTCGACGCCCGGCGAGGGGTTCCACACGTAGCCCAGTTTCGAGGCCGCCCCGTCCTCGGATCGATCGGCAAGACCACCCGATCGCGCGGGACGCGCTCCGGATCCTCCGACGCCGCGTAGGCCAGCATGGCCGCCAGCGTCGCGTTGTTCCGGAGATCGTCGAACACGATCTTGTCGTAGGTATCGCGGTTGGTGTGCCAGGTGTACTGCCGATACTCGGGATAGCTCGACTGTAACCGGAACGCCGGCACCCCGCGACACACGAACGAGCTGTGATCGCTCCCCGGATTGCTCTGGGGCCCGGGGAAATCCTGCTGGACGTATCGGGAGATTTCGAGGGGCACGAGGCCCATCCAGCGCCCCAGGTGATCGCCGGCCCGGGCGAATCCCTGCGCCTCCAGGTATTCGACGCGCCAGGTGCCGTTGTCCTGATTGAAGAGGGCCTGCATCCCGTCCAGCACTTCGGGGTGGTCCTCGGCGAACGCCCCCGAGCCGATGAGCCCCTGCTCTTCCCCACCCCAGTGCCCCACGAGAATGGTGCGCCGCGGCCGGGGATACACGGCCCGGAGGATCCGCATCGCCTCCAGCATCGTGGTGGTGCCGGTCCCGTTGTCGGTGGCGCCGGTGGCGCCGTGCCAGGAATCGAGGTGGGCCGACAAGACGACGAACTCGTTGGGCAACGCGGTCCCCGTGAGCTCCGCGATCACGTTGAACATCGGGACTTCGCCCAGGTCCGCCGACTCCGCGGAGACCCGCACGCGGGCGCCCTGGCCCCGCTCGGTCAGGCGGGCCAGCAAGCCGTAGTCCTCGCACGAGAGGTCCACCGCCGGAATCGCGCGGGTGGGAGCCGCGAAGACCTTGTTCACCCCCCACCCGTCCGACCAGGAGCTGGTCAACACGCCCGCGGCGCCCGCGGTCTCCAGGCGCCCCGCCAGGGCCCGGCCGCCCAGCGCGACCAGACGACGGGTCCAGGCATCGTCCATCGCGCGGCGCTCCGCCGCGATCCGCTGCACGGTTTCCGGACGGGCGTACCGCTCCAGCTCTTGGGGCGCGCGGCACATCGGCTCCGGCGCCGACCAGAGCACCCACTTGCCGCGCACGCCGGCCAGCCAGCGCTCCGCCTCACCCGGCCCGAGGGTCTCGGGCGGGGCTACGACGTCCCCCTCCACCGTTCCGGCCGTTGCGGGACTCCAGGCCAACAGCCGGGCCTCGAGCCCCTGCACCCGGGGGGCCACCAGGTCTACGTGCGCCGGACCCTGGCGCCACCCGCGCCACGTGCCGTAGCGCTCTGGGCGCGCCGCCACCCCCCAGGCCTCATAGGTCCGCACCAGCCAGTCGCCGGCCGCCTGAAACCCGGGGGACCCCGAGAGCCGCGGGCCGATGGAATCCATCAGCACCTGGGCCAGGCGCTCGACCTGGGAGCGCTCCATGCTCTCCTGCCAGATGCGCCGGATGACGGAGTCGGGGGTGGGGAAGGTCTGCGCGCGGACCAGGCGGGCTGGAGCGAGCGTCAGGCAGGCGAAAAGCAGACACGCCAAGCGTCGTCGCATGTTGAAATCGTCCTTGAACGGGGATCGAGCGGGAGGATGTAGTCTAGACGCCCAGACCCCTGGACGCCTAGTGCACCTGGCTGGGAGTGCCGAGGGGTGACCGGCACCTGATCCGATCACCCCTGTCAGCTACCGCTACGCGCCACTAAGCGCCTAGGCGTCTAGGCGTCCTAGTGCCACGTCACACCCAGCGTCACGAGAAAGACGCCCACGGTCGAGTCGTCGAAGAACTGCGCCAGGTAGTCCACGGTGGGCGTGAGGTAGAAGTTCCGGCCCAGCCGGATGTCGAATCCGGTACCCGCTCCCGCCCCGAGGCCGCTCCGCTCGACCCCGAACGCGCTGTACTCCGCGAAGCCGAACCCGCCCTTCAGGAACCAGCCGCCCGCGCGGAACGGGTACGCCAGCGCCGTCCCCATGACGTTGACCCGAGAGAACTCGTTGAAACCGCTGTCGTTGAACCAGCCGGCCACTTCCCCGCCGAAGAGAAACCGCGGGTTGGGCGTTCCGCCGAGGCGCAGGGAAAAGGCCCCGCCTCGCCCGGCGGTCCCGAACGAGCCGTCGAAGTCCTCCCAGCCGCCACCGGCGCCGAGACTCAACCAGAACCCGTCGTGCTTGGGAACCGGCCTGATGCCGCGGCGCTGGGCCGCGACATCACCGGGCAAAGCGAACAGCGCTACCAGCGCCAGCAGTCCCACGAGCGTGCGTGTCATACCGCCTCCGGCTGTTTACCAGGGGTCCAGGCGGCTGAAAACGCAAACGGAGTGCCTCGCGGCGGCAGACCATCCAACTCCTACTGCACCAACGGGTTTGGTCAAACCCCGCGAAATCGGCCCCTTCGATTGTGTCCACCGGGGAGGACGGGACCGGCCGCTTACGGGCGCCTCAGGACAACCCCGCCGTTGGTGGTTCGCACCCGGATCGGGCGCCCTCCGCGTCCGAGATCCAGCGTCATGTCCCGGCCGAGCCGGCCCTGCACGGTCACAGGGAAGTCCGACTGGAGCCCGCCGTTCACCGTAGAGGTTTCGAGACGGGCGTCGTAGCGCTCGGGGATCGTGAGGTCCACTCCCCCATTGGTGGTCCGGACGTCGAGGCCGTCGCCGTCCCAGGCCGTTCCCTCCAGGGTGATGTCGAGGCCGCCGTTCGTGGTATGGCCGCGGACATCCCCGCCCACGCCGGTGAGCGCCACGCCTCCGTTGACCGACTGGAAGACGATGTGGCCATGCACGCCGGTGATCCGGATGCCGCCGTTCTGGGACCGGAGGTCGAGGTCCACGCTGCGCGGTACGAATAGCTCGAAGCTCACGCTCCACCATTCGCGGCGGCCGGTGCGCGGACCGTGGGCGCCGATGGTCCCGTCGCTCTCGACCTCCACCTCGTTGACCAGCTCTTCGGCCCGCTCCTCGGACCGGGCCCGGGCTTCGACCCGCGTCCGGAGCCGGATGCCCTGGCCGTCCCAGGCCTGCACCCGGATGCTGCCGTTGGGCTCGGCATCCACCGTCACGAGGTCCCGCAGGCCGATGGTGGATTCGCGAATTTCGCAGACCCGGACACCGTCGTCGTCCCGGTCGCGGTCGTTACAGCTCAGGGAACCGGTCTGGGCCCTGGCCGGGACCGGCGCGATGGCCAGCGCCAGCCCCGCAAGGGCCAATCGGCGGGCTCGAATCATGGTCTCTCCGAAGACGTCACCCTGGTACAGACGGGCGCATCCCCGGAAAGGTTGCAGCGGGCTCAGCGCGGGTCGGGCACGAAGACCGAGAAGACGCCCCGCAGGTCACCCACTTCGAAGTTGTACGCCCGGTCGAGCGTGTAGCTCTCTTTGATGAAATCGGGCCGGTTGTCCCGCGTGCCGTGACACGGCATGCAGGTCTGGCGGACCACGATGCTCCGGAAGTAGCGCGTGCCCGGCTGGCCGTCCATCTGGGTGCGAATCCACATGCCCTTGACGGTGGTGTCGGCCTCGAGCAGGTGCTGGAAGTGCTCGGCCTCCCGGTCGGCGCGATTCACCGGGTTCCGGTATTTGACGGCCAGCTGCCGGACCTTCCAGCCCGTCTGGGTCGCCACCCTCTGAGCCTCCACCCCCACCGGCTGGCACACTTCCTCGAACCGTTCACGGGTGGCGGCGGGCGATGCTGCGAACTTCTGGGCCAGGGACTCCCGGAGATCGTTCAGCCGCTCGACTTCGGCCACGGCGCGCGACACGCCATCGTCGGGTAGGGGCTGCATCACGACCGCCGAGCCCGTCAGGATGGCGGCGCTGGCGATCAACAAGCTGCTTCGCATAGGTCCTCCACAGGGTTCACCGCAAGTTTACTGTTTAGCGCGGGACCCCTGAAGAGGACGTGAATTGCCGCTGAAGTCCTCGACGATCGTCGCGGCGCGCCGGCGCGTTGGCACCGGCGCACCAGGCTCCCACCCTCCCGCCTGCGCGACCGCGGCCGCATCTTTGCTGCCACTATGGGACTCGCCCGCAATCTCCTGCTCTGGGCCTCGCGCAACCGGTGGATCGAATCCCAGGCTCGCCGCCGCTCGTTCGCGCGCCGCGCCGTCCGGCGCTTCATGCCCGGTGAAGAACTCGACGCCGCCCTCGCCGCCGCCACCGACCTCAAGGCCCGCAGGTTCGGCACCGTCCTCACCCAGCTGGGCGAGGATATCGCCGACCGCGCCGAGGCGCGGGCGGTGCACGACCACTACGTCCAGGTGCTGGGCAGGATCCGGGAACAGGCCTTGCCCGCGCTGATCTCGGTCAAGCCCACGCAGCTGGGGTTGAACCTGGATGCCGGGGCCTGCGCCGACTGGATCGCCGACCTGGCGGCCCGGGCCGCCCCCGACGTCGTGTTCATCGACATGGAGGACTCGAACTACGTGGATCCGACGCTCGCGCTCTTCCGCCGGGTGCGGGAGCGGCGGGCCAACGTGGGGCTCTGCCTGCAGGCGTACCTGCGCCGGACCCCGGCGGACCTCGACGCGCTCCTGCCGCTCAACCCGGCCATCCGGTTGGTGAAAGGAGCCTACGCCGAGCCGGCCGACCGCGCCTACCCCCGCAAGGCGGACGTGGATGCGGCCTATCTCGCGCTCGGCACACGGCTGATCGACCACGCCGCGGCCCACCAGGCTCCGGCCCCGGTACTGGGGACCCACGATGTCGGGGTCATCGCCGAGTGCCAGCGCCGGGCGGGGGCCGCCGGGCTCGACCGCCGGGCGTGCGAGGTGCACATGCTGTTCGGCATTCGCACCGGCGAGCAGGCCCGCCTGCTCCGCGAAGGCCACGTGGTGCGGGTGCTGATCAGCTATGGCCGCGCCTGGTTCCGCTGGTACATGCGGCGGCTCGCCGAGCGACCGGCCAACGTGTGGTTCGTGGTGAAGAGCCTGGCGGGATAGCGGGCGCCGGAACCCGGGAGCGTCGCCGGGCGGTCAACGTGGGGGCAGCGGCCCGGCGGAGTCGACTCGCCGCACGCCAGCGCGGCCAGCACTGGCAGCGCTCCGAGTCGGAGGGTATCGTGCATCACGTACGATATCGCGGGCCGGACGAGCCCGTGTCCCATATCACACGCCGAGCGCCGCCGGCCCGGCATATTCGGGTGGATCTCCAGGAGCGCGGGACGACATGCCGATGGCCCACGACAATCCCGCCGGCAACTGGCGGAGCCAACGCACGCAGCCCGAGACTCTGCGGCTGCGCGCGGTGATGCCGGTGCTCACCGTGACGGACGTGGAGCGGAGTCTGGCCTGGTACCGGGACATTCTCGGGTTCGTGGTGGACGAGGAGGCCCGGCGCGACGGCCGGCTGACCGCGGTCCAGCTCAAGGCCGGAAAGGTGCGTTTCCTGCTGGAGCAGGACCCGCGGCCCGACCGGGCGCGCGCCCGCGGCGAGGGCCTGCGCCTCTACTGCGCCACCCGCCAGGACCTCGACCGCCTGGCCACCGCCATCCAGGAACGGGGCGGCACGCTGGCGGAAGCGCCCGGCTCCGCGCACGCGGGCCGCGATTTCACCATCGTGGACCCCGACGGCTTTACCCTCTCGATCTACTGGCGGCCCGGTAGTTGAGAAGAAGGCGGTCTCACCGCCTCCGACCGCCTCTGACCGCCCTTCGATGCACGTCCTGGTCGGCACCAGCGGGTTCGCGTACCAGCCCTGGAAGGGCCCCTTCTACCCCGCCGACCTGCCCGACGACGGGATGCTCCGGTACTACGCCGCGCGGCTGCCGGCGGTCGAAATCAACAACACGTTCTACCGCATGCCGAAGGAATCCGTGGTGCTCGGCTGGGCCGACGAGGCTCCCGAGCACTTTCGCTTCGTACTCAAGGCGTCGCAGAAGATCACCCACTTCGGCCGGCTGAAGAACGTCGAAAACGAGGTGGAGTATTTCCTCCGGGTCTCCCAGGCCCTGGGAGCCAAACGCGGGCCCACGCTGTTTCAGCTCCCGCCCAACTTCAAGAAGGACCTGCCCCGTCTCACCGACTTTCTCGCCCTGCTGCCGGAGGGATGGCCGGCGGCGTTCGAATTCCGGCACGGCACCTGGTTCGCGGACGACGTCTACCAGGCGCTCCGCGGGAGGAACGCCGCGCTCTGCATCGCCGACACGGGCGAGGGGAGCGACGCGCCCTTCGTGGCCACGGCCAACTGGGGCTACCTGCGACTGCGACGCGAGACGTACGGCGACGGCGACCTGGACGAGTGGACGGGCCGGGTGCGGGCGCAAGCGTGGGGCCAGGCGTACGTCTTCTTCAAGCACGAGGATGCCGGGGCGGCGCCGCGGCTGGCCGAGGCCATGCTCCGCCGATTGAATTCACCGCTGGGATAAGGTAAATTTAGTATATGACATCACGTCCCAAGCGGGTGCGGGAGCCCATCCAGGTCTACCTGGACGGGGCCGAGCGGTCGGTCCTGGACCGTCTCGCGCGGGACCTCGCGGTGTCTCGCGCGGAGGTGTTGCGTCGCGGACTGGACGCCCTCCAGCGCCAGCGGCGCCTGTCGGTCTACGACGCGCTCGCGCCCCTTATTGGGGTGTTCGGCGACGCGCGTACCCCCACCGACCTGGCCGAGCGGCATGACGACTACCTCGGTCGGCCAGCCGTCGCGAAGAAGGCGCCCGCATCCCGCCGCCGGTCTTCGTAGACACCTCGGCCTGGCTGGCGCTGCTCCATGGGCGGGACCAGGCGCACGGCCGCGCGCTGGAGGCGTGGCAGGCGCTGTCTCGGGCCGGGCGATCGCTCAAGACCACCAGCCTCGTGGTGGCGGAGACCCAGGCTCTCCTTGCCCGGCGAGTCGGCATGGCGGCTTCTCTGGTCTTTCTGGACCAGGTAGCAGGTCCGGCGTCCGGACTCATGCTCTGGGTGGATGAAGGGCTCTACCGGGCGGCCATTGCGCTCTGGCTGCGGCGGGACGCCCTTGAGCCGCTAAGCGTGACCGATGCCGTGAGCTTCGAAGTGATGCGGCGGGAGGGGATGCGGGAGGCGTTTGCGTTCGACGGGGACTTCGAGCGGGCGGGGTTCCGGCTGGTCTAGGCCCGTACGGGCCCCCACCGCGCGATGGTTCCCGCGAGTTCGTCCAGTACCTCCCCACGCGTTCGTCCCGAGCGTTTCAGCACGTTGAACGAGTGATCCCCACCCTCCACCACGTGCAGGGTCGCGCGGGCCCCCAGGCCATCGGTCACGCGGCGCATGAGCGTGAGGTCGGCGAGCGGATCGCGGGTGCCCTGCAGGAACAACATGGCGATGGCGACGTCCGCCAGGTGCTTCGCCCGGCTCTCCGCCGGTTTCCCCGGTGCGTGCAGCGGGAAGCCGAGAAACGCGAGGCCGTGCACGCCGGGGAGCACGGCCTTCGCCTGGGCCTGCGACGTCATCCGCCCGCCGAACGACTTGCCCCCCGCGATGAGCGGCAGTCCCGGCGCGAGGGCCCGCGCCGCCTCGACCGCCGCCCGCACCGTGCCTTCGGCCACGGCCGGCGGATCCGTCCGATTCTGCCCGCGCTCCATGTAGGGGAACTGGTACCGCAGGGTCGCGATGCCCCGGTCGGCCAGGCCTTGCGCCACCGCTTCGAGAAACGGGTGCCGCATGCCGGCGCCCGCGCCGTGGGCCAGGACATAGAGGAGCGACGCCGTGGCCGGCCGCAGCAGCAGTCCCGACACCGGTCCCGCCGGGGTCGCGATCTCGAGCGGCGCCGATTCGGTCATGGGCGCTTCCGGCCGGGGCGCTCGTTGAGCTTCCCCAACGCATGGGTCAAGTCGGGCCGCTCGTCCAGCACGCCGAGCAGCGAATCGGCTTTCCGGCGTTTGAGCCGGGCGAAGATGGTCTTGATGGTGAACGCCTGGGGATCCAGCGCGGGCGTCACTTCGTTCCACGTGAGCGGGGTCGAGACCGGCGCTCCGGGGAACGGGCGGACGCAGAACGGCGCGACGAGCAGCTTGCCGCGCCCGTTCTGGAGATAGTCGAGATACACCTTCCCCTCGCGCTGCTGCGGCAGGCGCTTCACCGTGGCAATCTCGGGCAGCTCGGCCACCAGCACCCGGGCCAGCAGCTCGGCGATCTGGCGGGCCTGGTCGTGCGTCACCTGCCGTCCCATGGGCAGCAGGACGTGGAGCCCGCTCCCACCGCTGGTCTTGATGTACGACGGCAGCTCGATCTCCTGGCACAGGGCCCGGGCCGCCAGCGCGATCTCGACCACGTGCGCGAACGGTGCCTCGCCCGGATCGAGGTCGATGATGGACCAGTCGGGCTGCTCGATCGTGGCCACCCGGCTGGCCCAGACGTGAATCGGGATCGTGCCCAGGTTCGCGATGTAGACCAGCGCGTCGGCCTGGTCGGCCACGAAGTACCGCACCTCCCGGTCGGCGTCCTCGCTGTACATCACCTCGGTCCGCACCCAGTCGGGGGCGAAGCCCGGCGCGTCCTTCTGGAAGAACTGCTTGCCGTCGATGCCGTCGGGAAAGCGGGTCATCACCAGCGGCCGGTCCTGCAGGTACGGCAGCATCCACGGCGCGATATCCCGGTAGTACGAGACCAGGTCGCCTTTGGTGTAGCCCTCTTCCCGCCAGAAGACTTTGTCCAGGTTGGTCAACTGGAGTGGCGAGTGGGGAGTGGTACGCGCCGATGGCCGGTTAGCCTTCACCGCGCCCGTCCCGCTCTCGGAGAGGACCACTCCCCACTCCCCACTCCTTTTCACGCAATCCGTAATCGGCTTATCGTCCCGGAACCGGAGAAACACCGGCTGCCGCAGCAGGCCCTCGTCGGTCATCTCCCGGTAGCGGACCTCGGCCACGTACTTGGGCTCGGTCCAGGTGTGATCCGATCCCGCCGGCGCGCCGC
>Ga0210377_10003204_pt1 | contig 14093 bp, 19 predicted proteins | sample PLM4_65_b1redo_FD_155480 | JGI IMG/M metagenome (GOLD analysis project Ga0210377, IMG submission 155480) | Groundwater sediment microbial communities from an aquifer in East River, Colorado, USA - PLM4_65_b1 redo | ecosystem: Environmental > Terrestrial > Soil > Riparian zone | place: USA: East...
TCTCGCTTCTCTTGCTTCCTCTTTGGCCTCAAGGCTCTTGATAAATTGGAATAGCCCTATGGTGGAGAGGGTTACAAACCCAAACACCACTGAGCCGATAACTGTGACATCATCTGTTGGCCTCAAGTAACTAATTCCTAAAAATGAGGCCAGGCCAATCACAACCATTGACACAATTGCAACGAGGTAGGCAGTTGCCTGACCGTCCGCTTTGGCCTGGGATGGTTTGGCAGGTAAGATCGGTTCAATAGTATCTGATAATATCAATCCGGTATTCTTATCAGTTACTGTAACTCTGTTCAACTCCTTGTCTACAGCTATTTTGAATCTTCCAGTCTCATAAATTGATGTTTTGCTCACGCTAAACTCCAGAATAGTGGTTTGGATGGATTGTATGGATTAGGAACTGCTTCAACAGCAGGAAGCTCCTTCACAAGAGCCTCATGAATTCTGACTTCTGTATAGTTGGAATAATCCCCAACAAATGGCATAACTGGCTGAGTCTCTTCGGGGGGAAAAGGTCTGACTCCATAAGTTCCATCCAATTGTTGTTGTATCCCCCCGATGGTAGCCCAGTAGAACTTCCATGGGTGAGTTCCTGGATTGTACAAATAGTCATCCAGGCTCACTTCATCAGGTGTTTCTGGATAGGGTCTATTCAGCTTGAGTGGAGGAGGAAATCTTCCATCAAAAGTCCAAAGGACATATTCCCTAGTTGCCTCATCATGTCTAATAATTTCATGACATGCTCCACCCATAGTAAGAACTTTATGAAATGACGGAAGGGTCTTGCCTGTATTCTCCCAATTTATAAAATCAGCCCTAGGATTATCTGGATCACCCAAGCCCTTCAGGTTACAGGCAAACTTCTTGTACCCGAAAAGGGCGGCGGGGTTGGGCATCCATCGGTTGATAGCCATTACAAAAAATTGCCACTGCTTTGTAATTGGCATAGCATTATCCACAAGGTTCATCACCATCGGACAAGGAGCACACCCACGGGGGAATGAATCCCACAACACCCTGAGTAACCGTGGACGAACAACAACCGGCTTGTTGGGAAGATGAATAGAAAGGTTCATGCTATATAGTCGTGTAAGACCTGTCCTGTGATGTCACGGATAATGATCCTGCTGCCTGTTGCCAAGGTTATGTCAATATCCCTTGGAAATACTTCTGGTGTGGGTTCGGGGTCAGGAATTGGATCAGGTATAGGATCAGTGTCAGGCACCTCAGTGGTAACGATCTTCACATCCCCTATTCTGACATACCCAGTAAAGGGAAATGAGATGGGGTAACATTGACCTTTGCCATTGGGGATTGAAATGACTGGCGCATATACTGTCAGAAGTGTATTTATCTTCTGGATGGTATCCTTCTGTGTTCCTGCTGAGTTGAAGACTTTCACAGAATCAATTTTGGTGTAATATTGGGTAACGGTTGCCATTGTTTCTCCTAAAATTCCTGGTCAAGTAGAGTATCATCACCACGGGTCAACACAATGTGGATGGGCTCATGTGCTGGAGGAGGGACATTTCTGTATCGTTGATAAAATTGTTCCAAGGTTAGATTGATTACATTCATGTCAATTTCTTTCGTCTCCTGCCCGTAATCTAAAACAGGTGTGCCCTTTTGCCACACCAGGAGGGATAACCAGGGAAGAGGTATCTTCACATTGGCAGGATTGTCAGTATACCAGGCTTCCCATAACGGACGGTCACCCAAAAATCGGTACTGAGATGCGTTGGTGATTGGGTTGGAGTGTTCCCTTATCCAATAATACCCTGAATATGTTCCGACAGTACACGTCGGATAATATTGTTCCAGGCATGCTGTGAACTCCACAACATGTGAAATAGATGAATACCTGCCCCCATAAGTTTTCTCCCAATCTGTCCATATCTCCATCTCAGGTAGGTCATTGTTCCCCACAATGCTAAAGAATTTGTCTGCCTGTGCTCTGGGGGTTATCCGGTCATCATAGAACCAATACAGCCCTCTTAGGATTTCTTGCAGCTTGGCCTGAGAATAGTTTCGGTCAAACTGTTCATCCTCCCATAGGTTTTGCCCCACACGGATTATCACAGCATCCGTTTTAGATCGGAATTTTGCCCAATCCATCCTGCCCTGATAAAAGGATACATCAGGGAATTCCTTTTGCTGAATGATTATAGCCGATTGGAAGGGGGTGAAGGCATATCGGTCAAGATATAGGGAATTGATGATTGTGTTGATATTCACAGTTCCTGGCTGTCTCTGAATATTGCTTCCCATTGTGCCTAGATCGGATTGATTGGTCATTATTTGCTATCCTTTGATATACCTATAATTATACTTTAGTTTGCCACACCTGTAAGTCTGTTCCTGCGTTTCATAAGCCCATGTGCCCTAGGGGAAACAATAGGGGAATACCTTCCATCAAATGGATACGTGCGTCCCTTGCCGTTGTTGTATAGCCATAGCTGTTCACTTGTTGTAAGTATACGACCTTTCCATATGCCTGCCTCACAGGCACGCCCATTCAAATAGGTGCCGGCTCCAAATGGGCTCCTCCCAATATTTAAGGCAGAAGTCCCATCAAATATTCCTGTGGTGTGTGCTGCGCTGTCTACCCCTCCCATATTGACCCGAATGTTGATTGTATTGGCAACTGAATCATGCCAGGCACATATAAAATACCAGGTAGCTGTAGAGGGAGACCCCAGGGTGTTGGCATTCTGTTGAGTATTGGCTGTTCCATTCCCGCTTATCAAAAGGTTGAAACGGTCTGTACCTCCCCCCAAATAGCGTACGGCATATTCACGCTGGCTTGCCCCATTATCCTTTGAAAGAATCTCTGACTCAGCAGGCTTTGTGTCCAGGTACACCCAGATAGCCATGAACATATCAATATCCCCCATACTAAGAAGAGCATTGTCTGCCACACTAAGGTATTCAGAGTTGGCCGCTGTGAACTGGCTGGCATCTTCTACAATGCCTGGATTACCTGTGACTGTGTTATTGTCAGTTAGGGTCAGCAAGCTATTATCGCCCATAACTGATAGGCGTGACCCACTTGGCTCATGAAGAGGCCAATAGGCAAGTAATCCAGAATGCAGACTATGCAGTAATGGCATTTACATAGCCACCAATCATAACTACATTGGCTGACGCACAGAATGCTCTAATGACTAGGGCATTCTGAATTATCCATCCAGGAACGATCAGCACCGGGCCACTTTCAGCAGGAATGGTCACCTCAATTAGATCGTCAGGGGAGGAAACCCCACCCCATTCAATTGTGAGCTTGCGGTTGACCGTATCTGAATTGACTGCCCAGAGCCAGACTTCATCATAATTGTTATCCCCCGTAATCGCACTTGCTGTATGGATGGTAGTACCAGCAGTCGCTGTGGCAACTACTTTTATCATACGCCCATCTGTTGAACCTGTCAGTTCACGTTTTACAATACTAGTTGGATTTGCCATTTACAATCTCCTATGAGAACACCTGGACTAACAAAACAGAAGTGCTTGAGGCTGGATCACTTGCTGTAGTGATTGCTCCATTGAAACCAATCCGTGTATTGGTGTCCCCTTGAAAATATAAAGCAATGGTTGGGTCTGATCCAGCCCCTGCTGGGTTGGCATAGACCTTTAGAACAATACGATCTGTTGAGCTGAATACTGTGTCAGTTACAGCAACGTCAAAGTCATGTTCAGTCTCTGATGACTCAATCGTGGTATGAATTGAGCTAGTCCCAAGCAGAGTTTCAGTACCTCCACTTGTCCGGTGGAATATTTTTGTGTATACATTCACCGTCTTGACCCCTGCTGTCTTAGCTAGGTGAACGTGAAAGTGAATAACCTGAGTTGCCAGAAAAGGGAATAGATCGGCAACAGCTGCATACTCATTTATCACAGTATCTGCGGCAACTACACTTACGGCATCATTGACTTTCACTCCAGCAGGAACATCAGGGTCAAGGCTCTTATACCCACCAATATCACTTGCTGTATTTTCCAGGAACAGATCCACAGACGTGCCGGCGAATATCTCAGACAACTCTAGGATGATTTCGTCATAGGATATTTTCCTTGTCTCAAAGACAGAGCTACCTAAGTCCTGGGACACGGGTAATAGATCGGTGCCAGCAAGAGGAGTTTCAAATGGGGGGAGAGCAGTAATTTTTGAATCAGGCATTGTACATCCTTCCTAGATTGGCTGGGTGAATTCCCTGCCTATTGTTCCATCTAATACATCACCCCGTGCCCCATAAATGTTGTCCACACACTTGAGGCTCTCAATTATGGTTCCAGATATTCCTGTCTCAGTAATTGTGCCGTTGATCCAATCTGCCTCATCCCTAGTCAAAACACAGGGAGCCTGGAAAACAAGGCCATCAGTTACGGCATTGAAATCCGTAGGATCAGCATACAAGGTATCCACTTCAGCCTGAGTCAGAATTCGGTTATAGTACCTTACCCCCCGAATGTTTCCTTTGAATCCTGATGCATAATCCCCTGAAGCCGTTTTGGTATTTCCTATGACCATGTTGGCATTCAATTCTGAATTCGGGACACCTGATGCGGGGGGAGCCTGTAATTCTACAACTGTTTCCTTTACTCCATTTATCCACATATGTGGCACGTTTGTAGAAATTGTATCATCACGGGCACAAACAAGGTGCTGATAAACCGTCTGCCCACTGGGAAAGTCTACAATGGCATTTGTGCTCTCCCACTGGGCAATGCTCCCATATTTTACTGCCCAGGTAAGTTTGCCATCAAACCTAGCTCCCAATACATGTCCCCCATCATCTGACCAGATTGAGGCTATGAAACGGGTAATGGTTCCAAACCCACCAGATCGAACCTCAGCGACCACTGTTTTGATCGGAAGGTTTGAGATGAGGGGCAGGTATCCAAAGTTCAGTGCATTCTTGACGGCAGTACCACCAAATCCAGCAGCTACTTGTACCAGCCCCTTTCGCAGGCACAGCATCTTCTTGAGTTCCCATCCCCAGTTTATTGGGCGTCCTTGTGGGGCAATATTAAAAAACCGTTTCTGTATATAGGCATACATATTGACTCCTGTTCTAGTACTGATTACTTCAACTAGGTCACCAACATCCAGCGTCAGGAAGGCATTCATAAGACTACTGTTGGTGTTGGCTATAAAGTGAACTGCCTTCTCATCAGTCTTGGCATGTTTATAATTCTCAAGGAAGGAACGCACATCAACTAGTCCTGCATCCAGCGAGCGTTGATACTTCTGGTCTATTCGCTGCTCAATAAGCCCATCTGCCTCTATGGAAGGCTGGTTTTTTGCAGTAATGGAGACAGGGTTGTACTTATAAATTCCCTTTGCCCTTACAGCACACTTAGTCAGCCAACAAGTAGCTGTTTCAACAAGAATATCAAAGTCAACTCCATCAGCATAAGCAGTAGCCACCACAGTTAGATCGGCGGTATACTCTGTGCCTGTCCCATCCGAATTCTTGAAAGCCTCATAATCAGTAGTGGGTGTTGCTGTTTCATATTCTGTAGCGTTGATCGGATTACCACTATCAGGATCAGTAAAGGGAGCACGGAATAATACATGTCTGCCGGCAGGTAAGGCAATCGGCTCATCTAGGGTGAACAAAACCTGCAAGGTGGGATTGACATTGCGGGGGTATGCCTGCTGGAATATCTGATTACACTGTTCATCCCCATACTTGGCATCCGTTTTCCGCATAGAGTTGAAAGAGGCATCCTCAACCTCATCAAGGATAATCCTGAAACCATCTTCCTGAAGCAGATAGCTTCCATCCTCCTGAAGTAGGAAACCTGAGTCATCAGAAAATATCTGAACGCTCGCAAGGGGTCTCAGCCCATTACGATCTTCACGTGCTTCAATCCTCAATGTTCCATCCCGCTTGACATACCCATACGAAAATTCAGATGCTGTAAGTTTTGAGAGCTCAGAGATAGCCTTTGTTTCAATTCCTATTCCGTCAAACACTGTAGGAAAAGTATTGAACCCTTCACTTAGATCGGTAGCTGTTGGTTGAATGGGCATCAGCGCAAGCAGAGCCGTAACTGCCTGACCAATTTTCTGATCCACAAGTATGCTTGCCGTTCGGATAGGGAATGTGCCTGCGTACTGGAGCCAATCACTAACAGTAATCCTAACTCTGCGGTCACCCAACAGTTCTGAATCATCTAGGGATATATCAGTGACCTGCCCGACAAACTGATCATGCTCTAACCCATCAAAAACAATGGATAGTTTATATGGAACATTCTTTTTCCAGCCAGCTAATGGAGCTCCATTCCCATCAGGGGAGAATGTGCCTGCCTGGTTATTGAGCGTTATGCTAACCTGGCCAACAGATGCCATTAGATCACTGATTTGTTTCCCTGGAATTCCTGAATAGCCCGTGGTGTTCAGGACGACATACCCACTTATGTCCACCCAGGCATTTTCCAGGAATACCCTATGATAGATTGCCTCAGGGTAAACAGGAACAACAATACTCATCCTGTCCTCTTTGCCACTTCAATCGCCAGAATTCGTGCAAGCCGGTCATAATCGAAGGGCTGATTGTTATTGTTGGCCTGAGAACTAGCTGATGAGGCTGGCTCATTTGACATCATGGGTTTAGGAGCCATTGCGGGCATACCCGATATTGAAGCGGTCATCGCCGGCAATCCCTTCGCACTAACTGCTTGAAGAGCATCAAATACCCCCCACAGCCCGACCTCCCATGGAGTAGGTGATTTTGGAGTCATCCACCATGGCAGAGTAATAGAGTTCAAATAATTCTTGAAGGTAGTGAGCCAGCCTGTTAGGGTCTTGAGGGTATTTGTTAGATTGTTGAATGACCATACAAGCCATTGCTGGATCCAGCCACCCACTGTTTTGATGACTGGCCCAAGTACGGTGTCCCAGAAGATTGCAAGAGCTTCAAAGGCAGGCTTGAGATTGGTAACTAACATATTCCATACTCGCTGCAGTTCAGGCCACAGAACATTTTGCCAAATTCCTGCAAGTATTCTAAGCTCAAGCCCAAATACTGTTCCCAGATAACTTCCAAGAGCCTCAAAGAAGGGGAACAAAACGGTGCTTAGCCAATTCCATACGACCTGGATTGCCGGCCACAGAGTGTTTGTCCAGAGATTGGCGAGGAAAGTTATAGCTGAGTTCCACACATCACTAAGTATCTGTAATGCGATAGGAATGTTGGTTGCCAACCAATCCCAGACCTTCTGAAGAATGGGTTGGAGCCATGCCCATACTGCTGCTACCTTTTCCTGAATACCTCCCCAGTTGTTGACCCAGGCTAGGTACAAGACATATAAGGCAGCCGCAATAGCCAGAAAGATTAGGATGATAGGGAGCCCCACAGCAGATAAGGCAGACCCAATTACCCCAACAGCAGTTATGATCCCTCCAATAAGCATCAGCAGTGGCCCAAGCACTGCTACAACAATTCCAATAACTACTCCCCACTTGACCCATTCAGGATTAGCTGACTTGAGGCTATCAATAATAGGAGAAATCTTATCCACTATGAGAATCAAGATCGGGATAAGAACATCACCAACTGTAATTAGAGCCGCTGTGGCTTTGTTCTTGAAATTGTCCCACTGGGCAGCATGTGATTTGTTTTGAGTCTCAAAACCTACATCAGCAAACTCTTCAAGGAGGGCACTAAACTCAGTTACACCATCCCCGCCTAGAGCAAGGGCACCCTTTAGAGCCCGAACATTATCCCCAAACAGTTTCAGGAATATGTCAGGGTCACCACTCTTCTCAACAAGATACTTTAGGGCTCCTGACAACCCCATTGTGCGAAGGGTCTCTATGTCCAGAGATACACCAGCATCTTCAGCTGCTTCCTGCATTTTCTTACTAGGTGAAATAAATTGGAGCATAAGCTGGTTTAGAGCCGTAACCGCCTCAGGAGCAGAGATGCCTTTACGGGTAAGAAGGGCAATGGCTGCCCCTACTTCCTCAATTGGCACCTTCATGGTTGCTGCAGTATTTACCACATCACCTAACTGGGATGCTAGATCACTGAAAGTCAAAACACCCAGATCCACTGTCTTGAATAGTACATCACTGACATGTGCCGCATCTTCTGCCCCTAGCCCATAAGCATTGAGGGTTGCAAGAATAGCGTTGCCTGCCACCATCGTATCTGTTAGTCCAGCACTGGCTGCCTTTGTGGAGACCCGCAATACTTCCATTCCCGCTTCCCCCGCAAACCCACTGGATTGAATAAAGTAAAATGCTTCAGCCAGTTTTACCGCACTATCTCTTGTGACAGTTAGATCGGTTGACATGGTTATGAAACGCTGACCCAGGTCAGCAATCTCATCATCGGTTTGACGGGAGATAGATTGGATGTTCCGCATCTGGGTATCAAATACAGTTGAGGCGTTTGTGGCAGCAATTCCTATTCCGATTAGAGGCAGGGTCAAACCCATAGTCATTGCCCGCCCTGCTCCACTTAGATTACCCCCAATTGTTTGCATCTTACTAGAAAATGTGCCTGCTGCTGCTCCAGCCTTAGTAAGTGCCCCCATAAACTGGGTAGCATCCAGGATTAGTTTTGCAGCAATTGTCGCAGCAGTAGCCATCTCTTATTTTTTTCCTTTGTGGACAACCCGTTTGCCAAACATCATCTCAAAATTTCGTATGATGCTATCAGTAGCCTGCTTGCGCCCTTCAGGGGTCTCAAGATCGGGAACAGGCTGCTCTTCACGGCGGATAGTGGCTTGAAGATATTCCATGACACCCTTTGGCATGTTCCGCATCCAGTGTGTAAGCTTCTTCAATCGGCTCTTCTTTTCTACCTTGCTGTTGAAGATTTGAGCCAAAAGGGCAGATGTCCTGTATTCTCTATCCTCAAAGCCCCAGGGCTCTATAAGGTAGAAAAGTTGCCAACCAAAGAATTCGGAATAGCTCATCTGACGGATTTCCTGACGTGTCTTGCCTAATGCGAGACCCAGCCGGTGTTCAAAGATCAGGTCTGGGTCTCTGATAAGTTTCCCAGGGCTTGTTCGGTATTCTCCAGGGACTTGACATCCTCCTTCATTCCAGAGAACTCAATGATTTGTTCAGCAATCCAGCCAATGGCCTGCCCACTCTTGGTCGCAAGTGACTTTTCATCAGCTACGGTGAATAGAGGAATACCATCGGGGGTACAAACTCCCATAATGACCAGCCAGCCATCGTGGCCATACACATTGGCATTGGACACTTCCTGGTTGCGTGCCTTCGCATCCTGCTTCATGCGTATGCTACCAAACTGCCGCCTCAAGTAATCGTCCTGTTGGCCACGGGACAGCTGGCGAATAAAGAGATGCTTGTTTGCCCATTCAGGAATATCTGATGGGACAACAATCTCCTTGACAGTTATATCGGACAAACTTAGAATATCTTCACGGGTTAGAAACATTTTCAACTCCTATGGAATATTTATTTAGGATACAACCACTTGGCCACTTACCTTGATAGTCACATCAAGCTGACCCTGCTCTTCCAAGGGCAGGTCAGGCTCAAAGCCGGTCAGGAAACCTGAAAAGGCAATCGTGGCCGCTGAATCGGGCAGGACAATCCGCCAGTGATGGAGGTCATCATCATTGAAGGTCTCAAGCAGGCCAGTCGTCTCATCCTGCGTGGTATTATTGGGGAGCCAGTTACAGTTGAAGCTTACCTCATCCCCATCCCGCCAGCCTGGTATGAACTCACGCCAGCCCGCTGTGCTTTGCTCATTGGTGACTTCGATGTCGTCACGGCTCAAAGCAGGAGGGGTTATGTCAATTACCTCAGCGATGTCAGCGAATGCTTCAGAAGCTGCCCCATCACCGAGTTGGATCTTGGATCCATATGCCCAGAATGCTGAAGATGTCATCATGCCTCCTTATAAGGGCAATCGAATAACAGCCAGAGTTACCTCAACACTGGACACAGTTACCCGGATTTGCCCAGCTGAGTTTTTCCAGCCTTTGGTGTTGGTGAGCCCTCCACAAAAGACTGCAAAGTCACCGGCGGCCAGGGAATAAGTGGGGATGTCTTCCTGCCGGCCAAACTCATCATCCTCACTCTCAATGGTGATAGTGTTGGTGCCAGTTCCGTTCTTCACCAAAAGGACTTCCTTGCCCGTTACGCTGAATACATCACCGTCGGTGAGCGTTCCTGCAGCATAGACATAGTCCAGGGTGCCTGCTCCGACAGCAGCAAATGGGGCAAGAGCCAATTGAACCGTTATTACAGTAGGGTTTGCCATTGTTATACTTTCTCCTTTTCTGAAATCAATTTCTCAAGCAGGGCAGGTTGCTCTGCTTTTGGATAGTGTTCAAGTACGTGAAGGATAATTTCATCCTCCTGGGTTCGGAAAGTCTTACATGCTGTACAGGTGAAGACATACATCACACCTTTCCAGGGCTGCTTAGTATAGTAAACTGGTTTGGGCTCCTCCTTTCCGGTTTCAGGAGAAAGGTCAGCTTGTTCAGGCCTATCAGGGTCAACTGAATGTGCCCTTCTCTGAATATAATCATGGGAAGATTTCAGATCTTCAGCAGCCACAGATTCAGGCTTGTGTGGTTTGTGCTCATTTAGTAATCTTTCTTCATCTGAAGTATGCCCACCAGACACAGGTTTGTTTTTACTAGATTGCATATCCAATCTCCACTTCTAGGATGCGACGAAACATCCTGATGCTATCTTCCCAATCACTGTTCACATTGCGAACTAACAATCTCACCCGATAGTTTCCCATGGCTCCTCGAAAACCAGACAGAGCAGTTCGGATTATCCCTGTCAAGGAGTTACAGCTACCTTTATCATCATCAAATATGTCAAGCTGAACTTTAGATCGGCCAATTGACTCACCCTGCTGATGATAGCTGGGATTGTCTGTGACCGTAGTTAGCTTCACATAAGGCAGAACAGCATTATCAGCTACCTTGTTCCAGTAAATTCGGTCTGAGACAAGATCGGTTATGGAAGATTGCTGAAGCACATGAGCCCGAAAGGAGGATTCAAGGTCAGCCATTTTTCTTTCCTGCTATTGTAAGTTCAAAGGCAGCAGTCAAGGCAGACATAACTTCCTTCCCATTGCTTCCTTCGATAGATGGCCGAATGAAAGGTTGAGGCTTCATCCCTAGAGTGAAGTGCCAGTTGCCTTTGGTGTCCTTATATCTCCAGCCACCTTTCCTACCATCCCCTGCTTCAGCATATATGCCCGTCCCATATTCAATATAAGGGGCATACAAGGTCTCTGCTCCGACTTCATCCTCAACTCTTGTAGCGGTAGCCTCAATAATATGACTATTGATGCTCTGCTGGGTAGCTGTGGATGCCTTAGGTACAAGTGTGCGCTGATTGTTTATAATAACTCTTGCACCTGCTCCTCTAATATCAAGAAGTTCCTGTGTAGAGAAATTCTGTTCCTTGAGATACCTTTCAAACTTCTTGGTGTTGACTGAAATAATAGGCTTCATACTTTTACCTGCTTCAGCAAACACTTGTAGCCAAAAGACCCACGATTGTCCACATAGACCACTTCAAAAGTTTCATTCAAATAGTCTATCTGATCAAACCTACCTGTAACTTTGAACCTGCCTCCCTTATCGGGGATGACGTTCCCTTTGAATCGTATCTCAGCATATGTGGTGGAGATGTCCATGCCCGCATTCCAACGCTCCAACAGTTGAGTCTGATTAGAAGGAATTTCAAAGCTACAATATATAGGGGTACCAGCAGTAACCAGGGCGGGCTGACCATACTCATCCAGAACGGCATCAATTGCGGGAGGAGGAAAGTAAATGGCCATACTCCCATAGGTGTATTCATCAGTCCTTCTTTGTAGCTGATCTGCCAAACGGGGGGTTACTAGTCTTGTCATGGTGCCCCATCCTGGTCTGATGTAGTCATATATGAATCCGCACGACTAGGAAGGGAAACAGATGAAGTAGCAATTGCACCAGAGCTCAGCCCAAGCTCTTGTTCCTTTTCCTTCTTTAGTTTCTCATACCCCTCCCTCGCATCCTTCAGGCTGACAGATAGCCAATCCTGTTTGAAGTCAGGCTGACTGAGTTGAGTAATGATATATTCAATTGCCCGGATAACCGCCACATCAGCACCATGAGTTGTGACAAGATAGGTTATTGTCTCATCCTCAATATAGTGCCCTGTGTCATGATTATCCCCGATATGAAACCGGACAAGGGAGATTGAATCAGCTAAGGTAGAGTCAAACGTATAGGTCATTGTTACTTCATCAAAGCAAAGGACATGGCCAGCGTACCTGTAGGTGTTCCGTCATTATTAGATCCACCCTGGGTTACCAGAATATAATCCATCGCAGGAATTTCCAAAGAGATGGCAAAACTGCCTGAAGCAGACAGACGATATTTTGCAGGCACTCTGGTAAATACTCCTGCTGTAGCTGTCCAGACACTCAAGGGATGAGCAGTGCCAGTTGGAGTGCGCTGAAAAGATACGACAATATCCAGCCCAGTCTCATCTCCCTTCACATATGTTCCATAAAGGGTAAGGAAACGATAATTTTCAGTTTCAATAACTGCCCCCACACCTGTCTGAGTTGTCTTAGCAATAACCACTGCTGCTTGAAGAATTCCGTTAGCACTCATTTACTTCTCCTTAGATCGGGAGGAGGAGGAGTATGCCCCTCCTCCCGAACAACTCTATTGAGAATGATTAGCTGATCAACTCAACAGCTACACCACTCAGATCGGCTCCAGTTACTGCGTTCATGTTCCCGAACAGGACACCACGATCATTGGCATCAAGTTTAGTGACTCCAAGAGCCATGCAATCCTGAAGCAAAAGCTTACGAGGGGCACCCATTCCAGCAGGGATAACAAACCCACTAGTAAGTGGAGTTGCTGAGTTGTTGATGAAACGGCAGTTGATAAACGTGTTGTCACGATCTATGCCCGTCGCATCAGCAACCTCAACCCAGCTGGCTCCACCATTCCCCGCCCGAATGCGGACGGTACAGTTCTCAAACGTATTGCGGTGTGCCTCGCTGTCAAATAGGATACCTGTCAGGCCAGAGCCGGCATCAGCAGTATCCACTCCGATGGTACAGCCAAAGAAATAATTTTCCTCTGCCCCATCAAGCAGAAGAGATGCGCCACCATCAATCGCCTGAGTCACGTGCCCGCCACCAGCAAAGTGGACAAACTCAAAACGATTGCGCCCGCCTGTTATCTTGACATTGATCAGGGAGGTAGCATCGTCCACACCCTGAAAGAAGTACAGGTTGCGGAAGAGACAGCCGCTGGCAGAGATAGTCACCAGAGGGGATGCCCCAGTAAGAGTGGACAATTGGAAGATACGGTTACGGCTGGCGATTGGAACCATGGCACCCTCACCAACCAGGTGCGTATAGTTCTTATTCCAGTTCAGGGCAGCTGCCAGGTTGATCCCAGAAGCTCCAGCGATATACTGAACCACATCGTGCCGGTTGGCAGTGGCTCTTGCTAAGGCAGTAGCCAGGCCAGCAACAGCATTATCAATCGCTGACCCACCACTTCCATCACTGCCTCTTGCTGGATCCAGAAAAATCTTCTGGCTATCCTGGCTGAACGGTAATGAATCTGTGCCATAGCTGGCCATTATGTCACCTCATGGCCAAAGATGAAGCGATAGTCATCCCATCCAAAGCTGTAGCGCATGTAACCACGATAACGGGCAACCAGGTTATAGTCACTGGTTGGATCCAGACCCAGTTCAGCCCGCACACGCCAGAACCAGAGCATGTGTTCCACCGACATGCCAGGGTCAAGCATGAACCAATTGTTGGCATCCGTAAGATACGGGTCAACCACGGTCACAAGAGGCTGGCTGTTCAGGAAATTGGCATCGTTGTCACTCCCACCAGGCTTGTTGATGGCGTTTGAGATTTCATAGGCTTTGGCTTCCAGCTCAATGGGGACATACAAGGCACGCAGGATAACCGGCAGGGGATTACCACGGTCATCCTCAAACCGCTTGCCCGCCTGGATCGTGCTAACCACAGAGGCATAGGAAAGAGGACTTGTCCCACGATTACTGATAAGGGTCAATAGATCGTTAGGACGATTGGGGT